>Ga0196964_10000048_pt1 | contig 103280 bp, 99 predicted proteins | sample S1_10metaG_FD_148615 | JGI IMG/M metagenome (GOLD analysis project Ga0196964, IMG submission 148615) | Soil microbial communities from Anza Borrego desert, Southern California, United States - S1_10 | ecosystem: Environmental > Terrestrial > Soil > Desert | place: USA: California | collected...
GCGGGAAACCCCCCTCAAAACCAGTGCTCCCTGAAGAGCCGTGATAGACCATCACGTCGATAGGCCAGGTGTGGAAGCGCGGCAACGCGTGAAGCTGACTGGTACTAATCGCTCGTTCGGCTTGATCTTCTCCTTTAAGGCGCCGCGCGCAACGGCAAACCCGTCGCGCCTGCGATTGAACGCACGGTTTTCAAAAGACCCTCTTCATGACGAACACCCCCGCTGCCCTGTGCAGCGGGGGTGTTTGCTTTTGCGCATGCGCCAAGGCACTTTCCGGAAATAGAGCCGGGAGGGGGAAAATGCGGATCGTGGTAGCGGGGGCGGGCAGCATCGGCTGCTATGTCGGCGGATTGCTGGCGGCCGCCGGCCGCGACGTCGCCTTCCTGGCCCGACCCCGCATCCGCGACGAGCTGGTCGCCCACGGCCTGTCGCTGACCGACTGCGACGGCGGTGCCTGGCGGCTGGAGCCCGATCGGCTGGCCCTGGCGGTCGACCCCGCCATCCTCGCCGGCGCCGACCTGGTGCTGGTCACGGTGAAGAGCGGCGCCACGGAGGAGATGGGGCGCCTGATCGCCGCCCATTGCCGCCCCGGCACCCGCCTGGTCAGCCTGCAGAACGGCATCGGCAATGCCGACCGGCTGGCAGCAGCGGCGCCGGCCCAGAGCGTGGTCGCCGGCATGGTGCCCTTCAACGTGCTGCACCGGGGGGAGGGGCGCTTCCATCGCGGCACCGACGGGGCCCTGACCATCGCCGCAGGCCATCCCGACATCCTGCAGACCCTCTTCGCCCGGGGCCTGGCACTGGCCGAGCATGGCGACATGGACGGGCTGGCCTGGGGCAAGCTGCTGATGAACCTCAACAACGCGCTGAACGCCCTGTCGGGCCTGCCGCTGCTGCAGCAGCTGGGCGACCGGCGCTGGCGGCGGGTGCTGGCGGCCTGCCAGCGCGAGGCGCTGGATGCGCTCGCCAAGGCTGGCATCGAGCCGGCGCGGGTCGGCAGGGTGCGGCCGGCCCTGCTGCCGCGCATCCTGGTGCTGCCGGATCCAATCTTCCGCCTGCTGGCCCGGGCCATGCTGAAGATCGACCCGCAGGCCCGCTCCTCCATGTGGGAGGATCTGGAGAAGCGCCGCCCCACCGAGATCGACCATCTGCAGGGTGCCGTCGTCGATCTCGCCCGATCCGGCGGGCTGGGGGCTCCCGTCAATGAGCGGGTGACGGCCGCGATCCGTGCCGCCGAGGCGGCCGGCCAGGGCTCGCCCCGCCTGTCGCCGGACGCGCTGCTCCGCTGACCGCCAAATGGAAAGGCCGGAGGATCGCTCCCCCGGCCTTTCATCTTACCTATGATCCGGTGCCGTCTCAGGCGGCCGGCTTCTCCAGCGCGCGGAGGGTCCAGAGGGCCTGCTCGCGCTCCTCCGGCTCGATCCGCTCGGCCGGTTCGCCGTCCAGGCCCACGCGGCGCTCGGCGGTCACCAGCGTCGCCATGTAGGCGGGGTGGGCGCGGTAGTGGAACAGGAAATCGTCCAGACGCTCGGCCTCGGGCGTGCCGGCCAGGGCCGACGCCAGCTCCGCCTCCACGCCCAGGCGCAGTGGCACGGGCGCGGCGGGGAAGGCGGCGGGGAAGCGCTCGCGCAGGGCCGACAGCAGGCCGGCGAAGGCGCGCGGCACGGTCAGCGGCTCGGCGGCGTTGGCGGGCAGGGCGACGCCGGTCGGGTCGAACTCGCTGGGCGCCACGCGCGGCGGCCAGAGCAGGTGCGGCACTGAGCGGCCGTCATCCTCGCCCCGGGCCGAGCGGTTGGCCGGCGCGCGGTTGAAATCGCCACGGCCCATCTCGGAGCGGCCGAACTGGGGCAGGCGCGGCGCGAAATCGCTCATCGGCCGCGGCTCGGGGCGGTAGACCTCGACGCGCGGCGCATGGCGCTCGGCCGTGTCGAACTCCGGCATCGCCTCGTCGGCGGCGCGGCTGCGGCCGCCCTCGCGCGCCGGGCGGGCCGGGGCGCGGTCCACGACGACCACGCGCTTGGAGCCGGAACGCTCCACCACGGTGCCGCGGGCGACGGCGTCCAGCGTGAGCTTGGTCTCGAAACCCAGGGGTTTCTTCAGCGACAGGGTCTTCATGGCTTTCGGTCTCGTTGGTGCGATTCATTTGAATCGCTTTGCTGCACTGCGGCAATGGTTAATTGTGCCGCAGCCCCTTCCGGGGACGCATCCGTGGCCTGCATTGAACGCGGATGCTGTGACGGTCCTCACGGGAAGTCCGTCGGATGTCGACGGCGGCAACAGCCGGCCCGGGCTCCCCGTTCCCCGGCCCGGGCGGTGATATCGCGCAATGTTCGCCGGCCGGTGCATTATGGCAAGTGCCCGGCATGCAAGGGATCGGGCGCACGATCCCTTCGCGGCGGCTGACATGTAGCGGACAATCCTTGCTTATTTGTTAACCGGCAGTAACGTTGCGGCCGTGGTGATTGACAGGCGGCCCGCCCATCGCCGATATCCTCCGCGCATTCGGGGTAGGCGCCCGCACCGGTGCCGCCGCCCCAGTCCGCATCCGGAGATCACCGTCCATGTCGAAGTCGTTCGCCCTCGCCGTCGCGGCCGTCCTGCTGGCCGCCGGTCCCGCCTCCGCCGCCTGCAAGCTGGAGGCCGCGGCCCCCGCCATCCCCAGCGGCGCCTCGGCCACCGCCGAGGAGATGCAGGCCACCCAGGCCGCCGTGAAGACCTATATGGGCGCCACGCAGGAATACATGCAGTGCCTGGAGTTCGAGGCGAAGCGCGACAGCGGCGCCATGAGCCAGTACAACGCCGCCAGCAAGTCGATGGAGAGCCTGGCCAAGCAATTCAACGCCGCCCTGAAGGACTTCAAGGCGCGCGGCTGATCCGCGGCATCCAGGTCCTGGAACGCGAAGCGGCGCCTTCCCCCGGGGGAAGGCGCCGCTGTCGTTTTCAGGAGCGGAGACGGGAGGCTCAGTGCGCCTTGGCGCGCGCCTCCGCCTTGGCGTCGGCCTTGGCGGCGTCCGGCTTGATGTCGGCCAGGGACTTCGCCAGCGACATGATGCTGTCGCGCACGGTCGGGTTGTTGATGCGGGAATAGGCCCGCACCAGCTCCAGCGTCTCGCGCCGCTCGCTCGGCGGACGGCCGCTCTCCACCTTGGCGTCGATCGCCGGCTCGGGAATCTGCCCCTGCGGGCCCAGGCCGTCGAAGAAGAAGCTCACCGGCACGTCCAGCGCCTTGCCGATGCGATGCAGCATGGAGGCGGAGATGCGGTTGGCGCCGCGCTCGTACTTCTGCACCTGCTGGAAGGTCAGCCCGATGGCATCGCCGAGCTTCTCCTGGCTCATGCCGATCAGGGTACGGCGCAGGCGGACGCGGCTGCCGACATAGGCGTCGACCGTCGTGCCCGACTCCTCCTCTCCGGCGAGCATGGTGCGCTTGCGGGCCTTGCCTCGGCCAGTGGCGGGTTTCTCGATCATCGGTCCTTCCCGGTTTCCCCAAATCCCTTCAGGGCGTCTCAGGCCCCTCGCGGGGCGTGGAGGGGCGTCGCCCCCCTGTGATATCTGCGTCAGGCATCCCGGCCCGAGCCAAAGCCCCGGTCAGGACGACCATAGGTCATGGCCTGCCCGCGATGCGCGGGGGCGGCTGGATTAGCCCCATCGGCCCCGCTCCCCCGACAGGAAGAGGCGCGGCGCGGTTCCGCGCGCGGATGGCAGGTCACGAACGCGATGTTAACGCGTTTGCTCGCCAGAGGGTAGCAGAATACGGGCGTTCCCGCAGGTGGCGCGGGTGCCTTCCGGAAGTTATGGGGCGCTGCCCCCGCGCTCAGCGTATGGTGGACCCAACCCAGCACGCCGTTGCATCCGGCGGTCGGCCCATGCAAACAAGGCATTCCCCCCACCAGGAGGGGGAGGGGACACAAGCCTGTCCGAATGCTATATCATTCGGGCAAAGGTCAAGGGAGAGAGCGATGGCGGACGGAAGTGTGGGCAAGCCCGTGAAGGGTGGGGCGTTCCAGTGGGACGATCCGCTGAATCTCGACACGCAGCTGACCGAGGAGGAGCGCATGGTGCGCGACTCGGCCCGCGCCTATTGCCAGGACCGGCTGCTCTCCCGGGTCAAACAGGCCTTCCGCGACGAGACCTTCGACACCGCCATCATGCGGGAGATGGGCGAGCTGGGCCTGCTCGGCATGACCATCGACGGCTATGGCTGCGCCGGCGTCAACCATGTCTGCTACGGGCTGGTGGCGCGCGAGGTGGAGCGGGTCGACAGCGGCTACCGCTCGGCCATGAGCGTGCAGTCCTCCCTGGTCATGCATCCCATCCACGCCTACGGCTCCGAGGAGCAGCGGCAGAAGTACCTGCCCAGGCTGGCGACGGGCGAGTGGATCGGCTGCTTCGGCCTGACCGAGCCCGACGTCGGCTCGGATCCCGCCGGCATGAAGACCCGCGCCCGCAAGGTCGCCGGCGGCTACGTGATCTCCGGCGCCAAGATGTGGATCACCAATTCGCCGGTGGCCGATGTCTTCGTGGTCTGGGCCAAGGATGACGAGGGGGATATCCGCGGCTTCGTGCTCGAGAAGGGCATGAAGGGCCTGTCGGCCCCGAAGATCGAGGGCAAGTTCTCGCTCCGCGCCTCCGTCACCGGCGAGATCGTCATGGACGAGGTCCATGTCGGCGAGGAGCATCTGCTGCCCAACGTGAAGGGGCTGAAGGGTCCGTTCGGCTGCCTGAACAAGGCGCGCTACGGCATCAGCTGGGGCGCCATGGGGGCCGCCGAGGCCTGCTGGCACGCCGCCCGCCAGTACACGCTGGAGCGCAAGATGTTCGGCCGGCCGCTGGCCGCCACCCAGCTGATCCAGAAGAAGCTGGCCGACATGCAGACCGAGATCGCGCTGGGCCTGCAGGGCTCGCTGCGGCTGGGGCGCATGATGGACGACGGCACCTGGTCGCCCGAGATGATCAGCCTGATGAAGCGCAACAATTGCGGCAAGGCGCTGGACATCGCCCGGGTCGCGCGCGACATGCACGGCGGCAACGGCATCTCCGACGAGTACCCGGTCATCCGCCACGTGCTGAACCTCGAGGCGGTGAACACCTACGAGGGCACCCACGACGTGCACGCGCTGATCCTCGGCCGGGCGCAGACGGGCATCCAGGCCTTCGGGTGAGGTGAAGTATCCCGTCCCTCTCCACTGGGGAGGGACGGGTGCGGCTGTTCCGTGGTGCGTCCTTCGACAAGCTCAGGATGAGGAACGGGCTGCGCGAGGCACTTCCGTTCCCCCAGACGAAGGCTTGGCCGGGAGCAGCTATATCCCCCTCATCCTGAGCTTGTCGAAGGACGCACAGCGGCAACGCTGCCATCCCTCTCCCTCAAAGGGAGAGGGATTTTTCATGCCGCCCCTCTCTTCACCGCCGACACATGGATGCCGCACTCGATCTTGCCCTGGCCACGCCAGCGACCGGCGCGCGGGTTCTCGCCAGGGGCGACGCGGTCGGTGCAGGGCATGCAGCCGATGGAGAGGAAGCCGTCGGCCACCAGCGGGTGGGGCGGCAGGTCGCGCTCGGCCATGTAGGCGGCCAGCCGCGCCTGGTCCCAGTCGGCCAACGGGTTCACCTTCACCTTGCCGTCCGCCGCCTCGATCGCCGGCAGAGTGGCGCGCGTGGCCGCCTGGAAGCGCTTGCGGCCGGTGATCCAGGCCCGGAAGGGGGCGAGCGCCCGCTCCAGCGGCAGGGTCTTGCGCACCAGGCAGCAGCGATCGGGCGCCGAGGCCCAGACGATGCCCTCCGGGTCCTCGGCCGCCAGTTCGCCGGCATCGGGCCGGATGCTGCGCACGTCGGCCAAGCCCAGCCGCGCGACGAGGTCGTTCCGGTAGCGCAACGTCTCGCCGAAAAGTTTGCCCGTATCCAGGAACAGCACCGGCGTCGCCGGATCGATCCCGGCCACCATGTCCAGCAGTACCGCCGACTCCGCCCCGAAGGAGGAGACCAGCGCGATGCCACCGGGGAAGGCCTCGGTCAGGACAGGCCGCAGCAGCTCCGCCCCGCCCAGGTGCCCGTAGCGCGCCGAAAGCTCGGCCGCGCGGGCCTCGGCGTCGAACGGCTGGTCGGCGGGCAGCAGGGCGGCGACGCTCATGGGCTCAGGCTCCGGTGCGGATGTGGCGGCGGAGAAGCGACAGCGGCTGGTCGTCCGTGGTGGCCGGCTGATAGGCGATGGTGACCTTGGCCGCCGCCTCGGCCCAGGCGGCGGGCTCGCGGCCCTCGGTCGTCTCCACCTGGGTGAAGCCGCAGCGCAGCAGGAACTGGTACTGGTCCGGCAGCGTGTGGCCGACGGCGCGGATAGGGCCGGTGTAGCCGTAGCGCTCCCGCAGGTCGCGGGCGGTGCTGAAGCCGCGCCCATCGCGGAACTTCGGGAACTCCACCGCCACCAGTGATATCCGGTCCAGATCCCCGGCGATCTCCGGCGCCGGCTGGTTGCTCTTCAGCCGCACGCCCGTGGGCTGGTTGCGGCCCAGCAGCGCCTCGCGCTCGGCTTTCCAGCGCTCCAGGCTGACGATGGCCGGGGCATCGGGCAGGGGCTCGCCGTCCGGGACGGGCGTCCAGCTGTCCTCGGCGACGCGGCCGTTCTCAAGCAGCGGCATAGAGCGTCTCCTTGAACGGGGTCAGGCCGACGCGGCGCACCGTGTCGAGGAAGCGCTCGGAGGGATCGCGGCGCTGCTCCAGATAGACGCCGACGATGCGCTCCACCGCGTCGACGATGTCGGCGCCGGAGAAGGCCGGGCCCAGGATCTCGCCCAGCGCCGCGTCCTCGCCGGCATGGCCGCCGAGGGTGACCTGGTAGAACTCCTCACCCTTCTTATCGACGCCCAGGATGCCGATATGGCCGACATGGTGGTGGCCGCAGGCGTTGATGCAGCCGCTGATCTTGATCTTCAGCTCGCCGATGTCGTGCTGCCGCTCCAGGTCGGCGAAGCGCTCGGAGATCTGCTGCGCCACCGGGATCGAGCGGGCGTTGGCCAGCGCGCAATAGTCCAGGCCCGGGCAGGCGATGATGTCCGAGACCAGCCCCGCATTGGCGGTGGCGAGGCCGTGGCGGCCCAGCTCCTGCCAGACGGCGTGGAGATCGTCCTGGCGGACATGGGCCAGCACCAAATTCTGCTCGTGCGTCACCCGCACCTCGCCGAAGCTGTAGCGGTCGGCCAGGTCGGCGACCGCCTCCATCTGCTCCGAGGTGGCGTCGCCGGGGATGCCGCCCTCAGGCTTCAGCGAGATGGTCAGCGAGGCGTAGCCCGGCTGCTTGTGGGGCGTGACGTTGGTGTTCAGCCAGCGGGCGAAGGCGCGGTCCTCGAAGCGGTGCGCCTCCAGCGCCGTGGAGCTGGCGGGCAGCTCCTGGAAGGGCGGCGGGGCGAAGTGCGCCTTGATGGCGTCCACGATCGCCGGGTCGAGCCGGTACTTCTCCTTCGGCAGGCGCGCGAACTCCTCCTCGACCAGCGCGCCGAACTTGGCGGCGCCCAGCTCGTGGACGGTGATCTTGATGCGGGCCTTGTACATGTTGTCGCGCCGGCCGAGCTGGTTGTAGGTGCGCAGCACGGCTTCCAGGTACGCGATCAGATCCTGCTCCGGCACGAAGTCGCGCAGCTTCACCCCGATGAAGGGCGAGCGGCCCAGCCCGCCGCCGACATGGAAGACGAAGCCGACCTCGCCCGCCTCGTTGCGCACGGCCTGCAGGCCGATGTCGTGCACCTTCACGGCGGCGCGGTCGTTCGGGCTGCCGGTGATGGCGATCTTGAACTTGCGCGGCAGGAAGCTGAACTCGGGGTGCAGCGTCGACCATTGCCGCATGATCTCGGCATAGACGCGCGGATCGACGATCTCGTCCGCGGCGGCGCCGGCGAACTGGTCGGTGGTGACGTTGCGGATGCAGTTGCCGCTGGTCTGGATGGCATGCATGTCCACCTCGGCCAGCTGCTCCAGCATGTCCGGGATGTCCTGCAGCGCCGGCCAGTTGAACTGCAGGTTCTGGCGCGTGGTGAAGTGGCCGTAGCCCTTGTCGTAGGTGCGGCCGAGATGGGCCAGGCGCCGCAGCTGGGTCGAGGACAGCATGCCGTAGGGCACGGCGATGCGCAGCATGTAGGCGTGCAGCTGCAGATAGACGCCGTTCATCAGGCGCAGCGGCTTGAACTCGTCCTCGGTCAGCTCGCCGGCCAGGCGGCGGCGCACCTGGTCGCGGAACTGCGCCACGCGCTCATGCACGAACTGCCGGTCGAACTCGTCATAGCGGTAGACGCCCGCGTGGGAGCTCGGGGAAGGCATGTGGGTCATCGGATCACTCACCGGCGTAGAAGCTGCCGAACGCGGCCGGGGCCGGCGTCGGGAGAACGGGGGGTGGCAGGGACTGGTTGCCGAGGTCGAGCCGGACGGTCGGGCCGGCCGCCCGGATTTTCTCGCGCAGGCGCTTCGGCTCGGGCACGCCCTCATTCAGCACGACCTCGGTCGTGTAGGGCTCCACCACCACGCGGCGGCGCTCATGCTCGCGGGCGACCTCCAGCGCGCCAGGCGCGCCGGCGGCGTCGAAGGCGGCGGCGAGCTCCACCCGCTCGCTCCAGCCGTCGGTGGCGGTCAGCCAGACGACGACGCCGTCGGCGAGGCGGTTGGCGGTGACGGCGACGAGCTCGCCGGTGCCGCGGTCCTGGGTCTGCTTGGCCATGGGGGTTCTCCTCAGACGGCGGCGGCGTAGGGTTCGACGATCTCGGTGATGCGGGCCGGGTCGGCCAGGCGCACCACATCGCCGACGACGATCAGGGCCGGGCCCTTCAGCGCGGCGGCGAGGTCCGCCAGCCCGTCCAGCCGGCCGACCAGCAGGCGCTGGTCCGGCCGCGTGCCGTTCTCGACCAGCGCCACCGGCGTGTCGCCGGGCTTGCCGGCCTCCAGCAGCCGCGCCTGGATCGCGCGGGCCTTGGCGAGGCCCATATAGACGACCAGCGTGTGGTCCAGCCGGGCCAGCGCCTCCCAATCCAGGTCGGGCTCGCCGTCCTTGCCGTGGCCGGTGACGAAGGTGACGCCCTGTGCGACGCCGCGGTGGGTCAGCGGGATGGTGGTGGCGGCGCCGCAGCCAATGGCGGCGGTGATGCCGGGCACCACCTCGCAGGGCACGCCGGCTGCGCGGCAGGCCTCCAGCTCCTCGCCGCCGCGGCCGAAGACGAAGGGATCACCCCCCTTCAGCCGCACGACGCGGTGCCCGGCCTTCGCCTCCGCCACGATCAGCGCGTTGATCTCGTCCTGGGTGAGGGTGTGGTTGGCGCGGCTCTTGCCGACATAGATGCGGCGGGCGTCGCGGCGGACATAGTCCATGACCGCCTCGTCCACCAGCTTGTCATGCACGACCACGTCGGCGTTCTGCATGACCCGCAGCGCCCGCAGCGTCAGCAGGTCCGGGTCGCCCGGGCCGGCGCCGACCAGCGCCACCGAGCCCGTGGTCTCCCGCACAGGCTCGTTGACGGCGCGCAGCATGCGCTCGCGGGCGCCCGCCTCGTCACCGGAGAGGAAGGCGCGGGCGACGGGGCCGGCGACGGCGTCCTCCCAGAAGCGGCGGCGGGCGACCTCGTCGCGCCGGGTGGCGCGCACGGCGCCCCGGAACCCGTCCAGGAAGCTGGCGAAGCGGCCGATGCGCGGCTCCAGCAGCGCCTCGATCCGGGCACGGAGGCTGCGCGCCAGCACCGGCGAGGCGCCGGCCGAGGAGATGGCGATGGTGATCGGCGCCCGGTCGACGATGGCCGGCATGATGAAGCTGGAGAGGTGCGGCCGGTCCGGCGCGTTCACCGGCACGCCGCGGGCGCGGGCGGCCTCGGAGACAAGGGCGGCCTCGGCCTCGTCCTCGAGTGCTGCGAAGACCAGGGCGGTATTCTCCAGGTCGGCGCTGTGGAACGGCCGGCGCAGCACCTCATGGGCGAGCGCCTCCAGCTCCGGCAGCACCTCCTCGGCGACGATTACGATGCGGGCGCCCGACTTGGCGACCAGCCGCGCCTTGCGCAGCGCACCCTCGCCGCCGCCCACGATCAGGGCGCGGCGTCCGTCCAGGGTCAGGAAGGCGGGGAAGGTCGCCATAGGCATTTCACGCACTCCGGGCTGTGCAACTGACCGGTAAGATGGGCATTCTACGTCGGGAAAGGGCTTTGCCGAAGGGGGAATCTGAACAAAATATTATTTCCACTGCTCGTTTCATGTGAAACCGATCCCGGCCGTAGCGCTAGAAAGTAAGAAAAATCAATGCGCTGGCCCGCGCGTCCCGCTGGCCCTCCCCGAATTCGCCGGCCATGCTGCATTGCAGCCATGCGCATTACGGAAAGTGCGGGCGAATAACGCTTCGCGCCGTGTGGAAAGACGGGGATGATTAGGGTTAATACTACAATCAGCTGAGGGGGAAACCCCCTTGACAGCGTCCTCGACTCGTGAGGACCCTATGCCCGCCGCCCATCCTTGGCGGCCCCACCATGGAGAGAGAGATGTCGAGACGCGCGCTTCTAGGCAGCCTGGCGGCCCTGGCGCTCGCCTTCGCCCTGCCCGCCGCCCCCGCCAGGGCGGACCAGACGCTGCTCAACGTCAGCTACGATCCCACCCGTGAGCTCTACAAGGAATTCAACACCGCCTTCGCTGCGGAATGGAAGAAGCGGACGGGCGAGACGGTCACCATCAACACCAGCCATGGCGGTTCGGGCAAGCAGGCCCGCTCGGTCATCGACGGGCTGGAGGCGGACGTGGTGACGCTGGCGCTGGCTTACGACATCGATGCCATCGCCGAGAATGGCGGGCTCCTGAACAAGGATTGGCAGTCGCGGCTGCCGAACAATTCCAGCCCCTACACCAGCACCATCGTGTTCCTGGTCCGCAAGGGCAACCCCAAGGGCATCAAGGACTGGGGCGACCTGGTGAAGGAGGGGGTGCAGGTCATCACCCCGAACCCGAAGACCTCGGGCGGCGCCCGCTGGAACTACCTGGCGGCCTATGGCTGGGCGCTGGACCAGAACGGCGGCGACGAGGCCAAGGCGCGCGACTATCTGAAGAAGCTGTTCGCCAACGTTCCGGTGCTGGACACGGGTGCCCGGGGCGCCACCACCACCTTCGTCCAGCGCGGCATCGGCGACGTGCTGCTGGCCTGGGAGAACGAGGCCTTCCTGTCGGTGAAGGAACTGGGCGCCGACAAGCTGGAGATCGTGGTGCCGCCCAAGTCCATCCTGGCGGAACCGCCGGTGGCGGTGGTCGACAAGGTCGTCGACAAGCGCGGCACCCGCAAGGTGGCCGAGGCCTATGTGCAGTTCCTCTACACCCCCACGGGCCAGGAACTGGCGGCCAAGCATTTCTACCGCCCGCGCGACCCGGCCCTGGCGCGGCAGCACGCCGCCAACTTCGGCAAGGTGGAACTGTTCGACATCAGCCGCTTCGGCGGCTGGGCCACCGCGCAGAAGACCCACTTCGCCGACGGCGGGGTGTTCGACCAAGTCTATGGCGGGCGCTGAGGGGTAATGGCCGGGGAGGGCCGGCTGGAACGGCTCTCCCCAGGCGTCCGATCGGCAGCGTTATTGGTGTGCGTCCTTCGACAAGCTCAGGATGAGGATGTTGTTGCTGCTCCTGGTCTAGTTGGCGGGACAAGCGCCGGGAGTGCCTGGCATCCCCCCTCCCTCATCCTGAGCTTGTCGAAGGACCCACCACGTCCCAGCCTCGCCCAGCGCCGTAGGTCGGGAGAAGCGGAGCGTATCCCGACGCCTCCGCCTGATATGTCGGGATGCGCCTTCGGCTCCTCCCGACCTGCGGGGCCGACCTACGGTGATGCGTGACGGGCGCCTCCTCCGGCTGTTGGGCCAGTCCCCCAAAGCCGGAGGAGGCACGCCGTGAGCGACAACAAGCGCAACGTCGATACAGACGATCTAAGCCCGAAGAGCGAGGGCCCGCAGAACCCGTCGGGCCAGGGCACGAAGAACCGCAACCGCGTCGAGGCCGAAGCCGACGCGAAGGACAACCGCCAGGCCGGCCGCGACGGCCGGGCGAAAGGGCAGGGCGGCGCCTGAGCGCTGCTATTTGGAGATGACGGACCGGGCCAGGACGCGGGCGATGGCCTGCTTCTGCGCCTCGGGCAGGTTCAGATACTGGATCTTCGCCCCGTCCTTGGCCATGCCGGTCACCGATCCCTCGCCAGCGAAGGTGAAGTGCTCCTTGGCGTCCTTGAAGGTCACCTGGAGCTTCACCTTCTTGCCCGCCTCGAACTTGGCGCCGACGGCGGTGAAGGTCGTCACGCCCATGTTGGCGATGTCGTAGCTCTTGCCGTCGATCTTCACCGAACCGAGGGTGCCGGGCTTCCGGGCGACATCGACCTTGAGGAAATCGAAGAGCGCCATGGGCGGCCTCCCGGAATTGCTGGTGTGACAGCCTACCTAATTCGGAGGGGGATAGCCACCCGCATGGCGGGATAGGCCGCCGGGGACGGGTTTCTCCGCCTTCAGCCGCCGGTGGAGACGTTGCGCCAGCTGCCGAGGAAGGTGCCGACCTCGCCGTTCATGGCCTCGCCCTCGCGGGTGAGGCTGCCGGCCGCGTCCAGCACGCGGTTGGCCTCGTCGGCCACGGCCTGGGCCCGGCGGCGGAGCGAATCCACGGCCTGCGCCACGGCCCCGGTGCCGTCGGCGGCCTGCACCGCGTTGCGGCCGATCTCCCGGGTCGCGGAGGCCTGCTGCTCCACCGCGGTGGCGACCGTGGTGGTGATCTCCTCGATGCCGTGGATGGTCTCGGCGATCTCGCCGATGGCGGCGGCGGTCTCACCGGCCACGCGCTGCACCTCCGCCATGTGCTGGGCGATCTCCTCGGTGGCGCGGGCGGTCTGGTTGGCCAGCGCCTTCACCTCGGACGCCACGACGGCGAAGCCCTTGCCCGCCTCGCCGGCCCGCGCGGCCTCGATCGTGGCGTTCAGCGCCAGCAGGTTGGTCTGGCCGGCGATGCCCGAGATCATCTCGACGATGGCGCCGACCTGCTGGCTGACCTCGCCCAGGCGGTTCACCAGGCCGGTGCCGCGCTCCGCCCGCTCGCTGGCGGTGCGGGCGATGCGGCGCGACTCCTCGGTGTGGCGCGCGATCTCGCCGACCGAGGCGCCAAGCTCCTCGGAGGCGGCGGCGACGGTCTGCACGTTTCCGGTCGCCTGCGAGGCGGCCTCGGCGGCACGGTCGGTGCGCTGGGTGGACTCCTCGGCCAGCCGGCTCAGCTCCTTGGCGACGCGGTCCAGCTCGGTGGCGGCGGCCAGCTGGGCCTCCAGCCGCTGGCGCACGCCGGTCTCGAACTTGATGGTCAGCGCCTCGCGGCGGCGGCCGCGCTCGTTGCGCGCCTCATGGTCGGTCAGCCGCTGCTCCTCCAGCCGGCGGCGTTCGGCGACGCTGTCGCGCAGCGTGCCCAGCGCCCGGGCCATGTCGGCGATCTCGTCGGAACCGGCGGCGTCCAGGCGGATGTTCGGGTCGCCCGCGGCCAGGGACTGGGCGGCGGCGGAGAGCTCGCCCAGGCGGCGGCGGGCGGCGTTGCCCAGCAGGACGGAACTGCCGATGATCGCCGCGGCGGACACGACGAAGACCACCAGCCCGACCATCGGTCCCTCGGTCGCGGTGATGATGGCATCCGCCACCGCCAGCGCGATGAAGCTGACGCCGCCATTGGCCAGGAACTGGCCCCGGATAGAAAGACGCGAGAGCGCTCCGCCCATTGTGAAATCCACCCCTGTCGGCCGCCTCTGCCGGGCGGCTCCATGACGCAATCGTTATGAATGCGGACATTCCTCCCACCGGCCCCTGGCCGGCAAGCGGAAAAGCACCACCAGGAAGGATAGGGGCGGAAAGGGCCGGGCCGGAGGAAGGGCGGCCGGCGGCTCAGCGGCCGCCGGCGGTCCTCGCGTCGATCGCCTGGACGAACCGGTCGAACAGATAGTGGCTGTCCTGCGGGCCCGGGCTGGCCTCGGGGTGGTACTGCACGGAGAAGACCGGCCGCCCCTTGACCTTGAGCCCCTCGTTGGTGCCGTCGAACAGCGAGACGTGGGTGGTCTCCACCGTCTCCGGCAGGCTGTCCGGCACCACGACGAAGCCGTGGTTCTGGCTGGTGATCTCCACCTGGCCGGTGGCGAGGTCCTTGACCGGGTGGTTGGCGCCGCGGTGGCCCAGCGGCATCTTCTCGGTGCGCGCACCCAGCGCCAGGGCCAGCAGCTGGTGGCCCAGGCAGATGCCGAACAGCGGCACGCCGGTCTGCAGCACGTCGCGGATCATCGGCACGGCGTAGGTGCCGGTCGCGGCCGGGTCGCCGGGGCCGTTGGAGAGGAACACGCCGTCCGGCTGGTGGCGCATGATCTCCTCCGCCGTCGCCGTGGCCGGCACGACGGTGACCTTGCAGCCGGAGTTGGCGAGGCAGCGCAGGATGTTGCGCTTGGCGCCGAAATCGACGGCGACGACGTGGCGCTTCGGTTCGGTCAGCTCGCCATAGCCCTTGCCCAGCGTCCAGTTCGTCTCGGTCCAGCCCTGGGTCTGGCGGCCGGTGACCTCCTTGGCGAGGTCCATGCCCTCCAGCCCCGGCCAGGCGCGGGCCTGGGCGACCAGAGCGTCGATGTCGAGCCTGCCGTCCGGCGCGTGGGCGATGACGCCGTTGGGCGCGCCGACGTCGCGGATGCGGCGGGTCAGGCGGCGGGTGTCCACGCCGGTCAGCCCGACGATGCCGTAGCTCTTCAGCCAGTCGTCCAGGTGCCGGGTGGCGCGCCAGTTGGAGGGCTCGGTGAGGTCGGCGCGCAGGATCAGGCCGCGCGCGACGGGCGTCACCGTCTCGATGTCCTCGGGGTTGGCGCCGACATTGCCGACATGGGGGAAGGTGAAGGTGATGATCTGGCCGGCGTAGGAAGGATCGGTCAGGATCTCCTGGTAGCCGGTCATGGAGGTGTTGAAGCACACCTCGCCGACCGCCGATCCCGCGGCGCCGATGCCCCGTCCCCAGACGACCGAGCCGTCGGCCAGGACCAGCGCGCCGGTGGCGCCCTCGGGGCGGGTGGTCTCGGCGGTCATGGAGCGCTCCATCGTCACGGCAGGGGGGCGCCTGCGGTCGGCGATGCTGTCCCGCAAGCGTCCGTCAGATAGACAAGTGCCCAGGCCGGGTCAAGGCGCGGCACCCCCGATCCGCCATGCGCCAACCGGGTGGCTGGCCGTTCGGGGCGCATCGCCCGGGGGACTGGCGGGCCACCCGCATCGGCTGTATTGTCCGCCCTTTCCCGGTCGAGCGCCGGGCGAGGCAAGGGGACATCCACATGCTGCGCACGCGGCTGAACGAGGCCTTGAAAGAGGCCATGCGCGCCAAGAACACGCGCGCCACCTCCACGCTGCGGCTGATCCTGGCCGCGCTGAAGGACCGCGACATCGCCGCCCGCACCCGCGGCATCACCGACGGGGTGGACGAGGCCGAGATCCTGTCCATGCTGCAGACCATGGTGAAGCAGCGCCGCGACGCCATCGTGCTCTACGAGCAGGGCGGCCGGCAGGAGCTGGCGCAGCAGGAGCGCGAGGAGATCGAGGTCATCGAGGGCTTCATGCCCAAGCAGCTCTCCGAGGACGAGGTGCAGGCCGCCGTCGACGGGCTGATCCGGGAGACCGGCGCCGCCGGCATCAAGGACATGGGCCGCGTCATGGCCGAGCTGAAGACCCGCTACAGCGGCCAGATGGACTTCACCAAGGCCAGCGGCCTTGTGCGGGCGCGGCTCGCCGGCTGACACGCCGCACCATCGGGAATGAGGGAAGGGCCGGGCCGGTGGGTCCGGCCCTTTTCGTTTCCGGTATGCGCTTCAGGGGGCGCTGAAGACGCGATCGATGAGCGCGCGCTGCGCTTCCAGCAGTGCTGCGCCGGGCGGCAGGCCCTGGGTCGCATCGAAGAGCGCCGCGAGGTCCGGATCGTCCCGCCGCATCGAGGCGAAGCCCTCGTCGATCTTCGGATCCCAGCGGCCTCGCAGGCGGAAATAGAGTTCGTAGAGCTGCTGCGCCAGCCAGCCGCGCCGATACAGCGCGGCGGCCGGGTCGCCGGGCGCGGGGATGCGGGTGGCGGTCTTCTCGGCCCATATCCTGAGCCTCCGCCGCTCGGCCTCGCCCACGGGTGGCGGTCCGGCCGCCTCCGACCGCCGGCAATGATCGAGGAACGCCTCAGCCGCCGCATGGTCGCCGGCCAGCAGCCGCCCCCCGGCGAAGTAGCGCGCCGTCTCCGGCGGCGGGATGCCGTCCGTCCCGTGGAGCGAGAGATCGACCGGCAGCCCGGCATGCGTCAGCGCGCGGCGGTGTTCGCCAGACCCGCGCACCAGCCCCACCAGATCGATGTCGCTGTTCGGGCGATGCCGTCCCGACGCGCGGGAGCCGTAGAGGATGATGGCGACGCATCCGGCCTCCGCCATGACCCGGCGGGCCAGGGCGTCGAAGTCGGGGCCGGTGTCCGCCGCGGTGCTCATGGGGGCAGCCTCAATCCGGAAGGGACGTCCGGCAAGAAGAAAGGCGCGCGGATCGCTCCGCGCGCCTCCGTCCGGGCCCTGCGCCCGGCCCGGTCTCAGGACTTCTTCTTCAGTTCGAACAGGCTGCAGTCGCTCGTCTTCAGCATGGTGTAGCTGCCGGGGGTGTTCGAGTTCCAGAGGGTGACGTTGCCCGTGGCCGGCGCATAGGAGGTCCAGGCCTTGGCGTCGAGGCCGCCGTTGAGACCGCCGGTCGTCGCCCCGTAGTTGCCCCAGGCGGCGTTCATCGCCGCGGCCACGGCAGTATCGGCAGCGGGCGGCGCGCTCGCCATGACATGCGTGAGCATGTTGAAGACGTAGGGCAGTTCGTCCGCGTGGCAGACCTGGTTCGTGTTCGCATCCTTCTGCGGCCCGCACTGGCTCAGGTTCAACCCGGCATACAGGTTGAACGGCGGCTGCTTCTGGAACGAATAGCCTGAGATCTTCGGGACCGTGCTGCCCGCCGTGCCCACGATGTTCGCCATGCCCGCGACATTGCCGCAGGCGAACAGCGAGTCGGTCACCAGGTTGGACATGGCCATGGCGGTGCCGTTCTGCTGCGTCTCCTTGGTCAGCGGTTCCGTGTAATAGAAGGGGGAGTTCGTCCGCTGCGCATCCGGCTGGTAGCGGGGCATCTTCAGTATCTGGCCGGCGTTCACGAAGACATCGGCGACAGCGGCTTTATAGGTCTCGGGAATGAAGAGGTCCTTCACCACCGCATAGCCATCGTAGGGAATGGCGATGAAGGGCGTCGCCTCGTTCTGGTTCAGGCCGAAGGCGAAGGGGACGCGCGGCAGGTCGGTGGACGCGTAGCCCATGACCGGCGCGCCCTGGATCAGCCCGGTGTTCGGCGAACCATCAAGGACCGGCGACCAGGTGAGCCCGATTCCCTTCATGAGCTCCTGGAGCGACGTCTTCGTCATCATGGCGGCGGTCGTCTTGCGCTGTGCCGCCAGGATGTTGTCGACCGTGGGCTTGGACTGCAGCCAATCCATGCTCATCTGGGCGGCGCAGTTCTTGTTGTCGCCCTGGGCGGCGGCGCAGATCTGGTTGATGAAGGTGGTGCCCTGGGTAAGGATGTTCGGGTCGCTCGGCGTCTTGTAGATCAGCCCCATGGGATTGCTCTCCATGATGGCGGCGTTGAACAGCCCCTTGCTGGTTGGGATCGACAGCATGTGCAATCCCGTCGACATGGCGCCGGCGCTCTCGCCGAACAGGGTGACGGCGCCAGGATCGCCGCCGAAGGCGGAAATGTTGTCCTTGACCCACCGAAGGGCCATCTGCTGGTCGAGAATGCCGAGATTGCCGCCGATGTCCGGCGCCGGCGAGGCGAGGTTGCCGGGGAACTTGGCCACCAGGAAGCCCAGCGCACCCAGGCGGTAGTTCAGGGTGACGACGACCATGTCCTGGGCCGCCAGAGCCGAGCCGTCATACATGCCGAAATTACCGCCGCCGGTGACGAACGCGCCGCCGTGGATGAAGACCATGACCGGGAGCGGCCCCTGCTTCTTGGGCTTCGCCGGAACCCATACGTTCAGGTTAAGGCAGTCCTCGTTCATGGTCAGGTACGACTTCGTCGGCGTCAGCGGCCGGGAGAAGTCGATGGGCGGCATATCGGGGTTGGTGTCCTGCGGACAGAAACTGCCGTAGTATCTGGCATCCACTTGGCCGCTGAGGGTGGCCTTCGTCGGCGCCTGCCAGCGCTGGGTGCCCACCGGGGGCATGGCATAGTCGATGCCCAGGAACGCGTTGACGGCGGGATTGCTTTGGGAACTGGCGCCGCAATAGGTGGCGCCGCCCGCCGCGACGGTCGGATTGGTCCCGGGGCACTGGAAGTTCGACGGACTGCCCTGCGCCGCGGCGCTGCCGATGGCTGCGGCGCTTGCCATTGCGGTGGTCGCAATCGCCAAGGCAACGGAGAGCTTCGATCCCTTCATTGTTTCCCGCCCTAATATAGGTTGTTGGTGTGGGCGGCATTGTCCTATCGCATTTTTGGCTAGTCTACCCCTCGTTGCTATATACGGAGGTATAGAGCCATGGCGACAGTTACCGTTGAGTGCTGCTGACGTGTCGGCGGGCGGGAGCGGGCGTCCGCGCCGCCCCGCCCGGCGTCTCTTCTCCCGGCCTATGGCGGCCCGCCGCGTCCCTGCGCTATGATCCCGGCCCTTCCGGTGCCGGTGACCCCGAACCCATGGCCCTGCCGACCCAGTTCCTCGACGAGGTGCGCGCCCGCCTGACGCTGTCGGACGTGGTGATGAAGCGCATGCGGCTGCAGCGCGCCGGCAAGGAGTTCCGCGCGCCGTGCCCCTTCCACAAGGAGAAGACGCCCAGCTTCTACGTCAACGACCAGAAGGGCTTCTTCCACTGTCTAGCGGGCGAGACCCGCGTCGTGCTGTGGGAGGGCGTCCGACCCATCGCGGAACTCGCCGGCACCACCCGCAAGGTGCTGACCCGTGGCGGTACGTGGGTTGACGCCCAGTTCAAGTCCTACGGCGTGCAGCGGCTCCACCGCATCGTCCTGACCCGCAACGGCCAGGCGAAGACGCTGTTCGCCACCAACGGCCACCGCTGGTTCGTCCGGGGTGTGAGCGGCGCCGTGACGACCGATGGGTTGCGGCCGGGTCATAGGCTGGAAGCGGTGCTGCCCGAGCAGCGGACCGACTGGACGCTCGATCCCGATGGTGTCGCGCACGGCATCGTCTTCGGCGACGGGTCTGTGCAGCGGGGATATGGGCATGTCCATCTGCACGGCGAGAAGGATCGCGTCCTCGCCCGATGGTTTCCGGACCAGGAGGCCGTGGTGAAGAACCGGGCGACAGGTGAGCCTTACCTGCGCGTCTATGGCGGCCGTGCCTTCGGGCACATGAAGCAGCTGCCCTCGCTCGACCAACCGGACGCCTACCTGCTGGGATTTCTGGCGGGCTACATCGCCGCGGACGGCCATGTCGCCAAGGACGGCACGGTCATGCTCCACAGCGCCGACCGGGCCAATCTCGAATGGGTGCGGGCGGCGGCGACGCGGCTCGGCATCGGCACCTACGGGATCACGGCTGCAACGCGGCGTGGTCTGGCGAAGGTGGAGTGCGAGATTTTCCGACTGCACTTCGTGCCTTCGACCATGAACGGCGCGATGTTCCTCGGCAGGTCGGCGCGTGAGCGGTTCGAGGCATCCTCCAAGGCCTTCGCCCGCCTACGGTGGGTGGTGGAGTCCGTCGAACCCAGCAACCGGGTGGAGGAAGTCTACTGCGCGGAGGTGCCTGGAGAGCACGCCTTCGCCCTGGAGGACAACATCCTCACCGGCAACTGCTTCGGCTGCGGCGCCCATGGCGACGTCATCGGCTTCGTCATGCGCAACGACAACCTCTCCTTCATGGAGGCGGTGGAGCTGCTGGCGGGCATGGCCGGGATGCCGGTGCCCCAGGCGAGCCCGCAGGAGCGGCAGAAGTTCGAGCGGCAGAAGAGCCTCTACGACATGGTGGAGCGCGCCGCCGCCTATTACGAGCAGCAGCTGCACCTGCCGCAGGGGCGCCATGCCCTGGCCTATCTGAAGGGCCGCGGCCTGGACGAGGAGCAGATGTCCCGCTTTCGGCTGGGCTACGCGCCGTCGGAAGGCGCCACGCTGCGCATGGAGCTGATCCGGGCCGGCTTCACGGATGCCGACCTGGTGGAGGCCGGGCTGTTCCGCAAGCCGGACGACGGCCGCGCGCCCTTCGCCTTCTTCCGCAACCGGGTCATGTTCCCGGTGAGCGACCGGCGCGGCCGGGTGGTGGCGTTCGGCGGCCGCATCATGGAGGGCGACGGGCCGAAATACGTCAACTCGTCGGACAACCCGCTCTTCCACAAGGGCCAGCTGCTCTACGGCATGAGCCGGGCGCGGCAGGCGGCGGCGGAGGGCAAGACCCTCATCGTCACCGAGGGCTACATGGACGTCATCGCCTGCGTGCTGGCGGGGTTCGAAGGGGCGGTGGCGCCGCTGGGCACGGCCATGACCGAGACCCAGATCGTCGAGCTGTGGAAGCTGGCGCCGGACGGCAACCGCGTGCCCATCCTCTGCTTCGACGGCGACAATGCCGGCCGGCGCGCCGCGGCCCGGGCGGTGGAGCGCATCCTGCCGCTGCTGATGCCCGACCATTCCGCCAAGGTCGCCTTTATGCCGGAGAAGGAGGACCCCGACAGCCTGATCCGCACGGGCGGGCCGGCCGCCTTCCAGGCGGTACTGGACAAGGCGAAGCCGCTGGCCGACGTGCTGTGGGAGCTGGAGGCGCAGGGCCGCGACCTCTCGCTGCCCGACGGCCGCGCCGGCGTGGAGGCGGCGCTGCAGGCGCGCATCGCCCAGATCGGCGACGAGCGGGTGCGCCGCGCCTATGAGCGCGACCTGAAGGACCGGCTCTACAAATACGGCCGTGCCGAGCGCACCCCCTGGGTTCCCGGCGGGGGAGGGCAGGGCCGGCGCCCGAAGCCCGGCGAGATGGCGGTCAGCCGGCTGTGGGACGCGCAGAAATACCGCTCGGGCGTGGTCAAGACCGACCCGCGCTGGCGCGAGCCGCTGCTGCTGGCGATCCTGATCAACAATCCCGCCCTCTTCGACGAGGTCGGCGAGACGCTGGCCAACCTCACCTTCGTCGACCCGGCCGTGGAGAGCCTGAGACAGGAAGTGGTCCAGGCCCTGGCCGCGAATTCCACACTTGACGCCGCCGAAATACGTCGCCACTTGTCTCAGCGCGGCTTTGCAGAGACGCTGGACACGCTGCTGAACGCAGACGCGCCGAAATATGCGCAACCAGGAGCGTCGCCTGAAGCTGCCCGCAACGGCTGGCGGGAGGTGTGGCTGAATTCCCAGGAACTGGTTCTCCAGGCCGAACTCAAGGCCGCGGAGAAGCGGTTGGCGGAGCATTTCAGCGAGGAGAACTATGCCAGGGTGGAGGCACTCCGTCGCGAAGCGCTCGAACGCCGAGGGCATCTGGAAGACCCCGACGCGGGGTGGAACTGATGCGTGTCTAGCGTGGGTCGGCTATGTCGTGACGGCGGGGCTGGCGGGAATTCGGACTGCGGGAATTGGTCGGACAGGTTAGTTGAGCGGACATGACGGAGGCCGCGGACCGCCGGTGCGGTGCGCGGGGCCTCCCTTGTCCATTTCGGAACGCGGTGGGTCAATCGCCAGGTTGGCGCCAAGTTGGGGCATCGAAGGAATGGCCACTAAAGCGACGCAGAGCGCGGATGTTGCGGAGCAGCGCGAGGACCAGGTCGACGGTCCGCTGATGGACGGCATGGGGCTGGCCGTCAAGAAGATGATCCAGCGCGGCAAGGAGCGCGGCTACGTCACCTATGACGAGCTGAACTCCGCTCTGCCTCCCGACCAGTCGTCCTCGGAGCAGATCGAGGACGTCATGGCGATGCTCAACGAGATGGGCGTCAACGTCATCGAGGGCGAGGAGCAGGACGACAACGCCAATGCCGAGCGCGAGAGCGACGGCGAGGGCCGCGTCTCCGGCAATCTCGACGATGACGACATCGGCCGTACCGACGATCCGGTGCGCATGTATCTGCGCGAGATGGGCTCGGTCGAGCTGCTGAGCCGCGAGGGCGAGATCGCCATCGCCAAGCGCATCGAGGCCGGTCGCGAGATGATGATCGGGGCGATCTGCGAATCGCCGCTGACCATCCGCGCCATCCTGGAGTGGCACGAGGCCCTCAAGGACGGCAAGATGCTGCTCCGCGACATCATCGACCTGGACGCGACCTACGGCGTGGACCCCGAGTCCGGCGAGCCGGCCGAGGGCGCTCTGGTGGTCGACGGCGTCGGCGGGCCCGTGGGCGACGGCGCCGAGCCGGCCGAGGCGCCGGAAGGGGCCGAGGGCGAGAACCCGGAGAATCCCGAGGCGGCGGTCGCCGGCGAGGAAGGCGAGGAGGAGGGCAACATCTCCCTCGCCGCCATGGAAGCCGAGCTGAAGCCCAAGGTGCTCGAGATCTTCACGGCCATCGAGGAGACCTACGAGAAGCTGCACAAGATGCATGAGCAGCGTCTCGCCGCCGCCCAGAAGGGCGAGGACCTCGGCAAGGCCGCCGACAAGAAGTACGAGAAGGTGAAGGCCGAGCTGACCGAGCTGGTCAACTCCGTCCGCCTGAACAACGGCCGCATCGAGCAGCTGGTCGAGGAGCTGTACGGGCTGAACCGCCGCCTGATGGGCTTCGAGGGCAAGCTGCTGCGCCTCGCCACCGACTGCAAGGTCAAGCGCGAGGACTTCCTGCACAACTACTACGGCAACGAACTGGACCCGACCTGGCTGGACCGGCTGAAGGGCAACTCCAAGGCCTGGGGCAAGTTCGCCGCCGAGAAGGCCAACGACGTCGCCAAGGTCCGCGAGGGCATCGCCGAGGTCGCCGAGGCCGTGCGCCTGCCGATCCACGAGTTCCGCCGCATCGTCTCCACCGTCCAGAAGGGCGAGAAGGAGGCGAGCCGCGCCAAGAAGGAGATGGTGGAGGCCAACCTCCGCCTCGTCATCTCCATCGCCAAGAAGTACACGAACCGCGGCCTGCAGTTCCTGGACCTGATCCAGGAGGGCAACATCGGCCTGATGAAGGCGGTGGACAAGTTCGAGTACCGCCGCGGCTACAAGTTCTCGACCTACGCCACCTGGTGGATCCGGCAGGCGATCACCCGCTCGATCGCCGACCAGGCCCGCACCATCCGCATCCCCGTGCACATGATCGAGACGATCAACAAGCTGGTGCGCACGTCGCGCCAGATGCTGCACGAGATCGGTCGCGAGCCGACCCCGGAGGAGCTGGCCGAGCGGCTGATGATGCCGCTGGAGAAGGTCCGCAAGGTCCTGAAGATCGCCAAGGAGCCGATCTCCCTCGAGACGCCGATCGGCGACGAGGAGGACAGCCACCTGGGCGACTTCATCGAGGACAAGAACGCGGTCCTGCCGCTCGACGCCGCCATCCAGGCGAACCTGCGCGAGACGACCACCCGCGTGCTGGCCTCGCTGACCGCCCGCGAGGAGCGCGTGCTGCGCATGCGCTTCGGCATCGGCATGAACACCGACCACACGCTGGAAGAGGTCGGCCAGCAGTTCTCGGTGACCCGCGAGCGCATCCGCCAGATCGAGGCGAAGGCGCTGCGCAAGCTGAAGCACCCCTCGCGCTCGCGCAAGCTGCGCAGCTTCCTGGACACCTGATCCGGGTCGTCACGGGTACGGAACGAAGGGCGGGGCCGCAGGGCTCCGCCCTTTTTCTTTGGGCCGTGCCGTCAGCCCCACTCCCAACCGTCACCCCGGCGCAGGCCGGGGCCCAGGGGTTGCAGCGGGATACGCCGCATGCAGCATGCGTCTGGTTTGTAGGTCGCATGAAGGCGAAGCCGCAATGCGACATTCCACGGCCGGGTCATGTCGCATTGCGCTTCGCTCCATGCGACCTACGGCCGGCTTCATTGATCTTGAATCGCTGCAACCCCTGGCTCCCGGCCTGCGCCGGGATGACGGGCAGAGGAAGAGGAGACGACAGCGAGGGTTACACCGCCACGTCGGCCTTGATGTGCGGGTGGGGGTCGTAGCCGGTGATCTCGAAATCCTCGAAGCGGTAATCGAAGATCGAGGGCGGCTTGCGGTGGATGGTCAGCTTGGGGAAGGGGCGGGGCTCTCGGCGGAGCTGCTCCTCGGCCTGGGCGACGTGGTTGAGGTAGAGGTGGGTGTCGCCGCCCTGCCAGATCAGCTCGCCCGGCTCCAGGTCGCACTGCTGCGCCAGCATGTGGATCAGCAGGGCCGCCTCGCAGAGGTTCCAGGGCAGGCCCAGCAGCGTGTCGGCCGAGCGCTGGAACAGCAGGCCCGACAGCTTCCCGTCGGCGACGAAGTACTGGTAGGTCATGTGGCAGGGCGGCAGGGCCATGCGCTCCAGCTCGCCGACGTTCCAGCCGGTGAAGAGCAGGCGGCGGCTGGTGGGGTTCTCCCGGATGCCGCGCACAAGCTCGGCGATCTGGTCCACCGTGCGGCCGTCCTTGGTCTCCCAGCGGCGCCACTGCTTGCCGTAGACGGGGCCGAGGTCGCCCCATTTGGCGGCGAAGTCCTCGTCTTCCAGCACCCGCGCCTCGAAGGCGTCCTGGCCGATCTCCTCGCCCGTCTCGCGGCGGTAGCGCGCCAGCGGCCAGTCGGTCCAGATGCGCACCTTGTTGGCCAGCAGCGGCCGGATGCTGGTCTCGCCCGACAGAAACCAGAGCAGCTCGTGCACCGCCTGCCGATGAAAGATCTTCTTGGTGGTCAGGAGCGGGAAGCCCTGGGACAAGTCGAAGCGCATGGTCTCGCCGAACAGCGCCAGCGTGCCGACGCCGGTGCGGTCGGTGCGCCTAGCGCCCCGGTCGATCAGCCGCCGCAGCAGGTCGAGATACTGGTGCTCCGGATGGCGCGCGTCGCTCATGGTCCCTCCTATGCCCTGGCCCATGGATGCCCCGGCGGGAGGGGAACGCGCAAGGGGGTCTTCAGGCCAGGGGAGGGCGTGTCAGATGGACCAGCCCATATAGCTGTCCGCGGCCGGGGCCTTGGCATCGGCGCCGTGGACGCGGCGGCTCAGCCGGTCGTGCAGCTCGCGCACCATACGGCTGCCGGTGCGCTCGAACAGGCAGGGGATCAGGGCATGGACCAGGCAGGCCAGCCCGGCCGCGACCAGGCGCAGCCCGAAGCCGCCGGCGACCGCCATGTGCTGGCCGTAGGTTTCGTTCACCGACTCCGGATGCTCGAGGAAAACCCGCCTGATCATGCCCGCCTCCGCCCTTGATGCCCGCCGACATGATAACGCCCGGCGGGGGAATGGGTGTTCCTTCTCGGCTATGATTTACCATAACCCTAGCATAGGATTTCTCCGTACGAATTCAGAAGGGAATGAGGTTCCATGGATGCCGTCGACCGCCGAATCCTGAAGATCCTGCAGGAGGACTGCACCCTGCCGGTGGCCGACATCGCCGCGCGGGTCGGCCTGTCCGCCACCCCCTGCTGGCGCCGCATCCAGAAGCTGGAGGCGGACGGGGTGATCCGGGCGCGGGTGGCGCTGGTCGACCCGGCGAAGGTGAATGTCGGCCAGACGGTCTTCGTCGCCGTGCGCACCAACCAGCACAGTGCCGAGTGGATGGAGCGCTTCTCCGACGCGGTGGCGCGCATTCCCGAGGTGGTGGAGTTCTACCGGCTGGCCGGGACGGTCGATTACCTGCTGCGCATCGTCGTGCCCGACATCGCCGCCTATGACGCCGTGTACAAGCGCCTGGTCGCCATGGTGCCGCTCTACGACGTCAGCTCCATGATCGCCATGGAGCGGATGAAGTACACCACCGCGCTGCCGGTTGATTACGCCTGAGGGGAGGGCGGGGGTGCCGCCAAACCCCTTTAACCGCGCGCCGGGAGTCCCTATATTGGGAGGGTCGGGTTCGCCCGACTATGGCGATAAACGTTGTACGGAATAAGCGTTGTGGACCCGGGGGCGGTACCCGGCGCCTCCACCAAACCCCGCTCCGGAACCCCTGAAAAGGGACAGGCCGGCCGGGATCATGGGGGCGAATCAGGATCGACACGCGTGGTAAAGGTACTGCTTTCGCTCGGCATGGTTCCGCCGTTATCGGGCCGTTTCATAGGTGCCAACGATAATCAGGCGCCTGCTCTTCGCATGGCTGCCTAATACCCTCAACGGGGTATTGGTAGTTAGCTAAGAACGCGGTTCGGGGGGGCGCCGGGCAACAGAAGCCCCCCCACTGACTTCCCAAGGCCCCCGCCAGACGGGGCCACGAACACCGGAGTGCGCGCCGACATGTCCAGGGACCAGCTTCGCTACGACAAGATGGTCGAGGCCGCCCTGCGCGGTGTCGTGCGCGAGGCCCTGACCGAGGTCGCCCAGCGGGGACTGCCCGGCGAGCATCACTTCTACATCTCCTTCCGCACCGCCTTCCCCGGCGTCCGCATCCCGGACTTCCTGAAGGCGCAGTATCCGGCGGAGATGACCATCGTCCTCCAGTACCAGTTCTACGGGCTGGAGGTGACGGACAGCCAGTTCCAGGTGACGCTGAGCTTCAACGGCTCGCATGAGCGGCTGGTGATCCCGCTGGCCGCCATCACCACCTTCGCCGACCCCTCCGTGAACTTCGCCCTGCAGTTCCAGCCCGTGTCGCTGGACGACGAGGACGAGGAGGAGGAGACGCAGGAGGCCGCCGAGGCGCCCGAGCCCGAGACGGCCGAGGCCGCCGGCGGGGACGAGGGGCCGAAGACCGGCACCGTCGTCGCCCTGGACGCCTTCCGCAAGAAGTAAGCACCCCTTGGCCGCCTCGCGCGACTATGCCGACCATGTCGCCGAGCTGCTGGCCCCGCTGGCGGGGCTGAATGGCGAGGTGAAGTGCCGCGCCATGTTCGGCGGCTGGTCGCTGTCCATCGACGGCGCCACCTTCGCGCTGATCGCCCAGGACGTGCTCTACCTCAAGGCCGACGACGTGAACCGCCCGGCTTTCGAGGTGGCGGGCCTCAAGCCCTTCGTCCCCTTCGCGGACGAGCCGGCCAAGACCATGTCCTACTATCCCCCGCCCGAGACCGCCTTCGACGAGCCGGACGAGCTTCTCGCCTGGGCGCGCGGGGCGTATGAGGCGGCGCTGCGGGCCAAGGCGAAGAAGAAGCCGAAGAAGGCCAAGAGCCCGGTCTGAGCCGTGCACCCGGGCCAGATGGTCCCGTGCCTCCCCTTTCCGTGCCGGATGTCACGCCCGCCTGTTGGCGGATACGTGCATCCTGGGCCGGAGGCTCGGCGGGAGCGGGAAAATGGACAGCACGATCCCTGTGCGGCTGGCGGCGGTCAGCGGCGCACTCGGCGCAACGGCGATGGTGATCGCGGGCATCGCCACCTCGATGGAGGCGCCCCCTCCCATGGTGACGTTCGAAAGCATCACCATCTGGCATCGGGACTGGCCGAGGGAGGAACCGGCGCCGCTTCCGTCCCGTGCGCTCCCGGCCGGTGCCGTTTCCGGCCTGACCTTCCGCTCATTTCCGGTAGGAGCGCCGTCCGGCGAGGCGCGTCTGCTGCGGGGCGCCGGCTTCGTCACCGAGGCGCTGCCCGCGACTTGTACGACAACGTTGTGCCAGGGCGCCTATGTGCACGAGGCGGAGGGGTGGTTCCTGGCTCCGGCGACCACGAGATACAGTTTCCTGGCCATGTTCGCCGGGCGGAGCTGGGGCGGGGTGCGGGATTTCCCCGCCCGGTGCGACTCCTCCGTCGAGATGGACGGCGAGAAGCATGGAACGTTTCTGCTGGGCAAGGGCGCCCACCGAATCCGGTGGCGGACCGTCTGCGCCGGCGGCGGCGGCGTGCCCGTCCAACTGCACATCTCCCGATGGGGCGAGGGGGACGGGCCGGCACGGACGTTGGATCCCGACCGGCACCTCTTCACCATGCCTTTGCCGCGAGGGGAGCGATGACCGGGCGGTTTCCGCTTGGGGTGTGGCTGCATCTCCTGGCCCTGGCGGGTGCTGCCTTGGCGTCCTCCCTGCTGGCGTCAGGGGGGTACCTGATCCAGCAATACGCATCCGCAGGCCCCCATCCCCCCTTCTACGGCGTGATCATCTACGACCGCTTTTACGACGATGGCGGGACCTGGGTCTGGAAGCCGGACCTGCCCGCCCTGCCGGCATCAGCCGTTCCCGGGCTGTCGGTCGAGACCATCCGTCCCGGTGCCGCAGGCAGGGGCGGGCGGTTGCCGGCCGTCATGATGGGCGACGGCGCCATTCCGATCACGGCGCCGGGTTGCTCGGGAGCTCCCTGCACGGGTGCCACCCTCCACGAGGCGACGGGCTGGCTGGTGGTCGGGCGGGAAGGCCCCTACCACTTCGACATGCTGCTCGATCCCCCCGCGCCTGTCCGGTGCGCGGCGGAGGTCCGGTTCGGCAACCACCGCGACCGGACCGCCCGGCGCGGCCTGACGGCCATATCGGTTGGGCCTCCCGTCCATTCGCTGCCGGAAAGGAGCGTCGAGGCCGGTGGGGCCCTGCTGCAGACCGGCGTGTACCGCATCGCTTGGCGCTTCGCCTGCGTCGGCCGGCATCCCGACAGGGTTTGGCCGAGGATGGCCCGCGGAGAAGGGCCTTACCGCACGCTCCTCCCCGGCCGCGACCTCTTCTCCGACCCGCCCTCCTGATGCCTGTTCAGCGCGCCACCGTCGCCGTCAAGCCGCTGCCCAGCTCCAGCTTGTCGGCGTCGACCGCCACGGTCACGGCGCCGATCGGCTTGCCGTCGGCGGGGTCGACGACGGTGAGGCTGATCTGGCGCTGGGCCATCAGGGTGGATTCGTCGCGGCGCGGCGCGTCGGCATGGACGGCCCCCGGGCCCTTGGCGAAGGTCTCCTTCCACTTGGCCTCGTCGCCCTGCCAGTAGTCGGAGGTGGCCGAGGTCATGCCGACATTCAGCCCCTTGGCGTCCATGACGATGATCTCGGTGTAGAGGCCCTTGGCCTGCTCCAGCTTGGTCATGACCAGCTTGGACACGGACGAGGTCGCCACCGCCTTGATGGTCGGCTGGTCCTTCTGCCCCAGCTCCGCCGTCCAGCGCTTGTCCAGCGCCTCGATCTCGGCCTGGGTAAGGGCGGCGTTGCGGCGGTTCTGCTCCTTGATGCCGTCGATCAGCGCCGGATCCTTCAGCCAGGGCGCGATCTCCTTCTCCGCGAAGAGGCGGGCGCCATCGTCGGCGGCGGCGGCCGGCGCCGAGGCGACGGCGCTCGCCAGGAGGGCGCCGCCAAGCAGGAGGGTGGCGAGGAGAGTCGGCTTCGTGGTCATGTCGGTGCCCCTGATTGTCATTCCGCCGGCCCGGTCCGCCGGCACGGACTATGACGATAGGGCGGACGGAGGTATCGACCAGACCCCCGGCAAAATAGTTTGGATAATTTTCCTTTAACGACCGGAACCGTACGCAGTGTTTGTCTAAAATCCGAAATATTTCGAACCGGTCTTATTCAGTCGCCAGCATCAGCGCCGGTCGAGATGCACGGCCAGCACCGGCGCCGTCGTCACATCGCGCACCTCGCGCCAGCGGGCGATTCGATCGCGCAGGGCGGAGAGCGCGGCCATGTCGGGGCAGCGCACCTTGACCATGGTATCGATCTCGCCGGCCAGCGACTCGACGCTCAGCACCTCCGGCAGGGCGCGCAGCAGCGGGGCCAGCCGGGCGCAGTGCGGGCCGTTGAGGCGCAGCGTCAGGTAGGCCTCCACCCCCGGCGGCCGCGTCGGCCCGCCCAGCCGCACCGTGTAGCCCTGGATGACGCCGTCGCGCTCCAGCCGGGCCATGCGCTCCTGCACGGCGCTGCGCGACAGGCCGACCAAGGCGGCGATCCGGGTGGTGGTCTCGCGGCCGTTCGCCTCCAGGATGGCGAGGATGCGGCCGTCCAGCTCGTCCAGGCTCAACTCATTCTCCTGCCGGCGATCCGGCGGCGTTCCGGCGATCTGCCGGGTTCGGTCCGGCGGGGACCGGCCCTAGGCTGCCCTCGGTCTTCACCGGGAGCAAGAGCATGATCCTCGACGACAACGCGGCGCTGATCTCCATCGACGTGCAGCGCGGCTTCGACAATCCGGCCTGGGGCCCGCGCAACAACCCCGCCATGGAAGCCAACGGCATGGCGCTGCTGGCCGCCTGGCGCGCGAGCGGCCGGCCGGTCTTCATCGTCCGCCACGACAGCCGCACCCCCGGCTCGACCCTGGCGCCGGGGCAGGAGGGCAACCGCCTGAAGCCCGGCTTCGAGCCGCGGGATGGCGAGCCGCTCATCACCAAGTCGGTCAACAGCGCCTTCATCGGCACCGACCTGGAGGCCCGGCTGCGCGCCGCCGGCGTCCGGCAGGTGGTGCTGTTCGGCATCTGCACCGACATGTGCGTCTCCACCACCGCCCGCATGGCGGCCAATCTGGGCTTCGAGCTGATCGTGGCCGGCGACGCCTGCCACACCTACGCGCAGACCGCGCCCGACGGGCAGGCGTTCGATGCCGAGACCATGCACCGGGTCCATCTGACCACGCTGGCAACCGAGTTCGGGACGGTGGCGGCCACGGCCGACCTGGTGGCCGCGACGATCCGCGCGGCGGCGTAGACCCACCCCGCCGTTTTGCGCGGTTCAACAGGGCGGGGGTCTGCTGGTAGAACCCCGCCCATGACCGACACGAATGCCCCCCGCCTCGCCCTCATCGCCGCCGTCGCGGAGAACCGCGTCATCGGCGTCGGCAACCGCCTGCCCTGGCGCCTGAAGGGCGACCTGAAGTTCTTCAAGGAGACGACGATGGGCAAGCCCATCGTCATGGGCCGCAAGACCTGGGAGAGCATCGGCGGCAAGCCCCTGCCGGGCCGCACCAACCTGGTGGTCACCCGCCAGGACAGCTACCGCGCGCCGGGAGCCGTCGTCTGCCACGACCTCAAGGCGGCGGTGGCCCAGGGACGCCTCATCGCCGGGGCGGACGGCGCCGGCGAGGTCATGGTGATCGGCGGCGAGAAGCTGTTCGAATACGCCCTGCGCGAGGCCGACCGGCTGTACCTGACCGAGGTTCATGCCCGGCCCATCGGCGACGCCTTCTTCCCCGCCTTCGACCGCGACGACTGGCGCGAAATCTCCCGCCAGGACGAGCCGGAGCAGACTCTCGAGAGCGGCGACCTGGCCCCGGCCTACAGCATCGTGGTGCTGGACCGCGCATGATCCTGACCGAGATCCCGCTGGAGCAGGTACCCGGGGCGCTGGCGACGGTGCGGGCCCGGCTGCTGCCGGGCAGCTTGGCGCGCCGCGTGCTGGACCGCGTCTCGGCGACGCTGGAGCTGGTGCCGCACGGCGTCGACACGCCGGAGCACCGGCGGCAGGCGATCGAGCTGGCGCACGCCTTCGGCATCGGCACGCTGGACGAGGCACCGCAGGACGCCTTCAGCTGGGACGGCCGGGTCATCCGCACCCGCAGCGAGGCCTATGTCCTGATCCACGAGGTCGCGCACTGGCTGGTCTGCCCGCCGGAGCGCCGGCACCTGATCGACTTCGGCCTGGGCGCGGGGCCGGAGAGCGGCCGTCCAGACGAGGCCAATGCGGCCATCGCCGTGGACAAGGAGACCCAGATCGAGGAGGAGGCGCTGTCCTCCCTGCTCGGCATCCTCTGGGAGGCGGAGCTGGGCCAGCCGGCGATCCTGGCCTTCCTGGAGCAGAATTGGCTGGAAGGCTGGGAGCGTCCCGCCTGCGCCGAGAACCTGGTCCGCAACATCGAGTTGCTGCGCTCCCGCGGACTGATCCGTGCCGACGGGCGCCCATGCGCGCCAGAAACTTTCGCAGTAAAACGCGCCCGGGCAGTTTGATTTCTTTTTGCGTTGCGGCAAAAGCTCGAAGAGTGGCGGCACTCCTTTCAGGGGTAGTCTTTAAGCCGTGATTCCCGTTGCTTGGATTGGGGTTATCGGCCACTGTCCCGCCCAATGACGCGCCCATATCTCGGGGCGCCTCGAACATCAGGGTTGGAACCATGGCCACCGCTCAGAAGCTCGCTCCGGCGGCTGACAGCGCCGCCGCGCAGCCGGCGATCCTCTCCATGATCGGCGACACGCCGATCGTCCGCATCACCAAGTTCGACACCGGCCCCTGCGAGCTGTACCTCAAGCTCGAGAACCAGAACCCGGGCGGCTCGATCAAGGACCGCATCGGCTTGGTCATGATCGAATCGGCGGAGAAGGCCGGCCGGCTGAAGGCCGGCGGCACGGTGATCGAGGCGACCGCCGGCAATACCGGCCTGGGCCTGGCGCTGGTCTGCGCCGCCAAGGGCTACCGGCTGATCCTGGTGATCCCGGACAAGATGGCGGTCGAGAAGATCAACCACCTGCGCGCGCTCGGCGCCGAGATCCACATCACCCGCAGCGACGTGGGCAAGGGCCACCCGGACTACTACCAGGACATCGCCGAGCGCCTGTCCAAGGAGATCCCCGGCTCGGTCTACATGAACCAGTTCGCCAACTTCGACAATCCGAAGGCGCACGAGACCTGGACCGGCCCGGAGATCCTGCGCCAGATGAACGGCGACGTGGACGCGGTGGTCTGCGGCGTCGGCTCCGGCGGCACGCTCTCAGGCCTGGGCAAGTTCTTCGCCTCGGCCAGCCCCAAGACCCGCATGGTCGTGGCCGACCCGTCCGGCTCCATCATCCGCGACCTGGTGAAGACCGGCCGCCATGACGAGCCCGGCTCCTGGGTGGTCGAGGGCATCGGCGAGGATTTCGTGCCGCCCGTCTGCGACCTGCAGTACGCGCACGAGGCCTACACCGTCACCGACCAGGAGAGCCTGACGGCCGCGCGCGACCTGCTGCGCCGCGAGGGCATCCTGGGCGGCTCCTCCAGCGGCACCCTGTTCGCCGCCGCGCTGCGCTACTGCCGCGAGCAGACCGAGCCGAAGCGCGTCGTCACCTTCGTCTGCGACACGGGCAACAAGTACCTGTCGAAGATGTTCAACGACGCCTGGATGGCCGACCAGGGCTTCCTGCCGCGCAACAGCCGCGGCGACCTGTCGGACCTGATGACCCGGCGCTTCGACAAGGGCCAGATCGTCACCGTCGGCCCCACCGACACGCTGCTGACCGCGTACAAGCGCATGCGCATCTCCGAGGTGTCGCAGCTGCCGGTCGTCGACGGCGAGAAGTTCGTCGGCCTGCTCGACGAGTCGGACCTGCTGCTGCACGTGCAGGTCGACCCCAACCGCTTCCGCGACAACGTCACCTCGGCCATGAACAGCCGGCTGGAGACCATCCAGATCACCGAGCCCGTCTCGGCCCTGAACGGCATCTTCGACCGCAACCTGGTGGCGCTGGTCATGGAGGGCGAGAAGTTCGTCGGCCTGCTGACCCGCATCGACCTGCTGAACCATCTGCGCCGGCAGATGGGCTGAGCCGATCCAAGCCAAACCCCGTAGGTCGCATGAAGCCGCCGGCGCAATGCGACATGCCCCCGCCGGGCTGTCGCATTGCGCTCCGTTCCATGCGATCTACGACGCGACCTGACGAGAAAGCGACCCATGGACAACCGCCCCCGCAGCAACCAGCTGGGCTTCTCCACCCGCGCCATCCATGCCGGGCAGGAGCCGGACCCGACCACCGGCGCCATCATGGTGCCGATCTACGCGACCAGCACCTACGTCCAGGAGAGCCCGGGCGTCCACAAGGGCTACGAGTATTCGCGCAGCCAGAACCCGACGCGCATGGCCTATGAGCGCTGCGTCGCCGACCTCGAGGGCGGCGTGCGCGGCTACGCCTTCGCCTCGGGCCTGGCGGGCGAGGCGACGGTGCTGGAGCTGCTGGATGCCGGCGCCCACGTCATCGCCATGGACGACCTGTATGGCGGCACCTACCGCCTGCTGGAGCGGGTGCGCAAGCGCACGCAAGGGCTCCAGATCACCTTCGTCGATATGAGCGACATCGCCAAGGTCGAGGCCGCCATCCGGCCCGAGACGAAGATGATCTGGGTCGAGACCCCGACCAACCCGATGCTGAAGCTGGTGGATCTGGAGGCGGTCGCGGCGCTGGCCCGCCGGCGCGGCATCATCTCCGTCGCCGACAACACCTTCGCCAGCCCCTGGGTGCAGCGGCCGCTGGAGCTGGGCTTCGACATCGTCGTCCACTCCGCGACCAAGTACCTGAACGGCCATTCCGACATCGTCGGCGGCATCGCCGTGGTGCGCGAGACGGGCGAGCTGTCGGAGAAGATGGCCTTCCTGCACAATGCCATCGGCTCCATCCAGGGCCCGTTCGACAGCTTCCTGGCGCTGCGTGGCCTGAAGACGCTGGGCCTGCGCATGGAGCGGCACTGCCAGAACGCCATGGCCATCGCCGAGTGGCTGGAGAAGCACCCGGCCGTCGCCCAGGTGCGCTACCCCGGCCTGAAGAGCCACGCCCAGCACGAGCTGGCGCGGCGCCAGATGCGCGGCTTCGGCGGCATGGTCACGGTGACGCTGAAGGGCGGGCTGGAGAGCGCCCGGCGCACGCTGGAGCGCACCCGCCTCTTCGCCCTGGCCGAGAGCCTGGGTGGCGTCGAGAGCCTGATCGAGCATCCGGCCATCATGACCCACGCCTCCATCCCGCCGGAGACCCGCGCCGCCCTGGGCATTGACGACGGCCTGATCCGCCTGTCCGTCGGCGTGGAGGATCTGGACGATCTGATGGCCGATCTGGCCGACGCGATCGGGTGAGGGGAAGGCGGCGTTCCCGGTCTGCGGCCTTCGACAGGCTCAGGCTGAGGATGGGGGCGCTGCTCCGTAGGTCGCATGGAGCCGCAGGCGTAATGCGACGGGATCGGGCCGCGTGATGTCGCATTGCGGCTTCGCCTCCATGCGACCTACGGACCCGATGGACGGGTTTCCAGAGTGCCTGGCGTACCCCCTTCCTCATGCTGAGCCTGTCGAAGCACGCAGGCGGGCTCAGCCTCATCCGCCAAAGCGAAACGCCCGGTCCTCGCGGACCGGGCGTTCGTCATTGGGCTCCCTGAACCCGGGCCGCGCGGCTTATGCGCCGCGTCTTGGCCTGTGCCTACTGGCGCAGCTCCCAGGCGAACTCCACATGCACGGGCGAGCCCGGCAGGTTCGCGATGGGGTTCTGGCGCAGCCAGTTGAAGAAGTCGGAGAAGGGCAGGGCGGGGCGCGCCTCGACCCGGCGGCCAAGGGTGCGGCCGGCCCGCTCGGCGAGCGCCTTCGTCACCTCCTCGTAGGCCACTTCGGGTACGCCGTGGGCCACCGCGATCTCGCCGGTGCGCGGGTCCTCCGCATGGAAGGAATGCGCGCCGTTCCTGAACGCATATGCAACCCGGATTTGATCGTCCTGATACATCGTTACCGCTCCGAACTCGAACTCGGAACTTTATGTATCAGCAGCGTCGCCGATTGGAAAGGAAAAATCCGCATAGCTCGTTTGCGGCGCAGCAATCCGTCGGTGCATGGGGCGGAAGTAGGTCGCATGGAGGCGGAGCCGCAATGCGACTTGCCCCTGCTGGGCTCACGTCGCATTACGCTGCGTTTCAGGCGACCTACGGGACCTGTCCCTCACTCCACCACGATGCGCGGGCCCTGGCGCGCCGGCGCGCCGCCGACCTTGGCCCAGACCGTCTCGGCGAGCTTCCGGTAGGCCTTGGCGTGCTCGCTGTGGGGCTGGGCGACGACGATGGGGGTGCCGGCGTCCGAGGTCTCGCGGATCGCCATGTCCAGCGGTACCTCGCCCAGGAAGTCCACGCCGAGCTTGAGGGCCTCGGTGCGGGCGCCGCCATGGCTGAAGATGTTGGAGCGGTGGCCGCAATTGGGGCAGCAGAAGTAGGACATGTTCTCGACGATGCCCAGCACCGGCACGTCGACCCGGCGGAACATGTTCAGCCCCTTGCGGGCGTCCAGCAGCGCGATGTCCTGCGGCGTCGAGACGATGACGGCACCGGCCAGCGGCACGTTCTGCGCCATGGTCAGCTGCGCGTCGCCGGTGCCGGGCGGCATGTCGACGACCAGTATGTCCAGCTCGCCCCAGGCGACGTCGCGCAGCATCTGCTGCAGGGCGGAGATGACCATGGGGCCGCGCCAGATCATCGGCGTGTCCTCGGCCACCAGGAAGCCCATGGACATGACCTTGACGCCGTAGTTGCTCATCGGCTGCAGGGTGCGGCCGTCGGCGCTGTCGGGGCGGCCGCTGATGCCCATCATGCGCGGCATGGAGGGGCCGTAGATGTCGGCGTCCAGCAGCCCGACCTTCAGCCCGTTGGCGGCGAGGCCGAGGGCGAGGTTGGTGGCGGTGGTGGACTTGCCGACGCCGCCTTTTCCTGAGGCCACCGCGACGATCGCCTTGATGCCGGGCAGGCTGATCTTGCCGGCGGTCGGCTGCTGCGCCGGGCCGGGGCCGCCCTGGCCGCCATGGCCGTGGTTGTGACCACCGTGCCCGCCCTGCGGCGGCCGCGGCTGCGGCGCGGCGTTGTGCGCGGTCAGGACGGCGGTGACGGACAGCACGCCCGGCAGCCGGTCGACGGCCTTCTCCGCCTGCTGGCGCAGCGGCTCCAGGGTCGGGCCGCGCTTGGGGTCGACCTCCAGCGAGAAGGCGACGTGGCCGCCCTTCACCACCAGCCCCGAGATCATGCCCAGCGACACGATGTCGGCGCCGCGGTCGGGATCCTGGACGGAGCGGAGCGCGTCAAGAACCTGGTCCTCGGTCGGTGCAGCCATGGTTGAAAACTCTCACCCCTTCCCAATATTGGCGGAAGACCCCCAGCAGGGGCCTTTCCAGAACCCGGTCGTCTATATACGGTCGCGGTGACGCATAGGAAAGCGCCGCGGCCCGGGGGGCGCGTGCGCGCGCAACGATAAGTCGGAAACGAGAACGGGGGTCGAGCGGAATGCCCTGGAACAATCAAGGCGGTAACGGGGGAGGCGGTGGGCCGTGGGGCCCGCCCCCGGGCAACAACGGGGGCCAGAACCCCTGGGGCCGTCCGCCGTCCGGCGGCGGCGGGGGAGGCGGTCCGTCGGGTCCCGACCTGGAGGAGCTGCTGCGCCGCAGCCAGGACCGCTTCAAGTCGGTCGTGCCCGGCGGCATCGGCGGCGGCAAGGGCGTGGTGCTGGCGATCGCGGCCGTGGCCCTGCTGTGGCTGGCCAGCGGCTTCTACCGCGTGCAGCCGGACGAGCAGGGCGTGGTCCTGCGCTTCGGCCAGTGGGTCCGCACCGAACCGCCCGGCCTGCGCTACCATTTGCCGGCGCCCATCGAGACGGCGGTAACCCCGAAGGTCACGCGCGTCAACCGCATCGAGATCGGCTACCGCAGCGCCACCAACGACGGCCGCCGCCAGGTCGCCGACCGCGACGTGAACGACGAGAGCATGATGCTCACCGGCGACGAGAACATCGTCGACACCGACTTCACGGTCTTCTGGGTGATCAAGGACGCGGGCAACTACCTGTTCAAGATCCGCGACCCCGAGGCCACCGTGAAGAAGGCGGCCGAGAGCGCCATGCGCGAGGTCATCGGCCGCACCGAGATCCAGCAGGCGCTGACCGAGGCGCGCCAGCAGATCGAGGAGAACACCAAGGGCCTGCTGCAGGCGATGCTGGACGAGTACCAGTCGGGCATCGAGATCACGCAGGTGCAGCTGCAGAAGGTGGAGCCGCCGGCCCCCGTGGTCGACGCCTTCAACGACGTGCAGCGCGCCCGCCAGGACCGCGAGCGCCTGCGCAACGAGGCCGAGGCCTACCGCAACGACATCATCCCGCGCGCCCGCGGCGAGGCGGAACGCCTGATCCAGGAGGCCTCGGCCTACCGCGAGCAGGTGGTGAGCCTGGCCCAGGGTGACGCGCAGCGCTTCACCAAGGTGCTGGACGCCTACGCCCAGGCGCCCGAGGCGACCGCGCGCCGCATGTATCTGGAGACGATGGAGGATGTGCTGCGCGGCACCAGCAAGATCATCCTGGACCAGAAGAACGCCGGCGCGCTGCCCTACCTGCCGCTGAACGAGCTGATGCGCCAGGGCGAACGTCCCCAGCAGAACCAGCAGCAGGGGCAGCCGCCCCAGCCGCGCCAGTAAGGGGGGACGGACACCATGCAGAAGAAACTCGTCGCCCTCGGCGTCGTCGTGGCCGTGCTCGGCCTGCTGGCCTCGACCGCGCTCTTCACCGTCTCGGAGACCCAGCAGGCGCTGGTCCTGCAGTTCGGCGAGACCAAGCGCGTGATCCAGGACCCGGGCCTGAAGGTCAAGGTGCCCTTCATCCAGAACGTGGTCATGCTCGACCGCCGCGTGCTGGACGTGGATCCGCCGGTGGAGAGCGCCATCCTGGCCGACCAGAAGCGGCTGGAGGTGGACGCCTACGCCCGCTACCGCATCGCCAACCCGCTGCTGTTCTTCCAGACGGTCGGCAACGAGATGGCGGCGGAGCAGCGGCTCGCCACCATCGTCAACTCCTCGCTCCGCCGCGTGCTCGGCAACGTCACCCTGCTCAGCGTGCTCTCGCAGGAGCGCGCCAAGGTGATGACGGACATCCGGGCGCAGGTGAACCAGGAGGCGCAGCGCTTCGGCATCGAGATCGTCGATGTCCGCATCCGCCGCGCCGACCTGCCGGAGCAGACCAGCCAGGCGGTCTTCGCCCGCATGCGCTCGGAGCGTGAGCGCGAGGCGGCCGAGGCCCGCGCGCAGGGCCAGGAGCAGGCCCAGCAGATCCGCTCCCGCGCCGAGCGCGAGCGCACGGTCATCCTGGCCGAGGCGCAGCGCGACGCGCAGGTGCTGCGCGGCGAGGGCGACAACCAGGCGATCCGCATCCTGGCCGAGTCGTCCAACCGCAACACCGACTTCTACACCTTCTACCGCTCGCTGCAGGCGTACCGCGAGACGCTGGCGCCGAGCGACACCACCATGGTGCTGACGCCGGACAGCGACTTCTTCCGCTATTTCGGCGGCGAGCAGGGGCTGCCGCGCGGGCTGCTGGAAGGGGCCGGCATGCGCCGGGGCGCCCCCATCCCGGCCGCCCCGGCCCCGGGCGGCAACCAGAGCCAGGCACCGGCGGCAACCCCGCCGGCCGCGCCGGGCCGATAAGGGAGCCTCATAGGACCAGTTCAACACAGTGGCCAATCTCTCCCCGTCATCCCGGCGAAAGCCGGGACCCAGGGGTTGCAGCGGGATGCGATGGATGCAGCGCCCCCAGGCCTTCGCCTCTCCATAGGGTGAAAGCAGGGTGCGCTTCATCGGCCTTCCATGGCTGCAACCCCTGGGCCCCGACTTTCGTCGGGGTGACGGTCGAGAGGGTGGATAGGGAGAGAGGCAGGAAAGAAAGCTGCTTCTCGACTGGCTCCAACTCCCGAACCAGTATGATCAGGCGGCCGGGCGTTCGCGCTCGGCCGTCTTCATTTCAGCTTCAGGGCTCCAACCTTGTCCGACCTCCTCACCGCCCTCGCCCTCGTCCTGGTCATCGAAGGGATCGCCTACGCCCTGGCGCCCGACGGCATGCGCCGCGCCGCGGCCGCCGCCGCGCTGCCGGCAGCCCAGCTCCGCATCGGGGGCCTGGCTGCCGCCGTTCTGGGCGTGGCCCTCGTCTGGATCATAAGGGGGACCTGAAGCGCCGGGTGGCCCCATGGCGTACCAGCGAAGAAGTCCTTCGCCCGCTTGATGCGCCGCCCTATATTCTCCCTTAGGAAACGCACCGCCCGGCCCGCCGCCGGGACGACAAGGGGAGAATCCCGTGATCCGCTCGTTACCCGGCCTGGCCCGCAGCCTGTGCCTGATGCTGCCCGTCCTGCTGGCCGCCGCCGTCGCCCCCCTGCCGGCCGCAGCCCAGCGCGGCACGCCCGAGACCTTCGCCCCGCTGGCCGAGCGGCTGCTGCCGGCGGTGGTCAACATCTCCTCCTCCCAGTCGGTGCGCAACAACGGGCGCGGCAACGTGCCGATGCCGGAGTTCCCGCCGGGCTCGCCCTTCGAGGAGTTCTTCCGCGACTTCTTCGAGCAGCAGCAGCAGGGCCAGGGCGGCCCGGGCGGCGGCGGCCCGAACGCCCCGCCGCGCCGCGCCCAGTCGCTGGGCTCGGGCTTCATCATCGATCCGACCGGCTATATCGTGACGAACAACCACGTCATCGAGGGCGCCGACGAGATCACGGTGCGCCTGCAGGACGACACCAACCTGAAGGCGACGCTGATCGGCACCGACGAGGCGACCGACCTCGCGCTGCTGAAGGTGGATGCCGGCCGCAAGCTGCCTTCGCTCCCCTGGGGCGACAGCGACACGATCAAGGTCGGCGACTGGGTGGTGGCGATCGGCAATCCGTTCGGCCTGGGCGGCTCGGTCACCGCCGGCATCATCTCCGCCCGCGCCCGCAATATCGGCGCCGGCAACTATGACGACTTCCTGCAGACCGACGCCTCGATCAACCTCGGCAACTCCGGCGGCCCGCTGATCAACATGGCGGGCGAGGTGGTGGGCATCAACACCGCCATCTTCTCGCGCTCGGGCGGCTCGATCGGCATCGGCTTCGCCATCCCCGCCACCATGGCCCGCAACATCGTCGCCCAGCTGCGCGAGGGCGGGAAGGTGCGCCGCGGCTGGCTGGGCGTGCAGATCCAGCCGGTCTCGCCGGAGATCGCCGAGAGCATGGGGCTGAAGGAGGCGCGCGGCGCGCTGGTCGGCGTCGTCAGCGAGAACGGCCCGGCCAAGGCCGCCGGCATCCGCCCGGGCGACGTGATCCTCAGCTTCGACGGCAAGGACGTCACCACCAACCGCGCCCTGCCGCGCATCGTCGCGGAGACGCCGGTCGGCAAGAAGGTGACGGTGGCCCTGAACCGCAAGGGCGAGCGCCTGAACGTGCCGGTCACGCTGGGCGAGCTGAAGGACGACACCCAGCAGGCCGCCGTGCCCGACCCCAGCGCCACCCCGACGCCCGGCGCCGAGCCGCAGGTGATCGAGGAGGTCGGCATGGCCGTCGCCCCGGTGTCGCAGCAGCTGCGCCAGCAGTTCCAGCTGGACGAGGACACCAAGGGCGTCGTCGTCACCCGCGTCAACCCGAACAGCCCGGCCGGCCAGCGCCAGCTGCGCCCCGGCGACGTCATCGTCGAGGTCAGCCAGGAGGCGGTCGCCGCCCCGGGCGATGTCACCAGCCGCGTGCAGAAGGCCAAGCAGGCCGGCCAGAAGGCCCTGCTGCTGCTGGTCGAGCGCGGCGGCGAACTGCTGTTCGTGGCCCTGCCGCTGGCGTGACGCCTTCGTTCAGGACGGATGGAAACGGCCGGCGCACGCGCCGGCCGTTTTCTTTTTGGAGGCTGAATACTCCCTCTCCCCTTGCGGGAGAGGGAAGGGGCCCATGCGCAGCATGGGAAGGGTGAGGGGTGGACCGGCGCAGCCGGGCCTTCTCTACAGGTGATCATGGCACAGCGGTTGAGAACGTCGGGCTTTCGCCCGCCGACCCCTCACCCTCCCATTGCTTGCGCAATGGGGCCCATCCCTCTCCCGCAAGGGGCGAGGGATGTGTGGTCTCACCCCGCCGCGAACTCCTCCACCCGATACCCCTGCGCGTAGAGCAGCGCGGTGAGATCCCCGTACGAGACCTTGGCGCGGGCGGCGGCGGCGACGGCCGGCTTGGCGTGGTAGGCGATGCCGAGGCCGGCGGCCAGCAGCATGGGCAGGTCGTTGGCGCCGTCACCGACCGCCAGCGTGGCGGAGAGCGGCACCCGGCGCTCGGCGGCGATGCGGGTCAGCGCCGCGGCCTTGGAATCCTTGTCCAGGATCGGCTCCAGCGGCCGGCCGGTGAGCTTGCCGTCGGCGATTTCCAGGTCGTTGGCCTGGTCCTCGTCGAAGCCGACCAGCCCACGCACATGGCTCGTGAAAATCTTGAAGCCGCCAGACACCAGCGCGCAATAGGCGCCGTGGGCGCGCATGGTCGCCACCAGCGCCTCGGCACCCGGCATCAGCGTGACGCGGCCGATCATCTCGGTGAGCAGGCCCGCCGGCAGCCCGGCCAGCAGGCCGACGCGCTCGCGCAGCGCGCCCTTGAAGTCGATCTCGCCGTTCATGGCGCGGCGGGTGATCTCGGCGATGTGGTCGCGCTTGCCCACGGCCTCGCCCAACTCGTCCAGCATCTCCTGGTGGATGATGGTCGACTCCATGTCGGCGATCAGCACCAGCTTGCGCCGCCCGGCCGCTTCCTGCGCGATCACGTCGACGGGCCGGCCCTCCAGCGCCCGGGCGACGGCCGCCTGCGCCTGGTCGACGTTCAGCCCGGTGAAGGCGATGTCGCAGGCGACGCCCGGGTTCAGCCACTCCGCCGGCGCCGCTTCCGCCCCCAGCGCGTCGAGCGCCGCGCGTGCCGCCCGCGCCGTGCTATCGTCCAGCGCCGCCGTCCCTTTGGCGGCGGGATCGCAGATCAGGGTGACGACGTGGGTCATGGGAATGTCCGGGCTGGGTGAGGGGGCGCGCGGCCTTTATGCGGGCGGCGGGCCCGCTTCGCAAGGCGGTGCTGGAGGCGGTCCGGTGCTGGTCATCGGCGGCCCGACGGCCAGCGGCAAGTCCGGCCTGGCGCTGGCCCTGGCGGAGCGGCTGGGCGGGACCGTCATCAATGCCGACAGCATGCAGGTCTATGCCGAGCTGCGAATCGTCACCGCCCGCCCCGGCCCCGGAGACGAGGCGCGGGCGCCGCACCGGCTCTACGGCGTGGTGCCGGCGTCGGTCCGCATGTCGGCGGCGCGCTGGCGCGAACTGGCGCTGGCGGAGATCGCCGCGGCCCAGGCATCCGGACGCCTGCCCGTCGTGGTCGGCGGCACCGGCCTGTACCTGCGCGCCCTGATGGAGGGGCTGTCGGACATCCCGCCGATCCCCGAGGATGTGCGCGCCGCCGCCAAGGACCTGCACGCGCGGCTCGGCGGCGAGGCGTTCCATGCCGAGCTGTCCAGGCGCGACCCGGCCGGCGCCGCCAAGCTCTTCCCCGGCGACACGCAGCGGCTGGTCCGCGCCTGGGAGGTGATCGAGGCCACCGGGCGCACGCTCGGCGACTGGCAGGCGGCGGGGCGGGAGACGGCGCCGGACCTGGATTTCCACACCCTGGTGGTGGAGCCGCCGCGCGACCGGCTCTACGCCGCCTGCGACGCCCGCTTCCTGATCATGCTGGAGCAGGGGGCGCTGGAGGAGGTGCGCATGCTCGCCACGCAGGGGTTGGATGAGGATTTGCCTGTTATGAAGGCCCTTGGAGTGCCCGAGTTGCTCGCCCATCTGCGCGGCCAGGCGACTTTGGCGGAGGCGACCGCCCGCGCGCAGCAGCTCACGCGCAACTATGCCAAGCGCCAGACCACATGGTTCCGGCACCAGATGGGTGCGGCGCGGCGGGTGGATCCCGGCGCGCAGGGCAGCCTTGCGGCCATGTCGCAACTTTATGACACAATCGCCGATGAATTCTTTGCGTTTGTTCGCAAAACACATTGACCGCACGCACACTTCCGTCTAGGTTCCCGTTCCGCCGCTATCTCGCTACTGCGAAATAGGGGCGGAACCAACCCTTTCGAGACGCAAGTGGAAGCGAGTGCCGTCATGTCCGAGACCAAGCTGACCGGGGCCGACATCGTCATCAAGGCGCTGAAGGACCAGGGCGTAGAGGTCATCTTCGGCTATCCGGGCGGCGCCGTCCTTCCCATCTACGACGCGCTGTTCAAGCAGGACCAGATTCGCCACATCCTGGTCCGGCACGAGCAGGCGGCGGTGCACGCGGCCGAAGGCTACGCCCGCTCCACCGGCAAGGTCGGCTGCGTGCTGGTGACCTCCGGCCCCGGCGCCACCAACGCCGTGACCGGCCTGACCGACGCGCTGCTGGACAGCATCCCGATCGTCTGCCTGACCGGCCAGGTGCCGACCCACCTGATCGGCAACGACGCCTTCCAGGAGGCCGACACGGTCGGCATCACCCGGCCCTGCACCAAGCACAATTACCTGGTGAAGGACGTCGATCAGCTGGCCCGCACCCTGCACGAGGGCTTCTACGTCGCCCGCAACGGCCGCCCGGGCCCGGTCGTGATCGACATCCCCAAGGACATCCAGTTCGCCGACGGCATCTACAAGACCCCGGCCGAGTGCCAGCCGAAATCCTACCGCCCGCAGGTGAAGGGCGACCTGAACCGCATCGAGGAGGCGGTGGAGCTGCTGGCGAACGCCAAGCGCCCGGTCTTCTATGTCGGCGGCGGCGTCATCAATTCGGGCCCCATCGCCTGCCAGCTGCTGACCCAGCTGGTGCGCATGACGGGCTATCCCTGCACCGCCACGCTGATGGGGCTGGGCGCCTATCCCGCCGCCGACCCGCAGTGGCTGGGCATGCTCGGCATGCACGGCACCTACGAGGCCAACCTGACGATGCATGGCTGCGACGTCATGGTCTGCGTCGGCGCCCGCTTCGACGACCGGGTGACCGGCAAGGTCTCCGAGTTCTCGCCCGGCTCGAAGAAGATCCACATCGACATCGACCCCTCCAGCATCAACAAGAACGTCGGCGTCGACGTGGCCATCGTCGGCGACGCCGCCCATGTGCTGGAGGACATGATCCGCATCTGGAAAGCCCGCCAGAAGCAGCCGGACGCCGCGGCGCTGAAGGCCTGGTGGAACCAGATCGACTTCTGGCGCGCCCGCGACTGCCTGCGCTACGACCGCACCGACAAGGTGATCAAGCCGCAGTTCGCGCTGGAGCGTCTGCGCGCCGCCATCCAGGGCCGCGACGACGTCTACATCTCCACGGAAGTCGGCCAGCACCAGATGTGGGCGGCGCAGTTCCTGCCCTTCCAGAAGCCCAACCGCTGGCTGACCTCGGGCGGCCTGGGCACCATGGGCTACGGCCTGCCGGCCGCCATCGGCGCGCAGATCGCGCATCCCAATGCGCTCTGCATCGACGTGGCCGGCGAGGCCTCGATCCTGATGAACATCCAGGAGATGTCGACGGCCCTGCAGTACCGGCTGCCGGTCAAAGTCTTCATCCTGAACAACCAGTGGATGGGCATGGTCCGGCAGTGGCAGGAGCTGCTGCACGGCGCCCGCTACTCCAACAGCTACTCCGAGGCCCTGCCGGACTTCGTGAAGCTGGCGGACGCCTTCGGCGGCGTCGGCCTGCGCGCGACCAAGACCTCGGAGGTGGACGACGTCATCGCCGAGATGATCGCGGTCAACCGCCCGGTCATCGTCGACATGTGCGTCGACCAGAAGGAGAACTGCTTCCCCATGATCCCCGGCGGCCGCGCGCACAACGAGATGCTGCTCGGTCCCGATGAGCGGGTGTCGGAGGCGACGCCGGAGGACGGGATGGTGCTGGTCTGAGGACCGGACGCCACCCCGCCCCCGACCAATAAGAAGAAACGGAGCCTCCGCGTGCAGCCCCAGCAGCCCACCGAACGCCACACCATCGCCCTGCTCGTGGACAACGAGCCGGGCGTGCTGGCCCGCGTCATCGGCCTCTTCTCCGGCCGCGGCTACAACATCGAGAGCCTGACCGTGGCCGAGGTGAACCCGCGCGACAACCTCTCGCGCATCACCATCGTCACGGTCGGCACGCCCATGATCATCGAGCAGATCAAGGCGCAGCTGGACCGGCTGGTGCCCGTCCACCGGGTGCGCGACCTGACCCTGGACGGCCCGTACGTCGAGCGCGAGATGGCGCTGGTCAAGGTGCAGGGCACGGGGGAGAAGCGCGTCGAGGCGCTGCGCATCGCCGAGATCTTCGGCGCCCGCGTGGTCGACGCCACCATCACCAGCTTCGTCTTCGAGATCACCGGCACCGCCGAGGAGCTGGGCCGCTTCGTCGAACTGATGGAGCAGCTGGGCTTGGTGGACATCTCCCGCACCGGCGCCGTCGCCATGAGCCGTGGGGCCACGGGCCTCTGACCCAATCCAACCGCGCTCCCCAGGAGCGCCAACAAGCGTGAAGAAGGACCAGTCCGATGCGCGTCTACTATGATCGTGATGCCGACGTGAACCTGATCAAGGGCAAGAAGGTCGCCGTGGTCGGTTATGGCAGCCAGGGCCACGCCCATGCCCTGAACCTCCGCGACAGCGGCGTCGGCCAGGTCGTCGTGGCGCTGCGCCCGGGCTCGGCCACCACCAAGAAGGCGGAGGCCGCCGGCTTCACCGTCATGAGCCCGGCCGAGGCCGCCGCCTGGGCCGACGTGGTCATGATCCTGACGCCGGACGAGCTGCAGGCCGACCTCTACGCCCAGGACCTCGCGCCCAACCTGAAACAGGGCGCAACCATCGCCTTCGGCCATGGCCTGAACATCCACTTCCGCCTGATCGAGCCGCGCGCCGACCTGGACGTGATCATGATCGCGCCGAAGGGCCCCGGCCACACGGTGCGCGGCGAGTACCAGAAGGGCGGCGGCGTGCCCTGCCTGGTGGCCATCCACCAGAACGCCTCGGGCAACGCGCTGGAGATCGCCCTGTCCTACGCCTCGGCCATCGGCGGCGGCCGCTCCGGCGTCATCGAGACCAGCTTCCGCGAGGAATGCGAGACCGACCTGTTCGGCGAGCAGGCCGTGCTCTGCGGCGGCGTGACCAAGCTGATCCAGGCCGGCTTCGAGACGCTGGTCGAGGCCGGCTACGCCCCGGAGATGGCCTATTTCGAGTGCCTGCACGAGGTGAAGTTGATCGTCGACCTCATCTATGAGGGCGGCATCGCCAACATGCGCTACTCGATCTCCAACACGGCCGAGTATGGCGACTACGTCACCGGCCCGCGGATCGTGACGGACGAGACCAAGGCCGAGATGAAGCGCGTGCTGGAGGACATCCAGTCCGGTCGCTTCGTCCGCGACTGGATGCTGGAGAACAAGGCCGGCCTGCCCAGCTTCAAGGCCACCCGCCGCCGCCAGGCCGAGCATCCCATCGAGGAGGTCGGCCAGCGCCTGCGCGGCATGATGCCCTGGATCGCCGCCAACAAGCTGGTGGACAAGAGCCGCAACTGAGGCTCGTTCCGCTGACGTAACGAACGCCCTCTCCCGGGAGACCGGGGAGGGCGTTTTCGTTTCGGGGTGCGCTTTCATTGAATTGCGGGGCAGGGCCGTGCCGCCGTCCTCCTCTCAACCCGTCATCCCCGCGGAGGCGGGGGCCCAGGTAATGAGCGTGCTATCCGCTGGTCAGGATGGTTCAAACGGCGCCGTTGCGCTCGCGCTGCCCTGCTCCGGTGCAAAGGGAATGCCTGGGTCCCCGCCTCCGCGGGGATGACGGGGGAGGGGAACATGCCCGCACCCCCAACCATCGGGATAGTTGCCACACGCCCCGGTTTGGTTAATCATCGCGCCACCCGCAAAAGGCTGGGAGCGCTGACCATGTTCGGTCTGCTTTCGGGTCCAAACGACCCGTTCAGGATGAAGTCCCTGCTGTCGTCGCAGATGTCGGCGGCGGACAATGCTTTCTTCTCCGCCGCCAAGGGCCGGGAGAAGCCGCAATCCCTCTCCGACAAGCTGAAGGAGATGGGGATCGACGACGACCGGGTGATCGGCGCCGCCAAGGCGTTCGAGAGCGGGGGCCGGCTGACGGACGCGATGCGCGTCCAGCAGAAGGAGATCACCCGCAAGGCCGCGGCCGAGAAGATGAAGGCCTATCAGAGCCGCATGAAGGAGATCGAGGGGGAGGCCCGCCAGGCCGCCGCCGCCGGCGACGTGAAGAAGGCCGCCAGCCTTGCGCGCGAGGCGGCGAAGATGGCCCGTGGCCTTGCCGGCACGGCCAAGGAGTTGGCCGAGGCCGGGCGCGACCCCGCCTCGAGCGATCCCAACGCCGCCCAGGCCGACGCCCAGGCGGCGCAGGCCCAGGCCCAGGCGGACGGCCAACCACTGCCCACCGGCTATACCGCCCAGGGCACGCCCGTGGCGGGCAATGCCGCACCCGCCAACCCGCTGCCCGGCATGCCGGCCGCCAGCGGATCGGATGCCGGCCAGCTGAAGGCCTATGTCGAGGAGACGCGCGGCTTCCTGGCCCGCGCCCGCAAGCTGGTGGAGGAGGCCGACCGGCTGCGCCGGCTGAACGACCCGGACGACCGCCGCGCGCGCAAGGAGCTGGAGGCCGCCCGCGACGATCTCGCCGCCGCCGAGGGCACGCTGCGCGAACTCGGCCCCGTCGCCGGCGGCGAGATCGGCGTGGCCGCGACGGGCGAGGGCGGGGAGGTGGTCGAGTTCTCCTACACCCGCGTCACCACCGAGACCGTCACCATCGCCATCGAGGTGACGGAGCAATGGGTGGACATAAGGGTCTGACGGTCTGACGGTCTGTCGGCTGTCCGGTCTACCGGCAGCGTTGCCGGACTGCGTCCTTCGACAGGCTCAGGATGAGGATGTTTTAGCTGCGCCCTGCGGCAGCGTTGAGGGTGTGCGTCCTTCGACAAGCTCAGGATGAGGGGATAATTGCTGCTCCCGGCCGACCCTGTGCGGCGGAAACCAGGAGTGCCTGGCATCCCCCCTTCCTCATCCTGAGCGTGTTGAAGGACGCACCACGCCCCAGCCTCTCCCGAACCACCACAGGGCAATTGTAACCGCTCCGTAACGCGCCTTGCCCCTCCCGGTGCGCCCCCTATCCTCGCGCGAACGAATGGGAATGGGGACGGACATGCTGACGCGGCGGCGGGTGCTCGAGACGGGGCTGATGGCGGGGGCGAGTGCTGCGGCGCTGTCCGGCCTGCCGCTCCAGGCGATGGCGGCCGGTGCGGTGGGCGAGGCGCTGCACGCCTTCTTCGAGCGCTCCTTCGAAGCCGAGATCGCCCGCCGGCCGGAGCGGCAGACCCAGCTGGGCCGCCGCCACGATCTGGCGGTCTGGGACGACGAGAGCGACAGGTTCGAGCAGGCCGAGCGCCGCATCGCCGCGTCGGAGCTGGCGCAGCTCCGCCGGAACTTCGATCCGGCCGACCTGTCCGAGCCCGACCGCCTGTCCTGGAAGCTGTTCGAATTCCGGGCGGAGCAGGCCGTCGCCGGCGCCCGCTGGCAGTACCATTCCTACCCGGTCAGCCATCTCTACGGCGTCCATATCGACGTACCGTCCTTCCTGGTGAACCAGCAGCGCATCACCAACGCGGCGGAGGCGCGCGCCTATGTCGGACGGCTCGCCAACGCCCGGGTGAAGATCGGGCAGGTGATGGAGGCGGTGGGCGCCCGGGCGGAGAAGGGCGTGCTGCCGCCGCGCTGGTCGCTGGCGAAGGTCTCGGGCGACGCCAAGATGCTGCTGGTCGGCGCGCCCTTCGAGCAGGCGCCGGTCGATACCGCCCTCCTGGCCGATTTCCGCACCAAGCTGGACAAGGCCGGGCTGCCCCAGGCCGAGCGCGACGCGCTGCTGGCCGACGCGGTGGCGGCGCTGCGCGGGTCGCTGGGCCCCGCCTACCGCGACTTCATCGAGGCCTGCGGCATCTGGGAGAAGCGGACGACCGACGATGACGGCGTCTGGAAGCTGCCGGACGGCGAGGCCTATTACCGGCACTGCATCCGCCGCTTCACCACGCTCGACCTCGACCCGCACGCGGTGCACGAGTACGGCTTGTCGGAGGTGGCGCGGCTGCACGGCGAGATCGACGCCATCCGGCAGAAGGTGGGATTCAAGGGCGACCGCCAGGCCTTCTTCGCCTTCCTGCGCGACGACCCGCAATTCCTGTTCGCCGACAGCCCGGAGGGGCGCGCCGCCTACATCGCCGAGGCGGACGCGGTCATCCAGGCCATGTCCAAGCGCCTGCCCGAGATGTTCGTCACCCTGCCCAAGGCGCCGGTGGTCATCAAGCGGGTGGAGGCGTTCCGCGAGCGCACCTCCCCCGGCGCCTTCTACAACGGCCCGTCGCCCGACGGCTCGCGGCCCGGCACCTATTTCATCAACCTGTTCAACATCAAGGACCGGCCGCGCCACGGGCTGGAGACGCTGGCCTACCACGAGGCCGTGCCGGGCCATCACATGCAGATCGCCATCGCCACGGAGATGAAAGGCCTGCCCAGCTTCCGCCGCTTCGGCGCCAACTACTCCGCCTTCGCCGAGGGCTGGGCGCTCTATTCGGAGAAGATGGTGAAGGAGTTCGGCTTCTTCGCCGATCCCTACAGCGACTATGGCCGCATCGAATCCGAGCTGTTCCGCTCCATCCGGCTGGTCGTCGACACCGGCATCCATGTCAAGAAGTGGACCCGGCAGCAGGCGATCGACTACATGGCCGGCAACTCCGCCATCACCCCGACCCGGGCGACCCGCGAGATCGAGCGCTACATCGTCAATCCCGGCCAGGCGCTGGCCTACAAGATCGGCATGCGCCACATCGAGGAACTGCGCGCCGCGGCCCAGTCCCGCATGGGGGCGGCCTTCGATCTCCGCCGCTTCCACGACGCGGTGCTGACCGGCGGCAGCCTGCCGCTGCCGCTGCTGACCGAGCGCGTGGAGGCGTGGGCGCGGCAGGCCTAAGGCTGCCTCCACCCTTCAGGGTGGCATCGTAGATACCCCTTTTAGCCGAACTTGCGGCTATTGACTTCCTGGGCTACAGTTGATCCAGCAGTTCGAAAGGGGGCTGCCAATGATCGGCGCAAAAGGTGCCCTGGAACCGATGACAGCGGGAGTCGCAGCCCCGCGCGTCCCTTATGCGACCCTTGCCAAACCTCAAGTCGAGGCGGTTGGCGAGGATCGCTTTTCCATTGCCCTGAACACCGCAGATCCCCAGCGCGCCCCCGACACCGCCATCCGCAAGGCGGCCGCTACTGACACCGAGGGACAGGCCGCCGGCCGCGAGACGCCCGAGCGTCTGGGCGGCCTGCTCCGCGACCGCATCGGCCTGGACGGTGCCAGCCTTGCCGCGGTGCAGGGCGCCGATGCCGCCGTGCAGGCCTCCCGCCCCACCGCCGCCGACACGCCTCCCGCCACGGAGATGCCGGACGATCCCGCCGCACGTGCCCGTTCCGAGCTGCAGAAGCGCGAGGCCGAGCAGCGGCTGGAGACGGCGCAGCAGCGCGTCCGGCTGCTGCAGATCCAGGCCCGCCTCGCCGCCGCGTCGGGCGACACCAAGGAGGCCGAGCGCATCGCCCGCGAAGCCGCCGTGGTGGCGCGCGAGGTCGGGGCCGCCGCCAAGACCCTGTCCAACACCCCGCTCGCTTCCGACCCGCCGAAGGGCGCCTCGCGCGACAAGGACGGGCCGCCGGCCGACGTCAGCGAGATCGCCGCTCAAGCGCAGGCCGCGCTGGCTGGCGGGCAGGGCGGGGCCTATCTGAACGACGCCCGCAGCGTCGCCGCCCAGGCGCGCTCCCTCATGGACCTCGCCGCCCAGGTGCGCGGCGGGGCGGAGGGCGACGGCAAGACGCTGGGCGAGGAGCTGGCCGAGATGGTCTCCGGCCCCGCCGGCGAGAAGAAGGACATGGGCGAGCCGGCCGAGCGCTTCGGCCTGTTCGAGCCGGCCGAGGATGACCGGGGCCAGGGAGGCCAGGGCCAGGCAAACCGCGCCGACGGCCGCGTGCTCGCCCCGCCGCCGGAGCCCGCCCTGTCCGATGCGCCCGCCGATGCCCGCCGGCCGGACGGCGAGACGCGCGAGACGGCCCGCGGCCGCTTCACCGATGCCGAGGGGCGCACGCCGCCGCCGGGCACGCTGTTCCGCGCCACGGTCTGAGACGGCCTCTCCCCGCACGGCTCCGCCCGGGACGGTCCCGCTGCCTGCGAAAAAGGGTGATCCCCCGCCGATCGGACAGTCCGTGCTCCCGGACGGCATAGAGACCCCGCCAAGCCCAGGGACTAGGCCGAAATGCTCCGGATTCCGAAGTATTTCCGGTGATCCGCCGCGACTCGCCCCGCGTTAATGCAGCAACGGAGAACATGAACAGGGCGGGACGGACAATGCGCGATCTCAACAGCTACATCGACCATGTCGAGAACCAGGTCTGCCGCGACGGCTTCATGACCAACGTCATGCGCCGCCACTTGGAGGGCATGCTGCTGCTGGCCCCCGACGCCGAGAGCGCCCGCCGCGTCCGCTCGCTGATCGCCCGCTTCCACCGACCCTACGCCGTCTCCCAGAGGATCATCGGCGAGATGACGGCCTGACCTGCGCTCCGCGCAACAGGGGGAATGGTAGAAAGGGATTGCGGGCAAGCTCGTTGCGCCGTAAACATCGTGAAGGTAACGGGCTTACCCTCGGGTCGGCCCGGCCCCATGCGACAGACGGCCAGCGACCGGACCTTACGTTGAGCAAGCGCCGAGCCATAGCGGGGACCCGCCCCGGCATCGAGACCGCGCAGGCGATCGCCTGGGCGGCCTTCATGCTGTTCGCGCCCGCGCTGCTCCTTCTTGCCGGTCTGCGACTTATCGGCCCCTGAGCGCCGTCCTGCCCGCCGAGGGCCACGGACGTTCAGGGGGCAGGGCGCTACGGGCGCCATCCATCCGATGAACCGACAGGGCCCCCAGGGACGCCAGCGCGCGCCGGGGCCGACCGAGCAAGGAAGCATCCTATGTCCGCCATCAGCCGCGACGCCAACCGCGTCATCATCTTCGACACCACCCTGCGCGACGGCGAGCAGTCGCCCGGCTGCTCGATGAATCTCGAGGAGAAGATCCGCATCGCGCTGGCGCTGGAGGAGATGGGCGTCGACGTGATCGAGGCCGGCTTCCCCATCGCGTCGAACGGCGATTTCGAGTCCGTGCGCGAGGTCTCCAAGGTCGTCAGGAACTCGGTGATCGCCGGCCTGGCGCGCGCCGCCAAGGGCGACATCGACCGCGCCGCCGAGGCCCTGGCTCCGGCCGCCCGCAAGCGCATCCACACCTTCATCTCCACCAGCCCGCTGCACATGAAGTACAAGCTGCAGATGGAGCCGGATGCGGTGGTGCAGGCCATCCATGACAGCGTCACCCACGCCCGCAATCTGGTGGAGGATGTGGAGTGGTCGGCCGAGGACGGCTCTCGCACCGACATGGATTTCCTGTGCCGCTGCGTCGAGACGGCGATCCGGGCCGGCGCCACCACCATCAACATCCCCGACACGGTCGGCTACGCCGTGCCGGAGGAGTATGCCGCGCGCATCCGCGGGCTGATGGAGCGGGTGCCGAACATCGACAAGGCGATCCTGTCGGTCCATTGCCACAACGACCTCGGCCTGGCGGTCGCCAATTCCCTGGCCGGCATCGCCGCCGGCGCTCGGCAGGTGGAGTGCACCATCAATGGCCTGGGCGAGCGCGCCGGCAACGCCGCGCTGGAGGAGCTGGTGATGGCGCTACGCACCCGCCAGGACGCCATGCCCTATGCGACCGGCATCAGGACCGAGGCCATCACCCGCACCTCGCGGCTGGTTTCAACCGTCACCGGCTTCACGGTGCAGCCGAACAAGGCCATCGTCGGCGCCAACGCCTTCGCGCATGAGAGCGGCATCCACCAGGACGGAATGCTGAAGAACGCGCAGACCTACGAGATCATGACGCCGGAGTCCGTCGGGCTGAACCGCTCGACCCTGGTCATGGGCAAGCATTCCGGCCGCGCCGCCTTCCGCGCCAAGCTGCGCGAACTGGGCTACGACGACATGGGCGACAATGCCGTCAACGACGCCTTCCGCCGCTTCAAGGACCTGGCCGACCGCAAGAAGGACGTGTTCGACGAGGACATCATCGCCCTGGTCGACGACGAGATGGGCCGCCAGAACGAGCGCATCCAGTTCGTCTCGCTGCAGGTCGTCGCCGGCTCGCGCGGGCCGCAGCACGCGGTGCTGGAGCTGGAGATCGACGGCCGCAAGGCGCCGCCCGTCGTCAGCTTCGGCAACGGCCCGGTGGACGCCGTCTTCAACGCCATCAAGGCCGCCTTCCCGCACGAGGGCAAGCTGCAGCTCTACCAGGTGCACGCCGTCACCGCCGGCACCGACGCCCAGGCGGAGGTGACGGTGCGGCTGGAGGAGGGCGGCAAGACGGTGAACGGCCAGGGCGCCGACGCCGACACGCTGGTCGCCAGCTGCCGCGCCTACCTGCACGCGCTGAACAAGCTGCTGGTCAAGCGCCAGAAGACCGCCCCGGAGGCGCTGCTGACGGCGTGAGGGGGGCTGAATATCCCTCTCCCCTTGCGGGAGAGGGATGGGCCCTGGCGCGATAGCGACGGGAGGGTGAGGGGTCGGCCGGCGAAGCCGGACGTTCTCAACCGCTGTCCCAAGATCAGCCATCGGGAAGCCCGGGGCTGTCGCCCGGTCCACCCCTCATCCCCCCACGCCTCCGGCGCGGGTCCCACCCTTCTCCCGCAAGGGGAGAAGGATAGAGAGGCCGCAGACCCGCTTCCCCCGAGTCCTCCCGCTGGGCCCCATCGCCGCCCTCCTGCCAAGCACCCGCCAGACCCGGCCATGGGAACATTTCGCGAAAAAGAGGTGCCACCCGGTGGGCGGGGGTAACTTTCTTCGACCTTGGGACGACAAATTCTGTGGCAGCGCCTTTCACCCCTTGAGCAGTTGCGGTGAATTGTTCTATGGATCGGGTCAGATTCATAGGGCCCGGCAGGCCCGCGCATTCCTTGCGCGCCAGGCGTCCGGCACCCGGTCCTCAACCCTAGACATAGATCGCGATCTTGCTGGGCTTTCTCTCCGCCGACATGGCCATCGACCTCGGGACCGCGAACACGCTGGTCTATGTGAAGGGACGCGGCATCGTCCTCAACGAACCCTCCGTGGTCGCCATCGCGAACGTCCGGGGCAAGAAGCAGGTGCTCGCCGTCGGCGACGAGGCCAAGCTGATGCTTGGCCGCACGCCCGGCAACATCCAGGCCATCCGCCCGCTCCGGGACGGCGTCATCGCCGACTTCGAGGTGGCGGAGGAGATGATCAAGCACTTCATCCGCAAGGTGCACAACCGCCGCAGCTTCGCCAGCCCGCAGGTCATCATCTGCGTGCCGTCGGGCTCCACGGCCGTCGAGCGCCGCGCCATCCAGGAGTCGGCCGAGGCCGCCGGCGCTCGCCGCGTCTTCCTCATCGAGGAGCCGATGGCCGCCGCGATCGGCGCCGGCCTGCCGGTGACCGAGCCGACCGGCAGCATGGTCGTGGACATCGGCGGCGGCACCACCGAGGTGGCCGTGCTGTCGCTGGGCGGCATCGTCTATTCGCGCTCCGTGCGGGTCGGCGGCGACAAGATGGACGAGGCCATCATCGGCTACATCCGCAGGAACCATAACCTGCTGGTGGGCGAGGGCTCGGCCGAGCGCATCAAGAAGGAGATCGGCTCCGCCTGCCCGCCGGAGGACGGCGAGGGCCGGGTCATGGAGATCAAGGGGCGCGACCTGATGAACGGCGTGCCCAAGGAACTGATCATCAGCGAGCGCCAGATCGCCGAGAGTCTGGCCGAGCCGGTCAGCCAGATCATCGAGGCGGTGAAGGTCGCGCTGGAGCACACGGCGCCCGAGCTGGCCGCCGACATCGTCGACAAGGGCATCGTGCTCACCGGCGGCGGCGCGCTGCTGTCGAACCTGGATTTCGTGCTGCGCCACGCCACGGGCCTGCCGGTGTCGATCGCCGACGATCCGCTGTCCTGCGTGGCGCTCGGCACGGGCCGCGCCCTGGAGGAGATGAAGACGCTGAAGAACGTGCTGATAAGCATGTATTAAGCATCTTCGTCGTACGTTTCACGCCTGAACGGGGGCCGCTGCCGCGCAGCGGCCCCGGTCCCATTTCTCCGGTCGGTGGGGAGTAGCCGGTGAAGACTCGCAACGGTGGAGCCGCCATCCGGATCGCAGCGCCGCTCCGCGCGCTGGTCCAGCGGTTCTCGTTCCTGTTGCTGATCCTCGCCGCCATCGCCCTGATGATGGTCGCGCGCATGGATCCGCTGGCGGTCGACAATGCCCGCGCCCGCGTGACCGACGCCTTCACCCCGATCCTGAACATCTTCTCGCGCCCCGCCGCCACCGTCGCCGACGTGCTGGAGGCCGGCCGCCAGCTCATCGAGCTGCATGAGGAGAACGCCCGCCTGCGCGCCGAGAACGAGCGGCTGCTGCAATGGCAGCAGGCTGCGCTCAGGCTGGAGGCGGAGAACAAGTCGCTGCGCGGCCTGCTGGCCTACAAGCCCGATCCCGGCGCCTCCTACATCACCGCCCGCGTCGTCGCCGACCCCGGCGGCGCCTTCGTCCGCACGCTGGTCGTCATGGCCGGCCGCCGCGACGGGGTGGAGCGCGGCCAGGCGGCCATGGCGGGGCAGGGGCTGATCGGCCGCGTCGTCCAGGTGGGCGAGTGGTCCTCGCGCATCCTGCTGATCTCGGACATCAACGCGCGCATCCCCGTGGTGCTGGAGACCACGCGGCAGCGCGCCATGCTGGGCGGCGACAATTCCGACCAGCCGCGCCTGATGTACATCCCGCGCGGCGTGGAGGTCACGAACGGCGAGCGGGTCTTCACCTCGGGCCATGGCGGCCTGTTCCCGCCGGGCCTGCCGGTGGGCGTGGTCGCCTCGGCGGGCGGCGAGGTGCGGGTCATGCCGATGGTCGACCTCTCGCGGATCGAGCATGTCCAGCTCGTCGATTTCGGCATCCCCGGCGGGCTCGCGTCAGAAGCGCAGCAACCCGGGTCGATGCAGTAGCGGGGCCGGTCATGGCCGTCGGTGTCTGGCAGCGGCTCGATCAGAGCGGGCGCAACATCCTTCCCTTCGCGGTGACCATCCTGCTGCTGCTGGTGGGGATGGTGCCGACCCAACTGCCGGGCTACGCCACCGTGGCGCCGCCGCTGGCGCTGATGGCGGTGTATTATTGGGCCATCCACCGGCCGGACCTGCTGCGCCCCGGCGTGGCGTTCCTGCTGGGGGTGCTGCATGACCTGCTGAGCGGCACGCCGCTGGGGATCACCTCGCTGCTGTTCGTGCTGGCCTACTGGGTCACGCTGACCCAGCGGCGCCTCTTCCTCGGCAACTCCTTCGCGATGCTGTGGGTCGGCTTCGCGATGGTGGCGGCCGGCGTGGCGGCGGTGCAGTGGGTGGTCTACAGCGTGATGCACGCGCAGCTCTACGCCGTCGGGCCGGTGGCGGCGCAGGCCCTGCTGGCCGCGGGCATCTTTCCCATGCCGGCCTGGGCGCTGATGCGCCTGCACCGCGCCTTCCTGAGCTGACGGGGCCGAGAGACGATGCTGTCCGCGATCGACCGCGACGCCGAACGACAAAGGGTCATGAGCCGCCGCACCATGGTGCTGGGCGGCATGAAGGCGGCCGCGCTCACCGCCTTCGCGGCCCGGCTCTACTACCTTCAGATCGTCGAGGGCGACCGCTACACCACGCTGGCCGAGGACAACCGCATCAGCCTGCGCCTCATCGCGCCGACCCGCGGCCTGATCGTCGACCGCCAGGGCGTGCCGCTGGCGCTGAACGAGCAGAACTTCCGGGCCATCCTGGTGTCGGAGCGGGCCGGTAATGTCAGCCAGATCCTGGCGCAGATGCAGAGCATCCTGCCGATGAGCGAGCAGGACCACCGCCGCATCATGCGCGACATCCAGCGCTCGCGCTCCTTCGCGCCGGTGACCATCCGCGAGAATTTGACCTGGGACCAGGTCTCGGCCATCGAGGTGAACCTGCCCGACCTGCCGGGCCTGGCCATCGAGGTGGGGCAGGTGCGCGCCTACCCGTTCGGCGAGGCGACCGCGCATTTCCTGGGCTATGTCGGCGCCGTGTCGGAGGCCGACCAGGCCAAGTCCGAGGACCCGCTGCTGTCGCTGCCGGGCTTCCGCGTCGGCAAGAACGGGCTGGAGAAGCGCCACGACGACGTACTGCGCGGCACCGCCGGTTCCACCCAGCTGGAGGTCAACGCCTTCGGCCGCGTCATCCGCGAGCTGTCGCGGGACGAGGGCAAGCCGGGCTCGCAGGTGACCCTGACCATCGACGCCAAGCTGCAGCACTTCGCCCAGCAGCGCCTGGCGCCCGAGCGCAGCGCCGCCGCCGTGGTGCTGGACGTTGACACCGGCGGCATCGTGGCACTGGCCTCCAATCCCAGCTTCGATCCCAACCAGTTCGCCATGGGGATCAGCTCGGAGCTTTATGAAAGCCTGATCAAGGACGAGACCAACCCGCTGATCAACAAGGTCATCGCCGGCCAGTACTCGCCCGGCTCGACCTTCAAGGTGATCTCGGCCCTGTCCTTCCTGGAGAACGGGATCGACGCCAACCAGCGCGTCCACTGCTCCGGCAAGTACAATCTCGGCGGCCACCCCTTCCACTGCTGGAAGAAGGGCGGGCACGGCGCGATGGACATGAAGCAGGCGATCATGCACTCGTGCGACGTCTACTTCTACGAGATGAGCCGCCGCGTCGGCATCGACAAGATCGCCGAGACCGCCCGCCGCTTCGGCATGGGCGAGAAGACCGAGATCGAGCTGCCGGGCGAGCGCGCCGGCCTGGTGCCTGACACCAAGTGGAAGCGCCAGGCGCTGAAGCAGCCCTGGCACCCCGGCGAGACGCTGATCGCCTCCATGGGCCAGGGCTACGTGCTGTCCACGCCGCTGCAGCTGGCCGTCATGACGGCGCGGCTGGCCAATGGCGGCCGGGCGGTGAAGCCGCACCTGACCAAGTCGGTCGACGAGACGCTGCTGGAGCCGCCGGAGTGGCCGGCGATCCAGGTGAACCAGGAGAATCTCCGGTTCATCCTGGACTCCATGGCCGCGGTGGTGAACGAGCCGGGCGGCACCGCGCTCCGCTCGCGCATCACCAAGGCCGGCTACGAGATGGGCGGCAAGACCGGCACCAGCCAGGTCCGCCGCATCTCGCTCGCCGAGCGCTCGACCGGCGTGAAGAAGAACGAGGACCTGCCCTGGCGCCAGCGCGACCACGCGCTGTTCATCGCCTACGCGCCGGTCCACAAGCCGAAATACGCCTGCGCGGTGGTGGTGGAGCATGGCGGCGGCGGCAGCACCGTCGCGGCGCCGATCGCCCGCGACATCCTGCTGGAGCTGCAGATGCTGGACGCCGCCCGCGCCTCGGTGGCGGAGCTGCCGCCCGAGCCGCCGGCGGACGCGCCCGCCGCGGCATCGCCGGCGCCGCAATCCGCCGCCCCCGCAAGTCCGGCCGCGCCGGCGCCAGGAGTTGCCCGATGAACTTCGATCTGGGCGGCGACCAGTCCGACATGACGCTGGGCGAGAAGTTCGCCGCGATCAGCTGGAGCCTGGTCTTCCTCATCGCCGCGGTGGCCTCCGTCGGCTTCGCGATGCTCTATTCCGCCGCCAACGGCTCGCTCGACCCCTGGGCCTCGCGCCAGATGGTGCGCTTCGCCGTGGGCTGCGGGTTGATGCTGGTGGTGGCGCTGATCGACATCCGGGTCTGGATGAAGGTCGCCTACGTGCTCTACGGCATCGTCTTCCTGATGCTGATCGCGGTGGAGCTGGTCGGCCAGATCGGCATGGGCGCGCAGCGCTGGATCGATCTTGGCTTCATGCAGATCCAGCCGTCCGAGCTGATGAAGGTGACGCTGATCCTGGTGCTGGCCCGCTACTTCCACGGCGCCAGCCTGGAGGACACCGGCCGCATCCCCTTCCTGCTGCCGGCGCTGGCACTGACCTTCGCGCCGGTGGCGCTGGTGCTGATGCAGCCGAACCTGGGCACCTCGCTGATCCTGATCATGGTGTCCGGCGCCACTTTCTGGCTGGTCGGCGTGCGGCTGTGGAAGTTCCTGACCATCATCGGCAGCCTGTTCCCCATCGGCTTCATCGCCTGGGAGTTCATGCACGAGTACCAGCGCAACCGCGTCCGCACCTTCCTGGACCCGGAGAACGACCCGCTGGGCCACGGCTACCACATCATGCAGTCCAAGATCGCGCTTGGCTCGGGCGGGCTGTTCGGCAAGGGCTTCCTGATGGGCTCGCAGAGCCACCTGAACTTCCTGCCGGAGAAGCAGACCGACTTCATCTTCACCATGCTGGCCGAGGAGTTCGGCATGGTGGGCGGCCTCGGCTTCATGATGCTGTACGCGCTGCTGCTGGTGTACGGCTACGTCATCGCCATGCGCTGCCGCCACCAGTTCGGCCGGCTGGTCGCCATGGGGCTGACGGTGAACCTGTTCCTCTACATGTTCATCAACATCGGCATGGTCATGGGGCTGATGCCCGTGGTGGGCATCCCGCTGCCGCTGATCAGCTACGGCGGCACGGCGACGCTGACCGTGATGATCGGTTTCGGCCTGCTGCTGTCGGTCCATGTCCACCGCGACGTGCGCATGTCCCGGCGGGGGATATCCGACTTTTAGCGTCGCGGAACTTTAGTGTGAGGCGGCTGTCGATTTCCTATCGACAAGGTCCGAAGGCTTCGCTATATAGCGCGCCTCGACGGACGACGCGCCGCCGGGACCCGCCGAAAACCAAGCGGCGGGACAGTGGGATAAGGGTGTATAGCTCAGTTGGTAGAGCAGCTGACTCTTAATCAGCGGGTCCAAGGTTCGAGTCCTTGTACACCCACCATCCCCTCCGAAGCGTTATGATGAAGCCCCCTTCGCGGGGCTTTTTTCATGCCTTCAGATAGTCCCTGACATAGACCTCCAGCCGCGCGGCGATACGGTGGAGATTGTCGGAGTCCGCGGGGCTCGACGCCCTGATGCGTTCGGCCTCGGCCCGCATCTCCCCGGCCTTCAGCAGCATGTCGCGCCTGAGCCCGTCCAGGTCCAGTATGTCCGGACCGTCGGTGTCGGCGCTCGTCATCGGTTCCGCCATGCCCGCCGCCGCTCCCGGTTGCGCAAGCCCAGTCCCGTCAAGCATTCACGATTGCGGGGGCCTGTCAACCGCCCGACGCCCGCCCTGACCTTCTGCCCTCGGCCGTGGACGGCAGCGCGTGGATGAAGCCGGCGGCGTCGTCCAGCACACTCTTGCCCCGGCGGAACGGCGCCGCCAGGGCGGTGATGATCCCGATATGCCCCATGCCCGGGTAGAAGCGCGCCTCGGCCCGGCCGCCGGCTGCCATCTGGGCATCGGCCAGCGCCCGGCTGTTGCGCGGCCGCACCGTGTCGTCGGCGTCGCCGCTCAGCAGCAGTAGGGGCGGGGCGCCCCGGCGCACGAAGCTGATCGGCTGCGTCGCCTTCAGGTCGGCCTCCGCCGGCTGGAACACCCCGATCACAACGGGATCGGTGAAGGGCAGGAAATCGTAGGGCCCGGCCAGCCCCACCATGCCGGCCAGCGCCCCGTCCGCCACGCCGGCGCCGGCCAGCCAGCGCGGGTCCAGCGCCAGCAGCGCGGCGATGTGGGCGCCGGCGGAATGGCCCATCACCACGACGCGGCCGGGATCGCCGCCCTGCTCGGCCGCGTGGCGCGCCGCCCAGGCGACGGCCAGGGCGGCGTCCTCCATGAAGGCGGGGAAACGATGCGCGGGGTAGAGGCGGTAGTCGGGAATCACCGCGACCAGGCCGCGGCTCGCCAGCGCCTCGCCGACGAACAGATAATCGCCCCGGTCGCCGGTGCTCCACTTGCCGCCATAGAGGAAGACGACGACCGGCGCCGGGCCCTTGAGGTCGCGGGGGCGGTACACGTCCAGCATTCGGCGCGGGCCGGGGGCGTAGGCCACCGCCTCCACCCGGGTGAAGCCGGCCTTGGGCACGACCGCGTTAAGCGCGTCCACCGGCTTGCAGCCGGCGAGCCCCGCCAGCGCGGCCAGTCCCGCCACCAGCCGCGCCGCGGCCCCTCCCAGTCGACGGATCATGCGCCGGTAACCTCATCGAAATCGTTGGCGGTCATTCTGCCCGCTGCGTGCAAGTGAGGATAGGACGATGGCGATGACCGACGAGGGGCAGGGGATCGACGAGGCGCGGGCCGATCTGGCCGCCTGGGCCGGCGGCGCCGTGGTCTGGGGCGCGGTCACGGCGGCGATCCTGGGCCAGCCGCTGGGCATCGTCGTCGGCGCCACGCTGGCCCTGCTGCTGCGGCGGACGCTGCGGCTCTATGTGGAGTTCTGAGGGGCTGCACCTGCCATACCGCGTAGGTCGCATGGAGGCGGAGCCGCAATGCGACGCTTCCCGGCCGAGGCATGTCGCATTGCGCCTGCGGCTTCATGCGACCTACGGAAGGCACATCGCATCAAGCATGAAAAAGGCCGGGAGCGTCGCCCCCGGCCCGATCATCAGCGCGATGGACCGCCGGCTCAGTAGCCGAACAGCCAGCTGCTGGGCAGGTGGTAGTAAACGGTGAAGATCTCGGAGCCGGGGTTCAGCGTGGTGATGCCGGCGTTGGAGATGTGGCCGAAGGAGACGCCCAGGCGGCTCTGGTTCTCGAAGCGGTAGGACAGCTCCGCCGAGGAGCGGAACTCGATCACCGAGCCCAGTTCCTTGCCGCCGCCGTCATGGTGCAGACCGACGCCGAAGTTGGGCGTGAAGGTCAGCGGGCCGATCGGGATGTCGAACATCAGGCCGCCCAGCCCGTACAGGCCGCCATCGGACGTGGCCTCGCCGCCGACGAAGGGGCGCACGGCCACATACTCCTCGATGGCCGGGAAGAGACTGGTGCCGAAGCGGTACTCGACCCGGAAGTCGGCGGCCTTGTCGCGCGGCTCGTTCTTCTGCACGTCGAAGATGCCGACGCCGAGGCTGATCAGGTCGGGCTGCTTCTCCTGCGCGGCCGCCGGCAGGGCCGTACCCAGCGCCGCCAGCATCCCCAGGACCGTCCCCGCGATCATTCCCCGAACAGGCCGACCCACCACAACCCCCTGAAACCAAATCACCCCGCACTCCGGAGGCGGACTTTTCCCGGAGAATTGTTACAGCTTCAAGAATGAAGCCTCTTCTGTCGAGTCTCCGCCAACAGTATTACGCGGGGTGTGGCCCGCAGGTGACTCCCGAACGGGGTATCACCCGAAGAAGCCGATGCGCTGGGTGACCGCCGTGCCGGTGCGCCGGACCAGCTCGTACAGCTCGCCCATGGGCCGGAAGATGCGCTCGTTCTCCTGGGCGTAGGTCTGGGTGGCGTCGCTGACGTAGGTCGCCTTCTCGCCGAAGTCGCCGGCGGGCGCGCCGTCGCCCACGGCGGGGAAGATGCGGGCCAGCAGGTCCAGCGCCCAGGGCACATCCAGCTGCAGCAGCCGGGCGACCAGCCGCTTGTGGGTGATGCTGTGCTGGCTGGAGAAGGTCGGCACATGCGTCGCCAGCAGGAAGATTTCCTGCATCAGCGCCAGCCGCAGCGCGTGCAGCACCAGCAGGCCCGGCCGCTCCGGCCCGTCCACCGGCGGGATGCCGGCCTCGGCCAGCCCCTCCGACAGCAGGCTGTGATCGCGGTAGAGACGACGGAAGACGGTGATCTGCCGGCTGTGCAGCGGGATGTCCTCGAGGATGCCGGCCAGCCGCCGCATGTCGTGAGCGCGGGCCCGGTCCTGCGGCGAGCCGCCCTCCGCCGTCTTGGCGGCGCGGAACAGCCAGAGGGTGGGGTTGAGCACGTCGACATAGGCCTTCAGCGCGTCCGGGCTGCTGATCGCCATGCCGTACTCCACCATGCCCATCAGCTGGCGGAAACGGGGAGAGGCGCGGTAGAGCGCCACGAAGCGCTGCGGGTCCTTGTCCACCGCCTCGCCGACGCCGCTGACCGTGTTCGCCGGCAGGCCCAGCTGCTGCAGGATGGCGTTGTGCGGGATGGCGCGGAAATGCGAGGCCATGGTCTCCGCATGCTCCTCGCCGGCGCCGTCGTGTTGGCGCTTGATGGCCCGGCTTCCCGAGGGGAACAGCAGGTTGGTGCCGAAGGCGCCCAGCAGCGCGCCGTAGTTCGGGTCCTCCACCAGCCCGACCTGGAACTCCTTCACCGTGGTGAAGAACTCCCTGATATAGTCGGCTTCCTCGTAGAAGGGGTCGTCCTCCAGGGTCGGGCGGGGGCCTTCCCAGAGATGCTCCATGATGCGGGTCACCACCGCCAGCGCGCCGGCCGGCGTGGTGAAGTAGAGGAATCCGTCGCCGCCCTGGAAGCTGACCTCCTGCTTGAAGGCGATGCCCTCGCCGGCCATGAAGGACAGCGTTCCCGGCGTGCCGACATAGGACAGCCGGTCGCGGAAACTGGCAGGGTGGCAGCCCCGGCCGATCGACTCCCCGTGCGTGTCGAAGATCAGCAGCTGCACGCCTGACAGCCCGTGCTTGGGGAACAGCCTGGCGATGCGCAGCCGCAGCCGCTCGATCGACGCCGCAGCCGCCGTCTGGCCCAGATAGCGGCCGGCGTCGGAATAGCCGGTCTGGATGCACAGCCGGCCGCGGCGGCGGACATAGTCGCGGTAGTGCGGGTTCTCCAGCAGCTGCTCGACGATGCGGCTGCCGGTCTCCAGCGCCTTCTCCGTCTCGAAAAGCGGGCTGATGTCGACCCGGTCGTCCACGCCGAACAGGCGGGCGTAGTAGAGCGCCGTCAGCACCGTGAAGGCGCTCTCCGTCTCGGCGATCAGGAAGCGCACGGGCGTGGTGGCGTCGGTGTATTTCAGCATCTGCGCCACCACCATGAACAGGCGCTGGGCCGAGGTTCGCTCGGCGATGATGCTGCCGAAATTGATGGTCACCGGCTGCACCCGGTCCAGCAGGCCGGTGACGGAGGCGAGGTAGGACTGGCGGAAGCGCGGATCGTCCGGCGCCGTCTCCATCCCCACCGTCTTGCGGATGGCGTTGTGCAGCTGGGTGGCGTTGATGCGGACATGGGTGTGGGCCATGGCGAGGCCGTAGTTCGCGAACTCTGCCCGCAGCACCGCCAGCCGGCGCACCAGCGCCTCGTCGCCGGCCAGCCTTATGGCGCGGTCCAGCAGCTCGGTCGCGTGGCCGGCATCGACCAGGCGCAGCGGCAGCCCCTCATGCATGCGCCGGGCGATGCGCTGCACATGCGCCACGTCGGCGGCGCTGCCGTCGTCGCCGAAGGCCGCGATCTCGTCGGTGATCTGGTTGATGCCCAGCGCCAGCCGCGATTCCAGCAGGTCCAGCGTATGGCCCAGATCCTCGCCTGCCGGGGCGGAGCGGCGGATCGCCTGCACCTCGGCCAGATAGTGGCGGAGCTGGCGCTGCTGCACCACCAGCCGCTTGTGCAGCGTGTCGGACCATTTGATGTCGGAGCGGCCGTCCAGATCGTAGCCGACCCAGCTGGCCACGGTCAGCAGGCGCGGCGTCAGTTCGGTCCAGCGGTCGGGCCAGTGGCGGCGGGCGACGGTCAGTACGATCTCATGCAGCCGGCGCAACGCCCCCTGGATATTGGCTATGGCCTCCAGCGACTGGGCATGCTCCGCCGACAGCGACAGGTCGCCCGGCCGGTGCTCGGCCGCCGCCACCTTCGAGACCAGCGCCTCGCGCCGGGCGGGGGAAAGCGCCGAACCGTCCGGCTCGATCCCCGTCGCCAGCGTGGTCATGGCCGCCATCAGCTCGGCCGAGAGGTTGAAGGTCGGGTGCGCGGTGAAGACCACGCCGAACAGCTCCGCCTCCACCCGGGCGCGGAATTCCTCGAAGGGCAGGGGCACGCCGTCGCGTGTGGCGGCGGCCTCCACCAGCTGCTCCAGCCGGGCGGCGTTGGCGGCGGGGTCGGCCTCACCCAGGTAGCGGCCGAGGCGCCGGGCGCGGGCCAGGAAGCCCTCGGTGCTCAGATGCTGCAGCAGCGCCGCCACGTCGGCCATGCCGAGGCTGCCGGCCTGCAGCCGCCGCGACACCTCCAGCGACAGGGCCAGCACCGGGTTGACGAACGGATCGTCCCGCCGCTCCGCCGCGAAGCGGTCTAGGCAGGCCGCCAGCTCGGACGCCAGCGCCGCGGCGTCGACCGGCGTGGCGGCATTGGCGGGCACCAGGGGAGTGGGCAGCGCGGCCTTGGTCTTGCGGCCGGACCTGCCGGCGGTCGCGTGCTCGATCATGCTTGCCTCTCCCTGGAAATATTGCACCGCAAACAAGGGATCATGGTAGCCGTTCCTTGCGGTCGTCAATGTAATTCCATTACAGAAATTGCGGGTCGGCCATCCGCTGGGCGCGATGCGGGAGGTCGGTCCGCGGCCGGTTGTGGAGAGGGCGAGGGCTAACCCATCCGGCTTTCCGGCCAGCCCTGGGGCGCCCTCGGGACGCTGGCGGTGACCGCGGTGCAGCATGGGTAGCGGCGTTACCGCCTTGATCCGCCGCCGTGTCGGCGGGTGACGGGTGCGCGCCGCCGCTGTTGTCCGTGCGAGAGACCGACCGGAATGAGAGGACCCAAGATGTCCCTGAAGACGATCCGCCTGGAGCTTGCCCGCACCGCCGACTTTCCGCAGGGCGCGCCGGACCGCGGCTACGAGTTCGCCGCCCCGCTCACCGACGACGGGCACCTGGACCCGCAGGCCTGGCAGGCGGCGAAGGACCAGTGCGCCTTCCGCCGCTTCTGGGCCGGCGAGGCGGAGGAGCGCGGCCATCTGGCTCACCGCAACGACCGCTGGCTCTTCGAGTTCGAGGGCGACTCCGAGGGCGACGAGGAGCCGATCTTCAAATTCGACCGCCACCGCTTCGTCGAAGGCGAATACGTCACGGTCACCGAGCGCGACGGCGAGGACCGGCCGTTCAAGATCGTGCGGGTGGGGTGAGCAGATATCCCTCGCCCCTTGCGGGAGAGGGAAGGGGCCCGCGCGCAGCGTGGGAAGGGTGAGGGGGGCTGGTCGAGCTCGCCTTCCTCACTTTTCCACCGTCATCCCCGCGGAGGCGGGGATCCAGGTAATGGGCGTGCTGGCAGTATCGGTGGAGGGTGCTAGCGTCAGCGTTAGCGCCCTTCTTCATGAGCGCCGGAGCAAGCGGAATGCCTGGGTCCCCGCCTCCGCGGGGACGACTGAAACAAGCCAAAGCGGCTAACCCGCCCCCAGCTCCCGCCGGTGCAGCTCCGCCTGCTCCTCGCTGAAGCAGCAGAAGATCACCTCGTCCAACCCCGCCGACGCGTCCCGCACCGTCGCCACGGCGATGCGGGCGGCGCGCTGCCTGGGGTAGCCGTAGATGCCGGTGGAGATGGCGGGGAAGGCGATGGTCTTCAGCCCGTGGTCGCGCGCCAGCTGCAGCGAGCGGCGGTAGCAGCTATCCAGCAGCCCGTCCTCGCCCTCGCCGCCGCCGCGCCAGACCGGGCCGACGGTGTGGATGACATGGCGGGCCTTCAGGTCGAAGCCCGGGGTGATCCGCGCCTCGCCGGTGGGGCAGCCGCCCAGCGTCCGGCAATGCTCCAGGAGCCGGTGGCCGGCGGCACGGTGGATGGCGCCATCGACGCCGCCGCCGCCCAGCAGGCTCTCGTTGGCGGCATTGACGATGGCGTCCACGTCCAGGGTGGTGATGTCGGCGACGAGGACGGTCAGGCGGGACATGCTGCGCTCCAAGGCCGTGCCGGCGGCACGGTCGCCCCCACCCTGAAGCGCCTCATGGGTGGGGGCAACCTTAATAGTTAGCCCGCCAAACTTTTCGACGCGATTTCATACACGTCGCTGGACAGGCCCGGCGTGCCGACGATCCGCTCCAGCGCGGCGCGGGCGTGCCCCTGGCGCGTCTCGTCGTACTTGCGCCAGCGGGCGAAGGCCTTGGCCATGCGGCTGGCGACCTGCGGGTTGAGCTTGTCCAGCACCAGCACCGTGTCGGCCAGGAAGGCGTAGCCGCCGCCGTCCGCCGCGTTGAAGCGCACCGGGTTGCCGGTGAAGCCGCCGACCAGGGCATAGACCTTGTTCGGGTTGCGGATGGAGAAGCCCGGATGCTCCATCAGCCCGCGCACCCGCTCCACCGTGTCGGGCCGCGACGCCATGGCCTGGATCATGAACCACTTGTCCATGACCAGCGCCTCGCCCTTCCACTTCTCGGCGAAGTCGTCCAGGCACTGCTGGCGCTCCGGCAAGTCGCCGTCGGCGATCAGCGCCAGGGCGGTGATGGCGTCGGTCATGCTGGACGCGTTCCGGTACTGCGACAGGCAGAGCGCGCGCGCCTCCGCATCGTCCAGGGCCATCAGATAAGCCAGGGCGGCGTTCTTCAGCGAGCGGCGGCCGATTGCCTCCGGCGTCACGGCGAAGGGGCCGCTGTCCTGGTTCTCGCGATAGGTCGCGAGGAACCGGTCGCGCAGCGCCTGGGCCAGCACGCGCTTCACCTGGTTGCGGGCGGCATGGATGCCGTCCACGTCGATCACCTCCATCTGCTGGCCGAGATAGGATTCAGTCGGCAGGGTCAGCGCCAGCGCGGCGAAGGCGCGGTCCTCTGCCCCCCGGTCCAGCGTGGCGGCGACGGCGTCGACGAAGCCCTGCGGCACCCGCATCTCCCGCCCGGCGGCGCGATCGGCCACCAGGTCCAGGATTAGCGTCGTCGCCAGCGTCTGCCCCGCCTCCCAGCGGTTGAAGGCGTCGCTGTCATGGGCCATGAGGAAGGTGAGGTCCTCCGGCCTATAGTCGAAGCGCAGCCGCACCGGCGCCGAGAACTCCCGGAACAGCGAGGGCACCGGCGCCGCCGGCACGTCCGTGAAGGTGAAGACCGTCTCGGCCTCGGTCAGGGGCAGAACCCGCTCGGTGCCCGCTGCCTGCGCCTCGCCCTCCAACCGCAGGGGAAGATCGCGCCCGTCCGGGCCCAGCAGTCCCAGGCGCACCGGGACCAGCATCGGCTTCTTCACCGGCTGGCCGGGCGTCGGCGCCAAGCTCTGGCGCAGGGTCAGGCGGTAGGTGCGGCTAGCGGCGTCATAGCTGCCGGAACCCGCTACCACAGGCGTGCCGGCCTGGGCGTACCAGAGGCGGAACTGCTCCCAATCCACCGCGGCTTCCGGATTGGCGTCGCGCATCGCGGCCAGGAAGTCGTCCGTCGTGACGGCCTGCCCGTCATGGCGCTGGAAATAGAGATCGATGCCCCGCCGGTAGCCCTGCGCGCCCAGCAGGGTGTGGTACATGCGCAGGACCTCCGCACCCTTCTCATAGACGGTGGGGGTGTAGAAGTTGTTGATCTCGATGTAGCTTTCGGGCCGCACCGGGTGCGCGGTCGGGCCGGCATCCTCGGCGAACTGCACCTGGCGCAGGCGCTGCACGTCCTGGATGCGCTTGACCGGCGCCGAGTTCATGTCGGCGGAGAATTGCTGGTCGCGGAAGACCGTCAAGCCTTCCTTCAGGCTCAGCTGGAACCAGTCGCGGCAGGTGACCCGGTTGCCGGTCCAGTTGTGGAAATACTCGTGCGCGACCACGGCCTCGATGCCCAGGAAGTCGGTATCGGTCGCCGTGTCGGGCTTGGCCAGGATGTACTTGGTGTTGAAGACGTTCAGGCCCTTGTTCTCCATTGCCCCCATGTTGAAGTCGGCGACGGCCACGATGTTGAAGACGTCCAGATCGTACTCCAGCCCATAGACGTCCTCGTCCCACTTCATGGACTTCTTGAGGCTGTCCATGGCGTGGAAGCACTTGTCCTCGTTGCCCGGCTCCACATAGATGCGAAGATTGACCTCACGGCCGGAGCGGGTGGTGAAACTATCCTCGATATGCACGAGGTTGCCGGCCACCATGGCGAAGAGGTAGCAGGGCTTCGGCCAGGGATCCTCCCAGCGCGCCCAGTGCCGGCCCTCCGCCTCGTCACCGCTCGCCACCAGGTTGCCGTTGCCCAGCAGCACCGGGTAGCGCGCCTTCTCGGCATGGATGGTGGTGACGTAGCGCGCCATCACGTCGGGCCTGTCGAGGAAATAGGTGATCTTGCGGAAGCCCTCGGCCTCGCACTGGGTGCAGTAGTTGCCCGAGGATTTGTACAGCCCCTCCAGCGCGGTGTTGTCCTGCGGCCGGGTGCGGGTGACGATCTCCACCGTGCAGACGTCGGGCAGGTGGGGCAGGGTCAGGCTGTCGGAAGTGACGGTGTAGTCGCCCGGCGAGAGCGTCCGGTTGTCCACCATGACCGAGAGCAGCTCCAGCTGCTGCCCGTCCAGCACCAGCGGCGCCGGCCCCTGCGCGGCGGCGGCCGGGTTGCGGCGCAGGGACAGGCGCGAGCGGATGGTCGCATGCTCCTCGCGCAGATCGACGTCCAGGTCGACATTGTCGATGAGGAACGGGGTGGGGGAATAGTCGCGGAGCTGGATCGCCTTCGGCGCGCCCTTGTCCATGGGTTCGTGTCCATCTGCAACGGAGCGGGGGCGGGGAGCATAGGCGAGCCCGCCGCCGGGCGCTAGACGGCAGGGGTGACGCGGAAGGGGGATACGAAATTCCGTGAAATGTTGCGATTGTTTCAATTATCATCGGTGGTGAAAGCAACGGAAGGTGCGGCCGGAAATGGTGCTGGAGCTGGACGCGTCCGATGTCGTGATCCTGTCGCTGGCCGCCGCCTGCTGCGCCGCTGCGATCCTGATCGAGGCGCTGCGCTTCGTGATCCCGGAAATCTACGAGTGGGTCGCCGGCCATGACCGTGTCCGGCTGGAGACGGTGGAGGCGCGCAAGACCGCCGAGGCGCTGCTGATCCGCAACCGCGAGCAGGCGGCGCTGCGCGACCGCCGCAACACCGAGCGCTTCCGGCTGAAGGCCTCGCTCGGCCGCGTCGAGCTGGCGCTGGCCGCCGTCGAGAAGGAGCGCATCGAGATCTGGCACGATCTCGGCGACCAGACCGTGGCCGATACGCTGTTCCTGGCGCGGGTCACCAACCGTCAAGCGGCCGAGAAGGCGCAACGCGACTTCGACCTGGCGCCCTTCGTCTGGCGCTACACCAACAATGTCCGGATCTGGGCCGTGAACGACAAGGTCGCGCGGGCCTATCTGGAGCAGTGCTACCCCAAGGACGAGGGCTATGCCTGGAGCGAGCCGGTGCCGGCATCCGCCGCGGCCGCCGTCGCTGGCGCCGCGCCGGCCAGCAGCTTCGCCGCCCGTACCGTGCCGAGGCGCTGAGGCATGACCCTGCTGAACTTCGTCAGCTTCTGCCTGCTGGCCGTGTCCGGCTCGGTGCTGGTGCTGGCCGCCCGGCGCATCCTGGCGGTCATCAAGGCGACGGAGCTGCGCATCTCGGAATCGGTGGACGCCAAGAACATCGCGGCCTCCGAACTGAAGGTGGCGCGGCGCGACGAGGCGCAGATCCGCTCCGCCATCGACGAGGCCGACGCCGCCATCCTGGCGATGACCAAGGCGCAGAGCCAGGCGGAGGCGCGCATCATCAGGCTGAAGGCGTCGGACCGCATGGTCGTCAACATGGTCGACAATGAGTGGCGCAAGTTCGACCGCTTCTTCGAGGTGACGGTGACCAATCCGCGCATGCCCGCCTTCCTGGGCCGCGGGCCCGGCTCGGCCACGGGCTGGTCGGAGGGGCGGGCCGTCTCCGGCTTCGCCCGCTCCGCCGAGGAGTTCCGCGACCGGGTCGCCGCCCGCTTCGCCGCGAAGGACGGTTTCCTCCTGGGCCAAGTGCAGGCAAAATCGCTGCTGGACGACGACTCCCTTCTCACCGCGTCGCGCGCCGCCGACGCCTCCCAGGCCAGCCCATGACCGATCCCGTCCTCGCCCCCCTGCGCCTCACCGGCCCCGGCCTCGACCGCGCCCGGCTGGCCGCCCTCGCGGCGGAGACGGGGCTGGACCCGGCCGGGGCCGGGCCGGTGGTGGAGGCGGTGGCCGAGGGCGACGCCGAAGGGCTGACGGCGGCGCTGGCCTGCGACGCGGCCGCGATCGTGGAACTGGCGGCCGGCCGGCCCTTCCCGACGGGGAGGCTGGCCGAGGCGCTGGCGGGGGCTTGCGTCCTGCACCTCTCGCTCTGCACCCGCACCGCCTGGTCCTTCGACACGGCGGCGCAGTTCTGCGACGGGCTGGCGGCGCGCGGGCTGCTGCCGGATTGGCTGCGCCACGATGTGGAGCTGAGCCTGCACGAGGCGGTCGTCAACGCCGTGCTGCACGGCAACCTCGCCATGGGCGGGTCGCTGGTGGACGACACGGCCGAGTTCGACGCCTTCTGCGCCCGTCTGTCGGCGCGGCTGGAGGATACGGATGCCGCCGCCCGCCGGGTGGAGCTGACAGCGCTGCGCCGCGACGGGCTGCTGCTGCTGCGCGTCGCCGACGAGGGGGCGGGCTACGACCCCGCCACGGTGCCGCGCCCGGTCGACATCACCGCCAAGTCGGGCCGCGGCCTGGAGATCATGCGCACCATGGCGAGCCTCATGGAGGTGGGCGAGGGCGGCCGGGCGGTGACGCTGGGCTTCGCGGTCTGACGCTTCGCCGCATTGCGCCGGGCGTGATGCCCCTTACATTGCCGGGCGAACCGTTCGGAGATCCGTCATGCTGCGCCGCGCCCTCCTCACCGCCGCCACCGTCCTGCTGATCGCCGGGCCGGCGCTCGCCCACAGCTTCGCCGCCGGGCAGGTGAAGATCGGCCATCCCTGGGCGCTGCCGGCGGCGGGGCCGGAGGCCAGCGCCTTCGTCTCGCTGCTGAACAGCGGCAAGGAGGCCGACCGGCTGACGGGCGCCAGCACGCCGGTCGCCGGGAAGGTCGTCATCCACGATCTGGCGCAGGGCAAGCCGGCGCCGGTGGACGGGATCGACGTGCTGCCGAGAAAGCCGGTCGCCATGCGCCCCACCGCGCGCGAGCTGCGGCTGGTGGGGCTGACCCGGCCCCTGAAGCTCGGCGACAAGTTCCCGCTGACCCTGACCTTCGCCAAGGGCGGCAGCGTCACCGTCGAGGTCTTCGTCGAGGAGGGGCCGGCGCACTGAGGCGTCCGGCGGACGTAGGTCGGGAGAGGCTGGGGAGTGGTGCGTCCTTCGACAAGCTCAGGATGAGGGAGGGGGGGATGCCAGGCACCCCTGGTTTCTCCCCAGCGCGAGCGAGACGGGGAGCAGCTAAAACGTCCTCATCCTGAGCCTGTCGAAGGACGCACAGCCTCAACGCTGCCCTGGCCAACGATCACCGCCCCAGGCGCAGGCCCATCGAGGTCAGCATGCCCGCGACCACCACCACGACGCCCAGCAGCGCCAGGGTGGTGGGGATCTCGCCCAGCACCGGCACGGCCAGCAGCATGGCGGCGGCCGGCACCAGCGCGGGGAACAGCGCGGCGCGGGCGGCGCCCAGCAGCTCCACCGCCTTGGTGTGCAGCACCAGCGCCACCACGGCCACCAGCACGCCCTGGAACAGCGCCTGGACCAGCACCTCGGACAGGGGCGCCTCCAGCAGCCGCAAGCCGGCGAGCGCGACGTAGGGCGGCAGGTAGAAGGCCGCCGACAGCACCGAGACCAGCGCCACGGCGCGGAACGGCTCCACCGCCCAGCGGCGTGCGGCCAGCGTGTAGCCGGCCCAGAGCACGCCGCCGGCCATGAACATCAGGTCGCCCAGCCATTGCGGCCCGGCACCGGCCTCATGCGGGGCGGTCAGGCTCGACCAGCCGACCAGCAGGATGCCCGCCAGCACCATCGCGGCGCCGGCGATCCTCTGGCGCGCCGGCCGGTCGCCCAGCAGCAGCCAGGCGCCGAGGATGGCGACGACGATGTTGGTGCCGGGGGCGACCACGCCGAAATGCCCGGCCGGCGCCAGCTGCAGCCCGCCGATGGCGACGAGGATGTAGGGCGCGCCGGCTCCCGTCGCGAGTGCCAGCCCGCGGCCCCACTCGGCCCCCCGGGGCGGGCGCCGCAGCAGGATCGGCAGCAGCACCAGGCCGGCGACGCCGAAGCGCAACGCCGTGACGTCGTACACGTCGAGATGCCCGCCGACGCCCAGCTTGGAGATGACCGGCCACGCTCCCCAGATCAGCGCCGCCATCAGGCCGCAGATCAGGCCCAGCGGGCGGGCGGGGGACTCGATGGTGCTGGCGGCGACGGTCATGGCGGGACTCCGGGTGCCGGGACCGGGAGCTTAGCCGCGCAGGCGGCCGGGGAGGGAGGCCGGAAGGCGCAGGGCAGGGGTGCACCGCATATCCTTCTCCCCTTGCGGGAGAAGGATGGGGCCCCAAGCCTGCTTGGGGAGGATGAGGGGTCGACCGGGCGGCAGCCCGGGCGTTCTCAACCGGTGATCTCGGGATAGCGGGTGAGAACGTCCGGCTTCGCTGTCCGACCCCTCAACCCCCCACGGCTGCGCCGCGGGACCCACCCTTCTCCCGCAAGGGGAGAAGGATTAAAGACCGCTCACACGGTGAAGCTCTCGCCGCAGCCGCAGCGGGCCTTCTCGTTGGGATTGCGGAAGACGAAGCCGGAGTTGAACTTGTCCTCGACCCAGTCCATCTCGGTGCCGATCAGGAACATGGTCGAGGCCGGGTCGAGCAGGACGGTGACGCCCTTGTCCTCCACCACCTCCTCGAACTTCCGCTTCTCCTCGGCATATTCCACGAAGTAGCTCATGCCGGAGCAGCCGCGCGCCTTCACGCCGATGCGCAGGCCGACCACCGGCTTGTCGGCCTTGGCGATGATGGCGCGCACGCGCTCGGCGGCGGCGTCGGTCAGCGTCATGGCCTTGGGGCGTTCCATCATGCTCACGGGCTTTCTCCTCAGAACATGTTGAGCGCGATGCGCGCCTCGTCGGACATCATTCCCTGGTGCCAGCCGGGCTCCCAGACCAGCTCGACCTTGGCCGAGCGCACGCCCGGCACGGACAGGACCGCCGCTTGCACCGTGCCCGGCATCTCGCCCGCCACGGGGCAGCCGGGGGCGGTCAGCGTCATGTCGATCTCCACGTCGCCGTCGGCGTCCACGTCGCAGCGGTAGACGAGGCCGAGCTCGTAGATGTTCACGGGGATCTCGGGGTCGTAGACCGTGCGCAGCGCTTCCACCACGCGGTCCACCAGGGGCGCGTCCGGGGGCAGTCTCTGGTCTTCGGGCAGCTCCACCGGAGCCCCCATGAAGACGCCCGGCGGGGCGATCGGCCGTTCCATCGTCGTGTCTCCCATCCGCCTCACTCCGTGGAGGTCTTCTCGTCGCCATGCAGGGCGGCGTTCATCGTGTGCCAGGCCAGGGTGGCGCATTTCACGCGCATCGGGAACTCGCGTACGCCCGACAGCACCTGCAGTTTCTCCACTGCCTCCTCGTCCAGCCGGCCGTGGTCGGTGTGCTCATGGTCGTCCTTGGTGCACATCTCGTGGAAATGCCCGAACAGCGCCTCGGCCTCGGCCTGGGTCTTGCCCTTCAGGATCTCGGTCATGAGCGAGGCGCTTGCCTGGCTGATGGCGCAGCCGCGCCCGTCGAAGCGAAGGTCCTCGACCCGCCCGTCAGCGCCCAGCAGCAGGTAGACGGCGATCTTGTCGCCGCACATCGGGTTGTCGCCGCGGGCATGCCGGTTGAACTGGTCCGGCTTGCCGAAGTTACGCGGGTTCTTGCCGTGATCCAGGATGACTTCCTGGTACAGGTCGCGCAGATCGTCGAACATCAGCCGAAGAACTCCTTCACAGCCTTCACCGCGTCGGCCAGGGCGTCGGCCTCCGCCTCGGTGTTGTACAGCCCGAAGCTCGCCCGGGCGGTGGCGCCGACGTCGAACCGGTCCATCAGCGGCTCGGCGCAGTGGCGGCCCACACGGATGGCAACGCCGGCGCGGTCCACGAAGGTCCCGATGTCGTGCGGGTGGACGCCCTCCAGCACGAAGCTGACGATGGCGGCCTTGCCGGGCGCGGTTCCGATGATGCGAAGCCCGTCGATGGCCGACAGCCTTTCCGTCGCATAGGCCAGCAGCCGGTTCTCATGGTCCCGGACGGCGCCCATGCCCAGGCTGTTCACATAGTCGATCGCGGCGCCCAGTCCAATGCCCTCCATGATCGGCGGCGTGCCGGCCTCGAACCGGTAGGGCGCCTCGCGGAAGGTGGTCTCGTCGAAGGTCACGGTCTGGATCATGTCGCCGCCGCCCTGCCAGGGCGGCATGCGGTCGAGCAGGTCCTTCTTGCCATACAGCACCCCGATGCCGGTGGGGCCGTACAGCTTGTGCCCGGTCATGACATAGAAGTCGGCGTCGATGGCCTGCACGTCCACCGGCATGTGCACCGCCGCCTGGCTGCCGTCGAAGATGACGGGGATGCCGCGGGCATGCGCCAGGCGGGCGATCTCCTTGGCCGGGTTGACGGTGCCCAGCACGTTGCTGGCGTGGGTGACGGCCACCAGCTTGACCTTCGGCCCCAGCAGCGCCTCGTAGGCGTCCATGTCCAGGCTGCCGTCGTCCAGCACCGGGATCCACTTCAGCACGATGCCGAGCTGGGTCCGCAGCATCTGCCAGGGCACCATGTTGGCATGGTGCTCCATGGCGCTGACCACCACCTCGTCGCCCGGCTGGAAGAAGGCGCGGCCGAAGCTCTGCGCCACCAGGTTGAAGGCCTCGGTGGCGTTGCGGGTGAAGACGATATTCTCGCGCGACGGCGCGTTCAGGAAGGCCGCCACCTTGTCGCGCACCGCCTCGTAGGCGTCGGTCGAGCGCTGGGACAGGAAGTGCACGCCGCGATGGACATTGGAATAGTCCTGCTCCAGGAAGTCGCGCATGGCGTCGATCACCTGGCGCGGCTTCTGCGCGCTGGCGGCACTGTCGAGATAGACGAGATGCTTGCCCGGGCGGCCCGGCTTCTCGTGCACCAGGCGGGTCAGGATCGGGAAGTCCTGCCTCACCCGCTCGACGTCGTAGGGCGCGTTGCTGGGGATCAGGGGGGCGGTCGCGCTCATGCGGCGAGCTCCTTGCGGACGAACCAGCGCGGCCGGCCCATCACGGCGTCGGGGATGTGGGTGACCTGGGCATAGCCCCGGTCCATCAGGAAATGCGGGCCCTGCCACTCGTACGGAATGGCCGACACGCTCTCGGCGCCGGCGGCGCGGGCGGCCTCCTCGAGCGCGGCCAGCAGGCGGGAGCCGAGGCCGCGGCCGCGATGCTCCGGCTCGACCCAGCCCTCCAGGATGATCCACCAGCGCGCGTCGCGGATCGCGTTGATGCCGCCGACCAGGGCGCCGGCATCGTCACGGGCATAGGTGCCGACATCGCCGTAGCTGTTGCCGACGGCGGCCTGCCAGTGCTCGGTGAGGCCGTCGTCCAGCCTGTCCATGTCGGCCTTGGCCGGCGCGTCTGTCAGCTCCGCCGTGAGGCCCTCGGGCACAGGCGGCACAGGACCGGGCGCCACTTCCTTGCGGAAATAGGTGCGGTCGTAGCCGTGGACGAAGCGGGGGATCACCCCGATCACCTCATAGCCGAAGCGCGGATAGTAGCGCGGCGCCTGGAAACCCATGGTGTTCAGGTAGAGGCGCCGGCAGCCCTCGCGTGCCGCCACATGCTCGGCCTTGGCCAGCAGCAGGGCGCCCAGCCCCTGGCCCCGGCAGTCGCGGTCGGTCCAGAGCCAGACGACATGCAGGTCCGTGCCCGTGATCTCCAGCCGCGCGCCGGAGACGACGGTGCCCTCCGGGTCACGCAGGAACAGCCCCAGGACGCGCTTCTCCCAGCCCAGCCCGGCCGTCGCCAGGGGCGCCACCTTGGCGGCCACCCACGCCGTCGCCTCTTCGGGCGCCGGGTCCTGGACCGCTATGGTGAGGGCGGGGGCGTCCATGGTCGGGTCAGCGCTCCGCCTGCCAAGCCTCGATGCGGGCCTGGAAATGCTCACGCACCGCCTCGTCCGCGATCTCCTCCACCGCCTCGTCCAGGAAGGCGCGGACCAGCAGGCCGCGCGCCTCGTCCGCCGGCACGCCGCGGGAGCGGAGATAGAACAGCGCGTCGTCGTCCAGCTCGCCGGCGGTGGCGCCGTGGCTGCACTTCACGTCGTCGGCATAGATCTCCAGCTCGGGTTTGCTGTCGATCTCGGCCTGGTCGGACAGCAGCAGCGCCCGGTTCAGCTGGTAGCCGTCGGTCTTCTGCGCGTCGGGGCGAACGATGATCTTGCCCTGGAAGACCGCGCGCGCCTTGCCGTCGATGGCGCCCTTCACCACCTCGCGGCTGGTGCAGCGGGGCTCGGCATGGTCGATCAGGCTGGTGAAGTCGGTATGCTGCTCGCCGCGCACCGCATAGGCGCCGGAGACCTTCACATTGCCGCCCGTGCCGGCCAGCCGCGCATGGATCTCGTTGCGCGACAGCCGTGCGCCGATGGTCAGCACGAAGGTGTCGTAGGTGGCGTCTCGCGCCACGGTGGCGACGGTGGTCGCCAGGTGGAAGGCATCCACGCTCTCGCGCTGGATCTTGTAGTGACGCAGGATGCCGCCCTGGGCCACCGACACCTCCGCCGCGACATTGGCGAAATAGGCGCCGCCGCCCTGGCCGAGATGATGCTCGACCAGCGTGACCTGGGCGTTCTCCGCCACATCCACCATGATGCGCGGATGCCAGCGCAGCCCGTCGCCGGTGCCGACGAAGACCAGTTCCAGCGGCTGGGACACGGCCACGCCGCGCGCTACGCGCAGCACGGCGCCGTCGGTGATGAAGGCGGTGTTCAGCGCCACCATCGGCAGCCCGTCGGCCGCCGCGGTGCGGCCCAGCAGCGCCTCGACCCCGGCCGGGTCGCGGGCCAGCGCCTGCGCCAGCCCCTCCAGCGCCACGCCCTGCGGCAGGCCGGTGGTGGAGGACAGGTCCGGGCGGTGGCGGCCATCGACGAAGACCAGGCGCAGCGGGGCGGTGCCGGCGGGCGCCACGGTCGGCAGCGCGTCCACGGCACCGCCAGCGCCGGTCGCCAGCGCGAAGTCGCGCTTCTCCAGCGGACGCAGGCTCGTGTACTTCCACGCCTCCAGCCCCGGGCCGGGCAGGCCCATGGCGCCGAAGCGCTCGATGCCGATGCCGCGCAGCCGGTCCAGCCAGGGCAGTCCGGCACCGGGCAGGGATGCCGCCTGGTCGCGGAAGGCATCGAGATAGGGCTTCAGGTTCGTCTCGCTCATATCGTCACAAGCTCATGCGCAGGGCCGTCATGCCGAAGCCGGCCATGAAGTCGGGGAGGTAGGCCAGGTCGGAGAAGCCGACGCGGCGGTAGAAGGGGGCGGCCTGGAAGTCCATGGTCTCCACCGTGGCGCGGCGGCAACCCATCCGGCGACCCTCCGTGATCGCGGTGGTCAGCATGCGGGCACCGAGGCCGGTGCCGCGCAGCGCCTCGTCCAGCCAGACCATGTCGACCATGAACTCGTCGCCCGCGGCATAGCAGATGGCGCCGCCCTTGACGGTTTCGCCATCGCGGACATAGGCCGTGACCCAGCGCGGCGCCACGCCGATGTTGCGCTGCCGGCGCTGGTCCAGCCGCTTCCAGTTCTCCTGCGCCCAGACGTCGGAGGGCGGGCGGCGGATCTCCAGCGACAGGCCCTGCGGCACGGCGGGCGCCACTGCCTCGTCGGTGGAGAGCTCCAGCAGCGCCAGATCGCCGCCCCGGATATGGTCCGGGACCACCGCCACGATCCGGGCGCCCGCCGCCTCATAGGCGCTGTCAGGCGCATGGGCGCGGCGGCCGACCATCAGGCGGGGGACGCCCAGATGCGCCAGCTCCGCCAGCGCCGCGCCGATCAGCAGGCCAGGCACCGGGCTGTCGTCGGCGGCCGTGCTCGTCCACAGGCCCCAAGGGCTGTAGGCGGCGTCGGCATAGGCGACGATCGCCACGCCGCCGATCCAGGCATCGTCCTTCGCCTCGCGTACGGCCAGGCCCAGGCGCGCCACGGGGGCGGGCGTCTTGGCGGCGTTGTAGGCCATCAGCCCCGCCAGCACGGCCTTGGACTCAGGCGTGTGGAGGTCGGCGCCGTGGACGACCTCTATGCTGACGGTGTCCGAGATCATGGCGTCAGGCGGCCTCGGTGCCGGTGAACTCGGCATAGCCGGTCCGCTCCAGCTCCAGCGCCAGCTCCTTGCCGCCGGACTTCACGATGCGGCCGTAGGCCAGCACATGGACATGGTCCGGGACTATGTAGTCCAGCAGGCGCTGGTAATGGGTGATGACCAGCATGGAGCGGTCGGGGCCGCGCAGGGAATTCACGCCGTCGGCGACGATCTTCAGCGCGTCGATGTCCAGGCCGCTGTCGGTCTCGTCCAGGATCGCGAACTTCGGATCCAGCATGGCCATCTGAAGCACCTCGTTGCGCTTCTTCTCGCCGCCGGAGAAGCCGACATTGACCGCCCGCTTGATCATCTCGTCGGTCATGTTCAGCGTCTTGGCCTTGGCGCGGATCAGCTTCAGGAACTGCATCGCGTCCAGCTCGCCCAGGCCCTTGTGCTTGCGCACCGCGTTCAGCGCCGTCTTCAGGAAGGTGGCGTTGGTCACGCCCGGGATCTCGATCGGGTACTGGAAGGCCAGGAACACGCCCTCGGCGGCCCGCTCCTCCGGCTCCATCGCCAGCAGGTCCTTGCCGTCGAAGGTGATGGAGCCCTGCGTGACCTCGTAGCCCTCACGCCCCGCCAGGATGTAGGACAGCGTGCTCTTGCCCGAGCCGTTCGGCCCCATGATGGCGTGCACCTCGCCCGGCCCGATATCCAGGTCGATCCCCTTCAGGATCGCCTTGCCGTCGACGGTGGCGTGCAGGTCGCGGATCTTAAGCATCACTCTGGTCTTCCCTTCATTGCCGTGTCGTCCTTCCCACCAGATCCGTCATCCCGGCGAAAGCCGGGACCCAGGGGTTGCAGCGCAGTGCCGCCGCTCACACCCAAGGCCCCGACCGGGGCTGACCAATCCGACAAAGGCGACGCGTCTCCTATCCGTTCAACAAACCCGCTGCATCAACCGCATCCCGCTGCAACCCCTGGGCCCCGGCCTTCGCCGGGGTGACGGGGGAGAGGGGGCGGCCGGTGAGCGTTACCCCACGCTGCCTTCCAGGCTGATGGCGACGAGCTTCTGGGCCTCCACGGCGAACTCCATGGGCAGCTCCTTCAGCACCTCGCGGCAGAAGCCGTTGACGATCAGGCCGACCGCGTCCTCCTCTGACAGGCCGCGGGCGCGGCAGTAGAAGAGCTGGTCCTCGCTGATCTTGGCGGTGGTCGCCTCGTGCTCGACCCGGGCCGAGCGGTTGCGGCTCTCGATGTAGGGCACGGTGTGCGCCCCGCACTTGTCGCCGATCAGCAGGCTGTCGCACTGGGTGTGGTTCCTGGCACCCTCGGCCTTGGGCAGGATCTTCACCAGGCCGCGGTAGGTGTTCTGCGCCTTGCCGGCGGAGATGCCCTTGGAGACGATCGTCGACCGGGTGTTCTTCCCGATGTGGATCATCTTCGTGCCGGTGTCGGCCTGCTGCATGTTGTTGGTGATGGCGACCGAGTAGAACTCGCCCACCGACCCGTCGCCCTGCAGGATGCAGCTGGGATACTTCCAGGTGATGGCGGAGCCGGTCTCCACCTGGGTCCAGCTGATCTTGGCATTGCGGCCGCGGCAGGCGCCGCGCTTGGTCACGAAGTTGTAGATGCCGCCGACGCCGTTCTCGTCGCCCGGATACCAGTTCTGGACGGTCGAGTACTTGATGGTCGCGTCGTCCATCGCCACCAGCTCGACCACCGCCGCGTGCAGCTGGTTCTCGTCGCGCTTCGGTGCCGTGCAGCCCTCCAGGTAGGAGACGTAGCTGCCCTCGTCGGCGATGATCAGGGTGCGCTCGAACTGGCCGGTGTTGGACGCGTTGATGCGGAAGTAGGTCGACAGCTCCATCGGGCAGCGCACGCCCTTGGGGATGTAGACGAAGGACCCGTCGGTGAAGACGGCCGAGTTCAGCGTCGCGAAGTAATTGTCCGAGTAGGGCACGACCGAGCCCATGTACTGGCGCACCAGCTCCGGATGCTCGCGGATCGCCTCGGAGATGGAGCAGAAGATGATGCCCTTCTCCTCCAGCTTCTTCTTGAAGGTGGTGGCGACCGAGACGCTGTCGAACACGGCGTCGACGGCGATGGCCGGCATGTCGCCCGCGCCCTCGACGCCCGCCAGGATCGCCTGCTCCTTCAGCGGGATGCCCAGCTTCTCATAGGTCTTCAGCAGCTCCGGATCGACCTCGTCCAGGCTCTTCGGGCCGGCCTTGACCTTGGGCGCGGCGTAGTAGTGAGCGTCCTGGTAGTCGATCGGCGGATAGCGCAGCATCCCCCAGTCCGGCTCCTTCATGGTGAGCCAGTGGCGGAAGGCCTTCAGGCGCCATTCCAGCAGCCATTCCGGCTCCTCCTTCTTGGCGGAGATGAAGCGGACGGTGCTCTCGTCCAGCCCCTTCGGCGCCATGTCGGACTCGATGTCCGTGACGAAGCCGTACTTGTACTTCTGCTCGGCCAGGGCGCGGACCTGATCGATGGTCTGTTCCGTCGCAGCCATGCGGTGCTCTCCTCAAGAAATCCGTTGGCCGGCCGTCGCCGCGCCGGCCTTCGCCCTGGGGGGCGCGGGCGGCAGCGGCGGGAAGGACGGCGTCGCCATGTCGGCCAGGGTCACGCCCTCGAGCGCCCGGCGCACGGCCTGGTTGACCTTGTCCCAATTGCCCTTGCGGGCGCACAAACTCTCCACCCCACAGGCCCCCTCGGCCCCGTCGACGCAGTCGACCAGGGCGATGGGCCCGTCGATGGCGCCGATGATGGCGGCCACCGTGATGAGGTCGGGCGAGGTCGCCAGGCTGTAACCGCCGGCGGCACCCCGATGCGAGGTCACCAGCCCGGCCTTCGTCAGCAGCTTCAGCAGCTTGGACACGGTCGGCGCCGGCAGGCCGGTGCGGTCCGCCAGCGCGCCGGCGGCGTGCATGGCCGCGTCGCTGCGCATCATGGCGGTCATCACCACCACGGCGTAATCCGTGAGCTTGCTGAGCCTGATCATGCGGGGCCGGGAGACCTTCTTAATCCGTACCGATTTGGTACGCTTTATGTGGCCTCCGGGGGACACTGTGTCAAGCGCGGTGCCGGCCCCGACCCATGCTCAGGAGCAGGGGAGGGATGCTCTGAGGGAGGGCTGTGAGGGTGTTGACCCCACCGCCCGTCACCCCCGCGCAAGCCGGGGCCCCGGGCATTCCATTTGCACCGGTTCATCGGGACCAGGGTGCCGCGGCGCCCTTTGCGCCTTCTACCTCATGCCGGAGCAAGCGGAATAGCTGGATCCCCGCCTCCGTGGGGATGACGGGGGAAGTAGGTTGGGCGGCCCGGCTGAGCCCAACAGCCAACGAAAAACCCCGCCCTCTCGCGAGGGCGGGGTCGCTCGTCGCGGCCTTGGAAGGCCGGTCAGATGTTGGTCGACTTGCCGGTGGTGCCGGTCGTGGCCGAGCCGGTGGAGGCGCCGGTCGAGCCCAGGGTAGAGCCCGTCGAGCCCGTCACGGTGCTGGCGCCGATGCCGCCGCTGCTCTTGCTGGCGGAGGTCGTGCCGCCGGTCGAGCCGGTGGCCGAACCGCCGATGCCCGAGCTGCCCATCGTGGAGCCGCCGATGCCGGAGGCGCCCATGGTCGAACCCGAGCTGCCGCCCGAGGTCGAGCCGGAAGCGCCGACCGTCTCGGTCAGCCCCTCGCGGTCGGCGGCGGAGGTGGCCGTCTCGCGGGCGGCGTCCACGGCCGAGCGGGCGGCTTCCTTGGCGACGGTCTGGGCGCGGTTCAGCGTGTCGGCGCCCTGGGTGCGGGCCTGCTCCCAGAACTGGTCGCGGTACTCGCCCAGCCACTCGTCCTCGGCCTCGGTCGAGGGCAGGGCGGCGCCGACGGCGGCACCCAGCGCCAGGGCCATCAGGCCGGAGGCCATCGGGTGGTCGTCGACCATGTCCCACAGGCTGCGGGTGGTGTCGGCGACGCGGCCGCGGATGGCCGAGGTCCGGCCGCCCGACCCGTAGTCGCTGCGGTCGGCGAAGGCGTCGCCGCCATAGATCGCCTGGTCGGCCCGGGCGTCGTAGTCGGCGATGCGGTCATAGCCCTCGGCGGTGCTGTCGCTGTCGTCGCCGCTGCCGGAGAAGCGGCCCTTGATCGAGCCGGCGGCGCCGGTCACGCCGCCGCGGGCGCTCTCGTAGCCGTGCTGGACCGTGTCGCGGACCGAACCGGCGGCGCCGGTCACCCGCTCGCGGACGGCGCCGTAGCCGTCGCCGACGCGGGAGCGCAGCCCCTCGGTGCGGCGGCCGGCCCAGTCGGCGGCGTTGCTGTAGGTCTCGGTCTTGCGGGCCTGGGACAGCAGCAGCCAGCCCACGCCGAGGCCGATCAGGGCGAGCGGGATCGGGTTGGCGCGCAGCGTGCCGCCGATGCCCCCGGTGCTCTCCGTCTCATACTCGTAGGCATAGCGGCCGTCGTTCCCGTACCGGCCGTCGTTGTCGGCGCCGTAGTCGTCGCCTTCACCGTAGGAGTAGTTGCCGTAAGTCATGTGCCTCACCTTCTCCGATGGTTGGTCAGCGTCCGACTTGGGACTTCGCCCAGCGGCCGTCGTCCTTGATGGTCTCGATCGTCCTCTTGGGCACCAGGTTCTTCGCCGTCAGCTTCTTCTTGCCGGCGGCGACCAGCCCGTAGCCCACCCCCACCACGACCAGGCCCACGATCAGCGCCGCGGCCCAGGTAGGCAGCACCAGGTCCAGGATCAGGACCAGGGCCGCCAGCAGGAACAGCACCCCGGCGAAGGCGATCGCCCCGCCCATCGCCAGGCTGGCGGCACCCTTGCCGGCCTGGCTGGCCTTCTCCGAGATCTCCGTCTTGGCCAGCTCCAGCTCCTTGCGGATCAGGGAGGAGGTCTCGCCGGCGAGGTCGGAGAAGAGGGCGGTCAGGGGGCGTTCCTCATGTTGGGTGGCGGACCCCCCGTGGGGGTCCGCCGGTCCTTCCATGGTCATGACTTCCCTCCCGAGCCCGACGTCGAGCCGCCCGGCGTGGCGGTCGTCCCCGCCGGCTTCGTGCCGCCCGTCGTGCTGCCGCCCGTCGTGCTGCCAGACGCGCCGCCGGTGCTGCCCGAGACGCCGCCGGCCCCGGTCTTGGTGCCGCCGATGCCGTGGGTACCGAGCGCGCTGTCGCTGCCGACCTGGCCGCCGCCGATGCCGCCGCCCGAGGTCGAGCCGCTGGCGGTGGAGCCGGTGGTCGAACCGCCGCCGCTGGTCGAGGTGCCGCCCGACGTGGTGTTGCCGGAGGTCGTGCTGTTGGCGCTGCGGGCGCCGGTGGTGCCGGCGTCGGAGCTGCTGATGCCCGACCCGGTGCCGGCGCTGCCGGAGCCGCCGGTGGTCTGCGTCTGGTTGACGCCGATGGAGGAGGAGCCCGAGGCGCCGCCCGTCACCGTGCCGCCCGCGCCGCCGGCCGCGCCCGCCTTGCCGGCGCCCATGCCGACGCCGGTGGAGCCCGGCGTGCCGGCCTTGCCGGTGCCGGTGTCGCCCAGCCCGCCCGCGCCGCTGGCGGTGGTGCCGAGGCCGCCGGCGCCGGAGCCCATCGGGCTCAGCCCCGCGCCGGCCGTGCTGCCGGCGGCGCCGCTGCCGATGCCCGACGTGCTGGTGCCGGTGGCGCCCGACGCGCTGCCGCCGGTGCGGCTGCCGCCCGTGGCCCCGCCGCCGCTGACGCCCGGGTTGCTGCCGGTGGTCTGCATCTTGCGGGTGGTCTCGTCCATGCCGCCCGACGAGCGGGCCTCGTCCTCGCCGCCATAGCCGAAGCCGGCGGCCGAGCCGTAGCCGGTGCCGGCGCCACCCTTGCCGTAGCCGCCGGTGCCGTAGCCGGTGGAGCGGTAGCCGGTGCTGCGGTTGGAGCCGCCGCGGCGCGAGCGCGGCATGCCGCCGCCCACATCCTCGTCGCCATGCTGCTCATAGCCGCTGTAGGTGCCGTAGCCGCCATAGGCCTGGCGCTCGCGGCGGTCGCTGGAGGCCTTCAGGAACCGGCCGAGCGCGAGGCCCGCCAGCAGGGCGGCGCCCATGAAGATCTCGGGCTGGCGGCGGGCGAAGCCCTCGACCTGGCCCAGCACGTCGTCCATCGAGCGCTCGCGGAGGCCGCCGGCGAACTGGTCGATGCGGTCGGCGGCCTGGTTCACGTAGCGCGCCGGGGCCGACTGGTTCTTCGCATCCAGCTGGTTGGCCGCCTCGCGCAGCGCGTCCGCCACGCCGACGATCGTCTCGGCGGCGCGGTGCTGCTGCTGCTCGAAGAGGCCGCGCACCTGCTCCTTCGCGGCGCCGGCAAGCCGGTTGCCGACGTCCTGGACCTGGGACTGGACCTGCGACTTGATCTCGCCCGCGGTGCCCGAGATCGAGCCGCCCTGCGGCGTCGAACCGGTGCTATCGCCAATCGCCATCTGCTGGGCCTCCTTGCCGTCCGTTTGCCTGAACCGTGCGAGCGGGGATCGCTCTGGTTGCCTGGTTGCGGTTGTGCGCGCCGCCCGCCGGGCGCCGCCCCGCCCCGGGAAATTCCAGGGGGCGGAGGGCCGCGCCGTACCGGGCGGTCAGCGTCATCGCATCAACAGATTGGGGTGCCCTTCGTTCCGGATAGCTTGAACTTTCACGCGTCCCGGTGGCCGATCGGGATGACCCCGAACGGCGAGGGAAGGGGCCGCGCCGGGCCTTCCGGGCGCTTCGGCGAGTCGTGCCCGAGTCGCGCGGCCACCTATCGACGGTTGCGGTGCCCCGGCCGGGTGAGGGGGCCCCCGACCGCGCCCCGCGACGCCACGGTGTTAACCATGCCATGCGCCGGGCGGGTGAGGTTTGCGGCGCGGCATTCCGGACTGTCGGTTGACGGGGAGCGGTGCCGGGGTGTCAAATCAAAGCCATGGACAGGGGCTACGATCCCAGGCCCATGAAAGAACCGACCAGCCCTTAGGGGCGGCCGGATTAGCAGTCGGATTTATGGCGGCAAAGCTGATCCCCCCAGTGGGCTTCTACGCTTGTGCCCATCCGGCTGAATGACGGCGGGAGCGCTGAAAGGCGTTGCCCGCCGTCTCCCTTTATACTTCCCCGTAAGGTATCGATACTCTGTCTCCGGGTGCCCGTTACTCCCGAAGGCGGAGGCGCGCGCGTGGCGGCCAATATCGGCTCCGGAGCCCGGAACCGGCCGGCATTTCCGTCCTGTTGAGGGGGCCGGAGGAAGCCGCGAAGGGCGGCCGGGCTTCTGCAAAGAAGTGGTAGGGGCGGTTTTCTTAACCCTCCGTTCACCAAGAACGCCAATTTTGGCCCCAGAAAGTTCGCGGTTCCAGCCTATGCCGGTCACGGATCCCTACCACGGGGAAGCGTGGCACGGAGTGGCCGGAAAGGCGGGCGATGGACAACCGGATCGGACGTCCTCAGGAAAGGGTGACCCTGTGAGCGGAACGGCGGACATCATGAGCATGACCGAGGGCGCGCGCCGGCCGCGCGGCCTGGTCGCCGAGGGTGCCGACGGTCTGCTGACCGTCGCCATGGCCCTGATCGCCGCCGGCACGCTGCTGGTCAGCTGCTCCGACCCCGGTCCCGACATGACCCCGCGCGTCCAGGCCCCGGCCGAGACGCGCACGGCCCCGGTGCAGACGGCGCAGGCCGTCCGGCCGCTGCCGCCGGTGCCGGCCCGCAAGCCCAAGCCGCCGGCCCCCGCAGTGGTCCGCCCGGCCGACCCGGCCCAGCCCGCCACCGGCGTGGCCCCGGCCGCGACGGTCCGGCCGCCCCAGGCGCCGCAGTTCGATCCCAACCGCCTCGTCGGGCTCAGCGAGCAGGAGACCTTGCGTCTTCTGGGGCAGCCCAACTGGAAGGAGGAAACCCCTCCGTCCAGGACCTGGCGCTATGCCAGCCGCGGATGCGAGCTCCGCGTTTTCTTCTTCATGGAGATGACGTCGCGCGACTTCCGTTCCCTCTCCTACGAACTCAAGAGCACGGACAATGAGCAGCATGACGATCAGCAATGTTTCGCCGACCTCCTTGCCCAAGGCGGGAACCAGTGACCGTGTGACGCCCTTCCTGGCCCGCGTCGCCCTGGTGGACGACGACGACCTGTTCCGGGAGTCGCTGGGCATGAACCTGGCGGACGAGGGCTTCGAGGTCGTGCCGTTCGACCGCGGCCACACCGCGCTGGACTATTTCGTCGCCGGCGGCACCGCCGACCTGATCCTGCTGGACTGGCGCATGCCGCGCATGGACGGGATCGAGACGCTGCGCCAGCTGCGCTCGCGCAACATCGACATCCCCGTGATCTTCCTGACCGTGCTGTCGGATCAGATCTACGAGGAGACCGCGCTCACCGGCGGCGCCGTGGACTTCGTCGAGAAGTCGCGCTCGCTCCCGATCCTGCTGCGCCGCATGCAGCTGATCGTGCAGGGCCGCAAGCCCACCGCCGAGGAGATCGCCGCCCCCTGCGCCCCGGCGCCGCAGGCCGCCATCGGCAATGTCTACCGCCGCGGCCCGCTGGAGATGCGCCTGGACGTCAGCCGCGCCTTCTGGGACGGCACCCGGGTCGAGCTGACCCTGACCGAGTTCAACATCGTCAAGCTGATGGCGACCCGCGCCGGCGAGGACGTGTCCTACCGCGACATCTACGACCTGGTGCACGGCAAGGACTTCGTGGCCGGCTACGGCCCGGCGGGCTACCGCGCCAACGTCCGCGCCTTCATCAAGCGCATCCGTCACAAGTTCCGCGCCATCGACGGCAACTTCGACGAGATTGAGAACTATCCCGGCTTCGGCTACCGCTGGTCCGACCGCTTCCAGGCGGAGATGACCAGCCCCGTCCAGGGCCGTCAGTGACGGGATGCGCGTGATCCAGCCCGGCACCGGGATGAGGATCGGCCGCTGGCTGACGCGCTCGCTCGCGAGCCGTCTGGTGCTGCTGTCGCTCGTCTTCATCGCGGTGCCGATGTTGATCTACGAGCAGTTCAAGGACGCCGACCACGAGAAGCAGGCCCTGCTGCTGCGCAGTGCCCAGCAGCAGGGGCAGCTCGTGGCCCGCGCCCTGCAGCCGCAGCTGGAGAACGCCACCGGCGCCATCCTGCCCGGCCTGGGCGAGCAGCTCTCCCGCTTCGCCGACGAGCATACCCGCGTCCGCCTGCTGCTGCGCCCGAACGGGGCCGATCCGGTCCAGGACCGCGGCTTCTTCTACGTCGCCTCGGCCCCGGCCGTGCCGACGGAGATGCTGGACCTCGAGCGCCAGCACCTGATGGACCAGGGCGTGCTGCTGCGCCTCGCCGGCTCCTGCGCCGGCGACCAGCCGCTGGCGATCCCGGTGCCCACCCGCCAGGGCGGGCTGGAGCTGCTGACCTCCATCACGCCGATCAACACCCGGTTCGGCTGCTGGGCCGTCGTCACCAGCCACGCCGCCGAGGGATACCTGGGCGCGACCGCCGGCCGGCCCTACTGGAAGACGCCGGAGGTGCAGGCCGCGGCGCTGGTCTATCTCGCCATGGCGGCGCTGGTGCTGGTGCTGTTCCTGGAGGTCTGGCGCAACCTCCGCCGCTTCGGCGATTTGGCGCGCGACATCGTCAACCGGCGCGGGCCCGCCGGCAGCTTCGCCCAACAGAACACCATGCCGGAGCTCGCCTATGTGGCCGAGGATTTCGACCGGCTGGTGGCGACCCTGCACAACTCCGCCAGCAACCTGCGCCGCGCGGCCGAGGACAACGCCCACGCCTTCAAGACGCCCATCGCCGTCATCCGCCAGGCGGTGGAGCCGCTGAAGCGGCTGATCCCGCCGGAGGAGGCGCGGGGGCGCCGCGCCATCGACATGATCGAGGGCTCGGTGGAGCGGCTGGACGGGCTGGTCAGCTTCGCCCGCCGCATGGACGAGACCACCGCCGACCTGCTGGAGCCGCCGCGCCAGCGCATCGACCTCTCCGCCTTGCTGGAGCGCGTGCTGGAGGGCTATCGCGGGCTGCTGTCGGAGCGGGGCCTGGCCCTGGCGACGCGGATCGAGCCCGGCCTGGTGGTGCGCGCCGGCGAGGATCTGCTGGAGACGGTGATCGAGAACATCGTCGACAACGCCATCAGCTTCTCGCCGCGCGACGGCATGCTGCGCGTCACGCTGCGCCGGGACCAGGGCCGGTCGGTGCTGGTCGTGGAGGATGAGGGCCCCGGCGTCGACCCGGCGAGCCTGGAGCGCATCTTCGAGCGTTACTTCTCCCAGCGGCCCGCCTCCCTGCCGTCGCCCCGCAGGGACGAGGGGCAGGGAAGCGAGGGCGGGCGCGGGCCAATCGGGGACAGCATGCCGCATTACGGCATCGGCCTCTGGATCGTCCGCCGCAACGTCGAGGCGGTGGGCGGTCGGGTCGAGGCGGCGAACCGGGAGGAAGGCGGGCTGGCGGTCACCATCGCCCTGCCGGCGGCCTGATCCGGGGCCATCCGTTCGGGGGCGGAACCTTCTGTGACAAAGCCGGGCGGGGCGCCGCCCGGGGATGACACAGGCGGAATGAAGTCCGCGCGGTAAGGTTGATCACGGGCAATCAGAGCCCATCAGGGAGAAGGGTCGCATGGCATCCAAGGAGCCGCCCCGGACCTACCAGATCGGCGCCGCCAGAGGGGGCGCCGACGGGAGCGCCGACGGCGCCACCGTGCTGCTGTCCGGCGAGGGCCAGGTCTGCCGCGCTCTCTCGCTGCTCAGCGCCACCGGCGTGACCCTCACCCTGCTGCGCCTGAAGATGGGCACCCTGCCGCCGGCCGACGTGGCCGAGGTGCTGCTGAACGCCTGCGGCCCCGACATGATGTGCGAGCGGCTGGCCGACGGCAGCTGGTTCCTGATGCTGATCGACGTGCCCGGCGCCGAACCGGTGGACCCCGCCCACCTCCGCGAGGTGCTGCTGGCGGAACTCGCCCGCCGCGACGACCTGCCCCCGGTCGACCCCCGCATCTTCGCCATCCGGCACAGCGCCGCCGAGATCGTTAACCCTCAGGAGCTGGTGGCCGAACTGGTGCACCTGGACCGGGTGTCGCTGGGCGGGTGAAGGGGCGGCGCCCAACCGTCCCCAGGGCAAGAGTCGGGCAGCGGCTGCCGTGTGCGTGCTTCGACAAGCTCAGCATGAAGGGAACATAGCTGCTCCCGGCCTGTCCTTCGCCAGTGAAGACAGGAGTGCCTCGCGTACCCCGTTCCTCATCCTGAGCTTGTCGAAGGACGCACCACGGGCCAGCCTCGCCCGACCGTGTCCGGGCAAGGTGAGGGATCACCCCGCCGGCGCCGGTTCCGCCGCCGGCACCATCTTGCGCGCCGCCACCGCCGCGTCGATCTCGGAGCGCAGCGCAAGGTCGCCGGTGTAGAGGCGGCGGAAGTCGCGGCGCTCCAGCACCAGCAGCCGGCAATAGCCCAGCGCCTCGACGTCGGCGTTGCGCGGCTGGTCCAGCACCAGCGCCATCTCGCCGAAGAAGTCGCCGGTGCCGAGGCGCACCGGCTGCTCCAGCCCGGGGATGCGCACCGCCACGGCGCCCGACGAGATGAAGTACATGGCGTCGCCCTTCTCGCCGCGGCGCACCAGCAGTTCGCCCGGCACCGCCAGCCGGGGCTTCACCAGCCGCTCGATCTGGCGCAGCCGGTCGTCCGACAGGCCGGCGAAGAGCGGCACGCGCGCCACCAGGCTGCCCGCCGACAGGCCCAAATCCAGGCGGGGCGGGCGTTCCAGCTCGATCCAGCGGTGGCGGATGTCGCGCTCCAGGTCGTTCAGGATTTCGCGGCTGATAATGGCCTCGTCGAAGAGCATGCGGGCCTGCCGCTCCTCGATGCGCAGGCCGGCGCGGGCGAGATAGCGGGACTGCACCTCGTCGACATAGCTCGGATACTGCAGCCGCAGCGCGTCCAGCGCCTCCTCGACCTCGGCGCGGCGGGCGCGCAGCACCTCGGCCAGGCTCCCGCCGGCCTCGCGGCCCAGCAGCGCGGTCAGGCGCGCGGTATTGAAGCGCTCCAGCTCGCCCAGCGCCAGCCGCATGATGACCAGGATGCCGAAGCGCCGCGCCAAGCCGGCCGCCAGCGGCTTCTGCCAGCCGGTGCGCCGCTGCAGCCGCAGCGCCAGCCGGGTGCTGGGCGGGAAGCGCAGCACGTCGCGCGCCGCGCGCTCATAGCCGTCGCGCCGGCCGGTCTTGGCGCCGTCCTGCAGCTTGCCGGCGATGGCGAAGACGCGCTGGGCGATGAGGCGGCTGATGAGGCCGTCGCGGAAATAGGCGAGGTACAGCTCCTCCTCGCGCCGCGCCAGGGTGGTCAGGCCGATGAAGACCCGGTCGTCGCAGGACAGGCCGCCGTGCCGCGCCTCCAAATCCAGCTCGTCCTGGGCCAGCAGGGCGCCGCGCTCCAGCAGCGGGTCGATGGCGCCGGACGGGTCCATGTGCAGGCTCTTCGCCACACTCTCCACCCCCTCGCGCACCGACGACAGCGACAGGCCCAGCGCCCGGTTGCGCAAGGACAGCTCCGCCGGGGTGAGCTTGTCGAGCCCCAGGAGGCCGATCAGCGGGCGCAGCGTCAGCCCGTTGACGAACAGGGTGAAGAGCACGAAGCCGGTCGCCAGCACCGCCACCAGCGTCTGCACGTCGTCGGGCACGCGCCGGTTCTCGGTCACCGCCAGCGCCAGCGCCAGCGAGACCGCGCCGCGCAGGCCGCCCCACAGCATCACCGCCTTGTAGGGGCCGCTGATGCGGTCGGCGACGCGCAGCCGCACCAGCGCCGGAATGGCGCCGTAGATCACCACCGCCCGCGCCGCCAGGGCCGAGACGACCAGCGCCCCCAGCAGCACGAAATGGCCCCAGGTCGCCTCCATCAGGGTGCGCGGGATCAGCATGGAGGCCAGCAGGAAGATCAGCGAGTTGGCCCAGAAGCCCAGCTGGCCCCAGACGGTCTCCAGCCCGTGCCAGCTGTCCGGCGAGATGCGGGTGCGGCCGACCGAGCCCACCACCAGCGCCGCCGTCACCACCGCCACCACGCCGGAGACATGGGCGTAATGCTCGCCCAGGATGAAGGCGAGATAGGCCAGCGACACCGTCACCGTGATCTCGGCATGCGGCATGTTGCGCAGGGGCGAGACCACCAGGCAGGCGACGTAGCCCATGGTCCAGCCGATGGCGAGGCCGCCGGCGAACTTGATCAGGAAGCTCACCGCCGCGTCCGCCGGGTCGGCCGAGCCGCGCCCCAGAAGCGCCGCCAGCAGCAGGGTGAAGAGCGCGATGGCGGCGGCGTCGTTGAACAGGCTCTCGCCCTCGACCAGGATCGAGAGGCGCCGCGGCGCGCCCAAATCGCGGAAGATGCCCACCACCGCCGCCGGGTCCGTGGTGGCGACGATGGCCCCCAGCAGCAGCGCCGCCGTCAGCCCCACCGTGGTCCAGTTGCCGTACCACCAGCCCGCCGCCGCCCAGACGCCGAAGCCCACGAAGAAGGTGCAGACCAGCACCGCCGCGATCGCCAGCACCAGGATCGGCGCCAGATCGTCCAGCAGCCGCCGCACGTCGAGCGCCAGCGCCGTCTCGAACAGCAGGATCGGCAGGAAGATGAAGAGGAAGGCGGAGGAGGTCAGTTCCAGCCCGTCCAGCGCGACCAGGAAGTCGCCCATGGGCCCGCCCAGCACCTTGCGGCCGGTGAAGTGGATAAGCAGGCCCAGCGCCGTCCCGACGCCCGCCAGCAGCACCGTGTAGGGCAGCTTCAGCCGCTGCGCCAGGGGCGGCAGCATCGCCACCAGCCCCAGCAGGCCGGCGAGCGCGAACAGGGGCGGGACGATGCTGTCCATGGGACTCGTGTGCTGCGGGCCGGCGTTTCCGCGGACAAGCTAGCGGGCGTGCGGGGGCGGGGGCAAGTGCGGCGGCGCCGTTCCGCCGGGGAGTCACCCCCCCTTCAGCACCGCAAGCCCCGCGTCCCAGTAAGGCACCGGGCCGAAGCGTCCCGCCAGGAAGTCCACGAAGACGCGCACCTTCGGGCTGAGGTTGCGGCCGGGCGGGTAGACGCAGTGGACGCCCTGGTCCGACACGGTCCAGTCCAGCAGCACCGGTTCCAGCCGGCCGGCGGCGAGGTCCTCGCCGACGATGAAGGTGGGCAGCACGACGATGCCCTGGCCGGCCACGGCGGCGGCGCGCAGCACGTCGCCATTGTTGGCGCTGAGGCGGGTGGAGACGCGGACGCCGCGCATCTCGCTGCCGCCGGGCGCGGTGGGGCCGGGTGTGGTTGGGAAAGTCCAGAGGTCGGGCTGCGGGTTGTTGGTGTAGACGAGGCAGTCGTGCTGGGCGAGCTCCTCCGGGACCTTCGGCACGCCGCGCCGCTTCAGGTAGCCGGGGCTGGCGCAGACCACGCGGCGGGCGGGGCAGAGGCGCCGCGCCACCAGCGAGCTGTCCTTCAGCCGGCCGATGCGCACCGCCACGTCGTAGCCCTCCTCGACCAGGTCGACGAAGCGGTCGTTCAGCTCCATCGCCAGCTCGATCTCCGGATAGGTCTCCAGGAAGTCGGCGACGGCCTTGGCGAGGTGCAGCATGCCGAAGGACATGGGCGCCGCCACCTTCAGCAGGCCGCGCGGCGCGCCGTGCAGGTCGGTGGCGGCGCGCTCGGCCTCCTCCACGTCGGCCAGGATGCGGATGCAGCGCTTGTAGAAGGCCTCGCCCGCCTCGGTCAGGCTGATATGGCGGGTGGTGCGGTTCAGCAGCCGGGCGCCCAGCCGCCCCTCCAGCTCCGCCACCCGCCGGCTCGCCACCGACTTGGAGAGCCCCAGCTTCTGGGCGGCGGCGGTGAAGCTGCGCGTCTCCGCCACCCGCGCGAACAAGCACATCTCCTCCAGCCGGTCCATGGCGTGTCTTCCGCACTGTCCTGATTACCGCAACAATCATGTTCCAGATTGGCGGATTATCAGCGAGCCGGCAACGCATTAACTTTACCCCAGCAAGACGGGGCGGCCGGTTGGCGGCCAGAACCCCACCCCCTGAGGAGGTTGTCGCGATGGCCAAGATCCTGGTCCTCTACTACAGCAGCTACGGCCACATCGAGCAGATGGCGACCGCCGTCGCCGAGGGCGCCCGGTCGGTCGCCGACACCGAGGTCACCATCAAGCGCGTGCCCGAGCTGGTGCCCGAGGATGTCGCCCGCAAGGCCCACATGAAGGTCGACCAGGCCGCGCCGGTCGCCAGCCCGCAGGAGCTGGCCGAGTACGACGCCATCATCCTGGGCGTGCCCACCCGCTACGGCCGCATGGCCTCGCAGATGGCGAACTTCTGGGACCAGACCGGCGGCCTGTGGGCCAAGGGCGCGCTGATCGGCAAGGTCGGCAGCGTGTTCGCCTCCACCGCGACCCAGCATGGCGGCCAGGAGAGCACCATCCTGTCCACCCACACGATGCTGCTGCACCACGGCATGGTGATCGTGGGCCTGCCCTACAGCTTCGCCGGCCAGATGCGGCTGGACGAGGTGACCGGCGGCAGCCCCTACGGCGCCACCACCATCGCCGCTGGCGACGGTTCGCGCCAGCCGAGCGAGACCGAGCTGGAGGGGGCCCGCTTCCAGGGCGCCCATGTGGCTCGGATCACGGCCAAGCTTCACGGCTAATTTGGTGAAGCGCTACTGAGCGGATGACGCGGCCGGCTGCCGAGGGCACCGGCCGCGAAGGAGAAAGTCATGATCGACGTTCGTCGTTTCGACAGCCTGGGCGCCTTCCGGATCGACTGGCTGGACGCCAAGCACCATTTCAGCTTCGGCAACTACATGGACTATGGCCGCATGGGCTGGGGTCCGCTGCGGGTCTGGAACGACGACGCGATCCAGCCGCACACCGGCTTCGACCCGCACCCGCACCGCGACATGGAGATCATCACCTATGTCCGCGAGGGCGCGATCAGCCATGAGGACCATCTCGGCAACAAGGGCCGCACCGAGGCGGGCGACGTGCAGGTCATGTCCGCCGGCACCGGCATCGCCCATGCCGAGTACAACCGCGAGGACGATGTGACCCGGATCTTCCAGATCTGGATCACCCCGAACCGCCGCGGCCTGGCCCCCCGCTGGGAGCAGCGCAGCTTCCCGAAGGGCGAGGCCGCCGGCAAGCTGGTGACGCTCGCCTCCGGCCGGCCGCAGGACCAGGGCACCGACGCGCTGCCGATCCACCAGGACGCGGCGATCCTCGGCGCCACCTTGGCCAAGGGCACGGTGGTGACCCACCAGCTCGGCGACCGGCTGGCGTACCTGGTGCCGGCGAAGGGAAGGGTGAAGGTCAACGGCGTCATCGTCGACACCCGCGACGGCGCCGCCATCAAGGCCGAGCCCACCCTCACCATCGAGGCGCTGGACGAGGCCGAGATCCTGCTGGCCGACCTGCCACAGGCGGCGTAAGGCTCGGGGATTGAAGGAAGGGGGCGGGGCTGCGAAGCTCCGCCCCCTTTTCCATTGTCGAGGGTTCATCCATGTCCGACCGCACCGCCTCATTCCTGCTGATCCTCGCCGGGCTGTTCGGCGCCATGGCGGTGGCGGCGGGCGCCTTCGCGTCGCACGGGCTGACGGTGCTGAAGGGCGAGCGGGCGGCGGAGCTTTGGGGGATCGCCAGCCACTACCAGATGATCCATGCCGCCGCGATCGTGGCGGCGGTGCTGCTGGGACGGCAGGGCGCGCGGTTCGCCGCGCCGGCCGGCGCCGCCTTCGCGCTGGGCTGCGTGCTGTTCCCGGGCGCGCTCTACGCGCTGGGCTGGTGGGGGCCGAGCCTGATGGGCGCCGTGGCGCCGCTGGGCGGGTTGAGCTTCATGGTTGGCTGGGCGTGCGTCGCGGCAGCCGGGATCAAGTACAAGCCGTAGGTCGCATGGAGGCGAAGCCGCAATGCGACAGGAAAGGCCTTCGATCCATATGCCGTCGCATTGCGCCTGCGGCTTCATGCGACCTACGAGGGGGCTCCCGGGTGGCGTCAGTCCGCCGCCTGCATCGCCTGGGCGGCGGCGTGCAGATTGCCGTCCGACCGACTGGGGGCGAACAGGTCCGACAGGGTCGCCATGACCGCCATCGCCTCACCGCCGTTCAGCGAGTAGAAGATGGTCTGCGCGCGCCGGCGGGTGCGCACCAGCTTTTCCCGGCGCAGCCGCGCCAGGTGCTGCGACAGCGCGGACTGGCTGAGGCCGACAAGCTCCTCCAACTCGCCGACGGAGCGTTCGCCCTCGGCAAGGTGGCAGAGGATGACGAGGCGCCGCTCATTGGCCATGGCCTTGATCAGCGCGCTGGCCCGCCGGGCGTTGACTTTGAGGAGTTCGGTGTCCATAGGAGCGAGATCGTTCGCGCCGCAAGCCCGTCAAGCGCCGCTCGCGAAAAAAATTCCGCGGGCGAAGTATTAACCATATGAGTCTCATGGCCTTTTCACCGGAGGGGGTGCGATGAACGGGGAAGCGGCGGGCGCCGACGAGGCGTCGATCGACTGTTCCGGCCTGATCTGCCCGCTGCCGGTGCTGCGGGCGCGCAAGGCGCTGAAGGCGCTGCCGCCCGGCGGCGTGCTGCGGGTGACGGCCACCGACAAGGCGGCCCCGCGCGACTTCCGCGTCTGGTGCGAGGAGGCCGGCCACACCCTGCTGGAGTCGGGCGAGGAGGGCGGCGCCTTCGTCTTCCGCATCCGGCGCGGCGCCGACTGACCTGCGGCCCTGCCTGGGTGCGGCGTCACGGGACCGAAATGAACTAGGAAAAAGGGTGCGCGTTCTGAAATGATGGGGACGAGGAAACCAGCCCCCGGACGCGGCATGCACACGGCGCTTTTCACCCATCAGGCCTGCCTCGAGCACGACACGGGCGAGGACCATCCCGAATGCGCCGACCGGCTGCGCGCCGTGCTGGCGGCGCTGGAGGACGAGGCCTTCCACTTCCTGGACCGGCGCGAGGCGCCCCGGGCGACGGTGGAGCAGCTGGCCCGCGTGCATCCCAAGGACCATGTCGAGCGCGTCCTGGCCCTCATCCCGGCGGCCGGGCACGCGGCGATCGACGCCGACACGGTGGTCTCCCCGGGTTCGGGCGAGGCGGCGCTGCGCGCGGCCGGCGCTGTCTGCGCCGCCGTGGACGCGGTGTTCCGGGGCGAGGTGCGCAACGCCTTCTGCGCCGTGCGCCCGCCGGGGCACCATGCCGAGCCCGGCCAGGCCATGGGCTTCTGCCTGTTCAACAATGTCGCGGTCGCGGCGGAGCATGCGCGGGCCGAGCATGGCGTGACGCGCGTCGCCATCATCGACTTCGACGTCCATCACGGCAACGGCACCCAGTCCTACGCCGAGCATGATGCCGGCATCTTCTACGGCTCCACCCACCAGTGGCCGCTCTACCCCGGCACAGGCTCCACCCGCGAGAAGGGCGACTTCGGCAATGTGGTGAACGTGGCGCTGGGCCCGCAGTCCGGCAGCGCCGAGTTCCGCCACGCCTGCACCACCCAGCTGCTGCCGAAGCTGGACGCCTTCGCGCCGGAGCTGGTCATCATCAGCGCCGGCTTCGATGCCCATACCCGCGACCCGCTGGCGAACCTGCACCTGACCGAGGACGATTACGCCTGGATCACCGCCAAGCTGGCGGCCATCGCCGACCGGCACGCGGCGGGCCGCGTCGTGTCGGCGCTGGAGGGAGGCTACGACCTGCGGGCGCTCGCAAGCTCCACCGCAGCCCATGTCAAGGCGCTGATGGCGGCGTGAGGGCTACCCCCCTCGTCTTGGGGAACAGCCCGCGCTTGCGATGCGCCGCCGCGCCGCCGTAAAGTCGCCGGTCCTTAACCCGCGCGGACTGTCATGAGCGACCAGAGCCTTCCCCCTGACATCGCCTCCCTCAGCTTCGAGGACTCCCTGATGGAGCTTGAGCGCATCGTGCGCCAGCTCGAGGAGGGGAAGGCGAAGCTGGACGACGCCATCCGCTTCTACGAGCGCGGCACGCTGCTGAAGCGCCATTGCGAGCTGAAGCTGCGCGAGGCGCAGGCCAAGGTCGACCGCATCGCCCTGTCGGGCGACGGGTCGGTGTCGCTCGAACCCGCCCGCATCGACTGATCGCATCATGCCCAATCTGCCGAAGACCCTGACCGCCGCCATGGCCGACACCGTGGAGCAGGTCGAGGCCGCCATCGACGTGCTGCTGCCCAAGTCCGAGATGGCGGAGGCGCGCCTGTACGAGGCCATGCGCTATTCCTGCCTGGGCGGCGGCAAGCGGCTGCGCCCCTTCCTGGTGATGGAGTCCGCCCGCCTGTTCGGCGTTAACCCGGCCTGCGCCCTGCGCACGGCGGCGGCGGTGGAGTTCGTCCATTGCTACTCGCTGGTGCATGACGATTTGCCGGCCATGGACGACAGCGACCTGCGCCGCGGCCGCCCGACGGTGCACAAGCAGTTCGACGAAGCCACCGCCATCCTGGCCGGTGACGGGCTGCTGACCATGGCCTTCGAGATCCTGTCCGACCCGGAGACGCACGAGGATGCGCGGGTGCGCTGCAACCTCGTGGCGGCGCTGTCGCGCGCGGCCGGCCCGCGCGGCATGGTCGGCGGCCAGATGCTGGACCTGGTCGCCGAGACGACCGAGTTCGACATCGGCGCCATCACCCGGCTGCAGCGCATGAAGACCGGCGACATGATCGCCTTCTCCGCCTGCGCCGGCGCCATCCTGGGCCGCGCCTCGCCGCCCCAGATGCACGCGCTGCAGGCCTATGCCCACGATTTGGGTCTGGCCTTCCAGATCGTGGACGATCTTCTGGATGCGGAAGGCAGCCAGGAGGAGGTAGGCAAGCCGGTGGGGCGTGACGATCAGGCTGGGAAGGCTACCTTCGTCTCGATCCTGGGCATCGACCGGGCCCGGGACCAGGCCCGCCGTCTGGCGGACCAGGCGGCGCAGCACCTGGAAATATTCGACGGCCGTGCCGAGATGTTGAAGGCCGTCGCCTCCTACGTGGTAGAGCGCCGGTCGTGATGGAAGCGGATCTGGCCGAGGCGAGCGCGGCGGGAGCGAAGAGGGGAGTGACCGACATGGCGACCAGCAAGACCCCGCTGCTCGACCTGGTGAAGATCCCGGCCGACCTGCGGCGTCTGCAGCCGGCGCAGCTGCGCCAGCTGGCGGACGAGCTGCGGACCGAGACCATCGACGCCGTCTCCATCACCGGCGGCCATTTGGGCGCGGGGCTGGGCGTGGTCGAGCTGACCGTGGCGCTGCACTACGTCTTCGACACGCCGGCCGACCGGATCATCTGGGACGTCGGCCACCAAGCCTATCCGCACAAGATCCTGACCGGGCGCCGCGACCGCATCCGCACGCTGCGCCAGGGCGGCGGTCTCTCCGGCTTCACAAAGCGGTCGGAGAGCGCGTACGACCCGTTCGGCACGGCGCACAGCTCCACCTCCATCTCGGCCGGGCTGGGCATGGCGGTGGCGCGCGACCTTAAGGGCGGCGCCAACAACGTCATCGCCGTGATCGGCGACGGCGCCATGAGCGCGGGCATGGCCTACGAGGCGATGAACAACGCCGGCGCCATGTCGAGCCGACTGATCGTCATCCTGAACGACAACGACATGTCCATCGCGCCGCCGGTGGGGGCGCTGTCAGGCTATCTCTCGCGCCTGATCTCCTCCAAGCAGTACCGGGGCCTGCGCGGCATCGCCAAGGACATCGCCGAGCATCTGCCGCGCCCGCTGCAGACCGCCGCCAAGCGCGCGGAGGAGTACGCCCGCGGCTTCGTCACCGGCGGCACGCTGTTCGAGGAGATGGGCTTCTACTATGTCGGCCCGATCGACGGGCACAACCTGGACCACCTGCTGCCCGTGCTGGAGAACATCCGGGACGAGGGCACTGGTCCGATCCTGGTCCATGTCGTCACCCAGAAGGGCCGCGGCTACGCGCCCGCCGAGGCCTCGGCCGACAAGCTGCACGCGGTGGCGAAGTTCGACGTCATCACCGGCACCCAGGCCAAGGCCAAGGCAAACGCGCCGACCTACACCAAGGTCTTCGCCGACAGCCTGATCCAGGAGGCGGAGGAGGACGAGCGTATCGTCGCCGTCACCGCCGCCATGCCCTCGGGCACCGGCCTCGATCTGTTCGGCAAGCGCTTCCCCGGCCGCACCTTCGACGTCGGCATCGCCGAGCAGCACGCGGTCACCTTCGCCGCCGGCCTGGCGACGGAGGGGTTCAAGCCCTTCTGCGCGATCTACTCGACCTTCCTGCAGCGCGGCTACGACCAGGTGGTCCATGACGTGGCGCTGCAGAACCTGCCCGTGCGCTTCGCCATCGACCGCGCCGGCCTGGTCGGCGCCGACGGCGCGACCCATGCCGGCGCCTTCGACACCGCCTATCTCGGCTGCCTGCCGAACATGGTTCTGATGGCCGCGGCGGACGAGGCCGAGCTGATGCACATGGTGGCCACGGCGGCGGCCATCGACGACCGCCCCAGCGCCTTCCGCTATCCCCGTGGCGAGGGGGTGGGGCTGGAGATGCCGGCGCGCGGCAAAATCCTGCCCATCGGCAAGGGCCGGGTGCTGCGCGAAGGCACCAAGGTGGCGCTGCTGTCCTATGGGACGCGGCTGGCGGAATGCCTGGTCGCGGCGGAGGATCTGGCGGCCCAGGGCCTGTCCACCACCGTCGCCGACGCCCGCTTCGCCAAGCCGCTGGACGAGGACCTGGTCCGCCGCCTGGCACGCGAGCACGAGGTGCTGATCACGGTGGAGGAGGGCTCGGTCGGCGGGTTCGGCAGCTTCGTGCTGCACTTCCTCGCCCATGCCGGGTTGCTGGACCAGGGGCTGAAGATCCGCCCGATGGTGCTGCCGGACCTCTTCCAGGACCATGACAGCCCGAACAAGCAGTACGAGGAAGCCGGCCTGACCGCCCGCCACATCGCCGCCACCGCCATGAAGGCGCTGGGGGTGGAGAAAAAGGTCGTGGTCAGGGCGTAAAAAATCCCTCTCCCTGCGGGGAGAGGGATGGCCACCCTATCCTTCTCCCCTTGCGGGAGAAGGGTGGGACCCGCGCCGAAGGCGTGGGGGGATGAGGGGTCGACCGCCGCAGGCGGGCGTTCTCGACGACTGATCCTAGGACGGCGGGTGAGAACGTCGGGCATGCGCCCGCCGACCCCTCACCCTCCCACCGCTGCGCGGCGGGGCCCATCCCTCTCCCGCAAGGGGAGAGGGATTTCGCGATCTCACTTCGTCGTCTTCTGGATGGCCTCGCCGGCCTTCTCGACGTCGCGGCCCATGCCGGCCACGGTGTTGCAGCCGGCCAGGGCGACGAGGGCGGCGAGGAGGAGTGCGGACGCGCGCTTCATGGTGTACCCATCGGTGGATGAAACTGCGGTTCCCCTGATACCACGAAGGCGCCCCATGTCCAAAGAGCCGAAGGCCATAGCCGGTGAGGCGGAGGCCCGCCCTGCCAAGGCTCCTAAGCCGGCCAAAGAGCGGGTCGACGTGGCGCTGGTGGAGCGCGGACTGGCCGACAGCCGCGCCCGCGCCCAGGCCCTGATCCTGGCGGGCCTCGTCTATTCCGACACGGTGCGCATCGACAAGCCGGGCCAGACCATTGCCGGGGACCAGCCACTGTCCGTGAAGGGCCAGGACCATCCCTGGGTCAGCCGCGGCGGGCTGAAGCTGGTAAAGGGGCTGGACTGCTTCGGCATCGATCCCACGGGCCTCACCGCCATCGACGTGGGCGCGTCGACCGGCGGCTTCACCGACGTGCTGCTCACGCGCGGGGCGGCCAAGGTCTACGCGGTCGATGTCGGCCACGGGCAGCTCGCCTGGAAGCTGCGCACCGACGCACGGGTGGTGGTCATGGAGAAGACCAACGCCCGCCACCTGACCAGCGCCGAGATTCCCGAGCCGCTGGACCTGGTCGTCTGCGACGCCAGCTTCATCGGCCTCGCCACCGTGCTGCCGGCGGCCCTGGCGCTGACAAGGCCGGGCGCGCATCTGGTCGCCCTCATCAAGCCGCAGTTCGAGGTCGGCAAGGGCCGGGTCGGCAAGGGCGGCGTGGTCCGCGAGCCCGAGCTGCACCGGGAGGTCTGCGACACCATCCGCGCCTGGGTGGAAGGGCTGCCCGGCTGGCGCGTGCTGGGCATCGAGGAGAGCCCGATCACCGGGCCCGAGGGGAACAAGGAATTCCTGATCGGCGCGGTGCGCGAGGCGTGACGGCGGCGCGCCCGCGCTGTTGCCAGGGACCCGGTCCCGACAGCGGAGGCGCCCCATGGCCCGCATCGACAAACCCGCCCACCAGTCCCAGGAACGCGGCCAGGCCGACGTGCCGGACGGCCGCTCCTACCCGGCCGACGGCGGCGGCCCCGGCTCCGCCACCTACAGCGACGACGGCCCGCACCTCAGCGGCAAGACCACCTCGCCGAAGAAGAAGCCGGTGCTGAAGCCGGGGGTGGAGGGGGACCAGTAGCCCCGGTTCCGCCGCCGGGGATCAGTACCCACCGATCCCCGTCGGCGGCATCAGCAGCACCATCTCCTCCTGCCGCGCGGCGGCCAGCAGCGGCTGCAGCTTCGCTAGCAGCGGCCGGTACTCGGCCACCGTGTCGGCCAGCGCGTCCCGGGCCAGCCAGGCGCCGAGGCGCACCTGGCCGTCGCCCTGCAGCACGTCCATGACCAGCTCCAACTGGGTCTTGGGCGCGGGATAGGGGACGAGGTCCAGCGCGGCGTCGGGGGCGAGCTTCAACAGGGTGCGGATCTCCGCCAGCGCCTCGGGATAGCCGCCCAGCACGTCGACCAGCCCATTCTCCTTCGCCTGCCGCCCGGTCCAGACCCGGCCGCGGGCGATGCGGTCGACCACGGCCCGGTCGAGCTTGCGCCCCTCGGCCACGCCGGCGGTGAAGCCGGCATAGATGTCGTCCAGCATGGCGTCGCGGCGCTGCAGCTCGCCGGGCGCGTAGGCGCGCTTGTCGGTCCAGATGCCGGCATTGGCGCCGCGCTGCTGCAGGGTGAAGCCGATGC
>Ga0196964_10000049_pt1 | contig 100779 bp, 92 predicted proteins | sample S1_10metaG_FD_148615 | JGI IMG/M metagenome (GOLD analysis project Ga0196964, IMG submission 148615) | Soil microbial communities from Anza Borrego desert, Southern California, United States - S1_10 | ecosystem: Environmental > Terrestrial > Soil > Desert | place: USA: California | collected...
GGGAAAACCGCGACAACCCGTATACGGACGAAGCCAGCTTAATCCAATGTCGAGCAAAGTACAGCAGCCCCTTGCCTGCCATTATAATTTTACAATCCTGTCTACCCAGGGTATATCGATGCGCCTTCCGACGGAATTCCGTCAGGAGGCGCATATCTGTGTTCCTGTTATAGGATGTAAATTTCTTTCTGCATAGCTCCATCATTACTGGACATTCTTGTCTATCTTCACCCTTCATGAATATCCACAGGTACGATACAGACCGGCGAAAGTCCTGGGTGCTCGATAAGATCACCAGGGCAAAAACCGTTCGCCAGATACTTCAGGAAGCTTCTATTTCCAGGGCTACTTTATATAACTGGATTGAAGAATTTGAGCAGGATACTGACCTGAAAGAAGCAGCGGAGCGCTACCAGGCCCCCACCCCCAGGGAAATTAGAAAAGTGTCCAGACCGGAGCTGCTGAACAATGTAACGAATGAGACTTCCGAAAAATACCGGATGCTTGTATCGGCGTTGTCGGGGATCGACCATGACCGGGTAATGTCCAAGAAACTGGTGACGGCACTGATCAAGCGATTTACCCTTTCTGTATCACAGGCCTGCGCCATTGTTGGGATGGAAGAGCAACTGTATGGGTATAAACCCAGGAAGCCGGAAGTTGAGGACTATATAGTATATGAAGGACTGGTGACCCTGGTGCGGGAGGACAGGCGCCGGGGATTCGAGGAACTTTATGACCTCCTGATGGAGGCTCATCCCGACTGGACGCGGAAACAGATAAAGCGGGTTTACCGCGATGGGATGGTCTACCTGGAGCGCACCCGTAAAAAGCATAAACAGACCGAGGCTGCCATTACGTCAGCAACACAGGAAGCTGCTGACGCACCGGTAGCGGCGGCGCCTGTCCGGGTCGTTCGCAACGGAGGCACCTGGAACCTGGCGCTGATCGAAGATGCCATCATCAGCGAGGGACAGCCACGTCCCTTCTGGCTGCTCGTGATTTTCGATGAGGAAACGGGGCTGCAGCTAAATGCGCAAACAGGCATTGGCGCTATTACTACCGACGATGTGCTTTCATTCCTGGACAGAGCCATCATGGAAAACGGCAACCCGAAAAAGCTGAAGGTTCCCGGCAAACCGGCATTAACCGTGCGTGAGCTCACCCGCTGGGTCTGGGAGCACCGGATGGCGCTGCATACCTTTTCCCTGCAGAAACCAGAGAACCTGGCCGAGATATCAAGACTTGAACAGGCAGTTCGCAATTCGGTGGGGCTGGAACCAGGCATCGAATACCCGGCTCTGATTGCAGGACTGGAATCCTGGATAACTGCGGCGGCGGTGGAGTTAGCGTAGAGGGCACTAAGTTTGTCTGGCGCTAACTATGATACCGGAAACAGCCGTATGCCCTTTGTGCAGCCGTCCCTTGGCCGATCCGTCCAACAAACACCACCTGATCCCGATCAGCAAAGGCGGCAGGAATACCCCTACAATACTCATGCATAAGATATGTCACGATAAGATCCATGCGGTGCTCACCGAGATGGAGTTGAAAAGACATTATTATACAATCGAGCGATTGCAGGCGCACGAGGAGATTTCTAAGTTTATCCGCTGGCTGCGGAACAAGCCGCCGGAATTTTATGACAAGTCGGTAAAGATGAAAGGCAAAAGATAAGCCGGGTCCGGGGACCCGGCTTTAAATATGGTTGCAGATAGCTTAACCATTTATCGTATGCCGCTGCAGGTTGCCATCGGTAGGCGTCATACCCCCGCGCTCCACAAACAGCTTAAAGTTCTTGATATCTGAGCGGATCATTTTCTCAAACACCGGATTCAGCAGGGCAGAAATGCCTTGTCCGGCGGCCCCAAGCGGCGCACGGTAGGTAATGACAACGTGGAGCTCAGTCCAGCCGTCCCCCAGATCCCTGAATTCTACTTTCCCTGCGTTCTCTACGGTGGCACCCGGAAGCGAGTTCCACCCGATATGCGCATCTTCGCGTTCTTCCACGATCACGGCATCCCAGCTGATGGTTCCCAATCCGCCCGGTATCCGTGCTTCCCAGTGTGAGTTCCTGTCATTAATCTCTTTGACCGTTTCCAGGTGCTCCATAAACCTGGGCAGGTTTTCGAGCTTCCTCCAGAAGGCATATACCTCATGGCGGGGCTTATTGACCGCTACGGTCGTGCGTATATTGATATTCTTCACCGGATCGGGCAAATGCCTCTTTCCCAGCATGCTGTAGCCCGGGCAGTGTCCCGTAGCCCCCCTGTACAGCAAATAGCCGCCCAGCGCCGCCCGTATGAGACCTCCCTTACGGATACCATTGAGCAGCAGCATCGTACCTGCCGCCAGCGAGATGATCCTTTCAGGCACATCGACATTAATGGAAGGCTTGGGACCGACCGAAGAATTCTGATTCATAGAAAATGATGGTTTTATGCCCATTATCAGCAAAAACATCATTCCACCAGTCAGGAGTAAGGTAAATGGCTCAATGAAGTCGTAAGTGGTAAGTCGTAAGCGGGACGGCAAATGGCTCAATGGCGCAATGGCTCAATGGCGCAATGATGGAACGTGAAGGCGTGAAGGCGTGAGGTGTAAAGGTGTGGGGTTGCTGACCTTGGCAAATAAAGGAAAAGCTCAGTTGAAGGAAGAAGGCTCATGATTGCTTATTCTTTTTCCAATTGCAAGTTCGGCCCTCCAAGGGGTCTTTTCCGACAGGGAAAAAGGGGTGTCTGACATTCTGGCGTTCGAATTCACCCCGAATCAGACCCGAATTAACCCCGAATGTTCCCCGAAGGTACCCCGAAGGTACCCCGAAGGTACTACGAAGGTACTACGGAGGTACTCCCCCTGAACTTTACCATAACCACTGACGCTTTGGCAGGCGCTTTAATTGTAAAGACGAGGAGGCGTAAAGGCGTAAAGGCGCAGGGAATGTTGGTGCGCAGCTTCGTCTAATTGCGGATTTACATAATGCGTCCTTCTGCGTTCTGCCACTCTGCCCTCTGCCTTTCTGCCTCCTGCCTTCTAAATCACTAAAAGCACCCCTCATAGAGCAATCTACATGTGCGGGTCGCCGGGAAGAAGCACATGGAAGGTAGCGCCGTTGTCTTCTGAGCTTTCTGCCCAGATCTTGCCGCCGTGGTTTTGGACCACCTTCCGGCATAGGGCCAGCCCGATACCAGTGCCTGCATAAGATTCCTTACTATGCAGCCGCTGGAACATCACGAAGATCTTGCCGGCAGCATCACTGTTGAATCCGATTCCATTGTCGCTGACGGATATGCGGTAATATGGTTTACGGATATCCAGTTCCGGCTGGTCGCGCAGCTCATCCAGTCCCGGTATATGACAGCGTACCGCTATTTCCGGCGGCACATCTGGCCTGGAAAATTTGAGCGCGTTATTCACAAGGTTGTAAAACAGCTGGTGCATCTGCTGCGGAATGGCGCTGATCACCGGCAGCTTATCGGAAGATATCCTTGCCCCCTTTTCCTGTATCAGCAATTCAAGATCTGCAAGCACCGCACGCAGTATGTCATTGAGGTTCACAACTTCAAACTGTTCCTCGCGGCTGAGGTGGGCCAGGTTCAGTACATCCCGGAGGGCCGAGCTCATACGTTGTGCCGCGTCGATTACTTTATCCAGCCTTTTCTGTCCCGCAGGCGACAGCCGCTCCGCGGCCTCAGTCTTTACCATATCCGTAAAGATGAGGATCTTCCTGAGCGGCTCCTGGAGGTCATGATGCGATACATAACTGAACTGTTCCAGCTCCTGGTTTCGCAGTTCGAGCTCACGTGTTCTTTCCTTTACTTTTTCTTCGAGGATGGCTGCTGCTTCTTTCTGCTCTGTGATGTCGGTACCGGTGCCGATCCACTGTACGACGTTTCCTTCATTGTCTTTCAGGGGAAAGACCCTTGAGAGGAACCACCGGTAATGCCCATCGCCACCCCTGAGCGGGATGGTGAGCTCCCAGGGCTCGCGATTGGCCCAGCCTCTTTGTATGGTTTCTGCGGTCATTGCTGCGTAGTCTGGGTGCAGCAGGTCTTCCCAGCTTTGTTGCCCTGTCTGCCCCGGTGCGATACCTGCGTAATCATAGAAGCGCTGGTTGTACCAATATATCTCGCCGGCAGCATCAGCGATCCAGGCCAGCTGTGCGATTGAGTTTGCCAGGGTCCGGAACCGCTCCTCCCTTTCGGTAAGCTGCTCTTCAAACTTCCTACGCTCTGTAACATCCTGCATGGAGCCCAGCATCCTGTAGGGTGTGCCGTGTTCATCATGCAGCGCGTAGCCCCGGTCATATACAATGGCATAGCTGCCATCTTTCTTACGAAAGCGATATTCGTCAGACCATTGCCTGCCGCCTGCATCTATAACCCGGTGGATACCGCCTACAGTGCGCTCCTTATCGTCGGGGTGCACCCTGTTATACCAGGATTCTATACCGGGTTCTATGTCTTCGTCGCTATATCCGAACAGGGTTTTGAACCCTTCGTTCCACCAGATCTCATTGGTGATGAGATTCCAGTCCCAGATAGCATCCTGTGTAGCCTTGGCCACAAGCGCAAACCGCTCATCACTTTTGCGAAGTGCGTCTGTTGCGAGCTTCTGCTCATGGATATCCGTTGAGGTACCGTACCATTTCAGGATATTCCCGTCTGCATCTTTCATAGCAACCCCGCGTGCCACAAACCACCGGTAACTGCCATCATACCGCCGGAGCCGGTACTCGACATCGTAGGAACCGCCTGTGGCGACTGCCGCTCTCCAGGCATTAAAAGTGCGCTCCCGGTCATCGGGGTGCAAGGTATTGACCCAGCCGTCGCCTTTCAGGTCTTCAAAGGCAAGCCCTGTATATTGCAGCCAGCCTTTATTGAAAAAGGAAGAATACCCATCCGGCTCCGTGGACCAGACGAGCTGCGGTACCGTATCGGTAACGAACTGGAGTTCTTTGTTGGCTGCCTCAGATTTAAGCTTTGCCATTACCTGCTCCGTGACATCGAGGCCTACGGAAAAGACCCCGGCAGCTGTTTTATTTCCTCCTTCATAATAAGGCTTATAAACAAAGTTGAAGTAAAGGACCTGCTCCTGCCCCCCGCGCACCAGTGTGATTGGTCTTTCAAACGCATAATAAGGGTTGCCTGTGAGGCGCACCTGATCCAGCAATTCGGTAAATCCCTGGTCCTTCAGCTCCGGTATAGCTTCTGTCAGCGGCTTTCCGATAACCTCGGCTGTGCGTCCCCAAACCTCAAGCAGGTTTTCATTCGCAAGCTCGATCACATAATCTTCGCCCTTGACAATGCCTATGATCACCGGCGCCTGCATAAACAGGTTGTAAGATTTTTCTATATCCCTTATCTGCTGCTCCCGCTGCAGCGACTGCACTTTCCCGGTCACATCCTCTATAGTGTGCAGGATGTAAAGCACTTCACCCTGCTTACCCAGGAAAGGCTTATTGGTAATGGACCAGTATTTTTCCTCGAACCGGCCATCCGGACCGGCTACATCATACCGGTTATAGGGCAGATAGAACGTCTCTTTGCTGGCGATGGCCTGCGCGAGTGAGGCCCTAGCCCTTTTTTCTCCGGACAGGTCGGGCTGTTCCGGCCCGGCAGGGAAGGCCTCAAATACGCCCTTGCCTGCCAGCGCTTCCGGCGTTCTGCCAAGTGCCCGGTAGTAGCCTTCTGTAGCAGCAACGATCGTAAACTTCGGAGCATCAGGCAGTAACAGGGCAGTATTGCCGGGCATGCACGCGAATAGACGAAGGTCGGGGGAATTGAGTTCGGCAGTTTCAGGTCTCATCAGCAAAGAGGATCAAACGAATTTAGCATAATTATGCCGCGATGCGTTGCCGATCATCCTGCTGTTATACAAATGTTGGTGAATGCAGGCGCAAAGGATCACTGCTCTTTAAACGAAGCAGGCTAAGCCGGGTGCGAAAGCGCGACCTTACTGTTCAAACTCCTGGAACCTCGGGTTCTGCACGAAGCTATTGTCGTTCAGGGTATTAAGGAACGCGATCAGGTCTGCTCGTTCCTGTGCTGTGAGCTGAATGCCTGCAGACAGCTTCGTGTCCAGCGTCGGAGAAGCGTGAATTCCCGTCGCATAATGATCCAGCACTTTCTCCAGGGTATTGAAGCGACCATCGTGCATATACGGCATAGTGTATTTCAGGTTGCGGAGCGATGGTACTTTAAACTTATAAAGGTCGGCCGGATCACCGGTGATATGGGCGCGCCCGGAATCTTTGGCTCCCGACGGCATCAGGCCGTTATTCCGGTAACTGAAATCGGAAAAGAGCGGCGGTGTATGACAAGACGCACATTTGCCGGTGAACACCGAGAGCCCGCGCACCTCTTCGGAAGTGAGTGTTCCGCCGCTCTCGCCGCGGGTATATTTATCATATTTGCTGTTGCTGGAAACAAGGGCAGCCATAAACTGGGTGATCGCTTTGAAGATGCGCTGAGAGTTAATCGTATCGCTGCCGTATACCTTTCTGAAGCGGTTGCGGTAGTCGGCATCTTCATTCAGCTTGGCAATGATATTTTCCAGGGTCTCATCCATTTCCAGGGGATTCTGAATAGGCGCGATCGGCTGGTTTTCTATGTGATTCACGCCACCGTCCCAGAAAAAGCTGGTATGCCAGGCAAGATTAAACAATCCCGGAGAGTTGCGGGTGCCCAGGCGGTCTTCTACCCCGTGACTTACCGGATGGTCCAGCTGTGCGAAAGCTGAGAAAGGCTGATGGCAGCTGCCGCATGAAACTGTATTTCCCCGGCTCAGGCGATTGTCGAAAAACAGCTTCCTTCCCAGTTCGAAACCGTCGTCGGTAAGCGGATTGTTCTCGAAATTATAGTGGGGCTGCGGCCACCCTTTGGGCACAGCGAATTTAATCCGCTGCTGCGGATCTATGGCAGGATCGGGCTGGCAGCCGCTAAGGACTGACAAAGCGATAGCACAAAAGCCGGCAAGGATCAGAATCAGTTTTCTCATTAGTCGATATGGTCTACGCTAAACATATCCTGGTAATTATCGGCAAGCTTGCGCAGGTCCGGACCAGGTGTCATGGCAAGGTTCAGTTCAGCGACGCTGATGAGGTTCGGCGTCTTGAACCATTCCATAATATCGCATTTGAGATGCGCATTCGGCCTTCCGGTTGCCGTAACCTTAGCATGCTGCGGAAACGGCAGGTTTACCGTACGCAGCACACTGTTAACGCCTTTGAAACCGCCGGCGTGATAAAAGACCTTATTGTTCCCATTGGGCGACTGCGGCGACTCGGCTTCCAGCTTGGCCATGATATAGCCGGTATTCCAGTCCCAGAACATACTGTGTATCGGGTCGAGCGCACCTGTCTGAGCACCTTCCGTGTTGCGGCGGGCGTCAACGCCGATCATGAATGTGATGGATGTATAATTTCCAAACGGAACGTTACTGATCTCGAAAGATTGGGAAGCCGGGTCCCGGTGGTTGATAAGATGATAGCTTTCAGGCTCGACAAATTCAGTGCCTTCTGCTGTCGTCAGCCTGATGTTGGAAATGTAGTATTTGTAGTCGGTGAATTTTATAGAGTCCCCAAACTCGGTGATATACCAGGTAGTGTCGAGCGAGAGTGGTGACGTGCCCGCCACATTGTCAATGCTCACTTTCAGCTTTCCGGTAGTAGCAACAACGGGATCGTCCTTTTTACGGCAACCCAGCAGGCTAAAAGCAGCTAATACCGCCAGCATCCCCAACCTTTTCATGTGCTTTATTGATTTATACGAAGTTATGAAATTATAATGTCACAACCAGCTACCATTCCAGGTCAGCATCTTCTTCATTTACGGTATTGCCGCCGTTATGTTTCCTGGAATGCCATTTTCGGAATTGCCGTTCATATACCAGTCCGGCAATGCGGTCAATACCTCTGTCCTTGTCCGCAATTGCTTCCATCAGTGCTGGTTCAGGGATATCCAGCCGGTACATCATCGAGAAAAAAGCTTCTCCGTTTCCCTGCAGCATTTGAGAGATCCTCTGTTTCAGAAGATTCATCAATTGGGCACCGTCGTAAGTTCTTTCGTTGGCGCCCCCAAACTCCTCCGCCAACAATGCCTGCAATACCTCCTTATTATATTCCATCATAGCCCCTGTTGTTCCAGCCTGCTTCTATTCAGTTTTACAGCCTGCCCCAGAAACTCATTCAACTCCTGCTCATCAATATCGTCTAAACTTTGAAATTGCAGGCTGCGCACCAACTTCCTGCCCTTTGCCAAAAGTCTGCCTTCGGGGTCATGGAGCAGATGTCCTTTGCAAAAACCGAGTTCCAGCCGGAAATCTTTGGTGAGGTTCAAATAACAAACCCATGTACCGCAGTAGAAAAACGGAATACCATAACTAAGCCGTTCTGTCATGCAGGGATGTGCATCCAGGATGATACGGCGGATTGCGACTGCAAGGTCGGCTAGCTCAGCGGGGAAACGGTTGATATATTTCTCGACTGTATCCATATTCCGAATAAAAAAGCCGGGGCTTCGGACCCCGGCTCTTCTGTTTTTACATTTCTTTTATCGAAGCAGGGTCACGTTACCCTGGTAATGTTCCTTAGCACCCGTTTTCATGATTACATCGATCACATAGACGTAAACACCTCCCGGCTGTTCTTTCTCATTGAACCGGCCATCCCAGCCCCGGCCATCTACCTTTGTCGTTTCCCAGATCACCTGACCCCAACGGTTGAAAATAGTCATCTTAAAGCCCACAACACCCTGAGATAAAAGCTGACGGGGCAGGAAGTAATCATTGACGCCGTCGCCGTTCGGCGTAAAGCTATTGGGAATATCCAGATAGCAGTCTTTAAATACCTCAATGCTGTCGGAGGTGGCGCAGCCGCCCATTTCTACCCGCGCGGTATAGATACCCGGATGGCGTACTGCAATAACAGGTGTTGTCTCGCCGGTATTCCAGAGCCAGCTGGCCGTCGGATTAGACTGGTTCTTGTAATCCCCTATGGTTATAGGCGTAGCATACTGGCACATTGCCGTGTCAGGTCCAAGGTCTATACCAGGGAAGGAACGTATTTCCAGTGTACGGGTATAGTTGATGTCCGGACAGTTGCGGTAGGTTGCATCGATGGAAACAGTGAACACATCCGAAGAGTCAAAGGCATGCAGTACCTGGTCCTGGTCAAAAGCATAGTTACCATCACCATAGTTCCATGTCAGACTGGTGAGGCCGGTCTGGAGGTAGTCGGCAGTAAAATGGATGCCTTGGCCCTCGCAAAGAACGGAATCAGTGACACTGAATGAGAGATGCGGAATCGTATCTACCAGTATGGGCATGAAGAACGTGTCGGAACAAGGGATCTCGTCTGTGATCACCATCATAACATTATACGTGCCCGGATTGGCAAACGCGTGCACCGGATTGGTCTGTGTTGAGGTTGTACTGTCGCCAAAATCCCAGAAATAGGTAGGATTAGTGCCCGTAGAAGTGTTGGTAAATGTCAGCATCTGATTAGCACAGGCACTGTCATCATCTACCGTAAATGAGGCATCCAGCGGGTGCAGGGTATTAATTGCCTGAATGGAGGAATCTGAGCAAACACCGTTATGAACCAGTAGCCTGACGTTATACACGCCCTGGATAGGATAGATATGAGTTGGGTTTACGGCAGTATCGCCCGTACCGTCCCCGAAATCCCAGATGTTGAACGTATTCTGGATTGAGGTGTTGGTAAACACTATTGTATCTTCCTCACAGCCCAGGTGCACTTCATAGGTAAAGCTTGCAACGACGGGCGGATCGGTGAGGATGATGGGGCCTACTACATTGGAAAAGCAGTCTCCCTGGTAAACAATAATACTGTCATAAACACCGGCGCCGAGATTGGGCAGCGTCATCGTACCGTAGATGGTCGAGGTAAAAGGCACCGCAGGTTGCTGCACACCGTCCTTACGGTAGCGGAGTACATATGATTTATTAGAGTCGAGCAGGTAAAGGGAGAAATAACCGTCATAGCCTCCGCAGGTAGTTGGGTCAGCCTGAGATTGAGGGAAATTCGGATTATTAGGATCCGGATTGATATTGGTGATCGTTGGTCCGCCTCCGATGGTGATATACACAGTATCCCTCATGGTGTCGGAACATTTGATTGTCTGGGCTACGTAAAAAGTATTTACTGTTGGGCTCACGTTGAGCGTAGTCCCAGTACCTACCAGTGTGGTTCCATTGGCATACCAGCTGATAACGGAGCCGGGCGTAGGGATTGGGGCGTAGGGGATTGCTGTAACAGTATAGTTGCTTGCGGAGGTAGGCGTAAAACGGTGGCTGCTCTGTGTAGCCGTCCACTGTGTGGGGAAGTTGCGTCCCGGCACCCAGAACGCGATGGTGCCGGTATTATCCTGAATACCTTCGATTGCCGCACCTCCGTTCCACCCCGGACAGTTCGGCGCGTTACCGATATGTACCTCTATTTCATTGGTCATTTCATAGAGGACGATCTGAAATGAGGTTGTAAGTGCCGTACAGGAGAACATCGGACAATCACAGTAGGAAACCACATATTTCCTGTTTGGTGCCGTACCCAGGGTCGCAGCCTGGATAACCCCTGGTGCTGTGGCAAGTCCCGGAAGAATATCTGCATAGAAACCCATAATAGAATTTACCACATCCATGTTGCCAGGAATCGCCTGGTTTATGGGCCATGGGGAAGGTCCGTTTGCCTGAGCAGTGTTGAACTTGATATATCCGTTCTGGGAAATAATGCAGTCCGTATAGTTATTTCCGAAGAAGTTAAATGTAAAGCCGATAGGCTGAACGGTTGAAAACCAGTCATCTGCTGCCTGGAAAGTAATAGTGGTCAGTGAACCGGTGCCCACCCCGGCATTGAGGGTTACGCTGGTATTCGGACAAATGGTTGTGTCCGGGGTAGTGATTTCTAACTGTGCAGAACTATTGAAGGGTAGGAGGAAAGAGGCAAAAATGGTAACGAATAAAGAACGTATAAAAACCTTCATGTTTTTAAAATTAACTTTTTATAAAGACACGCAAACGTAAAAAAACGTTGGCAGGACCTCTAAGTTATGTAAAATCATTAAATTTTGGGCTGCGCCTCACTTGAGCGCCTCCTTTTCCTTCTGCAGTTGCAGCATTTTATCCCGGAGCCGTGCTGCTTCCATAAAGTCCAGATCCTTAGCGGCCTTTTCCATGCTTTTACGGGTCTGTGCAATGAGTTTATCAAGCTGTGCTGCAGATTGATAACTGACCTCTTCCTCGGCAGCCATGGTTAAGCCCGTATCAGGCACCGCATATTTGCTGTTCTCATCGTATCCCTTGATATCCAATACCGATGTTTGCTTAAATATTTGCTCCTTGCTTTTCCGGACCGTCTGCGGTACTATCCCATGCTCCTGGTTATACTTAAGCTGCTTTTCGCGGCGGCGATTGGTTTCTTCTATGGTTCTTTCCATGCTTTCTGTCATTTTGTCGGCATAGAAGATGACCAGTCCTTCTACATTACGGGCGGCACGGCCGGCCATCTGTGTCAGCGAACGCTCGTCGCGCAGAAATCCCTCCTTGTCTGCGTCCAGGATTGCCATCAGCGAAACTTCCGGCAGATCCAGACCCTCCCGCAAAAGATTCACCCCTACCAGCACATCTATATTTCCCAGCCTTAAATCCCTTAGTATCTCTACCCGCTCCAGGGTGTCCACTTCAGAGTGAATGTATCTGGATTTCACGTTGATCCTCTGGAGATATTTATCGAGTTCTTCTGCCATCCTTTTGGTTAGCGTCGTCACAAGTACTCTATCTCCTTTTCTGACCCGCTTATCTATCTCGTCCAGGAGGTCGTCTATCTGGTTGATACTCGGCCGTATTTCAATGGGCGGATCTAATAAACCGGTAGGACGAACAATCTGTTCCACTACTACCCCACCGCTGAGCTCGAGCTCATACCTTCCGGGAGTTGCGCTTACAAATACGACTTGATTGAGCAGGGATTCAAATTCATGAAAATTGAGAGGGCGGTTATCCAGTGCGGAAGGTAAACGGAAACCAAAGTCAACCAGGTTCAGCTTACGGCTGCGGTCCCCGCCATACATGCCGCTGATCTGCGGGATTGTAACGTGGCTCTCGTCTACAACCAATAAAAAGTCTTTTGGAAAATAGTCTATCAGGCAAAAGGGCCGGGTACCGGGAGCGCGCCGGTCCAGAAATCTGGAGTAGTTCTCAATGCCGCTGCAGTAACCCAACTCCTGGATCATTTCCAGATCGTAGGTAACACGCTCCTTGATCCGTTGCGCTTCGAGTGGCTTTCCAATGCTTTTGAAATACTCGACCTGCGCAAACAATTCATCCTGGATCTCGTGAATAATCTGCGACATCTGGTTCTTTGGCGCCAGGTAAAGGTTCGCCGGAAAGATCGCAGCGTGGTCCATGGTACCGATGCGCTTTCCGGTATCTACCTCAAAGCTCTCTATCTCTTCCACTTCATCGCCAAAGAACGTAACTCGGTAGCCATAATCCACATACGGCAGATTGATGTCGACCGTATCCCCTTTAACCCGAAACGTGCCCCTGGAGAACTCGCCCTGGCTACGGTTGTAAAGGGAGTTGACAAGCGCGTGAAGAAACGAGTTTCTGGGAATAGCATCTCCCTTGCTGAACCGGATGATGCTGTTTGCATATTCGGTCGGGTTACCGATGCCGTAGATGCAGGAAACCGAAGCTACCACGATGATATCCCTGCGACCGCTGAGCAGGTTGGACGTAGCCCTCAGACGCAGTTTTTCCAGCTCTTCATTAATCGACAGATCTTTCTCGATATATGTATCCGAGGTTGGTATATAAGCTTCCGGTTGATAATAATCGTAGTAGGAAACAAAATATTCTACGGCATTATCCGGAAAGAATTGGCGAAACTCGCCGTAAAGCTGGGCAACCAGAGTCTTATTATGCGTAAGAACCAGTGTGGGGCGCTGCACTTCCTGGATCACGTTTGCCATCGTGAACGTTTTGCCGGATCCTGTAACGCCGAGCAACGTCTGAAACTTTTCTTCCTGCCTGATGCCTTCCGCCAGTTGTCTGATTGCTTCTGGCTGGTCACCGGCAGGCGGGTAAGGGCGTTCTATTTTAAACATAGTCCATACAAATTTCCGAAAAACAAACTCACTAAATACAAAAAAGCTGCCCTAGGGCAGCTTTTTGTATTTTGAGGTTTCCCTCTATTTCCTGGTAGTTTTTACTGGTTTATTCACCAGATCCTTAAGCTGTTTCAGGAAACCGTTGGCAGGATCAATACCTTCGATCTTATCCATGAACAGCTTTGTATTTTCCTTATCTCCCTGGTTGTAAAAGTAGAGCGCCAGATACTGATAAGCCTGCATCAAGTCGTTCTTTTTCTCATAGTTCGGACCTACTTTTTCCAGCCAGGTCTGATAGGGTTTCACTCCCACGCCGGACTCGGCTTTTTCATCCGTGGCTGCTGCCACGCGTCCACGCCAGTAGGTAGCTGAAGGCTGGTCGGGATATTTTGTTTCCATTGCTTCAAATGCGGTAGCAGCCTTAGGATAGTCTTTTGCATAATAATACATGGCCCCTCTCCAGAAGTAATCCAGCGCCTGAGAATTTGGGTAAGCAGTTACCAGTTTCTCGTACCATTGGGCAGATTTCGCATAGTCTTTAGCTTCCTTAAATGATTCTGCAATCATCCTGTAAGTCTCGGCCTTATTGCTTGCCGTATCGGCTGCGAGCGCCTTGGTAAAATAAAAGTCTGCGCTGTCGCTCATTTCATTAGCGAGATAGATGCGGCCAAATTTCAGATAATCCAAAGGCATAAGCTTTTTCGGATCCTGCCGGCTGAAATAGATTCTGGTATTTTCCAGTGCATTTTTATAGTCTTTTGTCTCCAGCTGGCTATAGCCGATAATACCATAAAAGTTCGGTTTTGCATTACCGGCATTGATCAGTTCCTGAGCCTTCTGAATTGCCTCAGGGTATTTCTTAGCCAGATATAGAATGTTCATGTATTGGATCTGGTCTTCGACTGATTTATCAGAAAGCTCCAGATATTGCTGGATATTCTGAAGCGCAAGGTCAAATTTGTTCACCCAGAAATAGGCATTTGCAAGATCCCGGTATGGAATGGGGTTAGTAGGGTCTGCATCTTTTGCCTTCTGATAGCTGGCTAAGGCCAGCTCATAATTCTTTGCAGCATACCAGAGAGCTCCGATCCTACTATAAGCAAGCGAATTTTTAGGATCCTTGCCGGTGACGTGCTCATAGTTATTCATGGCTTCACCGCCACCCCCCTGGATTTTCTGGTAGGCATCGCCCAGCGCGATACGTGTATCGAAGTTGTCGTTGCGTTTCAGTGATTCTTTGTACCAATCGATAGCCTGTTGCTTATTCCCGCCATCGGAGTAGTTTACAGCGTCGGCTGCATACTTCAAAGGCTCCCACGCTTTCTTACCTGCTTTTGATGCTATTGCCTGCGCAATCCTTGTGCCCTCTGCCGGATTATTAGCAGCAAACGCCAAACGTGCAAGACCAGACATATTTGCGGCATCATCCGGATACTTCGAAAATACAGTACGGGCCTCATTGGTATTCTCAAGCGCCAGTTCTGACAAACCAAGGTAATAGTTTGCAGTTGGGTTATTTGCCGCCAGCGGGGTAAGAATATTCTTCGCGGACTGGTAGCGCTCATACTTGTACATTTTCACACCCTCTTCAAGAGATTGAGCTTGTACGCCAAGGCTGAGCGTCGTGACAGCTACGATGACGATTGGATGTTTCATATTCATTATTCTGTTCCTGATTGTTAGGTACTGGTTTGATCAATAATTAAAGCTTATGGATTAACGGCAGCCTCCCTGAAGATGATGTTCGATCTTAAGGGGAATAGCCGCGCCTGTTTAAAGATTAGTTGTCCCCGCTCTCTGCTGATAAAATTTGCAAAGCCTGTGCCAAGTCCGGGATAGGTTTCCCGGTGAATGTAATAAAGGTTCCGTGTAAGCGGGTAATAGTCCGGCGCAATAAAGGCCTGGTAAGGTTTGTAGGACTTACCCAATTTATCGTTAAATATTTCGGCCACCTTTACATTGCTGATAAAGGCTAGCCCCTCAGGATCGCTATAGTCTGCTGCATAACTTACACCGACGAATCCGATTGCCTCCGGATTTTTGGATACATAGCTGATCACTGAGTCGTTGCCTTTCGCCGCAAATACATTCGTACCGAACTTTTCGCCGGGTATTAGCGAATCAAGCATATAGCGTAGCGTGCTGGACCCCTGATTATCAAATACGACTGTGTACTTCTTGTTGTACTTACCTGTAAGAATCCCTTTGAGTTGACTAACGCTAAGGGATGTATCCTGGCTTGAGTTATGAAGAATCACAGCAACAGCGTCTTTTGCAACTGCAAGAGAAGTAGGAACTACTTTTTTCTGCTCCAGTATCTGTTTTTCCTGTGCATTCAGTTCCCGGGTTACGAGGATAAGCCGTACACTATCGTTCATAAAATCACGGATGCATTCAGCCTCAGGTTTATAGCGAACATTGATGTTGGCTTCAGGAAAGCTGCTGTCAAATACTTTGATCTGATCTTCTATGATGGGGCGGTAAGTTTCGTCAGCTGATATAGTGATGGTACCGCTTGATAAAGTATCAGCAGGTTTGTCCGGCTTTCCGTCTTCGCATGAAAGAAGAAAGCACGACAAGACTGTCAGCAGAGCAAATCCGGATATTTTCCGCATGGATCGCAAGTTTATTATTATTCTGGATTAACGTGAGGCAGAGTCCGATGTTGTAACATTAATTTAACATCAAAGTCATAAGATGCGTTACCGTCCCGACTGGCGTCTTTGCCTTGCGTATGTGATTCCCCGCCAAATTCTGAAGAAACCATAGAGAAGCATCATGCTACCGAGTACATAGGCTAGTTCTGCTGGAAGGTCCATCGCACCAAAATGTTTGATATACAGTACGAGCGATCCGATCAATACGTACATTATCCCCATACCGATATGCAGGCTGCCCCGGAAACGCAGATATGCGCTGTCACGTTCTTTTCTTTCTTCAAAATTATTCATGTTGCAAAAATTCCGGATGCAAACTTAGCGGTAAATTCCAGTAATTGGGGAAATGCTCAGTAAATAAGATGCAGAAGGTTTCGGATTTCCATATTACAGCCAGCCAGGATAATGGCAAAAGAAAAAGAGACTGTTTTACAACAGTCTCTTGTCCATTCGCTAAAATTTGAAACTTACTTTTTAGCGGCTGTCTTTTTAGGAGCAGCATTCTTTGCAGGTGCTGCTTTCTTCGCAGGAGCTGCTTTTTTAGGAGCAGCTTTCTTCGCAGGAGCCGCTTTTTTAGCTGCTGCCTTTTTAGCAGGAGCTGCTTTTTTCGCTGCTGCTTTTTTAGCAGGAGCCGCTTTTTTAGCAGGTGCTGCTTTCTTCGCAGGAGCTGCTTTTTTTGCTGCAGCCTTCTTTGCAGGTGCTGCTTTCTTCGCTGCCGCTTTTTTAGGAGCAGCTTTTTTTGCTGTTGCCATAACTGTGTGAATTTAAGGGTTAAACAAAAAATCTTTATGGCAAACAGCCGAGGGGGTTAGGCCTCGGCTGTAGCTGATACTTCTTTTACAGAAACTAAAGTCTTATTGCGGGTCTTACGGAACTCAACGATACCATCAGTTGTTGCGAAAATGGTAAAGTCTTTTCCCAGTCCTACATTATCACCAGGATGGTAAACGGTACCGCGTTGGCGAACGATAATGTTGCCGGAAATGGCCGGCTGACCACCATAGATCTTTACGCCAAGGCGTTTGCTCTGTGAATCCCGGCCGTTCTTTACACTACCTTCACCTTTTTTATGTGCCATTTTTTAATACTTCTATTTACGAATTTACAAAAATAAATTTCAATTAAGCAATATCGCTTATCCTGATCCGTGTAAGGTACTGACGGTGACCGTTCATTTTCTGATACCCCTTGCGGCGTTTCTTTTTGAACACAATCACTTTGTCACCTTTTAGGTGATCAACAATTTCAGCCTGCACTTTTACATTTCCTCCAACGGAAATGTTGCTGTCATTACCAGACATCAGTACTTCTGAAAATTCTACCTTATCACCTGCATTACCCTGAAGGCGGTGAACGAACAATTCCTGGTCTTTTCTAACCTTGAATTGCTGACCTGCTATGTTTACAATCGCGAACATGACTACCCAAAATATTTCGCGCAAAGGTAATATAGTTTTTCGGTTTTTAGCAAATAAATTTTTATAATCTGCTTTCTCTCAATTCCTATAAAAATTTCCTGCCAACTGTCTCCGCAGCTTTTCTTTTTAAACTCCTTTTTGATAATTGTACTTTTGATCCTCCACGATTTCTAGATGAAGATTAAGTCTTTTCTCGCCCGACCTTACGCTTCTATTATTCATAGCAAGCTTCGGAGAGGTATGGCAACGGCAGTAGCTGACCAGCAAACAATCTTTCAGTACCTGTTGAAGATAGGCAGCGGCACGCTTTTCGGCCAAGACCACCATTTTTCCAATGTAAGAACGTACGAGGAGTTTGTGCAAGCCGTTCCAATCAGGGATTATGAAAACCTGAGGCCCTACATTGAAAAAATCAAGTCTGGACAACAGAATATCCTCTGGAAAGGTCGTCCGATTTATTTCGCAAAAACATCCGGGACAACAAGCGGCATCAAGTATATACCGATCACTTCGGACTCTATTCCAAATCACATTAATACTGCCCGTAATGCTCTGCTGTGTTATATGGTCGAGAGCGGGAATACAAGTTTTGCGGACGGCAGAATGATTTTTCTTTCAGGCTCACCAGTTCTGGAACGGGTAGGAGGCATACCTACCGGCAGACTCAGCGGCATCGTCAATCACTATGTACCCAGGTACCTACGCAGTAACCAACTTCCTTCATTCGAAACAAATTGTATTGAGGACTGGGAAGTAAAGCTCGGCAAGATCGTAGAGGAAACCATAAATCAGGATATGACACTGATCAGTGGGATTCCGCCATGGATGCAGATGTATTTTGACTGGCTTATCGAACGCAGCGGGGGCGAAAAGATCAAAAAACTGTTTCCAAACCTGCAGGTATTGGTCCATGGGGGGGTGAATTTTGATCCTTATAAAGCCAAACTATTCGATAGCATCGGCGGCCCGATACATACCATAGAAACCTTTCCTGCTTCAGAAGGATTCTTTGCATTCCAGGACACACTAGATCAGGAAGGTTTGTTACTCAATACTAATTCTGGGATATTTTTTGAGTTTGTCCCGGCATCTGAAATCTTTAACGAACGTCCGACACGGTTGTCTCTGGAAAATGTTCAGCTTGGAGAAAATTATGCGCTCATTATCAATAGTAATGCGGGCTTATGGGGATACAATATTGGAGATACGATCCGGTTCGTGAGCAAAAACCCCTATAGAATCGTCGTAACCGGGAGGATCAAACATTTTATTTCAGCCTTTGGAGAGCATGTTATCAGTGAAGAAGTAGACTACGCTTTACTGCAGGCTGCTATAGAAACCGGAGCCCGGATCATTGAATACACAGTGGCCCCTCAGATTCAAACCGATGGGGAACTTCCCTATCATGAATGGTTTATAGAATTCGAACAGACGCCAGCTGACCTCATGCGTTTCCGCGAGCTGGCAGACCAGAAACTCCGCCAGAAGAACATTTATTATAATGATCTTATCTCCGGGGGCATCCTACAACCCTTAAAGGTGCGGCCGATGCAGCGTCATGCTTTCCAGGAATATATGAAATCACAGGGGAAACTGGGAGGACAGAACAAAGTACCGAGGCTGAGTAACGACAGAAAAATAGCATCGGAACTCACCCCTTGGGTAATAGGCTAATAGTGTACCTAACGATGACTATACCGTCCTGCAGACATCTCAGGATAAATTTATTTTTTGATTTGAAGCAGCGCCTGGTACTGTATGGGCTGTTCCATCAGAGACATCGCCTTTGCTAAATCATTGTCACTTTTCAGGCTATGTTCGATCCTTCCTTTCTGGAAATAGAATCTTGACACAATCTCATTTTCAAGCAATCGCCTGATTTCTTCTTTATTTTTCTGAAGGTCCTGCTGCTTATCATGTGCCACTTTATTCTGTAATGCAGTAAAGTCTGCTTTGATTGCGTCAAAATATTTTTCTCTCGATGCGATATTCCGCAATGAATCGAGTGCAACCTCCGTTTCAGACTTATAAGCATAATCCTTCCCTTCCAGCCATTTTGCAAATGCGGTAAATTCAGAATCAGTAAGCGCAAAGCTGCCTGCAGATGCTATTTTTGGGTGTTGTTTTGCATAGTGTGTAGCATAATCGAAAAAGTAATTTTTAGTATAAAGTGCTACTGCAAGTTTGCTGATGGGTTCATCCGGCACTCTTACGTCAGGCTCTACACCTCCCCCACTCTTTACCTGACGTCCGCCTCTCGTGGTGAAGGTCTGCTGTAAAGAATCAGGGATCTGACCTACACTTCCGTCAGCATTGCGGTGTGAATAGTCAATCGCCTGAATACATCTGCCACTTGGCGTATAATACTTAGCGGTAGTCAATTTTAACCGTGCATTATAGCCAAGATTACGGGTCATCTGCACAAGCCCTTTCCCATAAGAGCGTGTTCCGATCACAATGCCACGGTCCAGGTCCTGCATCGTTCCGGCTACGATCTCTGAAGCTGATGCTGAGGACTGGTTTACCAGTACAGCAACAGGGATGCTCGTATTCCAGGGAGTACCCATTGTCTTATAGTCCTTATCCATTTCCTGCAATTTGCCTTTGGTAGAAACTACCAGTTGACCCCGCTCCAGAAAAAGATTGCACATACTGACGGCCTCGTCCAGAAGACCACCGGGGTTATTCCGCAAGTCCAGCACAACGCCTTTCAAATCAGATTTCACTCCTTTCAGGCTATCCAACGCCTCTCTAACAAGTCTGGTGCAACCAGGAGTAAACTGCGTTAATTTCACAAACGCCAGATTCCGGTCCTTACCTACCAGCCCGGCATATGGCACACTGGAGAGTTCAATTTCTCCGCGGGTAATAATTTTGTTATTCTCTTCGCCGGAATACGCATCTTTGATTCTCATTGTAACCTGAGTCCCCGGAGCACCCTTCAGCAATAAACTGATATCATCTATCGATTTGCCCTTTACTTGCTGATTTTCAATAGACAAGACCTGGTCGCCGGGATGAAGTCCACTTTTTTGGGCGGGGCTGTTCTCGTAAACATCGCTTACATAAATCTCATCGCCCTTTCGCCTCATCGTCGCACCGATACCACCGTATTTACCGGTAGTTTGGAATTCATACTCTTCAATATCTGACTCGGAAATATAATTCGTATACGGGTCCAGGTCTTCGAGCATTGCGTTAATTCCCGTACGTACCAGCTTACCCGGCTCAATTGGATCAACATAGTACGTATTCAGTTCACGGAAAAGAGTGGTAAAGATTTCCAGGTTTTTGGAGATCTCGAAATATGAGTCGGCATTTTTAGCCTGAATAAACAGGAAAGCCGTAACGCCAACAAGCATAAGTTTTGTTTTGCCTGTCAATCTGATCTTAGTATTCATTGATTATCAATGCTTTTCATGAAATTTGCCTGGTAGAAGGCTTGCAAGGAGTAAAACTCCAATACTATTTGGAATATTATATTACTACCTGGACTGTTCCTTAAAAGTAAGGACTAACTGATTAATAAAAACATAAAATTAGGGGTATGCATCCGCCGCTGCGTTTTAGCAGAGATACTGTTGCAGATCACAACCGCTGCGTCAGCACTCGAAAAATGACATAGAATTGTTAAATAGGGAAAAACTATTGACAAAAGCTGTAAATGGTATTATTTTTATTCCATAAATAGTAAATTTGAGTACATTTGACCAATACTAATTTTTGAATCGTGCTTATGAAAAGAAGTTTTTTACTCGCTATATACTTACTAATCGCTGGATTTTCTGCAACCGGACAAAGCTTTACTTTCCAGAACGGGGATACGTCAACCGTATATTCAGTTGCTTCTGATATCAAGGTCTACAACAAGATAAAGGCAACTTCTTCGACCGCGCTTAACCTGAAATGGAAAGTAGATAGCCATGATATTCCAAGTGGCTGGGTGCTGAACGGGATTTGCGACAATAATCTTTGCTATACGGACACTCAGGATCTCTTAGGTGGTACTAATTACTACACTGGGGCGTATAACAACAGCACTTTTGACAATTTTTACGTCTGGTTGAATGCGTCAGGCGCTCCCCTCGGAAGTTCAGCAGTCCTGACCATACAGGTTTCAGATACGGGTGCCCACTATAATAAAATGGTTACGTTTATCGCTAAGAAACAAGCCACTGGAGTGACAACTGTTACAAAGGTTGATGATGATGTAACTATCTATCCTAACCCGGCCCGCGAAGCGTTGAACGTGGTGTTCAACGATAATATGGGTGTCCGTAACATCGCAGTCTATAACCTTATCGGTAAGATTGTCAGCATTTATAAGGTTCATGGCAATAGTGCAAAACTGGATCTTACCGAGGTTCCTTCCGGAATTTATTTTGTAAGGCTAATGAACAGTCAGGGACAGATCGTCGCTACAAGAAAGTTCACCCATCAGTAATCTGTTAGAAGAGATTTAAAAATCCTCTGCACATGCAGGGGATTTTTTTATGTTGTCGTTGCCCTATGCATTGAATGACCCTTTCTTTCTCTTGTTATTATTCTATAAATGCGTACAATAACATTCAGTAACAAATACGCCAACCGTTAGAATACCCGTACGAATAATAAACGCAAGGGTACTCATTTAATTGCAGGGATGCACCAATTTTTTATGTGGAGATTTTTAGATAGTTCGGTAGCTCAGTCGACGGGAACTATCGGTAAAGATGGATCACTTTTCTCTCACCTTGTTAACATTCCTGACAGTCTGACATTACAGCTTTTTTACAAATTACATCATTAATTTGTTGTAAATTTAAATATGGTTCTCCGGATAGTTTTTTTGCTTTTACTGCTTGCCGCTCCAGCGCGTCTTTGGGCAGAAGGTATGTATAAAAGTTTTGAAGAGGCACTATCCGAGCCGCACCTTGTCCGCGTGCTGAAAATAAACTTCAAGGGACTAAAGCAGCTTCCGGATGTTTTTGACAGGTTTATCAACCTTGAAGAGGTACATCTCACCAATAACAACATTTCGGAACTGCCACCGTCTTTTTTTACGCTGAAAAAGCTCAGGATTGCAAAGCTCCACCACAACGAAATCACAATCTTGCCAGATGATATCGGTAGGCTGAAGAAGCTGGAATATCTTTCTCTTAGCTTTAATAAGCTAACGGCACTTCCGGATTCCATTGTGGTCCTGCCAAAGCTTAAAGAGTTGCAGCTAAAAAACAATTTAATTGAGCGATTACCTGAAAATATCGGCAATCTCCGAAATCTGGAAGTACTGAACATCAATTCAAACGCTCTGGAATCTGTTCCTGAATCCGCAGCTCAGCTGAAAAAGCTGGAGGTGCTTGATATCACCGAAAACAAGGTTGTTTCCCTGCCTTCCCGCATTGGTATGCTCGGCAATCTCCGGTTTTTATATATGGCAAGGAACAGGCTGAGCCAGATTCCGGAATCGATAGGCAATTGTCTTAAGCTTCAGGAACTCGATGTAGTACTTTGTGGTGTGTTGCAGTTGCCGCAAACGCTTTCTAACATCCAAAGACTGGATCGGGTTTACATTGATGAGCGGACACTATGCTTTGTACCGGACCCTGGATTAAGATTTCGCCAACAGATCGTAGTAGTGCCTCGCGGAACCACCTTATATCGGTCCTCTCAGACTATGTAATCACGAGCTGTGGTCGTTAATAATCACCCATCTTCCTTTTATCTTTTTTAACAATAAGGTATAGGAACCGCTCAGATCACCCGCCGTACGGGAAAGATTCCACCTACCAACCACGAAATAGTATCTATCTGACAGCTTTTTCAGGCTGACGATCGTCGAAGTCAGTTTACCCATAGCTGTCGCATCGGGATACGATTTCTTATAGCGCTCCAGCGTCTGCTGATAACCATATGTAGGTCCGTTTTTACCGATAAATACCAGGCTATCGTGTTCCCAGTAACCTTTCATATACCCTGCGACATTTCCTTTATTCCACTCCACAACCTGGGCAGCAAGCATCGAGCGGATTTCTGCCTCGTCATCATGTTTTGCTATTGCGCTGGCTCCAGTGAACAGGAGGAACAATGCGAGTAGCAGATTTTTCATCGTATTTGTTTTTGTCAAAGCTAACTATTAAAGAGCAAGTATACCCTTATACCGCAATGGACTCCTTGCTTGATTAATGCCCCGGACGCCTATCTTTGCCCCGTTATGGCAAATGAAAATACGCTTCAGAATATCATATCCCATTGTAAGGAATACGGCTTTATTTTTCAGAGCAGCGAAATTTATGACGGGCTTAGTGCGGTTTATGACTATGGTCAGTATGGCGCCGAACTGAAGAAAAACATCCGGGACTACTGGTGGAAAAGTATGACGCAGATGCACGACAATATCGTTGGCATCGATGCTGCCATCTTTATGCATCCTACCGTATGGAAGGCGAGCGGACACGTTGATAATTTCTCCGACCCGATGATCGATAATAAGGACAGCAAAAAGCGCTACAGGGTCGATCATCTGATAGAAGGCTATGCCGACACGCTGGATGAAGCCGGGAAAACTGAGCTGCTTCAGCGTATGGAACAGCTCCTGGCGGCAGATGACTACCCTGGTCTGAAGCAGCTGATCGAGGAAAAAGGCATCAAATGTGCTGTGAGCGGCACTGCCAACTGGACGGATGTTCGCCAGTTCAACCTCATGTTCAGCACTGAGTTCGGTGCAGTTTCCGGCGATGAGGGAGAAGACAATAATGTGTACCTGCGTCCTGAGACAGCTCAGGGGATCTTCGTCAATTTCCTGAACGTGCAGAAAACAGGGCGTATGAAAGTGCCCTTCGGCATTGCACAGGTAGGAAAAGCGTTTCGAAACGAGATTGTGGCGCGCCAGTTCATTTTCCGCATGCGGGAGTTCGAGCAGATGGAAATGCAGTTCTTTGTCCGTCCGGGCACTCAGAAAGAATGGTATGAATTCTGGAAGGAAGCGCGCATGAAATGGCATCTGAGCCTGGGCATTCCGGCTGATAAATACAAGTTCCACGACCATGCCAAGCTGGCGCATTATGCTGATGCCGCCTGTGACATCGAGTTCGAGTTCCCCATCGGATTTAAGGAGGTGGAAGGCATACACAGCCGCACAGACTTTGACCTGAAAAACCATCAGCAGTACAGCGGGAAGAAATTGCAGTATTTCGATAATGATCTGAACGAGGAAGGAAAACCATACGGCAACTATATTCCTTACGTGGTCGAGACTTCCATTGGACTTGACAGGACCGTGATGATGGTGCTGAGCCATGCTTACACAGAAGAAGACCTGAGCACGCCGGAAAAGAAAGATGACCGTGTAGTGCTGAAGTTCCCGCCCATGCTGGCGCCTATTAAGCTAGCTATTCTCCCGCTGGTGAAAAAGGACGGACTTCCGGAGATCGCGAAGGAACTGATGGCTGAATGCCGCCCTCATTTCAAATGCTTCTATGAAGAAAAAGACACTATCGGGAAGCGCTACCGCAGGATGGACGCCATCGGTACCCCGTTCTGTGTCACGATTGACCACCAGACAAAGGAAGACCAGACCGTAACGATCCGCTACCGGGACAGCATGACCCAGGAACGCATCCCGCTTTCCGAAGTAAAGAACCTGGTGCTCGGACATATACAGCCCACCTTCCGCTAATTAGACGATAAGACAACTTTAATTACAGATTTACAGCAGTGCCGGCCATAGGATAAGATACCGATCAGGCCGGCACTGCTATTTTTAACGTAGGCTGTTAAACCGGTGGCTGCCCTCCTTGCCATTGCAGCCACATTATAGAAGCTTTCACAGGTCTATGTACTATTTAGCAGTTCGTTAAGTACGAAAGGCAGCATTTTTTATCCATTCAACACATGAGAACAGGAATCACATACCTTGCAGGCCTGCTCCTGATGCTCAGTTGCGAACGGGCACCTAAAGAAGAGCCAAGGATACTTGGGCCATTACCCGGCACAACGCAGCGTATGGATACCGTACTCCCCAAACATTCGGATACGCTGGTACCTGACGACACTACCGCCTACCGTATCAACACCGGTATCGTCACACCCGACCAGGTAGTGAGCTTTGCCATGACCCTGCAGGGCGTTCCTTATCAATATGGTTCCTGTACCAGAGAATCAGGGTTCGACTGTTCCGGTTTCATCTACTATGTCTTCAATCACTTCTATATTGATGTGCCCCGCTCATCGGTAGATTATACCAGGGTCGGCAAGGAAGTACCTGTCTCAGCAGCAAAGCCAGGAGACCTCATCCTTTTCACAGGCACGAACCCCGCTAACCGCACCGTAGGGCATATGGGCATTGTTACAATGGCCACTCCGGACTCCCTGGTGTTTGTTCACTCCAGCTCAGGATCGGCAAATGGCGTCACAATGACTCCGCTCAACGAACACTACAGGAAGAGGTTTGTCAAAGTGATCCGTATCTTTAAACAGAATGAGCTGTAAACCTAGCTGCTGAAGACGTAACTTTCCTGCGGCTCCTTATCTTCACTACAGGAACACAGTTATGGGCTCAAGATTACTATACACAATATTTTTTCTCAGCTTCATCATCGCAGGCTGCAGCAAAAAGCCGCTGGCCCGCAATTTCATCACCCGAAAGGTCGTACTTGTTTCCGTAGATGGACCACGATGGAGCGAAACCTGGGGTTCATCCGAACGCCGGTACATTGTGCATCGCAGCAAGGATATGCTGCCGCTGGGAACGCTGCTGACAAAGTTCTCCAACAACGGACATACCTATACCTCCGCCGGACATACGGCTATGCTGACCGGAGTGTACCAGGCATTGGAGAACTCTGGTAAAGAAACACCAGACCAGCCCAATATTTTCCAGTGCTGGCGCTGGGCTAAGGGCATGCCTGCGGATAAAGCATGGATCGTCTCCTCCAAAGACAAGATAGAGGCGCTTGCAGATTGCCTGAACCCCGATTGGCGGGGCAAATTCCTGCCCATGACCGACTGCGGAGTAAATGGCTTAGGCACAGGTTACAGAAATGACTCGATCACTTTCAGAAAAGCCAAAGAAGTATTCTCAAAGCACCATCCTGTCCTCACCATGGTACATTTCAGAGAACCTGACTATAGCGGACATGGCGGTAACTGGGAGGCTTATCTCCAGGGCATCCGCAACACAGACCGCTATGTATGGGAGCTTTGGAACTACCTTCAGGCAGATCCGGAGTATGCAGGCGTCACTACTATGATCATAACCAATGATCACGGGCGACATAAGGATGGTCACCGCGATGGCTTTATCAGTCATGGCGACGGATGCGACGGATGCCGGCATATTGAGCTGATGATACTCGGCCCAGACACGAAGAAGATGACCGAATCCGGTGAAAGATATGAGCTGATCGATGTGCCCTCAACCATCGCGGCATTGCTTCAATTCCCTATGATGCAAGCTAAAGGAAAGGTGATGGAAGCGGTATTTTCCGGACAATAAAAAATCCCGCACCTGCGGGATTTCTGTTATAGCTCCGTACTTCTTTTCTCCTTCGGTATCGTGATGGTCTTGTACATCCTTGCGCCGTCCCGCAGGATCTCCGCCTTCAGGCTGCTGCCCGGGGTCACATCATCCATCCGGCGCAGCAACTCGGCTACATCCCTGATATTCTCATTGTCAATGCGGGTAATAACATCACCGCTCCGTATATCGCTTTTGTCGGCAGGAGTACCTGGCTTTACATCCCTCACCATCACACCTTCACCCTCATCCCTGTCCTCTACAGCGATACCGAGTTTTGGTCTGCGGGTCCGAAAGATGTCATCATCAAAAGAGAAAGGTCGCATATCACGGGGCAGCATAAAAGGACGTCCGGCATTGGGCATTTGTTCCAGCGCTCCCAGTACGCCCGGCTCCATGCGCTGTACCAGCGTGGCGGTTGTCTGCCGGGTCTTGTTATCGCGGAGGTATGTGACCGTCACCTTATCGCCGGGATCGTAAGACAGGATGGTCTGTACAAGATCGCCGGCATCCGTGATCGCGGTGGTGTCTATTCGGGTAATGATATCGCCTTCTTTCAGACCGGCTTCGTCTGCCGGACTGTCCTCACTGACCTCACTGACCAGAGCGCCGGTGCCTTTATAGTCGCTCTTAGACATCACGCCCAGCATGGCTCTGCCCGCTCCCCGCGAACTCCCCCGCTCCCCACCTTTGCGGATTATGATCTTCTTACTGATGTTTTCCTGCTCCAGATCGCTGCGGCTGGCCACAAGCTCACCGTCTACATAAACCCCATCACCCGAAATTTCAACAGTAGTAGCATCATCCTCCAGCCTTGTAAGTATCCGGGTCTCCTGATGGCGGCTCTTTTTTGTTTCACTACCGCCCCGTTGTGCCATAGCCCCAGTGGCCGACACCATAGCTGCTAATAAAAGAATGGATATTCTCATCGTTACAAAGGTTTGGTTTGCTGCAAATTTAAAAATGTCGATACTTGACGACAATCAAAAAACCGTTAAAAACACTGCCCTACTGCCGCGCTTCCCGGAGGGGCTGGCACACTCTTTTTTCCTACTATTACAGCGATTGGAATTGTGATGGACAGATGAACTGAAGTGGATGAAGATGAACGAAGACCGATTGCAATAAATTACTTTCTCAACATAAAGGACTGTTTCGGCAGTCCTTTTTTGTGTGTTGTCATTCTGTAAAAATATATCAGCCCCGGCCAGGGCTGGCACAGGATTTTAAAGGATATAGACGTAAAGATTGGACATGAACCGGTAGATGAAGTGAAGGACATTGTGAATAGGATCATAACCGAGTTAGCGCGACAATCGAGATAGAAGGCGGAGTTGCCCACAGGTAGGTCCGCCTTATACATTTAACGACGCTCAGCGCTGAATACTTTTTCTCCCTGCACCACAGTCATCAGCACTTTCGCAGCTCTTGTTTTCGCTGCATCCGCACTCATCAGATCAGTGTCCAGCATTACCAGGTCGGCGGCCATTCCCTGCTTCAGGCTCCCTTTCTCTTTTTCCTCGAATGAGGCTCTTGCTGCCCAGGTGGTTATTCCCTGCAACGTTTCCGTTGGAGTAAGCGCGTTGGCAGGCTGGTACCCGCCCTCCGGATAGCCCTTTGCATCCATACGGAACACGGCCGCATAGAACGTCTTCAGTGGCGCTATATCCTCAACAGGGAAGTCAGTGCCCAGCGGCAGCCATCCGTTCTGCTGCAACAGTCTCTTATAAGCATAGGCGCCACGCTCTCTTTCCGCGCCAAGTCTTTGTCCCGCCCAGTACATATCCGAGGTGGCATGGGTGGGTTGCACCGAAGGCACGATGCCATACCTGCCAAACAAGGCGAAGTCTGCGGGATGCACTACCTGTGCATGCTCTATGCGCCAGCGTCTTTCATTCTTTCCCCTCAGGTATTTTGCATAGATGTTCAGGATGGTCCGGTTGCCGCTGTCACCTATAGCATGCGTGCACATCTGCAGGCCCCTGCTGTAGAGCAACCGCGCCACAGAGTCGAAATGCTCTGGTCTGGAAAGAAGCGCTCCGTGATGATCCGGATGATCGCTATAAGGCTGCAGCAGACAGGCACCCCTTGAACCGAGTGCACCATCCGCATATACTTTAAAGGACGCCACCCGCAAACGTTCTGTCTCCATCTTGCCGCGCCTGAACAGCCATTCGTAATTTTTCGGCACATCGCTGAGCATAACGTTCAGCTTCATCTTCAGTGCTCCTTTTTGCTGCAGACTGTCCAGCAGCACTACCTGCTCAAAGTCCAGCCCGCAATCGGCAATTGAGGTCAATCCGGCCGCAAAGCAGTTCTGTTCGGCCTCTTTCAGCGCCCTGCTCATCTGTGCTGCCGTATAAGCGGGAATTCTCGAGGTCACCAGGTCTACAGCATTGTCTATGAGCAAGCCTGTCGGTTTCCCGTTGCGCACCACTATCTCCCCGCCGGTCAGTGCCTGCCCCGCGCGGATCCCTGCCAGCTCCAGCGCCCTGCTGTTGGCGATGGCGGCATGACCATCTACTCTCGTAAGCAGCACAGGGCGGTCGGGAAACAGGGAGTCCAGCATTTCATTCACCGGAAACTCCTTTACCTCCCAGTCGTTCTGGTCCCAGCCCCTGCCGGTGAGCCAACCTTCGGTATGACTGGCTGCAAATGCCCTGGTCTTATCCAATACTTCCTCCCATGACTTCGTGCCCACCAGGTTTGCCTTCTGCAGGCTTTGGGCATAGCCGTAGAAATGCGCATGAGCATCAATGAAACCGGGGTAGATAAACTTTCCCGCAGCGTCAATCTCCTCCTTGCCCGCATACCTTTCCTTTAACTCCTGCGTGCTGCCTACCGCCAGTATCCTGCCATCCCTGATCGCAACGGCTTCTGCAACCCGGAACGAATCATCCACCGTGTAGACCTTTGCGTTATAGATCAGCAGGTCGGCTGCTTCCTCCTGTTTGCAGGAGATCAAGAAACCAGAGAAAGCAATGGTGTATAAAATGCGCTTCATAAAGAAAAGATACAAAGCACCGGATGAAACTAATAATCTGACAGCTTCACCAAACAACGAAGCCAGGGCACGTACCCTGGCTTCGTTATTTCTTTTCGGATGATCTCTTTTTTTCCTGTATGGTCACCACATGCTCGCCGGATCAGGAGTCCAGCAGGTAGCTGTTCTCCTCAGGCAGGGCGCTCCAGTTCATGCTTTCCATGCCGGAGATGCCTTCGAGGCTTCCGGAGATCTGCAGGGAGTTGTTGATGATCACCTCCAGCAGCTTTTCTTTCTTCTTCCAGTTCTTCTCAAAGTCATCCCGCTCCTTCTGAAGCGTAGCGCGGAACTTACGGAAGCTGTCCCGCATGGCATTCCACTGTCCCATGAACTCACTGCCGGTCAGGTAATCGTAAAGCATTACCATTTTATCGCCCTTGTTCTCCTGGCTCTTCCGGGCCTCATACACTTTCAGCACGGCTTGCCTCAATACGCTCACCAGACTTTTTACCTCGCTGAAATTACAGATATAAACACCCTGCTTTTCACCAAACCGGTCCATATCTTTCGGCATTGCCTGGGAAACGATGACTGCAATATCCGCACTGCAGGCTACCATGTCGGCTTTCAGCTTGTCTATCCAGTCCGTACCGAAGCTTTGGGTGCGCTTGCTTTCGAAAATGATGCAGCCACACTCCTGTCCAAAGGCGTTTCTTACGGTCAGGATACAGTCTGCCCCCCGCACGCCCTTACCCACCTCGCTCACTTTATCGAACGGGAATGTCTGCTTCAAAAGGTCTTCCAGCGCTATCTCCTGTACCTCTCCCTGCAGCTGCATGCTTCCCTGCTCCGCCTTGCGCAGCGCCTCCTCAGCCAGCTTTCTCTGGGCCTCGAGCTGCATTTCCATCTCCTTCAGCTTCATCTGGTGTTCCTGCTCGCGCAGCTTGTAGCGCTCGTCTTCCTGCCGCTTCAGATCTTCCATGATCTTTGCCCGCTCGGCCATCAGTTGTTTCTGCGTTTCGAGCTCCATTTTTGTCTTCAGGTCTTCCATCTCCTGCATCTTCCGCATAAACTCCACCTCTTTCTGTCGTGCCGCCTTCAGCTTCTCATCACTTTCTTTCCTGGAATCCTCCAATGCCTTCAATTGGTGCTGGAAGTCAGCCTGCAGCTTCTCATTCAGTTCCTTTGCAATTTGTTTCTCTTGCTCTTTACAGGCTTCCTCCACCCGCTTCTTCAGCTCCGCCTCCTGGGCATCAAGCTTTTGCTGCAGGTCTTTCTGCCTGCCTTCCAGCTGCGCCTTTTCCTGGTTCAGGGCGTCCAGTCTTTTACGCCATTCCACTTCCATTTTGGAACGCATCTCTTTTTCTATACTCTGGGCAATAGCATCGGTGGGCTCAAACTGGGCAGAACAACCTGGGCACGTGATCAATGTCGACATACACTACAAAATCCTTGGTTAACGGGAAGTTACAAAGATCGGATTTATGATTAACGGCTCCGGTTATTATTTTTACAGGGTTCATGCAGCGAGGGATTTGTTTTTTGTTGATATGGTTTTGGCTGGCGCCTGCACTGAAGGCTCAGGTGCCCTCGCGTGCCCAGCGCTTTTTCAACCTTGCCATGATCTACGAAGGAAGGAAAGAGCACGACCGCGCCAGGGCCAAGATGGAAGACGCCATTAGGCTTTACCCTCAGTTCACTACCGCCTACAGCATGCTCGGTGAGTGGTATTTCAAAGACCAGCGGTACAATCTTTCCGCCGATATCTTTCAGCGCGCCTACCGCAACACACCTAACGGCAGCACGCTTTTCGCCCTGCCTCTGGCAAAAAGCCTTATCTACGCCGGCAGGCCCGAAGAAGCGCTGGCACTCGGCTACCAGGACTCCAAAGAATGGAAAAAGCTGCGCGATCAGGCACAGTTCGTGCTCAGTGCCCGCAACCATGTCTGGAGAGACACGGTCTTCAGCCTCGGTCGCACCAACACCGCCGACGCAGAGCTGTTCCCGCACATCACGCCCGACGAGCAGAAGATCTATTTTACCCGCCGCCGAAACGGCAGCGACGAAGATTTCTACTATGCCTGGCGCGACAGCTGCGGGGGCTGGTTCAGCGCTCGTAACATGGGCAGCCCGCCCAACACACCCGACCAGGAAGCAGCACAGATGATCTCTGCCGACGGACATTATCTCTTCTTCACCAAATGCGAGAACCGTTCCGAGAACGGCTGGGAGGCCGGGGGGTGCGATCTGTATATGTCCTACACGGCAGACAGCATCTGGTCGGCACCGCAGAACTTCGGGGCTACCATAAACTCCCCCGCCTTCGAGGGAATGCCCTGCCTCTCGCCCGATAACCGCGAGCTGTACTTCGTCAGCGACCGCCCGGGCGGCTTTGGCGGACTCGATATCTGGGTTTCCCGGTTCGCGGAAGGACTCTGGCAGGCCCCGCGCAATCTCGGTGCGGAAATAAACACGGCGGGCAACGAAACAGCACCATTCCTTCACATTGACAACCAGACACTGTATTTCGCCAGCGACGGACATCCCGGCTTCGGACATGCGGACCTGTTCATCGCCCGGAGAAAGAATGACACGAACTGGACTAAAGCCGTCAACATGGGCGCGCCCATCAACACCGCAGCCGATGAAAGCGGCCTGTCTGTCAACTTCGCAGGTAACCGGCTCTACTTCTCTTCCGACCGGGAGGGTAAACGGGGCAATTGCGATCTGTATGAAATGAAACTGCCGGCGGAACTGCAACCCAAGCCGGTGGTGACGATAAAAGGCTATGTCTATGACAGCCTTTCCAAACAGAGACTGAACCACACCAGCATCTTCGTAAAGGAAACCTATACGGGCAATCCCTCCTACCAGTTCACCTCCAACCGCGGCGACGGGAGCTTTATGATCACCCTGCCGGCAGGACGCAAATACGACTGGAGCATAGATCGCGTATCATTCATGAAGCGTGAGGAGGAAATGAACATCCCCGGCGAACTGGCAGGTACGGAGCATGCCTACACGATACCAATGCTGCCGGACGATTATGTGGAGCCCGTAAACGACAGCCTGATTGCCACTGTGCAGTTTCCGCGCAACAGCGCAAAGCTTACGGAAGACGACCGGGCGAGGCTGCGCAATGCGATGCGGCCATGGCTGGAAGACCCGAGGGGCGTGATGGTATTCATCAACGGCTATACCGACAACAGCGGAACCCCAATGATCAACGAAGAGCTAAGCTACCAACGCGCAGGGCTGGTAGCCCGGGAGATCATGGATATGGGCTGGAACGAAATGAGTCTCAAGACCCAGGGCTGGGGAGAAGCCAACCCAGTAGCGCCAAACGAAACCGAAGAAGGACAGTCCATGAACCGGCGGGTAGAGGTGGTGATCAGGAGGTGAGGAAGAAAGTTTTTCCGCGCAGCATTCATATATAAGCTCCTGTTGACTTTCTATTGACGGACAGATGTAAGGATTTGTGGCAGGGTGCTGTTACCGGTGAGCTGCCTCTATAGTGCACTCGTTTGTGACTTCCTTCCAAAAACCATATTAACAGCCGCAAGTCATATTCATATTATTGGGATAGCAAAATAAGCCTGTTCTGCGTCTTAGCGTTCCGGCGCCATAGTAAACGGTATTCTGAATAGGCATGACCGGAAATCTTACCCGCATGACGGTTTTTGGGAAAAACCTAAAAGTCATCCGCCCAAAAACTTCAGAACCCAACTCTCGGGGCTTTGAACGCAACTCTTTCCCTTTTGGACGCATCTCGTTCACCTTTGGATCAATATCCTTGAAAGCAACTCCCTGGTCTAAAAATCCATCTCTCCTGGTTTCCCCGCCCCTTCTCACTTCACAGGACAGAAACCGGATATATAGTCTGTAACACTAAATGGCTTGAACCTGATAGAGGCTGCTATGGGCCGGGAATGACGAAAGCAGGGGAATGGACCGTCCATCACCCCTCTTATGGTACGCGCCGTTAATATTTGGGCTGTTACCTGGAGGTAGCCTGTCCATTGATCAATAAGTACACCTGCATCGATCAGCCATAACTGCCTTACAGATCAGCACCAACCCCTTGAGCCATTGCGCCATTGAGCCATTGCGCATTCATAGCCTCGTTATCCGGCATGCCGCCATCCAAAAAAGAATTAGCTTTGCGCTTTCTTTCTTAATATATGGAAGTCAGCACTCATACCCCGCAGGAAGCTACCGTGGAACAAGCCACGAAGCTCGGTCTGCGTCCCGAAGAATTTGACAAGATCCGGGAGATACTGGGGCGTACCCCCAATTTTAATGAAGTAGCCATGTACTCCGTGATGTGGAGTGAGCACTGCAGCTACAAGAACTCCATCAAATGGCTGAAGACCCTGCCTCGTGAAGGCGAAAGGCTGCTGGTAAAAGCCGGAGAGGAGAACGCCGGGCTCGTAGACATCGGTGATGGCTGGGGCTGTGTGTTCAAAATTGAGTCTCATAACCACCCCAGCGCCATCGAGCCCTTCCAGGGAGCGGCTACCGGGGTCGGCGGCATTCATCGCGACATCTTTACCATGGGCGCCCGCCCCATCGCAGCGCTTAATTCCCTGCGTTTCGGCAAGCTGGACAACCCCAAGACCAAATGGCTGCTAAAAGGCGTGGTGAAAGGCATCGGGCACTATGGCAACTGCTTTGGTGTGCCTACAGTCGGGGGCGAAATCTACTTCGAGAGCTGCTACCAGACCAATCCCCTCGTCAACGCGATGAGCGTAGGCGTGATCAAGGCGGGAAAGATGGTGAGCGCAACCTCTCATGGCGCGGGCAATCCGGTGTTCATCGTCGGTGCGTCTACCGGTAAGGACGGGATAGGCGGTGCTTCCTTTGCCTCTGCCGATATTACGGAGAGCAGTGCCGAGCAATTGCCTGCCGTACAGGTTGGCGACCCCTTTGAAGAGAAGAAGCTCCTCGAAGCATGTCTTGAAGCGGTGGAAACAGGCGCCCTCGTGGGCATGCAGGACATGGGTGCCGCCGGCATCACCTGTTCTACCAGCGAAATGAGCGCCAAGGGCGAGCACGGCATGATCATTCACCTGGACAAGGTGCCTACCCGCCAGCAAAACATGAAGCCCTGGGAGATGCTGCTCAGCGAAAGCCAGGAAAGGATGCTTATTGTGGTGAAAAAAGGCAGGGAAGCCGAGATAGAAAAGCTGTTTGACCGCTGGGACATCCACTGTGTGCAGATAGGAGAGGTGACTGAGGAGAAACTGCTGAAGTATTATATGAACGGAGAGCTTGTTGCTTCGGTACCGGCCGAGAGCCTGGTGCTGGGCGGCGGCGCTCCGGTCTATGAAAGAGAGTATACCGAGCCTAAATATTTTGAGGAGATCAGGAAATTTGATGCTGCTGCAATAACACGTCCTGCCGACCTGATGGAAGTGGCGTGGCAACTGATCCAGACGCCCAACATTGCCAGCAAGCGCTGGGTGTATGAGCAGTATGACAGCATGGTGGGCACCGGCAACACCAATACCAACGAGCCAAGCGATGCTTCGGTAGTAAGGGTGCATGGTTCGCAGAAAGCGCTGGCCTGCACCACGGATTGCAACAGCCGTTACGTATGGGCAGACCCCTATAAGGGCGGAATGATCGCCGTGTGCGAGGCGGCGCGCAATATCGTGTGCAGCGGGGGCATTCCTGTTGCCATCACCAACTGCCTCAACTTCGGTAATCCGTATAACCCTGAGGTCTATTACCAGTTCGTGCATGCTATCAAAGGTATGGGCGATGCCTGCCGCAAGCTGGGCACACCGGTAACCGGGGGCAACGTGAGCTTCTATAACCAGAGCGAGGACGGACCTGTGTACCCGACACCAACCATCGGTATGGTGGGTATTATGGACAGTGTGACAGATAAACTGACGATGTTCTTCCGCTACGAGGGAGATACCATCTACCTGCTGGGTCATCAGAAGGATGATATTAATTGTTCCGAATACCTGCATCATATCCTGGGTGTAACGGTAAGCCCGGTGCCTTATTTCGAGCTGGAAGAAGAGTACCAGCTGCAGGAAGCCGTGATCAGGCTGAACAAGGAGAAGCTGCTGGTATCTGCGCACGACCTGTCGGAAGGCGGACTCTTTGTGGCGCTCGCAGAAAGCTGTATGCAGCAGAACATGGGCTTCGAGATCAGCACCGACAGCAGTATGGCTAAGGACGGCTACCTGTTCGGCGAGGCACAGAGCCGCGTGGTAGTGAGTGTGAGCGCTGATAAGATTGCAGCATTCGAGTCGGCTATGGGTGCGGTGCCTTTCACGAAGCTGGGTACGGTGAAAGCAGATGGTCATCTGCGCATCGACGGCAGCGACTGGGGTCATATCCGCGACTGGAAGCAAGCTTACGATGAGGCGATCGAGAAGCTGTTGAACCAGGCATAGGACAAAAGATAAGATAAATGAAAAGCCACCTGCAGCACAGGTGGCTTTCTTTATGGAGACAATCTCGTAATTACTTAATAAACTTCACGGCGCAGGTCCTGTCGCCATCGGTGACATAAGCTACATATACGGAAGGGGGAAGATCAGGCAGCGCGATCATGTCCTGGTTCGCGTTGACCTTGGCTGTGTAGATGATATTGCCGCGGGTGTCTGCGATCTGCAGGGTAGCGTCCTGGTGGTTGGCAAAATAAAGGTTGCCGTTGTTGTACCATGCGTTCAGGGATGCATCATAGTCGGCCAGGCGGGCCTTGATGATATGGCTGTACTCCACACCCCCGTCGTTGCGTACGATCTTCAGGCGGTAGTAGTTGACCGGCGCTGCGTTGCTGTGCGTGTAGCTGTAATCGCTGCCGGCTGTATTGTTGCTGTTTACAGTGCCCAGCTCATGGAAGGCGATACCGTTGGTGGAATGCTCCACAACATATTTGCTGATGCCATCTTCCGACTCTGTCTTCCAGGATACCTGCACGTTCCTGCCGGCAGTCTTTGCAGCGAAGGAGGCAAGCTTTACAGACAGCGTGTTCGACTCGATGTTGCCTGCATACACGATATCGTCAACAAAGGCATTTGCCATATTGCCGGCAGAAGACTCGGCATACATCATAAAAGAATTGATGACGGTGTTGGCTGCCAGCGCGGCTTTGGGCACATTGCCCATGAAGGTGCCATTGGAGAAGAAATCCCAGGTACCCGCCGCAAGCGTGCGAAGGCTGCCATTGATGTCGGTATAGTTGATGGGGTTGCTGCTGTTGTTCATGTACATCACTACGTTGTTGAGGGTGCCGTAGGGAATAGTGATTGACTGGGCTACCCATGCTGTGCCTACCCGGAAATTCACCGTAGCGTTGGAAGCGCCGCACTGGATCTGGATGCCGGTAAAAGTCTGCGAGCCTGTGAAGCCGCCACTGCTGGAGAAGCTGTTGCTGGAGGGCACGCTGCCGCCATTGCCCGCCATCAGGTAAAAGTTGCCACTGGTGATGCCTGTGCCGCCGTTGAGACTGTCGCCGATGGAGAAGCTCACCTTCAGCGCAAACGTATTGGTGCCTGCAGGCGATTCGTAGATAGAGAACTTGTTTACCGAAGTAGAAGTCGGCGCCTGTATGCGCATGGCACTGCCGCTCCCTATGAACGGATAGTTCTTCATAACGATCTTACCGCCTCCTGCACCCACACGAATTCTTGCCGTGGAGCCGTCAGCCGGCATGGGAACAAAGCTGTTGGCAGAAAGATGTGTGATCGCTGTATTGGTAGTCAGGGAATCCTGCACGGACCCGAAATTATAGCTGTATACCTGGGCGGTACTGAGCAGCGGGGTGAGGAGTAAGGAAGAAAGAATGAGGTAGATTTGCTTCATACGCTGATATTTTACACAAAAATAAAGTGTAATACCATAATATGGAAGAGCCTGACGGGTTATATTTTCATTACCCTGCGCTAAGCCTCAAAACATACCTGGGAATACTTCGTAGCGGTAGCCAGTGGCGGGTTCAGCTTGCGGACGGCAACCCGCACCCGGTCATTCTCCGGGAACTTCTCTTTTACCCGGCCGTGAATAGTGCGGACAAAGCTCTCCAGCAATTCTCCGGGCTCGGCGAATGCTTCGGCAACCATCTGTTCTATAAGCGAATAATCAATAAAGGGAAAGGCGTTCTCATGGGTCACGTTGACGAAGACGTCCACGTCGATCTCAAACTCGTTGCCCGTGATCTTTTCTTCGGGGTAAAGCCCCACTTTGGCGTGAAGCCTGATGCCATGGAGTGAAATGGTAAGCATAAAGGATGTTTGTGTTTGGCGGCGGAAAGGTACGAATGCTGCGGCAGGACGAGACCATTCCCGACCTGAATCAGTTTCGCAGCCGCATCCGTACGGGCTTATTTAAACCGTGTATCCGCGCTATAAGGCTCCACAGTCACCTCGTATTTGCGGGGCAGCTTCCGGAAGGTGTTCAGGTCATAGACATGGTAGAAACCATTCCTGCCGCTGCAGCCGGAGGCATGGTGCGGCGGTGGCCCGTCTGTATTCGCATTCCTGCTCAGCACGTAAAAAGTGCCGTTCCGATCATCTACGGTGATCGCATGCGGCTGGTAAAACGGTCCCTCGATCTTGGTGGGCTGCAGGGTGTTATAGTTGATCGCGTAGACTGAACCTTTGGTCCTTACCTGGCTGCTGGCATCTTCCATACAGGATACGAACCAGTAAGGACGCGAACTGCTGATGGCGATCTCCTGGGGATAGGTGCCGACCGGTATTATCTTTATCAGGGTATCCGCTACTGCATCCATCACCCTTACCTCGTTTTTGTTCTGCAGGGTGATCAGGTATCTGGAATGGTCCGGGCTCATCATGATCTCGTGCACGACGGCGATACCTGTGATATCGTTGCCGATGCTGACTTCCTGGATCTGCGGCCAGCTCAGGTTGAACTTATAGATCACGTTCTTTCCCTCTGAGGTTACATAGAACGTCTCGAACGACTCGTCGGTAGCGATGCCATGCGGGCGCACCAGGTTGGGAATCGTGCCCTCGATCTGCTTTGTCTCCAGGTTTACGATCAGCACCTTTCCGTCGTCGGCCCAGTCGCAGATGATCATTTTCTTTCCGTCGGGCGACAGGTGAAAGACATTCCAGGAACCCAGTCCTACATAGATCTCATCCACCACCGAATCGGTAGCCGTACTGATCTTCTGCACATACTGCGAGTTCAGGAAGCTGACGTAGGCAAACTTTCCGTCTTTCGTGACCCGCACACAATGGGGCGCTTCGATGTCTTCGCTCTTGCCGATCGGGATATAGCGCATCACCACCCTTTTCTCCGCATCTACCGAAGCCAGCAGATCGCAGCCCTGCATGGTCATGTATATCTTCTGGCGGGTGGCACTGTTGGCGGCAAAAGCTATGTTTCCGTCCTTGTCAGGAGCGCCGGCGGCGATCCAGTCCCTGATCAGCAGGTACTGGTCTCTTGAAAGCGGTGGCCGGTTAAAAGGCATGGTGGGTGTGGCAATGGGCCCCAAATCTGCATGGGTGTTGATAAAATAAAGCAGGGGGCTGTTCTGGGGGGAAAAAGGCACGACTGCGGCGCCGGTGCGTCCGCCCGCAAACAGGTCGCTCCACTGGCTGAGCAGGAGATCGCCGGCCTTGTCGTAGCTGATGCCGTTGTGACAGCCCGCAGTGGCGCACTGGTTGTCCATGATCTCGGCGATCTTTGCAGGAAAGCCGCTTCCAGGTCCCTTTGGCTTTACGGGATCGTGCTTGCAGGCACTCAGGGAAGCGAGACTGCTGATCAGAAAAAAAACTATTAACCTATTGAAAGACATAGCTATTAGGGTGATTATTAAAGTTAGGGAATATTTGCCACCCCTGCTTAAAAGACAAGCACGCTCTCGGATAGGTTTGCAGGAACGGGGCTGCTGTGGTAATCTTGCAGCGATTGCATGAGATTGCTGCTGCATAAAATAGTGTTGTTGCTTTGCCTGCTTCCAGCCGCTGCCCAGAGCGCAATGCCGGAAGAGCCGGTCACTGTGCTCATCAGCGAAATAAATCTGTACGGGAACAATAAGACCCGGGCCGGCATCATCCTGAGAGAACTCAGCGTGGCACCCGGCAGCAGGGTAGCCGCTGATTCGATGACGGCGCTGGTAACACAGAACAGACTGAGACTGATGACTGTGGGTCTGTTTACAGACATTGATATCCGGATCGATACGATATCTGCCGCCGAGGTGAGATGGAATATTTACCTGAAGGAAAGATGGTATCTGATACCGGAGGTTTCCGTGCAGCTGGCCGACCGCAACTTCAATGTATGGTGGAAAGAGCAGGGACGGGATATCAGGAGAACGATCCTAGGCGTAACGCTCCGGCATAAGAACTTCCGGGGAGCGCTGGAAAACCTGAGCCTCACCGCGCAGGTGGGCTACACCAAAAAGTTTTACATAGACTACCTGAAACCGTATATCGACAAAAAGCAGCGGCACGGGCTGGGATTTTCGCTGGGCCTGTCAGAGAGCCAGGAAACTTTTTTCGCTACGGATAGCAATAAGCTCAGGTTTGTACGATCTGGCAGCCATTACATCATCCGCCAGTATGAAGCGGCAGTGGCCTATACCTACCGTCCGGCGTATGCAGGCAGGCACCTGGTGCGGCTGGGCTACAAGCATCTGATCGCTGCCGATACCATTCTCGAACTCAACCCCGAATACTTCGCAGGCGGCAGCCGTGATCTGAAGCATATAGAGCTCACCTATCGCTACGAGCTGAACAGGACGGACAACTGGAACTACCCGCTGAAAGGCGTAAAGCTGATCGGCCAGGTATTCAACCGAATCGGGATAGAGGGCATGCACTACCAGTTGCTGGCAGGGCTCGAGGCGGCAGATCACCGGCACCTTGGCGGAAACTGGTATACCGCCGCGGTGTTCCGCGGACGCATCGCCCTGCCGGAGCGGCAGCCGTATGTGCTACGGGCAGCCCTGGGCACCAGGTATGAATACGTAAGGGGGTATGAATACTATGTGATTGACGGATCACAGTTTGGCGTGGGCAGGATGAACCTGAAGTATGAGCTGCTCAACAAGACGGTCCGGAACATCCCCCTGAAATATCTCCCCGCCATACCCATCCGGATATACCCGAAGCTTTTTGCGGACGCGGGGTACGTGAAGAATGAATTGGCCGGCAACAGTTTTCTGAATAACAAATGGCTTTATGCGGGGGGTGCCGGTATTGACATATTCACAGCTTACGATATGAAGATAAGATTGGAGTATGCCCTGAATCACTTGGGACAAAAAGGACTATTTTTACACTTCAGCAGCGAATAGCGGCATTCTCCTTGGTCTGCCTGCAGCGCTTCATCAACGACCAGAACCAGCATGCTCGTAGCTATTTACAACCGGACTTTTGAGAATGAAAATATTCCATTGCTGCAAAGGATCCTGACCAGGATTCACGAGCACCAGATACAGATGGTCTTTTTCAAGGACTTTTATGACAAGATAGGTCCGCATCTGCCGTTCCAGGTCACCCCGAGGCTGTTTACCAGCAAAAGAGACCTCCCCAGGAACACGGATATGCTGTTCAGCCTGGGCGGGGACGGCACCCTGCTGGATACGATCTCTTACGTGGGAAGCTCCAATATTCCCATTATCGGCATCAACCTGGGCAGACTGGGTTTTCTTGCTGCCATATCGGAAGAGGAGCTGGACAGTGCGCTTTCCTCACTTACCCGCGGATCATACACGATAGACAGGCGCACCCTGATCCACCTGGACAGCAGCGTGCCTCTGTTTGATGGTGCGCCCTATGCGCTGAATGAATTTACGCTGCACCGCAAGGATTCTTCGTCAATGATCAAGATCCATACATACCTGAACGGTGAATTCCTCAATACCTACTGGGCAGACGGACTGATCGTGGCGACCCCTACCGGATCTACGGGCTACTCGCTCAGCTGCGGCGGCCCGGTGGTATTTCCGCAGACCTCGAGCTTTGTAATTACCCCTGTGGCACCGCACAACCTGAATACCCGCAGCATCGTGGTACCGGATGATAACGTCATCTCCTTTGAGGTAGAAGGGAGGGCGGAACAGTACCTGTGCACCCTGGATGCGCGGACAGAAGCGATCACGAGCGCAGTGCAGCTTGCCGTCAAGAAAGAGAATTTTACCATCTCGCTGGTGCGCCCGGATGAGCACAACTTCCTGAACACCATCCGCCAGAAGCTTTACTGGGGCATTGACCGGAGGAACTGGTAAACGATTTTGTCCGGCTACCCTTCTTTTTCCCGGCCGGATACCGAACCGGCTGCACTCACTGCCATCCGATGATTTACCCCATATAAAGAATTGATTATCATCCACATTTAGTCAGATCACCATAGCCGGTGCGTACAGCAGTCCATCCGCTTTCTTCCCCGCAATCGAAGAGCGGGTGCGGAATGGGTATGGAGGGGGTATGGAACGGGTATGGAACGGGTGTATAGCCGCCTGCCTCCAAACCCGCTCCAGCTGCGGAGTTCCACCGGAGTTGACCCGGGTGAAAAAAGCATCAAAATTGACCGATCTGAACCCGAATCACCTTTTCCGCCCTCCTTTTCCTGTTGCTCCTCACTGTTCCTGTTCCCTCCACCTGCCGGACCGGTGAGCCCTGGCTATGCCTGCGGTATGCGTGGCTAATGCCTGGTAAATGCATGAGGATACCAGTTTGTATGCCGCGGACACGTTATTGATACGGACCACCCGGCAACGAAACCGGATTGTTCTTTACACCTTTACGACTCCTCGCCTTTACAATATGTGCGCCTGCCAAAGCGTCAGCGGGTATGTAAAAGTTCGGGGGGAGTACCTCCGTAGTAAAGCCGTAGTAAAGCCGTGGTAACTTCGGGGTACATTCGGGGTTAATCCGGGTCTGATTCGGGGTGAATTCGTATGGCAGAATGGCAGAACCCCTCTTTTCGCTGTCGGAAAAGACCGCCCGGGGGGCGAAATGCGCAATGGCTGAAGAAGGTAAGGATCAACTTTTAGTCTTTAGACCCAACAAACCCTACGCATTCACACCCTTACGCCTTTACGTTCCACACCATTGAGCCATTTGCCTTCCCACTTACGACTTACCACTTATGACTTACGACTTCATTGCGCCATTGCGTCATTGAGCAATTTCCTCCCTTGCAATAAAAAGTTACATTTGTAGTTATACCTTTCCAGGTTATGGCAAGAAGACTTTTATTCATCCTGCTGCTGGCATTGGGCAGTCAAGCCCGGGGACAGCATTTTTACAGCGGATCGGAGTATGGCATTACAGTCGGGGCGTCACAGTATTTCGGGGACCTTAACGATGAGTATGGCTTTAAGTTCGTCCGCCCTGCTTTAGGCGGCTTTGCGCGGTATCATCTGAACCCGTATATCTCCGTACGCGCGAATGTGCTGTACACAAGGGTCGGCTACCGGGATGAATTTTCCGAGAATCCGTACAACCGGAAAAGAAACCTCAGCTTCCAGAGCAATATTTTCGAGGCTTCTGTACAGGCAGAGTTCAACTTCTTCCGTTTTTCGACCGGAGAGGTCGGCAGCCGGTGGACACCATACCTGAGTGGCGGTGTCGGAGCATTCTACTATGACCCCTTTGCAGAGCTCAACGGCAAGAAATACTACCTGCGCCCGATCGGAACCGAGGGCCAGAATGCCGGTTTTTCCGAAAGAAGGTACAGCAAAGTCAGTGTTTGCTTCCCCGTAGGCGCCGGCTTTAAATACTGGGTGCGCCCGGGACTGAATTTTGGCTTCGAGATCTCGAACAGGCTGACACTGACCGACTACATGGATGATGTAAGCACTAACTATATCGGGTCTGAATACTTCCCGACCAGTCAGCAATTCACCAACCCCTCCTATATCCTGCAGGACCGCTCCGTAGAGCTGGATCCTGACAATCCGCTGGGACGGGCGGGAAAACAGCGAGGCAATGCAAGCACCAGGGACCAGTACATGATGTTCCTGTTCCACCTTTCCTTTCAGCTGAAGGTGTATAAATGTCCGGCTTACATGAATAACGAGATGCTGGGTATTTAGGTGCCTTGCCCCAGCTCTATGGCTACGTTTACCCATTCCGGGTCAAACTTCACCGGCCACTTCCTATAGAAGTTGATAGCAGGCTCGTTCCAGTCGAGCACCTGCCAGGCGATGCCGGTAAAGCCTTTTTCTTTTGCCTCGCCGATCAGGGCTTCCATCAGCAGGGTGCCGATGCCATGGCAGCGCCACTGCTCTGTCACAATAATATCTTCGAGGTACATACGCTGCCCCTTCCAGGTTGAATAGCGGATATAGTACAAGGCAAACCCCAGAATAGTTTCGCCTTCTTCTTTATTGTCTGTAACGACAAAAGCCCACCAGACAGGCCGGCTGCCGAAGCCGCTCTCGATAAAATGATCAAGGGTGACCGTTACCTGCTCCGGGGCCTTTTCATAGACGGCAAGCTCATGGACCAGCTCGAGCAGGCGGGGACAATCTTCTTTTACAGCGCGGCGCACCCGGAATGACATGGTAGGATATTTTTAAACAGGCTGCAATACTAGCTCAGGACTGCCGTTATTGCAAAACAGACAGTTGCAAATTTTAGATCAAAGGATTCGGTGGGATTGGGGCTTAAGTGTACCTTTAGTTTTAATATAAACGCTTCAACAAAGACAACAAGGAATAAATATGAATACACAAGGTGAAATATTATGGGTAGATGACGAGATAGAGTCGCTGAAATCGCAGATCCTGTTTCTGAAGAACAAGGGTTACGATGTGACCCCACTGACCAACGGGCATGACGCCCTGGAACTGCTGCGGGAACGCACGGTTGATGTGGTGCTGCTGGACGAAAGCATGCCCGGGCTTACCGGGTTGGAGACCCTGGCGAGGATCAAGGAAATAGCCCCGACATTGCCGGTGGTAATGGTGACGAAGAATGAAGCGGAGAACATTATGGAAGAAGCGATCGGCTCACAGATCACCGACTACCTGATCAAGCCGGTGAATCCTAACCAGGTGCTTCTTTCCCTGAAAAAGATAATGGACAGCAGGCGCCTGGTTTCGGAACGGACCACCCAGGCTTACCAGCAGGATTTCCGGAATTTATTTATGGCGCTGAGCTCCAACCCGAACCATGAGGAGTGGAAGGAGCTGTACCGCAAGCTCGTGTTCTGGGAGCTGGAGATGGCGCGCAGCGACAGCTCCGAGATGATGGAAGTGCTCCAGAGCCAGAAAGCGGAGGCGAATACCGAGTTCTATAAGTATGTATCCAAAAACTATGAGAAATGGATCAAGGGGAAATCGGAAGACGCGCCCTTGTTCTCCCATCAGCTGTTTAAGGAAAAGATAGCGCCGTCGCTGAATCAGGACCGGCCTACATTCGTCATTCTCATAGACAATCTCCGGTTCGATCAGTGGAAGGCGATACAGTCAATAATAAGCGACAGCTTTAAAGTACTGGAAGAGGATATGTACTACAGCATTTTACCTACAGCCACCCAGTATTGCCGGAACGCCCTGTTTGCCGGTATGATGCCGGTGGAAATAGAGAAGAAGTTCCCGAACGACTGGAAGAATGATGATGAAGAGGGCGGAAAAAACCTTTCGGAAGACAAGTTCCTGGGGGATCAGCTGAAAAGGCTGAAGCTGGACCACCTGAAATGGCAGTACCTGAAGATCACCAACAATGAGGATGGCAAATCTATGGAGGATAACATCCACAATTACCTGAACAATGACCTCACCGTGATCGTATACAACTTCGTGGACATGCTGTCCCATGCACGTACGGAGATGGAGGTGCTGAAAGAGCTGGCAAGCGACGAGACCTCCTACCGCTCGCTTACCGTAAGCTGGTTTGAGCACTCTCCCCTGCACCGTGCCCTTCGTAAGATCGCAGATAAGAACATCCAGATCATTGTGACCACGGACCACGGCTCTGTGAGGGTCAAGAACCCGAGCAAATGTGTTGGCGACCGCGCCACGACGACCAATCTCCGGTATAAGCACGGCAGGAACCTGCAGTATGAGGACCGGGATGTGCTCGCCTTCCGGGATCCGGGGGCGGCGGGGCTTCCCCGTCCGAACGTAAGCTCGACGTTCATCTTTGCCCGGGAAGACGTGTTCCTGTGCTATCCGAACAACTATAACTATTACGTTAACTATTACCGCAATACATTCCAGCACGGAGGTATCTCCCTGGAAGAGATGCTGGTGCCGGTGATCAGACTGGAAAGCAAATAAGAGACAAAGTGTATAAGAAAGGGGCTGCAACTGTATAGGCTGCAGCTCTTTTTTTGTCATCAGGGCTTTCACAAAAAATTATAGTGGCACCCATTTCATAAATGTTTAAACTTGTATTAAACCTAGCTAACTAATGGAAGCATCTTCTGCACCGCTTTCGGTGAATGCTACAGAATCCATCCAACAACTGGTCACCCAGATAGAAAAAGTAATACGGGGCAAGCGTCCGCAGATAGAACTGGTCATTACCTGTCTGCTAGCGGGTGGCCACATCCTCATGGAAGACAATCCCGGCACAGGCAAGACGGTATTGGCCCGTACGCTGGCTCAGTGCATCAGCGGTGTCCGGGGCGACGAACATGTGGTGTTCAAAAGGATACAGTTCACACCGGACCTTCTGCCCATGGACCTGATAGGTTCCCACATATTCGACGACCGGACCAAAGAGTTCGTATTCAAGAAAGGGCCGCTGTTCTGCAATGTCTTGCTGGCCGATGAGATCAACCGTGCTTCACCAAAGGTGCAGAGCGCCCTGCTGGAGGCAATGGCTGAGCACCAGGTCACCGTGGGTGATGCAACGCTGATACTGGAGAAAATGTTCTTTACCATTGCCACCCAGAACCCCATAGAGATGGAAGGAACCTATCCGCTGCCTTCGGCCCAGCTGGACCGTTTCTTCATGAAGATCTACTTCGGCTATGTGGACGAGACAACTGAGCTTAACATCTACCGGGAATACCTGGATATCGCCCGCAACCTGGTGACGCTGGAGCAGGTGCTGAGCCTTCAGGATATACTCTCGCTGCAGGAGCAGGCTAAAGAAGTGTACGTTCATGATGAGATCGTAAGAACCGTTTCCGACATCGTCCGCGGTACCCGGGAGCACCAGGATATTGCCCTGGGTGCATCCACCCGGAGCGGCATTGCCTTTCTCCGCTGCCTGCGCGCCTACGCGCTGGTGAAGGGCAGAACCTTCGTGATTGAGGACGATGTGAAGGACATCAGCAGGGCGGTGCTCGACCACAGATTAATTTATCGTAACAAGGAAGGCCGTCAGAAAGCTCTGGATGCCATTATAGGCAGGGAAATGGAACGGCTGGCAAAACTGAAGCTGCACGTCTGATGAACCGGCTCCCGCTTTTACTCCTACAACTTTTGGTAATCATTTGCTGGGCTGCCGGTCCGGCAACGGCCCAGTCATTGGCGCAGCGTAACGCAGCTAAAAGATATGAAGTGGACGCGAAGCGGATGGGTGTGGACCCCAACAGCGAAGATGCCCTGCCCAGAAGCCGGGAGTTTAAACGGATAGACAGTACCTATTATGTAGGCTGGATGTTCGAAGGGGTGTACAAGTATAACCACGCGGCAGACTATCTCGGTTTCCGGAATGCTTCGATACCCCTCGAACGCGCTATCCAGCTCATGGAGCGCGACTACCGCAAAGAGCTCGCTACGCGGACCACTGACCTGATGACCTATTTCCAGGCCTATAAGTTTCACCTGGACTATACGATGACTGCATATCACCTGATGACCTGCTACAGCAATATGGAGGAGCCGGAAAAAGTATACGGACTGCTGCGGAGGGTGATCAGGTGGAACTTCCAGCGCGACTTCTACATGGATGCCTACAACTACCTGGGCTGGACGGTGCATCGCAACCGTTTTTACACGGCTGCCAAATACTCTTTCCTCAAAAACAGTATCGATGAGAACGAACGGCTTGCGCATCGCTACCTGGACAGCGGGATGAGGAAGATAAACCGCGACAAAGCGCTTAACAGCAGGATCTTTCAGCCGGGATATGAACAGCAGGATAAGCTCTCGGTGTATCACTACAAGTCCATTCTTTACAGTTATGGGTTTAATGTAGACTCTGCCGCATACTACTACAACCTGCTGCGCCAGGGTGGCGTGCTGCCGCACAGCAACTACGCCACCTTCCGGATGATCTGCGGCGATTTCAGGGAAGCAGAGTCGGAATACAGCCTGGAAGCTGCGAACCGGCAGCCGGATAAGCGGCTGCAGGAGTGGGCTTACTATATGCCGATGATCACTGTGTACAAAGGACAACCAAAGGCGGGTATCGAGCTCTCGAGAGGAATGATCCAGGCCAACGGGTCTACCCCCGGTTTCGGCTGGTATAATATTGCGGAAGCCCGGTGCCAGCTTTATGACGGGAAGCTGTCTGAAGCCAATCGCTACATTAATAAAGCGGCGGAATTCAAGGAGCTGCACATAGGCACTACACTGGGGCAGACCCATTATGATTTCAGCATCCAGCTCCTGAAGCTGATGCACAAGCTGAACCAGCTGGAAGCACAGAAGTTCGAGAACAGGAACTGGTGGTATAATTTCCGGGTATTGGGACGGATGATCCAGTACCAGGTAGAAAAGTTCCTGCAGCAGTTCCTCATCATTAACCAGTTTTCCCAGAACCCTGAACGCGACCGGGTAATCTATAAGCTATTCTCTACGGAAAGTACTGTAAGCTGGGACGAGGTCTGGTACCTGATCCGTGATTTCAGTACAGGATTCTTCCGCAGCAAGTTTGAGGATGAGCTGAAGAATGACGAGCGCAAGTATATCCGCAAATATTTCCGGTACTTCCTGGGCAGGCTGGAAATGGAAAAAGGTAACTATACGGAAGCCAACCGTATCATGAACGAGGTGCTCAATGATCCGGACCTGGACCCGGATTATGAGCGGCTGCTGATAGCCCGGGTGTTGCAGGCACAGGCGGAATGTGCAGAGGAACAGGAAAATACTGATGCGTATAATGACCGGATGGCGAGACTGTTCCGGTACTATCCTCAGCTGATACCCTATACCGGGTTGAAGATGAACATGGAGCTGCACATAAGCGGTAATGCACCGGAAGCATTTGTGGCAAGGCTTAAAGACTGTAATATCAATTGGACGGCAGACAGGCGCACCCAGGCGCCCCGGGTATTCCTGCAATTCTCAGGCAGGGGGGACAAATCAAAAGTTGCCTTTGAAGTGCTTGACGCGGCAGGCAATGTGATCATCCCCCGGCAGATCTTCAGCTATAAGAAGAGCGGGGATGCGGTCACACTTGCCTACCGGCTCTTCAATATCGGCGGCAAGCCACCGGTATCCGAGACGGATGGCGAGCGGCGAACACTGTAGCACCTCCGGCCCCCGGCAGTCTCAGCTTTGTTGTAATTCCGGATACTTCCGGCCGTTTAATTTTGCCGGTCTTGCAGGACCGGAAAGCATCAGATTGAATTAAAAACACTTATATCTGGCTGGGGTTGCATAGGGTATTATCTATGCCACTATCAGGCTCCCCGGCTTTGCAAAACGGCCGGTACCCGCTAACTTTGCATATTCTTTTATTTTTCAAGCCTTTTCGACATATCATATGAATTTATTTTCCCTCCAGAATCAGGAGTTCGCAACCAGGCATATCGGTCCGGATGCACATGAGACCAAAGAGATGCTTCATGCCATAGGCGTGGGCAGCATGGATGAACTGATTGGTCGTACGGTGCCTGCGGCGATCCGTATGAACAGGCCCCTGGCTATTCCCCAGGCGGTGAGCGAAGCGGAATATCTGCGGGAGCTGAAGGAAATCTCTCTGAAGAATAAAGTATTCAGGAACTATATCGGACAGGGTTATTATGATACGCACACGCCTTCCGTGATCCTCAGGAACATCTTTGAGAATCCGGGATGGTATACACAATACACTCCTTACCAGGCTGAGATATCACAGGGAAGGCTGGAAAGCCTGCTCAATTTCCAGACCATGGTGAGCGACCTGACCGGGCTGCCTATCGCCAATGCTTCTTTATTGGATGAGGCGACGGCGGCTGCGGAGGCAATGACCATGTTCTTCAATATGGTCAACAAGAACCACGACAAGATCGACCGTCCGAAGTTCTTTGTAGATAACGATGTATTCCCGCAGACGAAAGATGTGGTGATCACACGTGCAGTGCCGGTAGGCATCGAGGTGGTGTTTGGCGATTACCGCACCCATGCTATCGATGGGAGCTACTTTGGTGCGCTGGTGCAGTATCCGAATGAGAAAGGATCGGTTGAGGACTACCGCCGCTTCGTAGAAGCAGTGCATGCACTGGGCGCGTATGTCGCTATGGCTACCGACCTGCTGGCGCTGACCCTGCTGACCCCTCCGGGGGAGCTGGGAGCTGATGCAGCCTTTGGTTCCGCACAGCGTTTCGGTGTTCCCCTGGGCTATGGCGGTCCGCACGCAGCATTCTTCTCTACGAAAGACGAATTCAAACGTAATATTCCCGGCCGCATCATCGGAGTCAGCATCGATGCCAAGGGTAACCGCGCCCTGCGTATGGCGCTGCAGACCCGCGAGCAGCATATCAAGCGCGAGAAAGCAACTTCCAATATCTGCACCGCACAGGCACTGCTGGCAAACATGGCTGCGATGTATGCTGTATTTCACGGGCCAGACGGACTGAAAAACATTGCGAAAAGAGTGGCGGTTCTTGCACAGACCCTGGCGGATACGCTCACCGGCTACGGATATGCCATCGTTTCCAACTCTTTCTTCGATACGATTACCATCCGTGTAGATGACGCAGCTGCAGTGCGTGCCAAAGCGGAAGCGGCACAGATCAACTTCCGTTACTTCCCTGATGGAAAGCACATAGGCATCAGCCTTGACGAGACCACCACCGTATCGGATGTGTTCTCTATACTTGAGATCTTCACCAAAGAAGAGAACGAGCCCGTAGGCTTCTCTATTGATGAAGAGCAGGCGCTTACTCATATACCCACCGCGCTTACCCGCACTTCGGAGTTTCTTACGCATCCGGTGTTCAACACCCACCGCAGCGAAACCCAGATGATGCGCTACATCAAGATGCTGGAGAACAAGGATCTGTCGCTGAATACCAGCATGATCTCCCTGGGTTCCTGTACCATGAAGCTCAATGCTGCTACGGAGATGATCCCGCTGAGCTGGGCGCACTGGAGCAAGATGCATCCGTTCGCACCGCTGGAGCAGGCGGAAGGCTATACACAGATTGCCCGCGACCTTTCCCGCTACCTGTGCGAGATCACTGCATTCGATGCCTGCAGCCTGCAGCCCAACAGCGGCGCGCAGGGCGAATATGCCGGATTGCTTGCTATCCGTAACTACCATATCAGCCTTGGAGAGCAGCACCGCAACGTGATGCTGATCCCGATCTCGGCGCATGGTACCAACCCGGCATCTGCGGTGATGGCCGGCTATAAAGTCGTAGTTGTAAAGGCGCTGGAGAACGGGTACATTGATGTAGAAGACCTGAAAGCAAAAGCGGCCCAATACGCTGCCAACCTCGCAGGTATTATGATCACGTATCCTTCTACCTACGGTGTATACGAAGAGACTGTAAAAGAGATCACAGATATCATCCACCAGCACGGCGGACAGGTCTACATGGATGGCGCCAATATGAACGCCCAGGTAGGCCTCACTGCTCCCGGTCTCATCGGCGCAGATGTCTGCCACTTGAACCTCCACAAAACGTTTGCTATCCCACACGGCGGTGGTGGTCCTGGAATGGGCCCGATCTGCGTAAAATCGCACCTGGCTCCATTCCTGCCTGGTCACGTATTCGGCAATGATGCTGGACAGCAGGTATCACACGCTGTGTCGGCAGCGCCTTATGGCTCGGCAAGCATTCTGCTCATCTCTTACGGATATATCCGCATGCTGGGTACCAATGGCGTTCGCCAGGCTACAGAGTTTGCCATCCTGAATGCGAACTATATGCGTGCAAGGCTTCAGGGCGCTTATGATATCCTTTACACGGGCACCGGCGGCACCTGCGCCCACGAGTTTATCGTGGACCTGCGCCCATTCAAGAAGTCAGCGGAGATAGAGGCTGAGGATGTGGCAAAGCGCCTGATGGACTATGGTTTCCATGCACCGACGATGAGCTTCCCGGTACCGGGCACGATCATGATTGAGCCAACGGAAAGCGAGGACAAGGCGGAGCTGGACAGGTTCTGTGATGCCCTGCTCCAGATACGGGCAGAAATAGCTGCTGTAGAGGAAGGCAAAGCGGACAAAAAAGACAACCCGCTCAAAAACGCACCGCATACGCAGCACGAAGTAACTGCCAACGAATGGAACCATGCCTACAGCCGCGAGGAAGCGTCCTTCCCGCTGAGCTATGTGCGTGTCAATAAGTTCTGGCCCAGCGTTGCCAGGGTGAACAACACCTTCGGCGACAGGAACCTGATCTGTACCTGCGAGCCGACGAGCGCCTATGCCGAGGCAGAATAAACTTATCTTAACAACACAGATAACAGCAAAGGCTACCGATTGGTAGCCTTTGCTTATTTATCCAACAAGTGAAGATTATCTGGTCTTGACTTTCGTCTCGCCATCTTCAGTCTTTATCTTGGTATCGCCTGATTTGATCTTGGTTTCGTCGCCTTCAGACTTGATCTTCGTATCGCCGCTCTTAGACTTGTATTCATCGCCCTCCATCTTCGTCTTCGTATTGCCGTCTTCCATCTTCACATCATCCTCATCTACCTTGATCCTGGTCTCATCTACCCTCCAGGTGTTGTTTTCATGGATCAACGCATTGTTTACATTCTGTCCGTTGGTGCCCCAGAACGTATCGCGGCTGTTAACGTCTACATAGAAGTCGACAGGGCTGCCTGATTCATCCACATAGCGTCCGCTGGCTTCGTCTCTTCTTACCTTGCCGCCGGTACGGAGATCCACATATGTACCGGCAGTCATGCCCCCGGCGCCGGCTTCGACACTGCCCATGTCAGTCGTCGTTGAAGTTGAGGCAGTTGTATCGCTATCATCTCCTTCTCCGTTAGCATCGCTGTTGCAAGCTGCAAAACCTAAAAGAGCCACTGCAGCAAAAGACATTAACCATTGTTTTTTCATAACAATTCGTTTTTGCCTAAGCAGTATAATATCAGGCCAGCAGCAGAGTGCGTTCAAGACTGTTATAAGCCAATGCGCTACAAGCATTTACTTATCTCAAACCGCTATAACTTATTAACGAGACCAGAGAGATGCTTCCTCAGTATGCGTAATTAAGGCAGGATCAGTGGTTTCCCCGTTTTTCCGCTTCCAGCATGTCGCTGACCGAGAGTATGAGATTATACGGCAGGCTCGTCTCCCCGTCAGGCACCAGATCATAACGTCCCAGCGGGGACCAGGTCATAAAGAAGCGGGGATAGCCTTTGATGTTGACCTCGTAGTAGAGCCCATCCTTACGCATATGCGGCACCACGATGGCGAGTACCGATTGCTTGTCGAAATGGATGGTCCGGGAAAAGTTGCGGGGCATGCCCAAAGGTAACATGCCCTGCTTCATTAAAACAAGTATCTGCTTACAGCTGACCGGTTATTGCCTCAACCATCCGGGTTTTGTCTACCACACCGGTAGCCCGCCATACTTCTTTGCCATTCTTATACAGGATAAAGCCTGGCATCTGTCCGATACCGTTGGTTGTCATCAGGGAATGCTGTGTGCCACCGTCTATGCGCAGCAGCTTCAGCTTTCCGGCAAACTCTCTCTCGATCTGGTCCAGAACAGGATTCATTTTTCGGCAGGGTGGGCACCAGGGTGCGCCAAAATCCACGAGGACCAGGGGACTGCTGCCAATCATTCCGGCATATTCCCGGTTGCTGATGGGAGGGACCTTCGATGCACCTTCCAGCTTTTTCCCCGCTTTGCGCCAGGCATTCACACCGCCGTCCAGCTCCACTACTTTTGAGAAACCTTTGTCCCGGAGCAACTCAGCGGCATCTGCACTGCGCCCGCCGGCAAGGCAATAGACATAAACCGGCTTGTCTTTGTCGAGGGCGGCAACCCTGCGCTCAAACTCTTCCTCCTCATGGATGTTGGCAAGCATCGCATTCTTCAGATGTCCTTCTTCGAACTCCCCGGGAGTGCGCACATCCAGGAGCTGAATATCTCCGTCCAATCCCTTTTCGAACGTGTCAGGGTCAACGCCCTGCGCGGCGGCACAGCTATTGAGGCCAAGCAGGAGGATCAGGAAGTAGATGCATCTGGTCATGACGGAAAATTACAAACATTTGATATTACTGCCCGCCGGGCGGGAAGGAATTGCTTAGTTTTACATACCATTCTAATAATGTAGATCAATGAGAAGGGCATTAGTTTTTACCTATATGTTATCAGGTCTGTTCCTGTCGGCAACAGCCCAGGAAAGCAACCGGCGACCGGCGCAGCTATGTGCGGCGAATCATATCAACAGGGCTAAGCCTCAGCTTAAGACCACAGTTGCCGACCTCAGGGAAGACAACTATGACATAAAACATGTCCGGTTTAACCTCGAACTGAGCAATATCTCAAACTTTGTCATCGGTGATGTGACCACAACGGCAACCGTAGTTGCCGATTCGCTGCCGCAATATGTATTTGAGCTGGCTTCTTATATGATCGTCGATTCCTTCAAGCTCAACGGACAGATATTGCCCGTTACCGGATCGGGCGTGGTAAGGACAGTTGCCGTGCCTGCGCCCCTGCAGCAGGGCAGCAGCTTTACGGCACAGGTATATTATCATGGACAGCCTCCTTTTGCCCCGGGCTTCTTCAGCTATGGCATCCGCAATGATTTCTCTCCCTCCTGGGGCACGCAGGTTACGTATACGTTAAGCCAGCCTTACGATGCAAAGGACTGGTGGCCCATCAAACAGTCGCTTACAGATAAAATAGACTCGGTTGAAGCCTGGTTTACCGTACCTGATACCTGCAAAGCGGGCAGCAACGGTCTACTGCAGGCGGTTACCACCATTCCGGGCGGCAAGCTTCGCTACGAATGGAAAACACGTAACCCCATTGACTACTATCTTATCTCAGCGGCAGTAGCTCCTTATGTCGACTACTCCTATTATATCCATTTCCCGGGCAGTAATGATTCCATGCTGTACCAGAATTATATCTACAACAACCCGAACACGCTTCCTTTCTGGAAAGACGAGATCGATTCCGTGGCGGAGATGATCCTGCATTTCTCGGACCTCTTCGGGCGCTACCCGTTCTGGGAAGAGAAATACGGGCACAGCATGGCGCCGCTGAGCGGAGGCATGGAACACCAGACCATGACGACACAGGGCTTCTTCAGCACTACCCTCTCGGCGCACGAGCTCGGACACCAGTGGTTCGGTGATCACGTTACCTGCGCCACATGGAAAGATATCTGGCTCAACGAAGGATTTGCATCTTACTGTGAGTATCTCTTCGTACACGAGTTTCATGGCCCGGCAGACGCCTTCAACTACATGGAAGACGTTCACCTCAACGTCCGCTCCGATCCCGGCGGCACCGTGTATGTTGACGATACCTCCAACGAGGGAAGGATCTTCGACGCGCGCCTTAGCTATGATAAAGGCTCCGCTATCGTGCACACGCTGCGGTTTGTATTCAATAATGACAGCCTGTTCTATGCCACGCTGCGCAACTATCAGCAGACCTTCGGAGACAGCACGGCTACCACCGCAGCGTTCGAGCAGTTCTGCGAAACCTCCCTGGGTCAGAACCTGGACACCTTCTTCCAGCAGTGGATCTATAAAGAAGGATACCCGCTGTATCATGCCCGGTGGAACCAGATAGACAGCCAGGTCATCGTGAAGCTGACCCAGCTCACCTCGCTGCCTTCATCCCAGACCTTATTCAGGACACCGCTGGAGCTGGAGCTGCGCGCATTGCAGGGAGACACAATTGTAAAGGTGTACAATAACCAGAATGTGCAGACTTTCACCTTCACCTGGAAAAAACAGATGAACGGAATGTCGGTAGACCCGAACAACTGGATCGTGGATACTACGCTGAGCATCATCAAGGATGTGACCCTTGATGTAGGAGACACCGACCAGCAGCTCGTGTATGTAGCCCCCAACCCGGCAATAGAAGCCTGGACGGTCACCGGAGTGCTCAACGGCAGCGAGGCTATGCTTTACGATCTGCAGGGCAGGCTGCTATGGAAGGCTTCCGTCAATGGCAGCGCCACTATCCCAGCCACCGGACTCGCACCGGGCATGTACCTGCTGCGTGTGAGCCGCGGAGAAAAGACAACTTCCGTTAAATTGCTTAAAAATTAACCATCCATGCAATTCAGGCACCTCCTGCCGGCCGCTGCCGGCTTATTCCTTGCCGTCCACTCTTTCGCGCTGCCCTGTACTCATAAGAATGGCGGCGTAAAAGCGAAAACAACGGTGGCGACTCCGGAAGAAAACTACTATGAGGTGAACTATGTGAAGATAGACCTGAGCGCCACCAATACTTCCACCGCCATCAGCGGCAGCTCTACCACCAAAGCGGTGGTCACCGCGCCCTCGATGGCTGAATATTACTTCGAGCTGAACAGCCAGCTTACCGTCGACTCCGCCCTGTTCAACGGCACGCCCGTAAGCGTCACCAATGTCAACAGTTTCGTCAGCAAGATCGTGCTTCCCTCCGCCCTGCCCCAGGGCAGTCCGTTTACAGCGCAGGTCTTCTATCACGGTGCCCCGGTTGGTGGTGCCGGGTTCTTTACGATTGGAATCCTCAACGGCATAGACCCGACATACGGTGATACGATCACACACACGGTAAGCGCCGCCTTCCACTCGCGCGACTGGTTTCCCTGCAAGCAATCGCTTACCGATAAGATAGACTCTGCGGATATCTGGATAACGGTGCCTGCCGGACTTAAGGTGGCCAGTAACGGCCTGCTGCAAAATATTACCCCGGTAACAGGCAATATGCAGCGCTTCGAATGGAGTACAAGATATCCTACCGATTACTATCTTCTGTCCTTTGCAGTGGGTCGTTACAACGAATATAACTATTATATGCACTTTGACGGCAGTACCGATTCCATGCTGGTGCAGAACTATATCTACGACGATCCTGCTATCCTCCAGAACCATGGTGACGAGCTCGACTCGGTCGCTTATGTCATTAACCACTTCTCAGATCTGTTCGGACGTTATCCTTTCTACGCCGAAAAGACCGGCACCGTGCTCGTGCCCCTCAGTGGCGGCATGGAAAACCAGACAATGGTATCGCTGGGCAGCCTGGACATTGAACTGATCGCCCACGAGCTGGCGCATCAGTGGTGGGGAGATCATGTGACCTGCGGCACTATTGCAGATATGTGGCTCAACGAAGGCTGGGCTACCTATTGTGAGCACCTCTATCTGGAGCATTTTCACGGCCCGGCAGCGGCTCGTGCCTTCCGCAATGCCTGCTTCAATACCGTAACCACCAGTACCGGCGGTTCGGTTTATGTTTCCGATACCACCGACGAGCTGCGCATCTACAGTTCCCGCCTTACTTACAACAAAGGCGCGGCAGTTGCCCACATGCTTCGCTACCATATCAATAACGACAGCCTGTTCCGGGTGCTGATGCAGGAGTATCAATCCCAGTTCAGCAACGCCACGGCTACCACTGCAGATCTTAACGTTCTTGCCAACCAGATCTCCGGTCAATCGCTGGACACTTTCTTCAAACAGTGGGTGTATAAGGAAGGCTACCCGACCTATTCAGCCAAATGGGCGCAGAGCGGCAATACCGTCTACGTGCGACTGAGCCACACATCCAGCAAGCCTGCCTCCGTGCCGGTGTTCAAGCTGCCGGTGGAGATAAAGCTTACTTCCGCAGCGGGAGACACGACCATCCGCGTCTATAATGACCAGTCCAGCCAGCTCTATTCATTTACCTGGAACAACACTATGAATGGCATGGCTATCGATCCTGACAACCATATCGTCAACAAGCAGGGCACGATCGTCAATGACCCTTCCCTTTCGGTGGGCAACATCTCCGGCAAGAAGCTGACCGTGTTCCCGAACCCCGCTGATTCGCAGTGGATCATCAGAGATGTACCCACAGGTGCGGTGCTGACGCTCACCGATGTCAATGGCAGGATACTGAACAGAGTTACCGCTTCAGATACGGAGGTAATCATCCCCGCAGCCGGACTTCCCGGCGGTGTATACACACTCTCGGTAATGCATAAGGAAATGACTCCGCTGAGTCTGCACCTGTTGAAGCAATAAGCGGCAATATTGTTGTCCGCCCCTAGGGGGTTTCCGGTATCTTTGTGTTTTTCGTTTAACGAAACCAGGGCATATACATGGATCTTGATTTTATCAGCAGCCAGTTTAACCAGATCATCAGTCAGCCGGTCACTTCCCTGACTGTAATCGTCAATCTTATTCTTATCGAAAGCCTTCTTTCGGTAGATAACGCGGCAGTGCTGGCCACCATGGTGCTTGACCTGCCCAAGGACCAGCGTAAGAAAGCCCTCAAATACGGCATCATCGGCGCCTATGTGTTTCGCGGCATCTGCCTGCTCTTTGCCTCGCTCCTGATACAGATCTGGTGGTTCAAGCCGCTCGGAGGTGTCTACCTGCTGGTCCTAGCCATCCGCCATTTCTTCTTTCACAAGCCCAAAGAGGTGGTACAGACCATCGAGGAAGAGCTTCAGGACAAACAGAAAAGCTGGCTTTACCGCAAGACCCTCGGTGCCTTCGGTCCGTTCTGGGCTACCGTTATCCTTGTAGAACTTATGGATCTCGCTTTCTCCATAGATAATGTCATTGCTGCCAATGCCTATTCAAGCAATATCATCCTTATCTGGACGGGCGTCTTTATCGGCATCCTGGCCATGCGTTTCGTAGCCCAGGGCTTCGTTAAGCTAATGGAGAAGTACCCTTTCCTGGATACCTGCGCCTATCTCGTGCTCCTGATACTGGGCACCAAGCTCACGCTGGCGCTATTCACACATTATTTCCCCTGTTCTTCTTTCTCGCTGTTTCTGGAAGGACCCCAGGCCTGCCTGGAATCGCAGGGAAAACATCTTCCTGAAGGCGAGCACCCGAGGGTCTGGGGGGATATCATCACTTCCATGATCAGCATTGCCATCTTCTTCCTTCCGGTGCTCACTTCCATACTTTTTAACTTCCCTAAGAAGCACGATCTGCCCAAAGAGTCAGATATGGTGAAATAAGATCACCGCCCAATAAAAAGGACCGCCCCGGGGCGGTCCTTTTTTATATCGTTCAGCAAGGTCTTACCATTGGCGGCCATAGTCTGCGTTCCACGCCGACTTCTCATCACCGTCGCCTATGTTGAACAGCTTGTTCATAGCAAAGTTCAGGCTGATCTCATTATAGGCACCTGCCACATGGTAGAAGCTGCGGGCATAATGGATCTGGAACTTGTTCAGGTACACATCGGCACCGAAAGAAAATCCGGCCAGCCCTGGCTTATCCTTGATCTTCAGCTCTCCGCGGCGCAGGTGATTATAGCCTACGTTCACGGCCAGGCGCTTTCCAAGGTTCAGCTCCGCCGCAAAGATGAAGTGACGGAACAGCTTGTCGGCGAAATAGCTTTTATTATCCACCACTGAATCCTGAGAGCCAAACAGCGCGCCCGGCTGCACATCGTCGGGATTATTGTAGCGGATGTCCCATTCGTACAGGTGATGCAAAGTAGCCATCAGGCGCAGGGGCATGTGCGCAAAGCGCTTCGAGATACCGATCTGCAGGTCGAAGGGCAATGGTTCCGCCGGCTTGCCGGGGTTGTACTTCCTGACCATGAACCCGATGTTTTTGGCCACGGCACCGATGGTGATGAGGCTGGAAGTATCGTTATAAGAGATGCCCACATCAGTCAGCAGGGCCGATGCTGTCTTGTCATAAAGCGCAGAATTGGCAAACTTCAGCGTAGCTCCGTAGCGCCAGCGTTCCCTGTAGCTGCGCGAGACGCCTGCGGTGATGGCATAGTCCGTCGCGCGGAAGGTACCGAACTGGTTGCCGATGGCATCAGTCTGTGCAAAGCTGCCATAGTTCAGGTATTGCACCCCGAAGAGAAAGGAAGTCTTCAGCTTCTCCGCATGGTAGCCGTAGTTCAGGTTCATCACCTTGATGCCTGCATAATAGCTGTTATAGCCCAGACCCAATTGGTTGTGCAGCTCGGGCCGCATCAGCGAAGGATTCTGGAAAGCCAGGGCGATATCAGGCTGCGGGTTAGCCACATTGATGCCGCCCAGCGCCGAGACATGCGGGGAGTTAGGGAGCCGGAGAAACTCCATGGCGAACCGTCCTCCGGTCACCTGGGCCTGGCTTTGGGTAAACAGGAAACCAGACAGCAACAGTCCGGTCCATTTCATTAAATGCATATACCTCAAACGTAACATATGGTTATTTATTGCCGCCGGGCACTGCGTTATCCGTTAGCCGAAGCTTCGGCGGTAAAAGCCTGCTGCAGGTCTTCGATCAGTCCCTGACTCACGCCGGTAAAGGAGAAGCCACCGTCGTGGAACAGGTTCTGCATCGTAACCATGCGGGTATAGTCGCTGAACATCATGGCGCAGAAATTGGCGCAGTCCTCAGCCGGCGCATTACCCAGGGGAGACATCTTTTCGGCATAATGGAAGAAGCTGTCGAAACCGGAGACACCCGAGCCTGCGGTAGTGATGGTGGGCGATTGGGAGATGGTGTTTACGCGCACCTTCTTGGCGAAGCCGTAATGGTAACCAAAGCTCCTGGCAATGCTTTCGAGCAGCGCTTTCGCCTCGGCCATGTCATTGTAGCCGGGGAAGGTGCGCTGGGCGGCGATATAGGTGAGCGCTACCACGCTGCCCCATTCGTTGATCGCGTCCATCTTCATTGCCGTCTGCAGCACCTTGTGCAGGGAGAGGGCAGAGATGTCCAGCGTCTTCAGGAAGTTGTCGTAATTGGTGCTGGTATAGGGAATGCTCTTGCGCACATTGGGCGACATGCCCACCGAGTGCAGCACAAAATCAACCTTACCGCCCAGGGCTTCCATGCTTTTTTCGAACAGCGACTCGATATCGGCGATGGAAGTGGCATCAGCGGGGATGACGGGGGCATTATTGCATTCTTTCGCCAGCTCATTGATCTTTCCCATGCGCAGGGCGATGGGTGCGTTCGTAAGCACGATCTGTGCACCTTCGGCAACCACGCGCTGAGCGGTTTTCCAGGCTATGGAGCGCTCATCGAGGGCGCCGAATATGATTCCTTTTTTTCCTTGCAGTATTTGATTGGCCATGAAGCGTCTTTTGAAGGGATAAAAGTAGCAAAAAACAGCAAAGGGAGGGTATCGGGCGCTTTGGCAGCGGCGAGGGAGCTGGTTTTGGCCGGGATTTGCAGTGCTTTTGCAGCGTGCATTCCTTTTCCCTCACTCCGTCGGATTCCTCACGGCAGCGTTCTCCCCGCAACACCAACCTTCTTCTCCCATGGCAGGTCTTTATAAGTCAGAATCATTACCCATGCGCATTCTCTCAATCCTTTTCCTGTTCCTTTCATCCGTTTGCAGCGCACAGTCAACTGCATACCTCAAAATCATAGACTCTACCTGGATCTATGACCTTAAGACTGTCTCGACAGGTGGTTATATCAGCTGCGGGGGCGATCAGTCCGGGAACGCGCTGATTGTCCGGTGGAATGATGCGTTCGATCCGGTGTGGGAGTTCCGCTTCGACGACATTGACCATTCCTCTTCGCGCGGCAGGGTAATCGAGGCCAGCGACGGGGCGTTCTATTACATGACAGGGGTCAATGTTTATCTGACCCTTACGGAGCTCCGGGCCTATACCCAGGTCATTAAGTTCTCGGCGGCCGGTACTGTGCTCTGGCAGAAAATCTACAAAGCAGCCAATGGACAAAACCTCAGCGCACGGTGTATCGCCAGAGGTGCGGGCAATGATAATGGCTTTATACTGGGCGCCGGTGATGGTCTCTACAATCATCAGCTCATCAAATGCGACGCCAGCGGCAATATAGAATGGCAGTATGAGTACGCTCCGGGCATCAGCGCCGCAGGCGCCATCTTCTCAATCCTGCCGGAAGCGGATGGGTATGTGGCAGGAGGCTACTCGGTCACCGGTGCGATGCTCCCCTGCTTTACCCTGAAAACAAATACCACCGGCGCCCTCGTCATTCCCGCCAAACCGTACAGGAATTACAGCCAGAGCCTCAACCTCCTGACCACCCACCTGGCAAAGCTCGGTAATGGCTACGCAGCACTGGCAGCCACCGAAGCCTCTGTTGAAAATGGAGGGGTAGTCATGTTCCTGGACAGCAACCTGGAGGTCACCTCCAGCTTTATAGTCTCGAATGCAGACACCTCCATGGTGCTGGAAAACATGATCGCCGCACCAGACGGCAACAGCGTTATCGTCAATGGAGTTTCGATGATCCACAGCTTCATTTCAAAGGGGCAGGCACTTCGGCTGACACCTTCCGGCATCATTGCCTGGCAGCGAACGGAGCCCGGCAACCAGCCGGTAGCGAACGGCGGCGGCATTGGCTGGCATGCCCTTACACGCAATGGTAATACAATTGTGTGCGGAGGCGCCGGACTATCCGACGGGACCGTCGTTGCCCTGCTGGATACACTGGGCAATGGTCTTTGCGGCAATGAACCAGCGACGCTTGTGGCGACACCGCTGCCGCTGGTGCAGCAACAGTCAACGCCGGGGGCATCACCGACCAATGCATATGCCGACACTTCCAGCTATAGCTCAAACACGCAGGTCCTTTACGAAAAGCAAGTGTATTGCGGCAATCTCCCCACTGTCTCCGTACCCGAAACTCCGGCTGCCGGGCTCTTTACCGTGTGCCCCGTACCGGCCAATGAGCAACTATTTATAAGCGCCGGCGGCAGCGGGCGCATTACCGTGCAGGCAGCCGGCATAGACGGCAGGATCATGCATAGCAGCACCGGTTTCGGAACGATCACAGTAGACACACGGAACTGGACTCCCGGTATTTACCAGCTGACGCTCGATGCCGGTAAAGGCAGGAGCCGCATCAGGATAATGGTGCAGCATTAAGAACTTGCGAAACGGATTTGTACAGGAAAACAGAGAAAGTAGGCTCGGATATGCTAAACAGCGTTGTTATATAAACAAATATAGATTTCAATCAGTTTATCTATCTTTAGCCGGATTTTTCATTCAACCTCTGTACCTCTGTAACCCGGATGATCTCTAGAATCTGGAAGTATCTTATTGGCCCCACTGAACGGTTCAGCCTGGAAAACAGGATCCTGAATGCGGGCGGCATCCTGTCTCTTACGGCGCTGGCCATCTTCTTTGTCTACGATCTTGTGGTTGTCGTGGTGCCGGTGCTTGCGTGGATCACACTGGCGACCTTTGCGGTGCAGTTCTTCTTCTTCTATCTGTCCCGGTTTCGCGAACAGTTCCCGGTATCCAGACTGGGCTTTTCCATCGGCAGCTATGTCTTCATCATATTGAACTATCTCTATTCGGGCGGCATCAATGGCGGCTCGCTGCTGGGCTTTTTTCTTACCTATGTGGTCATCATTGTCATCAACCCGAAGTCGCAGCACATATTCTGGACGGTGATGCACTGCCTGGTGACTGCAGGACTCTTATGGTATGATTACAGCAACCCGCAGGCTATTCTCAATCCTTACGTTTCCTTTGGCGAGCGCTATGTTGATATTGCCGCCACGTTCACCATTCTTATATCTCTGCTGGGGGTTATCGTCACCTATGTGATCCGCAATTACAACAAGGAAAAAGAAAAAGCCGTGAGTCATGCGCGGGAGCTCGGTTTTCTGCATAATGAGAACGCCCGGTTGTTCTCGATCATCTCCCATGACCTGCGCAGCCCACTCAATTCCATTCAGGGATACCTGGAGCTGCTCACCGAACACCAGATGGATGCTGAAGACCGGGCTGCTATCGAAAGCAACCTGCTCTCGCTCACGAAAAGCACTTCCGATATGCTGTTCAACCTGCTTGCCTGGTCTAAAAGCCAGCTTGATGGCCGCGGTGTGCAGATGAGCAGCGTTCTCCTGCTCGATACGCTGCGCCCTATGCTGGAAGTGCTGCAGGGAATAGCGCGTCATAAGCGCATCCAGCTGGCCTATGATATCCCGGCGGACTGCCGCGTTATGGCGGACCCGGAGATGCTGACGCTGGTGATGCGTAACCTTTTGTACAATGCCATCAAGTTCACACCGGAACAGGGATGGATCAAAGTAAGCACCTTCAGGCATAACCACCATTGCACCATTACCATACAGGATAGCGGACGTGGCATACCGGCAGATAAGCAGCCGCTCATTTTTACCACCCAGGTGAAAAGCACGCCCGGCACCAACAGCGAAAAAGGCATTGGTCTCGGACTGGTGCTGTGCCGCGACTTTACGGAGCTGCAGCAAGGCAGGATCTGGTTTGATTCAGAGGAAGGGAAGGGCACTACTTTCTATGTTTCCTTCGCCCTTGCCGACAGTGCGGAAGTGGATAACTAACAGGATTTTTACTGAAGGAGCGTGATGGCCGGCATCGGTGGTCGCGGCCCGATAGGCTGCACTGTTTAAGCAGCTATGAACAGCAGGGCGATGGCAGCGGCGACGAGCGTCTGCAAAAAGTTGACGGCATTGTTGCCTATCCTTCCTTTTCTTTCCAGTGCGGCCCCGAGCACTGAATCCGCAATGTTGCCGGCGAAGCCCGCGAGTGCAATGGTAAAGAAACTATCGGGCAGCCAGCCGGTGCACAGCGCATAAATAGACGCAATGAGCAGGCTGCCTGCAAGACCGATGGCAGTGCCCTCTGCGCTCACCACACCGTTCTCTCCGCACCGATCTTTTTTCAGGCTAAGGATGTTGTAGCACCTGGTGCCCCATAGCATGCCGAGTTCTGAAGAGAGGGTGTCGCTTGTAGCTGCGGCAAGGGAAGCGGCTGCAACCAGCAGGGCTTCGGCGCGCAGCTCCGGAAAAAAGACTGCAACCCCTGCAGACAGTGCCGCTGCTCCGCCATTGGCAAAGACCTGCCCGGCATTGCGCCTGCCGCCGCCGGTTTCTGTGGCACCCAGCTTTTCTTTTTTATGTGTGCCGGCACTGGTGGCAGCAACACCGAGCAGGAAAAAACTGCCCAGCAGCACGATGCCGGGAATGCCGGCGCCCAGGAACATAGCCAGTGCCACGAGTGCACCTGCCGACGCACCTGCTGCGGTAAGCTTGCCGGTAATATAGCTTAGCATCACGGCACCGAGCAGGATGGGCAGAAAGTAAAGGAGTCCGGCGGCCATGCGCTAAATTAACCCGCAACAGTCAATCCTGATGCCCAGTATGCCGAATGGACATTGAAGTGTACGGGAAGCACCGTGCGGCGGGAACGGCAGAAAGGTACCCGGGATAAGCGATAAAGAAAAAGCAGACAGTAAACTGCCTGCTTATTACAATAGATGGTTGTGTTCGTCTCTGGTTGATTATATATCGGTATAGTTCATCCGGTCAATGTCCATGCCCTTGAACGGTTTTTCTTCCTTACCGCCGGGGGCATTCCCGTTAGCTGGTCCTTCCCCCGATCCTTTGCGTTCCCTGGATGGGAGGTTCAGGCTGGTTTTATAATGTCTCTGTTGTTCCTTACGCGGGTGTTCTTTCTTTCTGTTAAATCTCATAACAATAGGTTTTAGAATTCCACACCTGTATATAGAAAAGAACCTGCCATCCCCTGCCAAGGAAATGGTAAAGGGATCTCCGTTTTGGTTTTTTTAACGAATACCGGTTATGTCAATAGCTCCGGGCTTATCCGTACCCTTGACCGCATTGCCGATCTCGCCACTCTTGATCACATTGGTGGCGGTAGCGATGATGCTGGCTATATCTGCAAGGTTGGACGGGATGATCATCGTATTGTTGACCTTAGCCAGCTTGCCGAATTCGTTGATGTACTGCTCGGCAATACGAAGGTTGACCGCGTCGGTGCCCCCTGCGCCCTGGATAGCGGAAGCGATCTCCCGGATACCCTTAGCTGTTGCCAGCGCCACTGCCTCGATCTCCGCGGCACTACCTTCCGCTTCGTTGATCCGTTTCAGCTTCTCACCTTCAGACCTTGCGATAAGTTCGCGCTTGTCTCCCTCCGCCCTGTTGATCTTTGCCTGCATATCACCCTCGGACGTGGCGATGAGGGCCCGCTTTTCCCGCTCTGCACGCATTTGTTTTTCCATCGCATCCTTAATGCTTTGGGGCGGGGCAATATTCTTTACCTCGTAACGGGTTACCTTAACACCCCAGCTATCACTTGCCTTATCCACGGCATCCACAATGATGCTGTTGATGGTATCGCGCTCCTCGAAGGTGCGGTCCAGCTCAAGCTTGCCGATGATGCTGCGCATAGTGGTCTGGGCAAGCTGTATGGCGCCGAAATGGTAGTTGTCAATGCCGTAAGCAGCTTTCTGCGGATCCATAACCTGCAGGTACAGCACACCGTCAACCTCGACAGAGATGTTATCCTTGGTGATGCAGATCTGGGCCGGCACATCAATGACTTGCTCCTTAAGCGTCAGCTTGTAGGCAACGCGGTCTACAAAAGGGATGATCACATGAAAGCCCGCATTCATTGTGTTGCGGTACTTGCCCAGCCGTTCCAAAATATAGGCAGAGCGCTGCGGGACGATCTTGATCGTGGACAGGAACAGGAAAAAAGCCAGCAGGGCGAGGCCAATGAAGATAATGGTTGTTGCATCCATCTTTATAGTGGTTTGTTTGTTGTGTCAGTTGGAAGAAGGCTTCACGTAAAGCTTGATGCTTTCAAAACCAGTAATGATCACCTGTTGTCCTTTGAGGATACCCGGCCTTGAGGATTCGGCATCCCAGATGCTGCCTTTGAAGCTCACCTTGCCGCAGCCGCTACTGTCAAAGTCTTCAACGGCAATGGCGGCGCGCCCTACGTAATCTTCAGAGAGATCGGCAGGAGTTTTTCCGCGCCCCGTATATCGCCTGCAGATCGTGCGGCGAAGCATTGCGAGACTGAGCAGAGAGACGCCCAGGAAGATGAGCAGCTGCGCATTTAGCGGCGGATCGAACAGGAGGCAGCAAAGAGCCGCGGCCCAGGCGCCGATGCCGAAGAAGAAAATAATAAGTCCCGGTACTACAAGCTCGGCAAGCAATAAGAGGAGTCCGAGCAGGAACCAGATAACGGTATCAGACAACAAAGCTTGCAAGGTGGTGTGTGTTGGTGCCCCATAAAGATAAGGAATGGAATAAACTAAAGAGAACAGGAGGCCCGGGGTGTTCGCAGGGGACACAACTCCCGGTGAGGGGCCAATGCTTAAATTTGTGCAATGGGCAAACAATATACGGAGATCACGGACGACCTGAAGGAGTGGATCTCCCGGCAGAAGGTATTTTTTGTTGCCACTGCCCCGCTATCGGCGTCGGGCCATATCAACCTTTCTCCCAAAGGACTGGATTCCTTCCGCGTGCTCAGCCCGGATGAAGTCGCTTACCAGGACCTCACCGGCAGCGGTGTGGAGACGATAGCGCATATAAAGGAGAACGGACGCCTGGTCATTATGTTCTGTGCCTTTGACGGTCCTCCTAAGATTGTCCGACTGCATGGAACAGCCACAGTGGTGGAACCGGTGCATCCGAGGTTTGATGAACTTGCGGCGCTATTTCCGGAAAGACTGGGGGTACGCGCCTATATCATCCTGAATGCAGAAAGGATCTCGGATTCCTGCGGCTATGCAGTGCCCCTGTATGACTACAGGAAAGACCGTGATGTGTTGGATAAATGGGCGGCAGCAAAAGGGCCCGAGGGGCTCGTAAGCTACAGGAAGCAAAAAAACCGGGAGAGCATAGACGGACTGGATGGGCTGGAGCATTACTGAGCCGGGGGCTCATACTTCGGTTCGTAACGGCCGTAGCAAACCAGGAAGACCAGGGCGCCCACCAGAAAAGCGCCCGATGCTATCACGATGACCGGTAGCCCGGCAAGCAGCATCATGCTGATAAAAAAGCCTCCCAGCACGTAGCCCATGTATCGTTCCGTTCTCACCGCCACCATATAGAGCAGCGAGGTGTATAGCCAGAGCTGGGAAATCGCCAGCAGGTACAGGCTGCCCGTTACCGGCAGGCTCACGGCTGTGCGTGCGTGCAGCAGGAGGAAGGTTACCTCGGGCAGGAACAGGACGCTGTAAGCGAGGAGAAAGGGTGCAGCTCTTGCCGGCAGGACGGAGGGGAAATTTCTGAGGCAGCGCATCTCCGTTTCCATAAACTGCACGAAGAAATAAGGCAACATGGCATGCGCAGCGATGATGATCATGATAAAGAAGCAGACGCTCTCCTTATTCAGCGACTCTTTGTTGTAAGCTATCATTGCCTGCAGGAGGATAAGCGAAAAGATTTTTAGCAGCGCCAGCATCCGCTTGTGCCGGGTGAAGCTGAGACGGAGAAGGAGTTTATTCAATGTGGCCTCACCGCCTGAGGCCGATGGTAAACGGGATAAGGCCACATCCAGCACCGAATACGTATGCCGGCGCCACTGACGCTGGTAGGTAAGGGGAAAAACGAGGAGCAGCAGCAGGAGAAACAGGAGGATGAGAATTCCGCTGAGCAGGTATCGATGGAGGAAGGCTACGCCCGCGGTAATGAACCCATACCAGAGCATTGGCGCGAGCAGCTGCCAATGAACATTAAGAAGCAACTGATATTGCCGCTTTGCTGCAATGGCGCCCATCTCCAGTAAGAAAGTATTCTCGTTACGCTGCAGCGCCCGAAGCACAAAGCCCGCGCATTTGAACGTATAGAGCAGCCAGCAGCCCATCAGCAGCCATAGCACGGAACTGCCGGCGGCAGCCGCCTTCATGATGGAATAATGGAAATAAACGGTGCTCTGCGCATCCACGATCCCGAACAGCAGGAGGAACAGGAACAGGAAAAATCCGGCGTTGATCCGGTAGAACTGGTACACGAGCACTCTGTTCAATACCTGTCTCATACGGTGTCTGCAATTTTGAGCTGGCGGTCTTCGATGACCAGAGGCAGCAGCCTGCTTCCGGGCAGGACCACTTCCTGGTGCGAAGTGATGATGAGGCCCGTGCCTTTTTTCCGCTCAATGTCTATGAGGGAGGTAAGACTGTGGACCGAGGCTGTATCCAGCGTAATCAGAGGTTCATCCAGCAGGATCAGTCGCGGATTACCGATGAAGGCGAGAACGAGTGAGAGCTTCTTGAGCATACCACTGGAGTAAGTGCCTGTCTTCTGATGCAGGTAGGCCCCGGCACCCAGCACTTCGATAAGATCAGCCGCCTGGCTTTCGCTGCCGCCTTTCGCCTCGCGGTAAAAACGGATCAGCTCATTGCCGGTAAGGAAGTCGGGAAACACCGGCTCTGCCTCCGCGTAGTTCACCTTGCGACGGTACAGGGAAGGCTTTTTGCTGATATCCGTGCCGTCTGCAATGATGGAGCCTCTGAATGGGATCTGTCCTGCGATGCTTCTCATCAGCGTAGTCTTTCCCGCCCCGTTAGATCCCTTCAGCCAGTAGCTGCCGAAGGGGAGTGTGAGATCTGCGCTTATGACTGGCTGTCTGTTATATTGTTTGCTGTAGTTATGGAGCCGGAGCATGAGGACAAAGGAAATACCTGAAACGTTAAAGCGATGAAAAATATGAAGCAGCGCTATACCCTTGCGATCAGATTATGATTATTTGACGTTCGAAATTATCTTACACCTAAAATAACCTATTATGAAATCCCTGTTAACAGCAGCATTCCTTTGCTGCACCCTGTCTGTCTCCGCCCAGATGCCTTCCTGGCTCCCCACAAACGGCCTGGTGGCCTGGTATCCTTTCACAGGCGACGCGCTGGACAGTTCCGGCAATGGCAATCATGGCACTGTGATGAATGCGACACTTGCTGCCGACCGCTTTGGCAACCCGAACAGCTGCTATAGCTTCAACGGTTATAACAGCCGCATAGAAGTGCCCGATGCACCGGGCCTGCGGGTTCGCGAGATCAGCCTTGCCCTGTGGGTGAAAAGCAGTGCCTGGCAAATCGCGAATCTTGTGTATAAATCGGATTTCATGACATCGGCGGGTGAAAGCTATTTTAGCGGTCAATAACCGCGCGCTCGGCGCCTGTGAGATCATGCAGTTATACACTCATGTTGTAAGTCCGGGCAATATTCCCATCACCCAGCATCCCTCTTCAACAGCCATCAATCCTATGGACACGGCTAAGTTCTACATTGCCGCATCCGGCGCCAATCTGCTGTACCAGTGGCAGCACAATACCGGAAGCGGCTATGTGGACCTGAGCAACGGGGGCTACTACGCCGGCGTTGATGACGATACGCTGCTGATCATCAACCCTCCTTATTCGCTTAATGGCAGTCAATACCGCTGCGTGGTGAAGTCTGCCGGTATGTGTCCTACAGCCTCGGCGCCCGCCCTGCTCCATACCTCTGAAACTTCAGTTGGCGACCTGCAGGATGGTGTCAGCGACATCCATGTATTTCCGAATCCCGCTTCGGGGCAGGCTACTATTGCCGCTCCCTCATTTACCGGCAGAGAGCGATACAGTCTTTATGACGTAACAGGCCGCCTGATGCAGGAAGGACAGATAAGCGGTGCAATCTCGAGGCTGGATCTTACGACATATGCCACCGGCACCTATTACCTGAAGTTTACCGGGTCAGGTAAAAAGATGATCAGGCTGATAAAGAACTGATCTGCAGCATCAGCGCTTCTCAACGAGATATTTCCAGTAACGTCTCGGGACGTGGCGCAGATGTAGCTTCAGGTTTTTGCGTTCGGGGATCGCCGTGTGCCGGAAATAGGCTTTCCAGAGCTCCTGGTAAGCTGGCTCGGAGGGGTCAAGCAGTGTTTCATCATTGCTGCGCTGCCCTTCACCCGTATCAATGTTCACTTCGCGTACCTCACCGGTAGCATGATCGTGATAGATGCCGTACTTTCTCTTAAGGTCGTATATAAGCCATTGCTGGTCGGCATAGCGGCCTTTGAAATGGGGGGCAATGAGGGGAAGGACGTTGTGGTCGGGCTCGACACCGGCATAGAATAGCCCGTCTCCAAGCCGCCGGAACCGGACAAAGGCCTCCATGCGGTGCTTTTCCCGCCATACTTTACGGGCAGTCTGCGTTGTTTCGAGCACCGCGGGGTGCCCGTAGTTCTTACCGGCATCCGCAATACCGGAAAAGAGATACCGGACCATAACAAGCAGCGTATCTTCTACGCCGGCCAACTCGGAAAGAAAGGCTCTCCAGATCATTTCCCCGGTATCGGGCGAGCTGTGGCGGAGAATGCCATTCCAGACCCGGGCTGCCTTTGCTTCGTCTGTGATCACCTGCATCCGGGCCGCAAAAGCGTCGGGTGTTTCCCGGTCTGCCGCCATGATATGTACGGTAGGGAGCTTTCGTTCATAAACTTCGAACACGGTGGTGAGCCAGCCAGCAAAGCTGCCATCATAAATAAGCATGGTCATATCAGAACAAGGGGAGCTGGCGGGTAAACTGGTTGACAAATTTGGACTGTGCCTGGCTGAGGATGCGCTGCCTGATGGTCTGCGCCTGAAGATCGCCGGGCCGGGGCTTACTGTCGCGGCAGAGAATAAAATATTTTGCCCGGCCGACGCTGATACCGATTTTTCTGAGCTGGTCCCAGTCGAGCCGGCCAAACAGCCGCGCGCTCACGATCTTCTTTGCAGAATTGATGCCGATGCCTGGCACCCTAACAATCAGCTCATAGGGTGCGGTATTGATATCCACCGGGAACAAATCAAGATTTCGCAGCGCCCATGAAAGCTTTGGGTCAATCGCGGCATCGAGCTGGGGTGCTTCATCGTTAACTATCTCGTCTGCCCTGAACCCATACAGCCTCATGAGCCAGTCTGCCTGGTACAGCCGGTGTTCCCTGAGAAAAGGAACCTGAGCCTCCTGTGCCGGAAGCCGCTCATCGCGCAAGACCGGCACATAGCCCGAGTAATAGACCCGTTTCAGACCGAATCCTGAATAAAGACTGCCGGCTTTGTAGAGGATATCCCTGTCGGTTTCGGGGGTAGCGCCGATGATCATCTGTGTGCTTTGTCCAGCAGGAGCAAACACCGGCGCTTTGCTGCTTTCTGCCTGCTCATCCTTCGCAGCCGCGATAGCGCCGGAAAGGTAGCTCATCGGCCGGGTTATGGAACCGGGGTCTTTGTCGGGAGCCAGGAGCTTCAGACTTTGATCGGACGGCAGCTCGATATTGACGCTGAGCCGGTCGGCATAGAGACCTGCCTCGCGGAGCAGCTCTTCCGAAGCACCGGGAATGGCCTTCAGGTGAATGTAACCGTTAAAGCGCTGCTCTGTACGAAGCCGCCTGGCAATGCGGACAAGCCGCTCCATGGTGGTGTCGGCATCGGAGAAGATACCCGAGCTGAGGAACAACCCTTCGATATAGTTGCGGCGGTAGAAATTGATGGTGAGGTCCACGACCTCATCTACGGTAAAGCCTGCACGTTTTACATCATTGCTTTTACGGGAAACGCAGTAAGCGCAGTCGAAGATGCAGTGGTTGGTAAGCAGTATCTTCAGCAGCGAGATACATCTGCCGTCTTCGGTATAGCTATGGCAGATGCCCATGCCGTTTGTATCGCCTAATCCTTTCTCTTTGTTAACTCTTTTACTGCCTGAAGACGAGCAGGAGACATCATATTTCGCCGCGTCCGACAGTATCTCCAGCTTCTCCCTGATCCGCTCCCAGTCCATGTATTAAAGTTACAAAATGCAGTCGGGAGGCAGCTCTTAAGACATTGATCCTGTTGAGGGAAGCAGGTCTGCAATGCGACATTGGTTATACAATCCGGTCGCGTTGTTTGCGATATGCTGAACAACATAGATACCGGGACCGGCACCAAAAAAAAACCGCCGTAGAGGCGGTTATCCAGGTATAATGATACTGTTGGTTATGAAACAAGCTCTTTTACCTTAACACCAGCCATAGCCCTTACAGCCTCGATAATGCCTCTCGCGTCATATTCACACTCCCGGTGCAGCTCTTCAGGCTTGCCATGCTCCACGATACGATCCGGTATGCCCAGGATACGAACTTCCGGTGTGTAATGGTGCTGAGCGAGGAATTCCAGCACCGCACTGCCGAACCCGCCGACCACCGTGCCATCCTCGACCGTAATGATCTTGGTAAACCGTCCGGCTATTTCATGCAGTAGCTCTTCATCCAGCGGCTTGGCAAAGCGCATATCGAAATGGGCGGCGTTAATGCCATCGGTGGCGAGTGTCTTGCAGGCTTCTACGGCAAAATTGCCCGGGTGACCCAGTGTCAGTATTGCGATTTCCTCGCCGTCCCTGATCATTCTGCCTTTTCCTACGGGTATTTTTTCCATAGCCTTCCGCCATTCCGGGATAACCCCCTGCCCGCGGGGATATCTGATGACGAACGGATACTCATTCTCATCAAGCTGGGCGGTATACATCAGGTTGCGCAGCTCGAGCTCGTTCATCGGAGCACTCACGATCATGTGCGGGATACAGCGCATGTATGCAATATCATAGGCGCCGTGGTGTGTGGGGCCGTCATCACCTACCAATCCTGCGCGATCGAGGCAGAATATAACAGGAAGCTTCTGTATGGCTACATCATGAATCACCATATCATAGGCCCGTTGCATGAAAGAGCTGTAAATGTTGCAGAAAACACGCATTCCCTGTGTGGCGAGTCCGGCGCTGACAGTTACGGCATGCTGCTCGGCAATGCCGACATCAAGCGCGCGGTCCGGCATCAGCTCCATCATATACTTAAGGGAACATCCTGAAGGCATGGCAGGTGTAATGCCCATGATCTTCGGATTCTTCTCCGCCAGCTCTATGATCGTATGACCGAATACGTCCTGGTACTTGGGCGCTTCAGGAATCGTTATCGGCTTCTTATTGATCTTGCCAGTGATCTTATCGAAAGTGCCGGGTGCGTGCCAGAGTGTCTGGTCTTTCTCGGCAAGCTCGAAGCCTTTACCCTTGATCGTTTTGATATGGAGCAGCTTCGGTCCGGGAATATCACGGAGATCTTCCAGTATCTCTGCCAGCTTCAGCACATTGTGTCCGTCTATCGGACCAAAGTACCGGAGTCCCAGTGCTTCGAACAGGTTGCTGGACTTGGAGATGACACCCTTAACACTCGCTTCGATCTTCGAGGCCAGGTCCCGCTGAAAATCCGCGTAAGGCAGCTTACCCAGGAACTTCCAGACATCATCCCTGAACTTGTTCCAGGAATGAGAGGTAGTGATATCGGTGAGGTATTCTTTCAGGGCACCGACATTGGGGTCGATGGACATGTTATTATCGTTAAGGATAACCAGCAGGTTGGCATTGGAGACTCCTGCGTGATTCAGGGCCTCGAAAGGCAGTCCCGCGGTCATGGCGCCATCGCCGATGATAGCCACATGCTGCCGGGTTTCCTCTCCTTTGAGCTTGGAAGCAATTGCCATTCCCAGGGCTGCGGAGATAGAGGTAGAAGAATGTCCGACACCAAACGCATCATATTCGCTTTCGGCCCGCTTGGGAAAACCGCTCAGGCCTCCGTATTTACGATTAGTATGGAATACCTGTCTGCGTCCGGTCAGGATCTTGTGTCCGTAAGCCTGATGCCCGACATCCCATACGAGCTGATCGAAAGGAGTATTGTAAACATAGTGCAGGGCTACCGAAAGCTCAACAACGCCGAGACTGGCGCCAAAATGGCCGCCATGGATGCTGACACAGTCGATAATGAACTGCCTCAGTTCCGTGCAGACCTGCTGCAGCTGCGTCCTGTCCAGTTTTTTGAGATCGTCAGGATTGTTGATCTGACTTAAGAGCGGGCCTGCGGCGATTTCTTCCATTATTCTTAGATGAAAATTGAAAGTTCAAAAATAAGCAATTTCACGATGTTGCCTTTTATAATAACAGACCGTCTCCTATAAAGTTTGTTAATATATCCGGATAAATAATACTGCCTTTAAAAGGAATGGTTCTTAGCGGTTTACTCCATTAACTTTGTCGCTCCCTCCCGGCAGGGCTTAACACATTTCTCATGCTCAATAAATATTGGAGAAGCTTTCCCTGGTATATACAATTGCTGCAGTTCATTGTATTGATCGTAGTTATGGCTTCTTTCTTCCTATTTGCCCTCTCTCCCGTAATCATGCACTGGACTGGGGTAACTGCTGAAGACATCAGAAACCTCGACGTGAACAGCACCGATAAAACAGTGAATACGACACTGCTGATTCAGTTCTTATCCTCGTCCGGTATTTTTCTGTTGCCGGCGCTCCTTTTCGCTTACTTTACCCATCCCAGGCCCGCAGGATTTCTGGGGCTGAGAAAACCGGGCAGATCCGTGCATTGGCTGCTCCCTGCGCTCATCATGTTAGCTGCCGCACCATTGCTGACAGGTCTTGCGGGATGGCTGGAGCAGATGGTAGATCTGGGAGGCTCTGTAAAGCAGATGCAGGAGGAAAACAACAGGATGTTCAGCGCCCTGCTGGCAATCTCAAATCCGGTTCAGCTCCTGATTACGTTTACCGTTCTGGCCATATTGCCGGGTTTCAGTGAAGAGCTGTTCTTTCGCGGCATCATCATGCGCTTCGCGGCAAAGCGATCTTATTCCATAGCTTTCCCTCTGGTAGTTTCAGCATTGATGTTTGCATTGCTCCACAGCAATATCTACGGCCTGCCTTCCATTTTCACAGCGGGTCTTCTGCTGGGCGGTTTCTATTACCTTACCGGATCCATCTGGCCAAGTATTATCGCCCATACGCTCTTTAACGGTACCCAGGTACTCCTGTCTTATCTCGGCAGAGACAATGCGCTTGGTGATATCGTGAAGCAGGACAATGTGCCGCTTTCCTGGGTAATGATCGGCACGCCCATCGCCATTGCTGCTTTCTTTCTGCTCTGGAAGACCCGCACACCGCTAAAGCCTCACTGGGCAGCCGACTATGACCCAAAGGAAATAATGGACGGAAGCGAATAACTTTGAAGCTTTAAACCAAACGAATGGCTTTACACTGGCCTACATTCCTGCAGCGCACCGGCAGCGCCGTCGTCTTCGGGATCATTATGATGGCAGGACTGCTTTGGATCGATCTTGCCTTCGTGCTGCTGATCCTCATGGTCCAGACACTCTGCCTGCGGGAGTTTTTCCTGTTGTCCGAGAAGATTACCGGGCAAAAGTTCATGCGCTCCCAGAAACTTGGCCTGCAATTTACCGGCATCGTTGCGGTAATCCTTACATCTTTATCTTATCTGCCAGCCAGCGGGACCCTGCCTGCCGGTGACTATTGGCCCGCCTTGCTTTGCATACCGATCCTGCTTTTTCTCACCGGGGCTCTGTCATCAAAGAATCTTTTTACACAAAGCAGCTGGCTGCTTACGGGTATCATCTATATCGTCGCCCCATGCTGCATGCTTATTTACATAAGGCATATTGACTGGGTTTGGCCCCTGGCACTGATCCTGATGATCTGGACCAATGACACGATGGCTTATATAGTTGGTTCGCTTATAGGAAAAACACCTTTTTCTGTTATTTCGCCCAAAAAGACCTGGGAGGGGACGGCAGGGGGAGCAATACTTACCGTGGCAGGAGCAGTTGTCTGGGCTTACTTCTCGGAAAAAAGGCTGGTTGTGGATGCCGCTGCACTATCGCTCTGTGCCTCTATTGCCGGCACTGCCGGAGATCTGCTGGAGTCGCGGCTGAAAAGAATGGCCGATGTTAAGGACAGCGGTGCTATTATGCCCGGACACGGCGGCGCACTCGACCGTTTTGACTCTCTGCTCGTAGCCACTCCATTTGCCTTTGCCTACCTCTATATCGTCAAGGAGCTGATACTTTAAGCACGGGTTAGCCAGTTTACATTATTTTTGCCGCGAAATCAACATTATGAGCATTCACCGCGAAGGGATTAAATATATCATTATCGCCACAATTCTCTGGGCAGCTATCGGCTATCTGTCCTACAGATATCTATATAACATTCCCATCCTGTTCTGGCTGATCAATCTGACCTGCTTTGTGCTCTGGTTCTGGGTGCTCTGGTTTTTCCGTATCCCCAGGCGTAACTTTTCTGCCGGAGAGGAAAAGATCGTAGCACCTGCAGATGGTAAGGTTGTCGTGATTGAAGAAACTTTCGAGCCGGAGTATTTTAAAGACAAAAGGCTGCAGGTGTCCATTTTTATGTCGCCGCTCAATGTACACGTCAACCGTAACCCGATCAGCGGTGAGGTCAAATACATGAAGTATCATCCCGGCAAATACCTGGTGGCCTGGCACCCCAAATCTTCAACTGAAAACGAAAGGACGACGCTGGTGTTGGCCAACCCGAAAATGGAAATCCTGCTGCGTCAGATAGCTGGCGCGCTTGCCAGAAGGATCTGTTTCTATGTCAAAGAAGGGGACATGGTAAAACAGAACGAAGAATTCGGATTTATCAGGTTCGGTTCCCGGGTAGACCTTTTCTTCCCCCTGGGCACCAAGGTAGATGTTAAAATCGGGCAAATTGTTCAGGGCGGTATTACGGTACTGGCGCATTTACCATAAAATCTGTATCTTTAATTCAGTTAACATCTTAAAATTCGATACAATGAAAAAGCTTACTCTTTTAATGGGTGCCCTGATGATCGCCGGTGCATCCTTCGCCTGCGACGGCGGAAAAGGCGATGGAAAAGCCTGCTGCAAGAAATCTGAAAAGAAAGAATGCTGCAAGAAAGGTGAAAAGAAAGACTGTGCTAAGGATCATGCAAAGAAAGACGAAAAGAAAGCAGAAGATAAGAAGGCTTAATGCCGACAAAGATATTCGGATCTCCCGCCTGCGGCGGGAGATCTTTATTTTAAGTCCATTATCTTCTCCGTGATGTCCCGGTCGTCTGAGCGCAACCATACATATTCCTCATCTTTCCGGAACCAGGTAAGCTGCCGTTTTGCATAGTTTCTTGTGTGCTGGGCAATTTTCTCTACCGCAGCAGGCAGGTCGTATTTACCCTCCATATGATCAAACAGCTCGGTATAGCCTACGGTCTGCAGGTTTTTCAGATGCTGCAGATGAGCCAGTGATCTTACTTCATCCAGCAGTCCATGTGCCATCATCTGTTCTACCCGCGTATTGATCCGGGCATACAGCAGTTCCCTCGGAAGTTCCAGCGCCACCTTTATCATCCTGAAAGGCCGCACTTTCTTATTTCCGGAACGATAGTCCAGGATACTCTTGCCCGTGGACCGGACAAAGCTTAGCGCCCGGAGCATCCTTGCAGGGTTTTGAACTTCGCCTGCTTGAAAAAAGCGGGGGTCTTCTGCCCGCACTGCCTGCTGCAGCCATTCCAGTCCCCGGGCCTTATAATCCTCGTTAACAGCATTTTCTATCGTTTCATCCACGGAGGGCATCTGGTCCAGCCCTTCGGTGAGGGCCTTAATGTACAATCCGGTGCCGCCGCATACCACTGCCGTATCGCCCGACTGAAATATCTCGTCGAGATAGGATAGCGCCAGTGTTTCGAAAGTAGCAGCTGTGACATGCTCAGTAACGGAAAAGGTGTCGATGAAATAATGCTTTACCCTTTCCAGCTCTTCGGTAGAAGGCTTAGCCGTGCCGATCGTCATTTCACGATAGCACTGCCGGCTGTCGGCAGAAATAATGCTGGTTCCAAGCTGCCCGGCCAGCTTTATAGCAATAGCCGTCTTGCCTACTGCCGTAGGTCCCGCTACTACGAATACGGTTTTTTCGCCTGTAATATGATTAGATTAACTCGTTAGAAATCCGGCAGGCGTCTACATATCGTAACTGTCCTCACCTCCCGCGCCTTCGCTGGTGCTCTCCTCTCCTTCACTGCTGAATCCTTCAGCCATTTCCTCTGCACCCAGGTCGTACTTCTCCTCTATTTCCATCAGTTTATCAGGAGCAACCCCTTTGATGCCGTATTGGGCAGGTCCGATCCCTTCCTTGCGGACGACAAATGGATATGCGCGTTTGGGATCCTCGTCCTTGGTGACGCCGATAAGCTCTACCAGAAATGTCCACTGCTTTGCGGGGTCATAAACGTAAACGAACTTCTGATCCGGCTTTGCCACGAGGGCAGAAACCGGGGTCTTTGCCATGGAAAGCGCAGGCGCGTCCTTTTTATTTACCGCTACTTCCGAGCTGATCTCCCTGTTCCGCTGCCAGCGATCGTTGCTCTCATAGAAAGAAGCAGCGTGCTTGCCATCGAATTCGTAGGCCTGCATGATAGATTTGTGCAATTCAAGAAAGCTCTGCCCGGTCAGTATTTCAATATCCCTGTAGATCTGATCATCATCTTCCCAGTAAACGCGGAATCTTAGTAGCGGCATGGCGTAAAAATAGGTTAATTGGCTAAAATCTGGTTGCCTAATTCGGTTCCGCGGTCGGTTCCGATCCAAAACATTTCCATTTTACTTTTTTATTTCAGATTATTCTTCTTACCTTTGCCATCCCAAATTTGAGACCATGCCAAAGGTGAAGACTCACTCCCGCGCTAAAAAAACTTTCAAAGTTACCGGCACGGGCAAGATCCGCAGATTCAAGGCTTTTAAAAGCCACCTGCTGACTAAAAAATCTAAGACTCGCAAGCGCCACCTGCGCCAGGCTGCCTACGTTCACCCTGCGAACGAGAACCTGGTGAAGCGTATGCTCGGAATGCGCTAGTCTGAGAATCAAGTTCCCTGGCCCGAACAGGAACCAGGCTTTAAAGTAATTTGAAACCATTAAAAAAGTAGTGTCGGTTATACCCGGCACCCGCAAAACAAGTTATGCCACGTTCAGTAAATGCAGTTGCATCCCGTGCAAGAAGAAAGAAGATCCTGAAGCAAGCCAAAGGCTTCTATGGTAAGCGTAAAAACGTTTATACGGTTGCCAAAAACGTCCTTGAGAAAGGTCTTGGTTATAAATATGTAGGTCGTAAGATCAAGAAGCGCGACTACCGTGCGCTGTGGATCGTCCGTATCAACGCCGCCTGTCGCGAAGAAGGCATCAGCTACTCCCAGTTCATGGGCAAGCTTAGCGCCAAAGGCATCGATCTGAACCGTAAAGTACTTGCTGATCTGGCAATGAATGAGCCCGCTGCTTTCAAAGCGCTGGTTGCCCAGGTTAAATAATTCAACTTAACTAAGTTTCCATACAAAAGCTGCCTTCCCGGCAGCTTTTTTGTTTTCTGCATCCAAGCGGCAGATTTCAGACGCTTAAAGCGGATCCGAAACATCTTCCAGATAAAACTCCTCGAATTCTACATCCGCTTTTACACTCGCTTTTTGTTTCTTCGGGAACAATCCGAATACTGCGGAGCCGCTGCCGCTCATAGAAGCATATACCGCCCCCTGCTCATAGAGCTGTTCCTTGATCTTCCCCAATACAGGATACTGCCGGAACACCGGCGCCTCAAAATCATTACGGATCGCTTCTTTCCAGTTTATAACCGGGAGCATATCCAGACCGCGCAGATCGAACCCGGCTTTCTGCGGCTGCAGCATACTGAAAGCGTCCCTGGTAGACACATGCACCTTCGGGCAGATCAGCTGGAGCGAATATTCGCTCAGATCCAAGGCCACAGGCTCCATCTTCTCCCCCCTGCCGGCAGCAAAGCATGCCGTATTGTTGAGAAAGAATGGACAATCGCTTCCCAGCTGCAGCGCCAGTTCTGAGACGACTTCCCCGTCCAGCCCAAGTCCGCAGTACTCATTCAGCATCTTCAGCATAAAGCTGCCATCGGCCGAACCGCCGCCAAGCCCCGCCCCCATGGGCAGTACCTTATGCAGATAGATTTCAAAGACCGGCACCCTTTCTCCGAACTGCTCCCGCATCAGCTGCCAGGCTTTCCGGACCAGGTTAGTTTCCGGCGCCGCATCGATTGTCTTACCGGTAACGAAAAGCTTCGGCACCGCTTCCTTTGTTTCAATTATCTCCAGCACATCGGTCAGGGGCAGCGGAAAAAATACTGTTTCCAGGTCATGATAGCCATCAGTTCTTTTGTTCGTCACATAAAGTCCAAGATTGATCTTGCAGTTGGGAAAGCTTAGCATAGAGCCATAAAATTATCTGTATTTTTGATTCCATCATCTCGCCTCATGCAGGAAGTCATCAGCCTCAAAGACATCAGGAAAAGCTATTACCTCGGAAGACAGGAGCTGCCCGTACTAAAAGGCATCAACCTGACCATCAACCGCAGCGAATATGTCGCGCTGATGGGTCCTTCCGGCTCGGGAAAGTCTACGCTGATGAACATACTCGGATGCCTGGATACGCCCAGCCAGGGACAGTATATCCTCAATGGTAAAGACGTCAGCCGGATGGCGGATGATGAGCTTGCAGACGTGCGCAATACCGAGATCGGGTTCGTATTCCAGCAGTTCAACCTCCTGCCCCGGCTTACCGCCTGGGAAAACGTTGCCCTGCCGCTGATCTACGCGGGTGTCGGTAAGGCGGAAAGAGAAGAAAGAGCAAAGGCAATGCTGGAAAAGGTAGGACTGGGAGAGCGTGCCCATCATAAGCCCAATGAGCTTTCAGGCGGACAAAGCCAGCGTGTGGCCATTGCCCGTGCGCTGATCAACAACCCTTCACTCCTCCTTGCCGATGAACCGACAGGAAATCTGGACACAAAGACTTCAGTGGAGATCATGGACCTCTTCAGCAAGATCCATGAGCAGGGCAACACGGTCGTACTGGTTACCCACGAAGAAGACATCGCCAATTTCACCAGGAGGATCGTCAGGATAAGGGATGGCGTTGTGGAGAGCGACAAACTGACATCAGCAACAATGGTTTCCTAAATTAGACAAATGGCATTCAAGATCTATACAAAGACCGGAGACAAAGGGAGCACCAGCCTCATTGGGGGCGTAAGGGTTCCTAAAAATCATATCAGGATAGAAAGCTACGGCACCATAGACGAGCTCAATTCCTACCTGGGCATGGTGCATGACCTTTGCGACAGCCAGGAGGTAGGTACCTGGCTGCACGAAATACAGGACCGCCTCTTCACTATCGGGTCCGTGCTGGCTACAAGCCCGGAAAAAGAAGTGAAGATGAAGCTTCCCGACCTGCACGACGAAGATGTGTCATGGCTGGAAGGTAAAATAGACCTGATGAATGAAACGCTCCCCGAAATGCGCTCGTTTATATTACCCGGCGGCAATCTGGCGGCATCTACCGCACATGTGGCGCGCTGTGTGTGCAGGAGAGCGGAACGTATATGTGTGGGTATGGCCGAAGTGAATGAAGAAGTGCCGGACCTGATCATCCGTTATCTCAACAGGCTTTCTGATTTTCTTTTTGTGCTGGCACGCTACCTGGGGCATCTGAAAGGTGCAGCGGAAATACCATGGAGAGCAAGAGTATAAAAAAAGCCGGGCACTTGCCCGGCTTTTTTTTAATTCTGTATATGCATCACCGCTCCTGGCTGGTCGCTTCCGCTCTTTAGCTCTGCCTGGTCAGGACTGCCCGTTTGGGTGTGATTGTAGATCATCACGGCGCTCATCAGCAGCAGCACAAAATAGCCCAGGAACATGGCGCTAACGACAGGGGTTTCGATCTGGAAGGACTTTACAAGTCTGGTGAGGTTTTTCATTTTCGTTTTTTCTCTTTAATAGTTAATCAATTTTTACAGAGGGTACTAAAAATAGCTAATATCTGAACCCGGCGAACACCGGCAACAGATATTTTATTCTTCCCTTTTTCATGAATAAAACTACCTAACCCCTGTTCCCTGCCCAAACCGGCACCGCTGAAACGGTAAATAATCCCGATGAAACAGAAAAGCCGAAGCGCTTGCTTCGGCTTTCTGATATAACCATTTAATTAAACACTATCGGATCAGGGATACATCCCCTTTATAGGTCCTCATCTGACCGTCCGGCGTGGTCACCCTGATGAGGTACTGGTACACGCCTGCTTCCTGCTGAATGCCTTTGAAGGTTCCGTCCCAGCCTCGCTTGTAGTCGGTGGTGCTGAATACTTCCTGTCCCCAGCGGTTAAAAATCCTGAACTCTATCAGGCGCTGGAATTTCATGTTCGTGATCTTGAACACATCGTTTCTGCCATCACCGTTCGGACTGAACGCATTGGGCAGTATCTCGAACATAGTATAGTCTATATTCATCTTAACATACGCTGTATCTGCACAGCCCCAGCGGTTCATACCGATCACCTGGAAGGTAGTGCTGTCCAGTGCCGTTACCATCGGGCTGCCGGTGTTCGGGAAGTCCAGCAACCTGTCGGGCGTCCATACATAGAACGGAGCGCCTTCCGCATTCAGCTGCACCTGCTCACCGTATTTGGCGGTAAAGTCGGCAGTCACATTTTCGAGGTCCACACCCGGCCAGGCCGTAATGCTGAACGTATCTCTGCCCACACAGCCTACAGGGGTCTGAACCGCCAGTACATACTGGAAGGTGCCGCTCTGGTCGTCCAGCCAGAACTCCGGCTCTTTTGCATACGGATCGCTCAGGTGGTTAGGAGTAAACCAGAAGTAATTATAGCCGGAGAATGATGATGGCTGCACATCCACCCGTATGGGCAGGGGCTGCTTCAGACATAACGAGGTATCGTTCATGACCGTCACATCCGGTATCGGGTCTACAATAGCCGTGAATGATTTGTAAACATCAGGGCAGGCCAGGAAGGATGCCTTGATCGTAAATGTCGTGTTCTGCTGCGGCGCTATGGTGGTTAGCGTATCCGTCGGGTCCGGTATATCCGTTGCTGGTGACCATAGATAGTTGAATTCAGGGGCGCCGCTTACATGCAGGGTCAGTGAATCGCCTTTACATAACCCCGTATCCACGTTATGCAGCGTAATCTGGAGCGAGTCGAAGATTTTAAGCTCGATACTGTCTATCGGCTGCATGGTGCAGCAGTTCAGGCGACGGATCTTGATGATCTCAAAGCCGGGCTCGGGTATATTATCCTGTGCCGGCACGATGGGTATCACCGTAAGCGGCGTTCCTGCCGGTATCAGCAGATACGTGGGCAGTGCCGCATAATCTACGCCGTAAGTTGCAGTTCCGCTATAATCAAAGCATATGCTTTTACCGAAACCGGAGCTTGTATCCCTGGTAATCGTGATGCTTGCAGTACCGCAGCCTTCAGCCACATAGCCGCTGTCGCTTTTTATGATATCCTTCAGGTTTACCTGAACAGAATCAACGGTAAAGCTATATGCCTGCAGGAATACCGCAGAGTTGAATGCGAAATCCGATACGTCGGCAACAGCGAGCTTTATATGGTAGGTATCACAGGGCTGCACGGTAGCCATCGCTTCAAGGGCCACGGTAAAGCCATCCAGCGTTACAGTCTGACCATTCAGTGCCTCATTATTGATAAAGTAGGCCGGAAACGGAGAGCCCGGCCCCATCGAGTTGCATTGACCTATGTTACCGCCCGCCGATCCCGGCACGCCTGAGTTCACCGAGTTGATCGCTACAGGAATAGAGGTGCCAGGTACCAGGGCAACATTCACATTGGTGCCAACACCGGGACCGGAAAGCAGAAATGCGAAAACATCATTAAAGTTAGTACATGCGTATTCGTTATATTCCTCAGAACCAAACACATATTTAAAGCGGAGCGTAGAAGTGGTGTCAATATCCGGAATAAAATCAAATTCGAGCACGCAGGCATCGTTGCTGTTGAGGTTCACCAGGATGTCATCCAGATCAGGATCGCCGGGGCCGCTGGTAGCAGAGTTGCTGGAGAAAAAGCTTACCGGACCATCTACACCTATATCTGCCCCGGTTTTTACGTCGCCTGAAGAAAGTACAATGCCCTCTCCGATCGGCAGATTGCTGTTGACCACCTGGAACTTGCCGCTGTGCCCGTCCGGACAGGTAAGTACCGGGTTAAAAGCGGCAACGTTCGGTCCGATGAGGTATTCCATCAGTTGCTGGGCTGTATGATTATCAGTCACCATCAGCTGTGCTTTCGTCGTAAATACCGAGCCTAACAGGAGTAAAAATAATAATAGAACCTTTGTACCTCTTGTATTCATAAAATACTTTTTGCCAATAAAATCTTGCATTCAATAAGACGCCCGCTCCAGCCTTTCCGTTGGGAATACACCGGCTAAAATTAAATAAATACGCCCACAATCTGCAATTGCGGGCGTATAGACAATCTATTGATCGGAAGTTTTACAATTTGTTGATTTTACGTACCGAAGTTTTACCCGAAGCATCCGTCACCCTGATCAGGTAGATGCCTGCCGGGAGATGCGAAATATTGGTTGCTCCGTCCTGAATATCAAGCACTTTCCTGCCACTTATATCAAACATGGTGGCAGTTTTGAGGCCCGGAGCCAATGTGACGGTCTGCGCGCCGGACTCATACTCCAGTGGTTCGCCGATGGGCGAACCCATTCCCTGCAGCCCGGTTTCCATGGCTGCTTTCGGCTGCACCCCGCAATCCAGTATGCCATATCCCCGGTCTTCGCCTACATTATATTCCGTTGATATCAGGTTGGTACCGTCTACATTGGAAATGAGGCGGTAGTCGCCCCACCGGTTTGTGTATTGGATCACCTGACTCTGGTATTCCAGCGGACCGCAGGAAATGTCATCTCTGTAAGTAAACAAAGACATTTTGGCGTTGATGGCGTAAACACCGGGATATGTCATGGTGCTGTAGTGAGGACTTACCGTTACCGCATCATCGAACCCGACATGCGAGTTGATAATTCCCATAACCGGTGTGATCACAGACCGGAGGTTGGCAGACGAATAATACATGGTGGTGCTTGTCTTGAAGAAATCGTACGGGGCAGCTAACGGGTTATAATCTATATACTGCGCACTGGAAGCGGTGATGAACTTGAACGGCCCGGACGTAAGGTTGTTTTTGTTCACCGCTATCGTAAACGGATATACATAGTTTGTGTTGTGTTCATCTATGGCATAACCCATTACCGTCATTCTGCCGGCATCAAGATCCACGATGTTGCTGCCCACCAGCACCTGGAAGGGATCCGGCCACAGAACGCGGTAATTGCGGGGCAGTGCCAGCCGCGCACCGCTCGCCAGTGAAATAGGCAGCACCTCGAACCAGCCCCTGTCGTTATTGTTGAGCAGCAGGTAGCCAATGCCGGTGTTGTAGTCCGGGAAAATTCTGACCACATTGCGGCTGTCGGCTGCCGAATCCAGGAAGGCATAGATAAAAGTCTGGGGTCCGGTGAACCCGGTACCGCCGTTGTAGGGGATCAGCCCGTAGAACGGTCTGAAGTCGTTGGAAACCGTAGACATGGGCGTGCCGAATGAATTGCCCACCAGTTTGGTCGAGCCCATGACCATGAAGCCGACTCCGTTAATCTCCTGGACATTTGTAGGCACATCAAAATTGGTAGGTTCGTAGCTTCCGCCGGTATAGAACCCGCCATGGAAGAACTTGAAGAAAACCGTTGATATAGCCGGGGCACCACCCAGCGGAATATCAGCCCTCCAGATAAATCCGCGGCGCGCCGTGTTTAGGTTCAGCGCTCCGTCCCCCTTACATGCAAAGCCTGTGATCACAAAATGATCGTCAGATCCGGGCGTGGGGTCATTTTTCACCTTCATCAGCGAAACGCCGTACATATAAGGCAGTTGTATATCGGTAACGCAATTATTGCAGTTTGCAATGTTAGTGCCGAATGACTGCGTCCATACCGGTGTCCCCGCCGAGTTTACCTTCATCAACAACAGCTCATGCCGGTTGGTCGAAGTGTTCAGGACATATCCGGTCAGGATATAGCTGTTGTCCCGGTCGTCATAGGTGATAGAAAATACGCGACCCTCCCGCAGGGGAATGCGTGTGCTCCAAAGCACCATACCCGTCTGATCGCTTGCCGTCAGTTTAAAACCCATTAGTCCGCCGGTAGTGTTGTCCAGGTTACTCACCTGGAGATAACCCGGAGCGTTGTTCGCATCGCCATAGTATTCCGTAATGAAGAAAGCCGAATTGTTGTAAAGCACATTGTTGTTTCCGTGTCCGTAAGTGTAAGAGAACGATGGGATCTGGGCCAGGGCCGGTACCGAAAAGATCGAGCAGAGGGCAAGAAGGAATGCCCCAATGGGTAGGTTCAATTTCATGATCAATGGTTTTTTGTAAATATAACCAGCCTGGACAATAAATAAAATGTATTTAAGTGTCTTTCGCACGCTTTACCGCCCGGCAAGACTTGATGCGGGCCGGGAGTGGTCATTCTTCCGTTTAAGTGTCAAAATATGGTGCGAATGAGGTATATGCTTATACCTAAAATTTGTATGCCCTTATACCCTGTTCAGGGTATTGTGCCCTGTCCGATCTGTGCGGAGCTTTGTTCTGTCAATAGAAAAAGATGGACCAAAGAAAAAGCAACGGCATTCAGATAAAGGAGATCCTGACCGGATCTTCCCGGATCCCGCTTGTCTGGTGCTGGTTTCAGTGTCACATAAATAGAAAGAGGTCCGGATATTACTGTCTTACTTCCCCCGCAGCCGGGCCTTATGCAGCACAAAAAAGCATACTGTTTGCTTCAGACAGTATGCTCTACGACAGAAACAGGATACTGTTTGCTCAAAACAGTATCCTGTTTGCTCAAGACAGTATGCTCTTCGATCCAGACATTACCCTGTTTGTAAAAAACAGTATGCTCTTTGCATCGAACAGTATGCTGTTCGCCCAAAACAGCGTACTCTCCACCCGCAACAGTACACTGGTTGCTCAGGACAGTATGCTCTTTGTTCAGGACATTACCCTGTCTGGACAAAACACAATACTATTTGTACAGGACATCACCCTGTCTGCAAAAAACAGTATGCTGTTTTGTCAAAAGTGTATGCTGCTTTCAACCAGGATACCGGTATACGCGTGTTGCATAGTCTGGTACCGGGCAAGGGCGCCGACGGATGCCGCGGGTAACCGAACAATACCCGCTAACACTGGTGAACAGATTTCTTAATCAAAAACAATTTCAAACTGTTAAAACAATAAAACAATGAGTATAGTATCATTAAAACTGACAATGTTATCAGTTCCAAACACCATCATCCTGGGCCGGAAAATCGCAGCCGCCATGGCGGCACATGCCGACCGGTTTCCGGAGCCCCCTGTGGCACTTAGTGCACTGAACGCTGATCTCAATGACCTGGAAAAGCGACAGCAGCAGGCAACAGGCGGGGCAAGATCGAAGGATAATATCCTCTTGCGCAATGAAAAGCTGAAGGACGTCCAGCACAGCCTTGGCAGACTCGCATCGTATGTGCAGACAGTGAGCGCCGGCGATGCAGCGATCATCGCGGAAGCGGGCATGGACGTACGCACCCGGGGGCCGAGAAAGTATGAGACGATACTGCCTCCGGAGGGTGTGCAGCTGCGCAGCACCAGCTATCCCGACAAGCTGCGATTGCGCTGGAAACCGGTGAACAACGCTGCCGCGTACGGTATAGAAACCTGTACCGGCACCGTAACGCCGGACAAGTGGAAGATCGCCGGCTTTGCTACCAGCGTCTTCACCGAAATAGGCGGGCTCCCTTCCGCAGAGCTGGTTTCCTTCCGTGTTTTCGCTATCGGTGCCGCCGGTACCAGCGCCTACAGCGAGGTGGTGAGCCGGAAGATGGCGTAGTGAGTGAGTAAGGTGTGAATGGCCGGGCAGAGGAACCTCTGTCCGGCTTTTTGTTTAGAGATTCAGAGGATTACCATCATCAGGTACTCTGATCTAAAACTTTAACCAGCATCCATTTACCATTGATAATTGTAAAAAGGTAGTCCGTATATATTCCTGTTTCTTCCTTCTGAAAATTCACCTTTACCGTATCACTGCTCTCCTTGGCGTTCACTTTTATGACATAAGGTTTTTCCAGTTGAAAATCCATATAGCCCCATTCCTTCGAATCCATTTTTGACGAAATAAAACCTTCAGCATCGATATCATAGGCTTCTACCGGTAAGGGGAAAACTATACGTGACTGCTGATAAGCCGAATCAACACTGAACTTCTCAAAGAATTTATTAAAGGATTCGGTGGCAATTGCTGAGTGAGCCTTCTCGTTTGTTTGATTATTTTTTTCACGCAACAATTGCCCATTTTCCGATTTTGGAGAACAGGCAGTCAATGAAATTAAGGATAGCAAAAAAACGCGGCTACGCATTATCATTCTATTCATTATTGTTTTTTAGCCATGAACCCTGTCCATGTGTGCGCTGTGCATGTACGAGAATAAGACTGTGCCCATTGGGTAACACACATCTTTCTATCTGAATAAACAAAACCCTGTATTATACATCCTTTGCCAGATGAATATCCTTGGATCATCCCTGTCTCAAAAACGGCGTTCGACAGCAGCATGACCTATTGCAAAACGTAGGTCACCGCTGAGGATAATCTATTTGGTATGGTGGTAACTCAAACAGATGATGTGCCGCATGTTTCTCTGTTACTGAAACCAATGTATAAGTGACACGCATCATCCCTGTCGTCTCTTTAGTAATCTGTATAGGTAAATACCCTGCAACGTTTAGATACTGACCCCATCCGTCTAAGTGGTAATTTTCAAATAGACTTGCATTTACGGGTAGGTAGCCTGGTTCAAACACATACTCGAAGTGACCGGTGCTCCATATAACCTTAACTGCACTACAGATTTTTTTACCGATTTTATATAATGTATCTATCTGAATCGTTGGTCTTTGCCCACCTAGTGCGAATTCTTTATCCAGCGATGCGTCAACTGTGTAACAGGTCCTTGCGGTGTCAAAACAAGTAAAGTTCTTGTTACTGTCCGGCAAGTATATCATATAAAGAAGTGGGTTCGACTTGTAGGTAAGTCTGAACGCTCCGTTATCGCCATAGGTGACACAATACTCATCGAACCAAAGCCCATTTGAGCGCAGTTGCTCAATTAAAACTTCACGGGTGATACCGCTTTTTTGTAATGATGGGAGCACTTCGAACTCAGCCTTGTAGCAGAGCTCACCGGAAAAACTCTGACCATAGAAAAGGCTTGGGTATATAAAAAGGAGAAAAACAATGGTCGCTTTTATCAAATTTTTCATGTCACTAAGATTTTCGTTTTATATCCCAGGACTCAAGTATATAAGTGCTGAACAGACTCTTCCTTACTTCAATTACAATATAGAATTGATCAAATGATTTCTTTTCATCCATCTCGTACATTGCCGGGTGATGTTTATAGATCGTCTCAGTTTTGCCATTAAGTTCAAAATAAATTCGACGAAACCTATTGTATGTGGATCCCCCGGTGACCTGACAATAAAATGTCTGTTCCGATTGCTTTTTCGCATGGGAAATTAGGAGATAGTTAAACGGGATTAATATAATCCAGCTAATAACAGTTGACAAAATGACCAGAGAAATATAGCCAACTACCTTGTTTTCGGAATCCAATTGTTTCTTTAAAGGGAGTATCCACCGTACTTGGCTTTTAAAATTGAGTAACCAAAGCAAAACAAAAATAGCTAAAATTAATCCTGACGTAAGCCCAGGAGGATAATTTAAAATTACATCACGAGACTTGAAGTAAAATAACAATACACACATTATACCGAAGATTACTATCCAGACTTTGGGGGTAGCTTTTGCATTTCCGGATACCTTTTAATCTTCGACGTCGCGTACTTTCTTTTGGACTTCATCTCAGCTTTTTTTACAGTCTCTTCCTTCACTTTTATTTTGGTGGCCTTTCCTGCGACAGTAATGACCTTCTTACCTGCTTCGTTTACCTTTTTCATGCGATAATCAATCGCTCGATGCGTACTTCCCGGACTGTCCAGGTTCCGGAACAGGTGCGAATACTGGCTTGCCAACTCGGCGTTTGATTCTTTAAGTTTAGCGTACAGCTCTTCAGCTTTTCCACCCATGCTTTATCTAGCATGGTTGTGATCATTACACTGAACGCAATGTTCATATATTCACCTTCCAGCTCTGAATAGCTAAAGTTACCATCGTCATCGTTAAAGTCGCCAGCCACTAGTTTCTTTGACACTTCACTTGTCACGTTTGCAAGGAGTGCGCAAGCAAATTTACCTACTGGGGTTTTACTAATTCTAGCTATTCGTCCTGCTGTTTGCAAACCGGTGGGCGAGACAAAAGAGAATGCAAACGCTTTGGCCCGTTCGAACGCCACCGCTTTCCAGTTAATATTGTCGAAAGCTGTTTGTGCGTCCTCTCCTTTTACCACCATATTTGTAATAAAGTCAAGGCCTGCTTCAAGCGCAAAAGCAGTAGCTCCTTCAAGAATCGCAGTAGCCGGATCATCACCATTCTTATCGTTCTGAAAGCTCTCCCTAATTAGTAACGTTTAAAACTAAAGATTTCCAATCGCTATTACTACTATTATCCTGTTGAAATCCCGACTTCGTTGGGACAAGTTGTGAGAAACGCAGCGTTGGTGTGTGTGCTAGAGCGTTTTCCACATTTCAACAGGTAGGCTACAGGAGGTAGGTAATGCAGTAAACTGTGTGGTCTTTGGTTGTTATAGATCCACATCCAGGCATGAGCCATTACCTGTGCTTCCTTTATCCTGGTAAATCAGTATGCATCGAGCACCTCTTCCCGGAAGCTCCTGTTGAACCGTTCTACGTAGCCATTCTGATGTGGTTTACCCTTCTGGATAAACTTTAGATCTATTTGCCTGTCTTTAGCCCAGTCCGCCATTGCCTTTGCTATGCTATGAACTCGGGTCCGTTGTCTACCCGTATTTTCCTTGGTGCTCCTCTCCAGGCTATAAGTTGATCCAGTTCCCTGATCACTCTTTTTGACGTCAGCGATGTATCCATGGTAATATTCAGTGCTTCACGGTTAAAGTCATCAATGATATTGAAAGTGCGGAACTTTACACCATTGCTTAAGGTGTCCTGCATGAAGTCCATCGACCAGGTAAGATTCGGACCCTCTGGCTGAACCAATGGCTCCATTATCCTTGCAGGCAACCGCTTCTTATGCTTCCTGCACATGTTAAGACCCATCTCTGTATAGATCCTGTAGACCTTCTTATGGTTCCAGGTGAAGTTCAGGTTGCGCAGGTAGTGGTGCATCATCCAGAAGCCCCACCTGCCATGCAGGGTAGCTAGTTCAGATAATCGCTCTCTTACCAGATGGTCATCGCAGGGCTTTGGCTTGTAATAGTAAACGGAAGGGTGGATATCCATCATCTTGCAGGCCTGCCGCAAACTCATTCCATGACGCTCTTGTGCATACTGCACGATCTCTCGCTTCTGAGCAGGCCCTAAAGCTTTTTTTCGACCACATCTTTGAGCACTGTGATCTGGAGCGTCTGCTCAGCTACGATCCGCTTGTACTGACTGAGCTCTGCTTCCAGTTCCTTAAGCCGCCTTAGTTGGCTAACCTCAAGACCCGAGTACTTCGTCTTCCACTGATAAAAGGTGGGCTGGCTGATGCCGTATTCCCTGCAGATGTCTGCTACGGACTGACCGCTTTCCTGCAGCCGTAGAATGGAGATGATCTGAATCTCCGTGAACTTCGATTTTTTCATGTTTGCTTCCTTTAAATTTAGCTACTCTTTTATATTTAAGACTGCTTCTGTTTAAAGGGGAGCTTTCACCTTTTAAACTGTCCGGATTTTAGGGCCACTTACATTTATCTTCAGGGGCATCTCCCTGGTCAGCAGCTCCAGCGTCCCGAACAACGCCCTGGTCAATAAGATCCACAACAACAAGATGTACCGCCTCTGGGGCGCCGGCGATCATTTCTACATCTATAATGAGCATTCTGCGGGCATCGAGATCTATAACAACTCTGTATTTACAGGACAGCATACGGTAACGGCCAACGGACGTACCGCTGCCTACTATCACCACACTACCGGCAATATCTCGGATGTCACCGTATACAATAATGATTTCTACATCAACCGGCGCAGCCGGAATGTCAGCATGGTCCGCCCCACACTTCCCGCCGCTTACAGCAAACAAAATATCTGGAGCTTCCGCTTAAAAAAAGCCTCCAGATACCTAATCCGAGATGCTCGGCAGAACATCCTGGACAGCTGAGCAAATTATAAAGAGGGAGCATTCTGCTTTCAAAGGCGCTCCACACTCGCAAATAAAATAAATTCGCTATCCGTTGGTAAGCATAGGATAAAGAAACATTATGATACAAACGGCTAAAAGAAAATAATAAAACTTCCATTTTCGGAATATGCTGCAAACTATCAAGGTGATAAGAAATATAGCATGCACTACAATAAAGGAAACATACAATTTTTTCGATTGATAAATGGAAAAGGGTGAAAAAAAATCGCTTCCAAAGGGATAGTTTTCAACTCCATAAAAAATTGCCAGTAACTCTTCACATATTACAATAGTCCAAAAAAGAGGAATAATGTTGATTGCAATCAAAAAGAAAGCTCGTTTCATCGTTTTATCTTGTAGTTCGTAAACCTTCATTAGTAGGTGTATTTACAATCTTAAATTTCAATCCTTCTGCATATTCAACTTTTAAATAGATCTTGTCGTTTCCAAGATTACGCCCCATAAAAGATCTTTTGAAATTATTAATGCTAGCACCACAATCAATGCAGCCACGACTACCCCATAAATCACCGCCGTGCAAATAAAAATTATTGCGGCCTGCACTAATAGCCTTTTCTGCATTTTCAAATTGTAGTTTCCATCTGTAATCTCCCCAAGATGGGGTACCACCCGGCCAACTTGATCGACCAAACCTCGATGCCATTCTTTCCGTTAGTGAAAGATCGCTATATTGTTGAAATCCACCTTCATTTTTTCCCTCTACGAACGGACTCTTATTAATCGAGTATAACCCTTCTGGAGTTGGCCCTACGTTAGCCTCATCTGTCTTTCATCAGAGTAATCAAAAACTCTGGTAAGGTTCCAGTAGCCAGTTTGATCTTGTCCTTTCCCTGATACTGCATCAAATGTTTGGGAGTGGACTATTGGATTACCTTCGTCGTCTATTGTTTGCCAACTATAAGTTAAAGACTTTCCATTGAATTCCAAGAATTCAGTACCGATATTTTCCCATTCACCATCCCTTCCTTTTAATGAAACTTTATCACCTACTTTTCCGGTAGCTTTATGCCATGTAGTTTGCCCATCTGAATTCTTAAACCAATCATTTCCTAAGGGATCAATATTCCCAATTGGATTTCCTCCGAACGCAGCATAAGGACTTTTCCACGGTTTTACAATAGGATCTACGTTCCACCTTCTGCCATATACTGCATCATACTCCCAATGGAGAGCTGAATAGTGAAGATCTTTGCCTTTAAACTCATCTCGTTTTTCCTGACCATTGAATCCAAAACGCTTCCGCAGAGCTGGTTTCCTTCCGTGTTTTCGCCATCGGTGCCGCCGGCACCAGCGCCTACAGCGAGGTGGTGAGCCGGAAGATGCCATAATGTGTAAGTCAGACAAGTTGCAGACAGCCGGGCGGAGGGTTCTCTGTCCGGCTTTTTGTTTAGAGGATTAGAAGGCAGAGGGAAAAAAGAACAGCTGGCAGTTAGCAGTAGGCAGAGAACGCGCGAGTGTAGATGAGATTAAAGGGCAGAGACGCAGAAAGCAGAGGCGCAACTTACGACATCACAAAGACACGCAACAGCACAGCAACACCCTCATCACTGTTCCCCCGCACTCTGAACTGATAATAGCGGGCGCAAGGATTACTGTATCCTTGCGCCCGCTGTAATTGTTTGATGCAGTTATTTATCAGACTAGCGCCTGCTCGTATTCGCTTTGCAGTTTCAACACGATGACACCCAGTCCAGGCAAAGTGAGCGACAGGCTGTGACTTTTGCCATGCTTGCCTATGGGCGCCGTTTCGAGCAGCCCTTCGTTACCACAGTCCGCTCCCCAGTATTTACTTGCGTCACTGTTGAACACCTGCCGGTAGAAGCCGCGCCTGGGCGCGCCGATCCGGTAATTTTCCCTGCACATGGGCGTGAGGTTGGCTATGAAGATCAGTTGCTCGTTCTGGTCCCTTCCCTTCCGGATCCAGGATATTACGCTGTTCTGACTATCATTAATATCAATCCACTCAAAACCTTCCCAGCTGAAATTGTTCTCATAAAGTGCCGGTTCGTTGCGGTATAGCTGGTTCAGGTCGCGGATCAGCAGCTGTACGCCATGATGCGCAGGGCTCAGGGTCTCGTGCCAGTCCAGGCTGTAGTCATGGCGCCACTCGTGCCTTTGTGCAAACTCCGCACCCATAAAGATCATCTTGCCGCCCGGGTGACCGAACATGTAGGTATACATAGCCCGCAGATTGGCAAATTTCTGCCAGTCGTCACCCGGCATCTTATTGATCATGCTTCCCTTTCCGTATACTACCTCATCATGGGAGAACGGCAGCATGAACCTTTCGGAAAATGCGTAGACCAGGCTGAACACCAACTGCCCCTGGTGATGCGATCTGTAGATCGGGTCTCTCTGGAAATAGCTGAGCGTATCATGCATCCAGCCCATCATCCATTTCATATCAAAGCCCAGCCCGCCGCTGCTCACCGGGTGAGTCACACCCGGAAATGCAGTGGATTCCTCTGCCAGGGTGATCGTATCAGGATGGAAAGTATGCACCGCGGTGTTGAACTCCTGCAGGAAATGAATAGCATCCAGGTTCTCACGTCCGCCATGCACATTCGGCTCCCATTCTCCATGCTTGCGGCTGTAATCCAGGTAGAGCATAGAGGCTACAGCATCCACGCGTAGCCCGTCTATATGATACTTATCGAGCCAGTAAAGCGCATTGGAGATCAGGAAGGAGCGAACCTCATTCCTGCCATAGTTGAAGATATAGCTGTTCCAGTCAGGATGGAATCCCTTCTTCGGATCGGGATGTTCGTAGAGATGAGTGCCGTCAAAATATACCGGACCATGCTCGTCGCTCGGAAAGTGAGAAGGCACCCAGTCAAGGATAACCCCGATGCCTGCTTTATGCAGCTCGTTGACGAGGAACATAAAGTCCTGAGGTGTCCCATACCTGCTGGTGGGCGCAAAATACCCTGTGATCTGGTATCCCCAGGATCCGAAAAATGGATGCTCCATTACGGGCATCAGCTCCACATGAGTAAAGCCCAGGTCTTTGCAATAGGCAGGCAATTCTTTTGCCAGTTCCCTGTACGTAAGGAACCGGTTATCCTCCGTCTTCCGCCAGCCCCCGAGATGCACCTCGTAGACAGAGATCGGTTTTGACAACGCTGATGTCTTCGTTCGCTCCTTCATCCACTTGCTATCGGTCCATTTGAAATCGAGACCCCACACCACACTGGCAGTAGCGGGAGGTGTCTCCCGATGGAAGGCGTATGGATCGGACTTTTCCGCCTGATAGCCGGAATGACTTTCGATAAAATACTTATAGACCTCTCCCTGTCTCAGGCCCGGAATAAAGGCTTCCCAGATTCCGGAATGGTCCCAGCGCACCTGCAGCGGATGCGTGCCCCGGTCCCAGTAGTTAAAATTCCCGACTACCGAAACATACCGCGCATTTGGCGCCCAGACGGCAAAATAGGTGCCGGCAACTCCGTTGTGCTCCACCACATGTGCGCCCAGCTTGTTATAAAGGTGAAAATGTTTGCCTGCCCTGAAAAGCTCGATATCGAAATCGGTGAACAGGGAAAAATGGGCGGGCGCATGCTCTGCCAATAGCTCCAGCGACTGGCCGGCTTTCTCTATCTGTGTTTCCAGCCCTTCAGACTGGGGCTGGGGCTCCAGATCCACGATCGGCGTCGGCTCACTGAAAGCGGCAGGTACTTCCTGCAGTGTATCCTCATCGATCTGTTTTTTCTTGACTCGCTTGGCCATTACAAAATATTTATTCGGTGCTTGTTTACAGTTAGATCAAAAAACTACACTTTGACCAGCTTCTCCGTTTTCACGCTGGCCATGATGGTTTTAATGCCCCTGAGCGGAATGACTACCCAGTTAGGACGGTTGTTCAGCTCGTAGTTGAGCTCATAGATCGCCTTTTCCAGGATATAGGTCTGAAGGAGGATGTCCAGGTCTTCTCTTTGTTCAGGTATGAACGGACTGCCTTTCACCGTCTCCATATAAGCATGCATGAAGAAGCCGCTCATATACTGGTACCACTGCTCGGCAAAGGGGATAAGCCGGGCACGCTCATCAGGGTGAATATTCTCATTGAGGAACAGGCTTCCGTAAGCCGCATAGTGGAAAGAACGGATCATACCTGCAACATCCCGAAGCGGCGAGCGCTTTAATCTCCGCTCGCTATAGCTTCTGGCGGGCTCTCCTTCAAAATCGAGGATGATAAAGTCCTTCCCTGTGAACAGTACCTGCCCCAGATGATAATCGCCATGTATCCTGATCTTTACTGCGTCAAATTTTTTACGGTAGATCCTTCTGAGCACCTGGAGGATGTCTTCTTTCATAGCCAGTACCTCTTCGGCCTCCCTGCGTGTATCGTCATTCAGCTTGCGGATGTTTCTGCTCTGGTTCTGGAATGTAGCCCGCACCAGTGTCTGGAACGAGGAAAACAGGGACCGCTGGTAATGGAGGGAGAACTCCTCCGGGCTGAACGCGGGCAGGTCTTCTGAAGATGCCAGTGCCAGGTGCATCTCTGCCGTCCGTATTCCCAGCAGCCGGGAGTTTTCCGCAACACTGGCATCCAACAGCTCGCGCATGGATTCCGGCAACCGGTCGTAGGTTACCGGGCTGGACAGGCTTCCCAGCACCGGTGCGGCAGGCGCCGACAGATCAGGACGCGCCAGGATCTTCTCGTTATACGTAGCGAGCTTATCCAGCATATGAGCCCAGGCATCGTTGGCACTTTCCACCATTTCCAGCATCATTCCCAGCACGATATCCGCATCTTTATACTTCCATTCTATAGTGCCGACAAACCCGGGAATATTCCTGAACCTGGCGGTCTCGGACAGGAAATGCGACACTTCCACATCCGGGTTAATGGCCCGGTCTACCTTGCGGTAGAACTTAAGGAAGAAGGCATTGTCATAGACGACCGAAGTGTTGCTCTGCTCTGCAGAAAGCACCCGGGAGCGGACCTTTTCCTGTCCCTTTACATACTGCTTCAGCTTTTTATTGCCGGAGAACTGAAGGTCGCTTCCCCTCATGGCAATATCATGGTTGGCTGCCATCCTGTGCAGGATATCCTGCTGGAGCTCGTGACCGAAATAAGCGTCGTAGAGGAACCCGTCCTCGCCGTTGACCCTGATGCGGGAGATCACCGCCTTCGGGCAGTTTTCCTGCATCTCGCTGCCCTGCTCCTGGTGGGCAAATGCAATAGGGAGCTGGTAATATTCAGGCAGCCCGCTTTCATAGGTTACCTCCAGGAGCAACAGGATCGCACTGTTCTCTTCCAGCGGAATCTCTGCATGGTCAGCAACCCTGATGTTCTGTATCAGCCGGCCTTTGCCTCCAAACCATCTTACCTGCATCAGGTAATCGGGAATTATATCGTTTGCCAGTACTTCCTGCGTTTGCGGCTCCAGCAGATCGCTCCACTTCTTTACATCCAGCATCGGCAGCACTTTCTTCTCGCCCCCCGCAGCGCTCGTCTTCTGTAGGAGGAACCAGGTGCAGTCATGCGGGCCCAGCGTGAAGAAATAGGGTTGCCCGTCCTTAACCATCGGAAATTTGTTCCGGCTGAACACTTCGACGGGGATGTAACCCTTATGCTCCTGCAGATCCAGTTCCACCGGTTGTATATAACGGGAAAGGTTGGCAATGACGAGCATGGTCTCGTCTTCCCAGGTCCTGGTAAAGGCGAGCACTTTAGGATTCTCTGTATTGATAAATTTCAGGTCGCCCCGGCTGAAGGCTTTGAACTTCTTCCGGGTATTGATGATGCGCTTCATCCACCAGAGCAGGGAAGATGTGCTCCTGGACTGCATCTCTACATTGATCGATTCATAGTTATAGTCGGGGTCCAGGATCACCGGCAGATAAAGCTTGTGTGGGTTGCAATCGGAAAAGCCGGCATTGCGCCCGGAAGACCACTGCATCGGAGTGCGTACGCCGTCACGGTCGCCCAAGTAAAAATTATCGCCCATGCCTATCTCATCACCATAATAGATGACCGGCGTTCCGGGCAGGGAAAAAAGCAGGTAATTGAGCAGCTCTATCTTTTTGCGGTTATTCTCCATTAACGGTGCCAGGCGGTGGCGGATACCCAGGTTGATCCTCGCGCGCGGATCCTTTACATACACTTTGTACATGTAATCCCGCTCCTCGTCCGTTACCATCTCCAGGGTGAGCTCATCGTGATTGCGCAGAAAAATGGCCCACTGGCAGGTTTCGGGAATAGCGGGGGTCTGGTCGAAGATGTCCGTAATGGGGTACCGGTCTTCCATCTGCAGCGACATAAACATCCGCGGCATGATAGGGAAGTGATAGTTCATATGACATTCGTCGCCCTCACCAAAATAAGACGCCGAATCTTCAGGCCACATGTTCGCTTCTGCCAGCAGCATGGTGCCGGGGTATTTCTCTTCTACATGCCTTCTCAGCTTTTTCAGGTACTCATGGGTCTCAGGCAGGTTCTCACAGTTGGTGCCTTCCCGTTCAAACAGGTAAGGAACGGCATCGAGCCGAAACCCGTCGACTCCCATTTCGCACCAGTAGTCGAGTATGCGGAATACTTCTTCCTGCACCAGCGGGTTGTCATAGTTCAGATCGGGCTGATGATGGAAGAACCTGTGCCAGTAATACTGTTGCGCCACGGGGTCCCAGGTCCAGTTGGAAGCCTCGAAGTCCTGGAATATGATCCGCACGCCCTTATATTGGTTGGGATTGTCCGTCCATACATAGAACTCACGCTCCGGCGATCCTTTGGGTGCCCGGCGTGCCCGCTGGAACCATGGATGCTGGTCGGATGTGTGGTTGATAACCAGCTCGGTAATTACCTTAAGCCCGCGTTTATGGGCTTCATTCAGAAATCTTTTGAATTGCTTGATGTCTCCATAGGATGGGTTGATGCTGTAGTAGTCGGCAATATCGTAGCCGTCGTCCTTCAGGGGCGAAGGGTAAAACGGAAGCAGCCAGATTGCGGTTACTCCCAGTCCCTGCAGGTAATCGAGCTTGCTCAGCAGCCCGTTAAAATCGCCTATTCCGTCTCCGTTGCTGTCGCTGAAAGCTTTAATGTGCAGTTCGTAGATGATTGCATCTTTGTACCAGTGAAGTTTGTCGTCAATGTTGGATCTTTTTTCGGGCATGGCTTAAATAGATTGTATTTGGGGACTATCAATAAGCAGGATATGGGCGGGCATTTCGTAGGGGTTAAGCTGTACATAGTTCCATTCGCCCTGCCAGCGGTATTTGTCCCCGCTCAGCAGGTCGCGTACTGTAAACTGTTCGCCGGATACCAGGCCCAGATGTTCCAGCGGCAGCTTTACATGCCCTCCCTGGGTGTTATGCGAATCCAGGTTGACGGCAATGATCAGCCGGTTGCCGGTCTGCCGGTCTGCCTTGCAGTAACATACTATCTGGTCGTTCGTGGTCTCGGCAAATTCTATATTCCAGGTAGTCTGGAGGGCAGGGTTTTCTTTTCTGATCCTGTTGACGCGGGTGATCACTTCGCGGATCTTTGTCCAGGCATTCCAGTCCCAGTGCCGGATCTCGTATTTTTCGTTGTCTATGTATTCTTCCTTTCCGGGCATTGGCTGTGTAAACCCAAACTCATATACCGGTCCGTACAGGCCGTAGTTCGATGAGAGCGTAGCTGCCAGGATCAGCCTGCGGAGATGAGCTGTCTCCCCGCCGTAGGTAAGCTCCGGCGGCAGGATATCAGGAGTGTTTGGCCAGAAATTAGGGCGGAAGAAATAGCGCATTTCCGTCTGTGTAAGCTCGCGCATATACTGCTCAATCTCCTTTTTGGTATTGCGCCAGGTGAAATAGGTATAGGACTGGTTGAAGCCGGCCTTGGCCAGCCGCTCCATGACCCTGGGACGTGTAAAGGCTTCTGCCAGGAAGATCACCTGGGGAAAGTCCTTGCGGACTTCGGGTATCATCCATTCCCAGAATGCGAATGATTTGGTGTGCGGGTTGTCCACCCGAAAGACGGTCACCCCCTTGTCGATCCAGAAAAGTATCACGCTCCTGAGTTCCTCCCAGAGCGCCTGCCAGTCCTAATTTCTGGCCAA
>Ga0196964_10000050_pt1 | contig 100225 bp, 111 predicted proteins | sample S1_10metaG_FD_148615 | JGI IMG/M metagenome (GOLD analysis project Ga0196964, IMG submission 148615) | Soil microbial communities from Anza Borrego desert, Southern California, United States - S1_10 | ecosystem: Environmental > Terrestrial > Soil > Desert | place: USA: California | collected...
TGTAAAGGTGGTAAATAATAATACAGGCGGACAGATAGCAGGCAGCTTCGCCAACTACACCGATCTTTCTGCTACTGCAGCCAACCTGATCACCAATGCAGCCAACGGCGGCAACCAGACCTTTACCGTACAGTATAAAGCTACTCCAGGCTTCGCTTACCCTGCAGGTACTTACGCTACTGATGTAGTGTATACAGCTACGCAGCAGTAGTATCAAGTATCAAGTACAGATACACACAGGCGACTTCGCGACTTTACGTCTTTGCGACTTTACGCCCCCAACAATGGTTTTGTTTTGTTTTATATAAACAAGAGTCCCGGTATCGACCCGGGACTTTTTAGTTTAGAGATTTAGAGGGCAGAAAGGCAGAGGGCAGAAAGAAAGCAGGCAGTTGGCAGTTGGCAGATTTCCGGCGCGCGTGTTTCCAGAGATTCAGAAGGCAGAAGAATGCTCATAACTTAACTGGGATTCGGAGCTGTTCGATCCGCGCTGTTCGCCCGCACGCGGAACCGGTATTGGCAGATGACCGGCGTGGGTATTACATATGCATCCGGAGGGCGTAGGAGCAGAAAGCAGATGAACAACATTCTTCGACCTCACACCTTTGCGGCTTTCAACTCACTATTCCGGGCCGCCAGTAGCTATTTAGAAAAAGGCAGACTATACAGTCTGCCTCGTTTCGATCCCTGAGGGATCACATGGGGTAAATCCTGGGTGTTATTGTTTGAGGAGCAGTTTCTGGGTCTGATTGAACTTGCCGCCTTTCACATTTACGAAGTAGTTGCCGGGCACAGAACCTGTGAGGTCGATGTTGATCGTTCCGGAGAACCCTTGTCCTATGGTCAGCTTATCTTCTTTTACCTTCTTGCCTTCAGCATTGAAGACTGTCAGGCTGTATTCTCCTGCTTCCAGTTCCTGCAGGTGGAGTGTTGCCGATCCTGTGGTCGGGTTTGGCGCGATGGAGAAAGCTGCTGCGGTAGCCGGCTTGGTCATCTTCAGGGCAGGTCCGTTTCCGCCAGGGTTAAAGCCGTACATGGCCACCAGCTGGTCGTAGTCGATACCATCATCGGCAAGGATCAATACACCTAGGCTGTCGTCAGGCAGTGTCGTATTCAGCGGCAGCGTGAGGTTGAAATTGCTGTACTTCACACCTGATACATCTGCAAGATTATAATCCTGGAAAGTATTCACCTCAAAATTCTGACCAAAGTTGTCGAAGAGGAAACCATTTCCGGTAACGCCGTTTGCAGTCACCTTCAGTGAAGTCTCATACAGCTTTGGAATTGCGTTTACATCCAGCTCATGGTTGTGTGGGTCATTAGGATCGCCCACCAGGTAATCTTCCAGTACACCCCGGTACACGATGATCCGCAGTGAGGACTGGAAGGTAGAACCATTACCCACGGCATTGAAGCCCGTCAGGTTTTCCACCAGCAGTTGTCCGCCTTCTACCCGGATGTCTCCATACGTATGCTGGGAATTAGCGGTTCCCTGATGCTGCCCCCAGTCAATTTCCTGGTTGGCATAGAATCCGAATTCCTCACCGGCGCTGATCTGCGGGTTGTTCGACCAGCTCCATTGCACATGTGCGCTCGGACCGCGCTCAGCGTGAGCTTTTGCATCTTTCCATTGTCCGTTTATATGCCAGCCATCATAAACTTCCGCGGTAGTATTGCTGTAACAGATATGACGGACATCTCTTTTATAACGGGTCCAGGCGTAATAGGGAACCCAGCTATACACCGGGTTTCCCCAGGCATCCCAGCCCGTCTGCACGTAAGCCCAGTTAAGGGTCACCTTGCTGAGGTGGGCGTCGGCATGGTATCGTTTGGCAGGACCTACGCAGCAGCAGGTGCGTCCTGTATTGGTGCCTGCAAAGGTGTCAGTCACACCCATGAGCAGGACGGAAGACAAAATAAGAGCGCGTTTAATTTGACGTTTCATGAGAAAAGTTTTTCGTTTCATTCACTTCGCAATACGCAGGGCAGAATGTTTTCCCGCTGGTGATGATTAATTGATAAGGCTTATGATGTCGGATCCGGAATGTTGCTATAGCAGGAAGATGTCTTTTTGTTTTCTTCATCTTTCTGAGTCAAAACTACGCCTGTGGATGGGGGTTGGTTCCCGTCTTTCAGCTGAATCCGGGACCGTTTTTTACCGGCACCATTTACCGTTAAACAACCGCCCTGACGACCGTCAGGAAACGGTGGCGATAACAGAAAAGTTTTTCTATGTCCGGTCCCGCAGAGGGTGTTGCAGATGCCGGTGCGGCCGTATGAAAGAGAAAGTGTACTATTACCGGAGCCCAGCTCATTTATGGCGCTAAGGGCTTCATCGTAAATTATCTCCGGGTAATATGTAAAAATAAGAGCCGCTGGAAAGCGGCTCTCTGGTTACAAACAATCAACGATTAATAAAGAACACTGTCTTATTTCCGGTTTTCCATTTCCATTACCCGCCGAAGCAGCGCAGGATTTTCCACGGGCTGATTGAAGATGATCTTTTTCAGGTCTGAGAAGTTTTCATGCAGCAGCTCATAGAAATTCCATCTGGCGATGCTCCTGGCCTGACGTCCCCGTCTGAATTCCCGGCGGAATAGCTCCCAGAGTTCCGGTAGTACAAATGCGGCAAAGACCATGGTACCGAGCGTGAACGGTGAGCGCTTCCCGTTGCCCACCAGGAAAAACTGCATGGCGGCTTCGTCACTGATGCGCGTCGTATAGTCCAGCAGGATATGAAAAGCATCATGACGTTCAACCCTGGGTACAGGCTGCAATCCCTCGGAGCTCAGGAACTGCCCGAGCTCGTGCCCAAGGCTGCCCGCAGGATACCGGATCAGATCTTCCCTCGTCAATCCCCAGGGTTGCCGTTTTCCATAAAACCGGGCATGTATGGGAATAACCTTTCCCAGTAAAAAAAGCAGCATGCGTTCGCGGAAACTATACTCCTGCTTGTAGGTAATAATGATTGGTTTCATTGATATTTGTTTTAGGAATGTTTATATTTTCAGGAAACTTTGAAACATTGGGACACAATAAAACCGGAACGTTTGTTCCGGTTATCTGATTTATTTGAACAGTTTCAGCAGCGTGCCGGTAAACCAGCTTTCGTTAGCCGCTATCAGTCCTTTCAACGCAATATCCCCTTTCTGAGCAAACCGTTCTATGCCCTGCATGGTCTGAAGGAAGGCCTTACCGTCCTTTGTATCCTCGGCATCCTCGATATCGCTGAGTTCACTTACCGTGCGCAATAATGGGTCAAACTCTTTTTTCTTTCGTTCCTGTATAATGCGCATGGCTACATTCCATATATCCTTTTCGGCCACAAAGAATTCCTTTCGCTCACCTGGCTTCAGCACTTTTTCAACAAGCTGCCAGTTGATGAGTTCTCTCAGGTTCATATTGGTGTTGCCCCGGCTGATCTTGAGTTGCTCCATAATATCGTCTGCGCTGAGCGGGTCCGCAGAGATCAGCAGTAGCGCATGTATCTGAGCCATAGTGCGGTTGATACCCCATTGCGTACCCAATATCCCCCAGCTTTGAATGAATTCCTGTCTTGCCTGTTCCAGCTTCATGATGCAAATATAGGCACTAGATCGAATTTTCAAAACTTTTTGAAAGGTACCGATGCCTGCCTATTTCTTAAAGGACCGGTCAACTACCCGAAGTGTTTTCAGCTCCTGATCGGTGGGGTCCAGGGCAAACATTCCCGAGTCGCGGTCTTTCCGCAGGTACCCAACGATCTCATCCGTTATCAGTTCGCCGGGAATGAGTCTCGGAATCCCGGGAGGATAAGGCGAGACCATTTCCGCAATTATTTCTCCCGCTGCCCTGGCAAGCGGCACCTTCCTGGTTGCGGCAAAAAAAGCTTTTCCGGGGGGCATCACCAGCCGGGTCTGCAGCGCCGATAGCTACGGCTGTTCCTCGAATTTTCCTTCTTTGCTGTTCCTGGACCATTTAACCAACCCCTTTACCGCCTCGATCAACAGGCTAACAGTGGCTTCAGTGTCGGCGATGGAGATCAGCGCCATCAGGTGCCGGTGAGTCATCAGCTCAAAGTGATCCTGTAATGCTGCAGCATCCAATCTGCCGCCTTATAGCCCGTCATTCCCAACCCTTTTACATCTATTACGAGCTTTGTCTCGTCAATAGTGAACGCACCCGGACGCGCGGCGACAGATTTATCCAGCACAGGTATACCGCTGACAGGAAGTTACCGTCGTAGCAGAGTTAAATACTGTCTGTCCGTCCTCCTTCCTCTCCACGCCGATGGCCCTGCTGATCATGATTCCGCTGCCGATCATCAGACCCGGGCTACCGCAATAAATAAGTTGAACACCGGTCCGAACAGCCCGACCGCAGCGACTGCTTCCTTTCCCCCGTATTTTGCCAGGACGACACTGTTGATCGCCTGGTGCACCGTTACACTGAGCATGCTGGTCAGTAAGGTACATAGTACCTGAAAAACATACGTGACACAGGCTCCTGTTCCGACACAGGTTGACTGCCCATTAAGGGAAAAAACAGCAAATTTAGTCAGGATCCAGAGTTTATTGCTCTATCCGTCTCCGTAACCGGACCAGATGATGCACGACGGCTATAGCCAGCAGCAGCACAAGGGCACCCATGTATCCGTCCTGGACCCAGAACGGACCATCCTCATTTACCTCAGGAAGAATGGATTGTGTCAGATTGTTTCCGAAATGGATGCCAATCGGAACCCAGATAGTCCGCAGTCTCAGATAGCAAAGTGTGAGCAAAGTTCCGGCAAGCACCAGCGCCGGACCGGATGTGATCAGGTCTATCGCCGGATTCAGGAAATGTATCAGCATAAACATGGTTCCGTTGATGAGTGAAAGCCTGAGCTCTGGCACTGACCGGGAACAGTAATTGAGGAAGACACCGCGAAACCATAGCTCCTCCCAGGCAACAACCAGCAATGTGCCCGCCAAGGCCGCCGGTCTAAATGCTTTATCCAGCTCCGGTGTTCCGGTGACATTTAGTCCGTATGCTTCAGCAGTCAGGAACGGTAAGCTGCCGATTATTATCCCGAACATAGTTGCCGGCAATATTAGTCCCAGTTTTCCCGGCGACCAATACTCTTTTAATGCTTGTCTGACCCGGAGCAATCTCGCCTGTGCAAGATTCAGCAAGATGAACAGCACAACCGTAAACGCTGCGGAAGCGATCATACCGGCACCGGAAATTAATGAGCCGCCACCCAGTGCAAACAGTCCTGAAAGCAATGCGCAAATCATCACCAGGTAAGGCTGTGTGAGGATCAGGGCGGTTTTAATAGCAATTAGGATCGATCGCATTAATCAGGTCAGGATATCAGTTAGACGGCACAAAACGAATAAAGGTTGCATTGCATCAGCTTTTACATACTGTCAGCCCCTGCAAGTAATCGAATGATGTCCGGATTCTGCGGAGCATCACAAGGTAACGGCTCAGGCACAATTCTTAAGCTGGGCTGAGCATGGAAAACTCAGTTCGGGATCCGATGGACCATACGGGCTTCGTGCGGGTAAGAGGAGCCAGGGAGCATAACCTCAAGAACATCAGCGTAGATATCCCCAGGGATGCACTGGTGGTCTTCACCGGTGTTTCAGGCTCCGGAAAATCCTCTCTTGCTTTCGGCACCTTGTATGCGGAAGCCCAGCGACGGTATCTGGAATCGGTGTCGCCTTATGCCCGCCGCCTGTTCAACCAGATGTCCGTGCCTGAAGTTGACGCAATCGAAGGCTTGCCGCCTGCGGTAGCCCTGCAGCAGCAGCGCGGAGGTGTTACTACCCGGTCGTCCGTAGGCAGCGTCACCACCCTCTCCAATCTGCTCCGGATGTTATATTCCCGGGCAGGCGATTACCCCAAAGGACAGGATATCATTTATGCTGAAGCGTTTTCCCCCAACACTCCGGAAGGTGCCTGCCCAGAATGCCATGGACTGGGCAGGGTCTATGAAGTGACGGAAAGATCAATGGTACCGGATGATTCGCTTACTATTCGTGAGCGGGCAATCGCTGCCTGGCCTACTGCCTGGCAGGGCCAGAACCTGAGAGAGATCCTGATGACCCTGGGCTATGACGTGGATAAGCCATGGCGGGAGCTGCCGCAAAAAGACAGGGACTGGATCCTGTTCACCGATGAGCAGCCGGTAGTGCCGGTCTACTCAGGCTTTACTGCAGCGGAAATGAAAAAAGCGATGAAGCAGAAAATGGAGCCCAGTTACATGGGCACTTTTACCAGCGCCAGGCGGTATGTTCTGCAGACCTTTGCAACCTCCCAAAGCGCACTGATGAAAAAGCGGGTGTCGCAATTTATGGTAGGCAGCGACTGCCGGCTTTGCGGGGGCAAGCGGCTGCGCAAAGAATCGCTTTCCGTGAAGTTCGCAGGTCACGACATCACAGAAATGTCCCGACTGCCGCTTAAAAAACTTTGGCAGATATTCGGCGCATATGCCAGGGGAAGCGCTAAGAACACCATATCTGACAAGCTCCACCCCGAGCAGGCAATCGTGCGGCAGCGCATCTCGCAGGACCTATGCGAGAGGATAACTGTGATACTTGACCTTGGACTTGGATATCTGGACCTGGAACGGAGCACACCTACGCTTTCGCCGGGTGAGCTCCAGCGGCTCAGGCTGGCTACCCAGGTTCATTCTAATCTCTTCGGCGTCGTCTACGTCCTGGACGAGCCCTCCGCCGGATTACACCCTGCAGATACGAGGGCGCTGCTGCGGGCGTTGGATAAGCTGAAAGCCTCCGGCAACACACTGTTCGTAGTAGAACACGAGATCGACGTGATCCGGCATGCCGACTGGATCGTAGATGTCGGTCCGGCCGCCGGTGCGGCAGGTGGTGAGATATTATACAGCGGACCGCTGCCGGGACTCGACAAGGTAGCCGCCTCGAAAACGAAGAATTACATTTATGAACGGGTACAGTCCGCCCTGCCCCATCGGCGAAGAAAACCAGCCGGCTGGCTGAAACTGGAAGGGATCACCAGGAATAACCTGAAAGATATGGAAGCCAGCTTTCCGCTCGGTGTGATGACCAGCGTCACCGGCATCAGCGGCTCAGGTAAAAGCAGCCTCGTAAGCCAGGTACTGGTAGCGCTCGTTGCCGCGCGCCTCGGACAAAAGACCGAACCTGTTGCGGATGACCACCAGGACCTTTTGTCTGAACCGGCGGGCGCGATGGAGGGAAGAATTACGGAAGGAATTGAAAGGATCCGGCGACTGGTGCAGGTGGATCAGAAACCGATCGGACGCACTCCGCGTTCAAACCTTGCCACTTATACCGGGCTGTTTGATCACGTGCGGAAGTTATTTGCAGCAACCAAAGCAGCGAGAAGCAGAAGATACGATGCCGGAAGATTTTCTTTTAACGTTGCGAAGGGGCGCTGCGCGCATTGTGAAGGAGAAGGTTTCGTAATGGTTGAACTGCTGTTTCTGCCCAGCGTGTACTCACCCTGCCCCACCTGCAAGGGCACCAGGTATAACGAAAAAACGCTCGAGATCGGGTACCGGGGAAAGAATATCGCTGAAGTCCTGGACATGACGGTTGATGAGGCCTGGGAGTTTTTCGGCGATGAACGATCGCTGCAGCATGCTCTTGATGTGCTGCGGCAGGTAGGGCTTGGCTACCTGCGGCTGGGACAGCCCGCGACCGAGCTTTCAGGCGGAGAAGCACAGCGGATCAAGCTGGCAACAGAGTTGCAGCGGATACAGAAAGGTAGCACACTTTATATTCTGGACGAACCGACGACCGGACTGCATCCTGCTGATGTGGAAAAGCTGCTCGTTCAGCTCGATAGCCTCGTTCAGGCGGGCAATACCGTCGTCCTTGTAGAGCACGATATGCATATGATCGCTTCAAGCGACTGGGTAATTGATATGGGCCCGGATGCAGGAGACGCAGGGGGAAAGATCGTAGTTGCCGGAACACCGGAGCAGGTAGCCCGGCATCCAAAAAGCAAAACAGCACCGTTTCTCGCCAACTATCTGAACCTTGGAACCGGTAAATCATAAAAATTCGCTGAAAGGTTATTTCAGCGGCACCAGCGGACTAAACCTGCCGGTGCCCAACAAGCTGCATTATCCGGCCGAGTTCCGGGACAAAAGCAGACTTTGTTATTATAGCTCTATCTGGAACAGCATCGAGGTGAACAGCTCGTTCTATAAGATCCCTATGGAAAAGACCATGCGGCGATGGGCTGAGGAAGTACCGGAAGGTTTCAGGTTTACGTTCAAGATGTTCCGGGAGGTCACGCATAATCAGCAGCGCGTCGTTGAGGCCGCACTCGTAGATCATTTTATAAAGGTGATCAATGCAGTGCTGGACAGAAAGGGCTGCCTGCTATTGCAGTTCCCGCCTTCTCTGCACTATGACCCTGTATACCTGAAAAGATTGCTATCGGCAGTACATGCTGCGGACCCTGCCGCTGCCTGGAACCGATGTCTTGAATTCCGGGACCCCTCCTGGTACCGCGAGGAAATCTATGAGCTGCTTACCCTTTATAATGCAGCACTGGTGATACAGGATATGCCGAAGTCCGCGACACCCTTGCTGCGTCCCTGGACCCCGTTTCAGTACATCCGGTTTCACGGGCCGGGTGGAACGTACCGGGGAAGCTACGATGATGATGCCATGCGGGAATACGGATACCTGATCCGGGAAAGGCTGTCGGAAGGCAAAGACGTATACGCTTACTTTAACAACACCGCAGGTGATGCCGTTGCTAATCTCTACATGCTGAACGTATATGTGAACGGTACTGCCTTCTGACCCGGTACCTAAATCTCAGGCTTCTTCGTGCTCATGCATTTCCTCCCCGGTTTTTCTTCCTGTCGCTTTTTTCGGAACCCTGATGATACCCAGCTTATCAAACAAAAGAATCACCGGATAAACAGGATCTACCTCGTGCCAGCGTACACCGAAATTAATAGCCGACGGACGCTTATGGTGGTTGTTATGGTAAGATTCGCCCAGCATCAGGATGTCTACAGAAAACAGATTCTCAGACGTGTTTTTAAGAATGAAATTCTTGTAGCCGAATTTATGGGCAAACCAGTTAATGATTGCCCCATGGAACGCACCCATGCCGATGATCACGGGCAGCAGCAGGTAAAGCCAGGGAGAAGTAGCGAAGTAAACGAAAAACGCAACATAAGCTACTACCCAAAGGGCTCTGGACAGCAATGAGTTGGCCCAGCGGTCGAAGCCCGTCCACTCCGGCAGGTTTTTCAGAAATCTCTCCTCCACCTTTAATCGTCCCTTGAAAATATCCAGATAGATTCTCCTCGTACGCAGCATCATGCTGAAGATGTTGGAGGAAAAATTAGGTGAATGAGGATCCTTTTCGGTGTCAGTATAGGCATGATGCAGCCGGTGCATGATGGCATAGGCCCTGGGGCTCATATAGTGCGATCCCTGAGTGATATAGGTGAAGATAAAGAAGAATTTTTCCCAACCCCTGCTCATTTTAAAGGCTCCGTGTGATGCATAGCGGTGGTGAAAAAACGTCTGTGAAAACAGGGAAAGGTACCAGATGGCAATAAAAAAAACGATAACGGGCATGAAACAACTTTGATTAAACGTAAAAAAACAGGACCAGGAAAAGAGAAGGATTAAAACTGCAGATATTGCCAGTACCGTACGGAAGAAAAACTAAATCGGAATCCTGATGGCCGCTGCACATAACAGCCTTGCTAAGTTAAGCTTAGTAATGTTAACACAGGCATAAATGGTGACCGGGACACAGATTATCCGTTAACTGTAGCGTCCCTGGCCGAATAAAGAGCCGAAACAGTATAAAGCAGGGAAATTACCCTTTCCCCAATCCTGTTGAATTCGCACAACACATTTAACCGGACACGCCCGCATTTTTGGCGTCCCGGATACTTCGGATGAGGGTGCAGATTTCTTCTTCCTTTCTCTGCTCATAATAAGTGAGCCACATACCCAGCGATTTGACTGATACGGAAAGGAACATTTGCTTCTGCTCTGCCGCGGACATATCGCTCAGGTCGAATACCGCAGGATAAAAGGGGCGCATTTCATTATTGTCATTCATAGTTCAGGTGTTTACTTTGTCAGGAAATTACAGTCAGGTCCGGGAAGCGAAAGATAGAAATCATACACAGCGCTACTGACGACTGCGTAGCCTCTGGAAAAGAACCGGGTGAAGGTAGCCATAAATTCCCGTATGAAAGCGAACAGGCAGCCGGGGCCGGTCAAGATATATTAGGTTCCCCTGATAAATTAGACTACCTTCATTTAGATACATCAGGCTTTCTGCTTTCTCTGATCAGCATACCATCTCTTCAGTCCTCGCTTTGCATCGCCTTTTTTTAACGATTTAATATTTAATGCAATGACCATTTTTGTGAGCAATCTGAGTTTCCAGGCTATGGACAGTGATCTGAAAAAGCTTTTCTCTGAATTCGGCGAGGTAAAATCAGCCAAAGTAGTGACAGACAACTTTAGTCGTCGCTCCCGGGGCTTCGCCTTTGTAGAAATGATGAGCAATCCTGAGGCTGCAAAAGCGATCGAGAAGCTGAACAATACTTCGTTTATGCAAAAAACGATCATTGTACGCGAAGCAACTTCGAAATCAACCCTTTAGGAGGGTTGATTCTACTAAAACCATAACCATGAACGATATTTTAGAAAGCTGCCTGCAGGCAGACCCGGCTGCAACAACCTCCACGCTGCCCGGACAACCGGTAACTGAGGAAAGCTGGCCCATAGAGGATGACCATCTGGTCCGAAGCCTTGAAAAAGCCAGAATACAGATCAGCCTTTACCGGTATCATCCTTAAGATATGGCTGCGCCGGCCTACATCATCCAATGTACACTGAAAATAAAAAAGCCCCGCTAAGCGGGGCTTTAAATGATATCTATGATTCAACCTAGATCACACGAACGTTGATTGCATTTAAACCTTTTTGACCATTTTGAACTTCGTAGGTTACCCTGTCGTTTTCACGGATCTCATCTCTGAGGCCGGAAACGTGAACGAAGATGTCCTGACCACCATTAGCGGGAGTGATAAATCCGAAACCTTTGGTGGTGTTGAAAAACTTTACTGTACCTTCTTGCATTGCAATTAAAATAAAAGATTAACTTAATTACCCGAAGATAAGCTTAATAATCATACTATAACGTTATTTCTTTTTAACATGGCGCCTTTTTGCATTCCCTGCGCCGTACAATGTTGGATTTCAGTCAATACAATTTCATTTACTGCCTCTGTGAACTGCCTGCTGTAAGGCCCGGACAGCCGTCCGCTCTGCTGAAAGCCTCTTCCGGTCGTTCGGGGTCAATACGGCTAACCGTTCGTCGAGGATCACTCTTTAGGTAAACCGGTAAAGACTTTGAGTTCATTAATAGTGCCATTGTGTGAACTGATAATTTTTATGGGTACACTTATAGTGTCTTTGACTGCAATGTTTGCCGTTTTGAGTGCACTCATCATGTTTTTGACTGCACTGTTTGCCGTTATGAGTACACTCATAATGTCTTTGAGTGAACGGATAGCTTCTTTGAGTACACTCGTAATGCCTTTGTGTGCACTAATAATCTTTATCAGTGCAGTCATACGCTCTTTGTGTGCACTCATCGTGTCTTTGATTGAACTGTCAGTCCCTATTACTGCGCTCATAATGTCTTTGCGTGCGCTCATAGCGATATTGTTTGAACGCATCATGCCTTTGAGTGAGCTCAAAATGTCTTTAACTGAGCTGATACCGGGCTTAAGTGAAGCAAAAAAGAGTTTCAATTCGCTTTTACCTTGCTTTCGTATGATAGCAGCCGAAAGCTAATCAGGTGTTGTCCTTTCTCTAAAAACTCAGGATCATTTGTCTGCAGACCGTGCTCCGCAGCCAGACCGGACAAAGGCTCACTAACAGGCTTTCATCGCCTTATAGTCAATAATGGATCTGACGATCTCGTCCGTGATCTCAGCAATCACCACTGGTGCTCCGGACACGCAGCTCCAGGATCCGTCGGTATTCTTACCCATGACAATCGGAAAATCGAGGGCTCCGGATTTAACCATACACAGTACCGGCTCATCGAACTGATCAAATTTGTAGAACAGGAAATGGAAGTTATGATCCTGCCCCCGGAGAGCAAGCTGCCTGGTAAATTCGTGCATGTCTGATCGTTGTTTATCCGGCAAACCTTAGCCGGAAGGGAGTTGCACGAAATTAGCCGAATATCTAAAGGACGCACCAAATGGTCATCGGATTATTTATCCCCAGTCACCCCGCAGATGGCTGATTGCGGCAAACAACAGCTTCATTCCTCATACCCGCATTTTTCGCAGCGCAGATCTGCACCGCCCGCCTGCATAGACGAAGCGTTATAAGCCGGGCGGCATGTATTCGGGACAAGGCAGCGGAAGACACTAGCACCAATAAACTAATTCTTTATAATTATCCCTAAAATTTATCTATTATGCTTTTATAAACATCATTGCTTTTTGTAATAATTCGTCTTACTTTTATAGTAACCTTCTCTCCCACCTCTTTACCCTACGTACTCTGTAGATCACCAACACCACCACCATGAAACAGCACTTTGTTGTAAAGACTCATGCTGCGCATATTTTGTCGTCGGAAGTCCGCAGTGCCATATTCTGGCAGGATTTCATCCATGACAAGCATGCACCCACCACCTCTTTCCACCCTTCATTCGACCGGCTGTTTTCCGAATATGGACTCAGTTTCTGGGTAACACGGGAATACCGTCCTCATAGTACAGACTGGGATGCCGATGAGCGGCTTTCAGGTTTGGACCGCACATTCAGGATCATTCTGCAAGAGGACAGGGATGCACCCGCCGCACTGGAACGACAAATCGACCAGCTTCCCATTATAGAAGAAATACGCACCATCGGAGTGGCCTCCGCAGAGTTGCCTGTTGCGGTTTCCCGGTCTATGGCAGTCATGCCCGATGTCAGGGAACTGATTTATCTGTCCTACGCGAGAGCACTTACCAGGGGCCTGCCGCAGATAAAGGTCGCGGTGCTGGACACCGGTGTCAACCTGAACCACCCGGAACTTTCAGGCAGAATCGGAAGGGGCTATGATTTTGTGAACCTGGACGGACTGGACACCACAGAGTTTATAGGAGATACTATGGATTATGACGCCATCGCGGAAGACGAAGTAGGTCACGGCACCCACGTGGCCGGCATAATTGCAGCAAAGGGGCTTCGTATGAATGAAGGTGTGGCGCCGGACTGTACGATCATGCCCGTCAGGGTGCTGGCAGCTATGAAAAATGGCGACAAAGTAGTGGGTGCGGGCATCGTGGACAATATCAATACGGGCATCAAATGGGCCGTAGATAACGGTGCGGATGTTATCAATATGAGCCTCGGCATCCGGCATTCCGGAGGCGGGCTGCCCCATGCCGATGTAATCCGTTATGCGCTCAGCAAGAATGTGACAATAGTCGCTGCCAGCGGTAATGACGGAACATCAGAGAAATATTATCCCGGCGCCCTGCCGGGGGTCATTGCGGTTGGCGCCGTTGATCATACCGGCATCGTAACACCTTTCACCTCCTACGGAGCCAACATCACTGTGGTGGCACCCGGACTCAATATATACAGCTCATACAAAAGCAACAGCTATGCATATGCAACCGGCACTTCCCAGGCTTCACCCTTCGTCAGCGGGTCCATAGCCTTGCTGAAGTCTTACGCAAAGGAACACGGAAGAACACTTTCCAACGGCGAGATCAGCTATATTCTAAAAGCTACTTCCGACAAGATTAACAGCCGGCTGCGGGATTCCAGGGCGGGCTACGGACTGATCAACCTCTGCGATTCTTTCAAACTGCTGCAGGAAATATTAAACTAAACACTTAAAAACTACATCATGAACACCGGTATTATCAACCTGGTCCCGATCAAGGGAAGTTTTTTCAAAAGACCATCCATCATCAGGAATGGCAGCTATGAAGGCGAACTGGACACAAACGTCCATCAAATGCTGCAGGAACTGAACGGACTGCTGAATGCAAAAGCATTTACCGCCGAAGAGCAGATTATCATGCTGAAAGACCCGGGAATCAAAATAAACCTTCCCGAGCAAAAGCAGGAGAAGTTGAAGGAACCTGCTCCGGCTCCTGCCCCGATGGACAACGCCTCTTTCCTGTACCTTCCCCTGAAAAGCAAGAACAGCAAACGTGCCGGTGCCGCCGCCTGGCCCGACAAGTCGCTTGCCAATGAACTCTACCAGCTCCAGAAGAATCCGCAACAGGGACTGATCTCCCTCAGTGACCTGATCGACAAGACGCCCACCCTCTCCACTTTGAAGTATGATCTGGCGGAAAAGGTGAACGGCATGTGGAGCAGTCTGCCTTTCAACACCAAAGTAATATTGAGCTACCTGAATATAGCAGACTACCTGCTTGCTTATGGCTATTATGTGCGCGGCATCAAGGATGTCAACGGTATGTACAACTTCGTGACCGGGCATACGGAAGGCAGCCGCAACGTTGTTAAATATACCGTATTGAGCGCTGCCAGGAAGCGGCTGAACGACGAAAAGATCAATATTGATCACAACGATGAGTCCGACCTGATCATCCAGGATATAATTAAAGCAAATCTTCCCCTGACCAGGGCAGGCTTTCAGACCTCGCTCGATAAGGTAGTCAACAACTATATCAACAACGGCAAATGGCTGGAGCTTATCAAGAACTCCGATTTTGCCGGCATACCGGCAGACATGGTGCCTGACGTGGTGAAAAGACTGAAGGCATATCCGGTAGAGCCTACGGCTGATAATATCAACTATATCCTGCCCACGATCATCTCGCAGATGAGCCAGTTCGGGTTCGACAATTCGGACGGCGCCGAAGAGCAGGAAATTGATAACAACGACTCCCTGTTCGATGCCGGATTCTTTCTTGATGACAGTGCTACCGCGATGATCAGCAAGGCAAGCATCGAGTATGCCGCGCAGCTTTACTCCTGCATGGTGCTGGGCGAAGAACTGGATATATTCAACCTGGCCAATTTCTTCACCCACAAATACATGTTCCGGAGCGGCATACAGATCCAGGACCGCCGGCTGCGCGAGAACCTGCAGATGTATGTATTCAATAACAAGTTCGTGGATTCTGAAACAGGCCGCATCTATGACCGCACCCGCCCGGCAGAAAGGGCAATGTTCTACAAGCAGGTATTCAACTGGGGCAGCAGCCATGTCACCGACGACCTCGTGGTAAACGAAGAGTTCCCCGTGCTCTGGAAATCACTTATCGTCCAGGCCGTCCGTTATATCCGCGATGTACAGGATAGTCCGAATCCGGACATATATGTTTCCCGGCAGCCGATTATGCAGGCGGTGGAAGACCTGCAGTACAACCTTTCGACACACTGTACCGGTATGGCAAACGTGATCTCCCCGATCATTCACAAAGAGCTGAAGTTTATCCGCGAAAAGATATTCTCGCATCCTGAAGTCCTGAAACAACTGGTGCCCGCAGGAGGATCATGGTGGAAGGTAGTAGAACTGCTGTTTACGGAAATGAAGCGCAGCAAGCCGGAAACACGCAGACTGAGCAACAAGGCGAAGTTCGGAAATGCCATCATCATGTCCATCGCCGCGTACGATCCGGGTACTTTCGAGGACAACGCGGCATTCTCTAGGTTCATGAGCAATATCGACGCGCTGATCCTCACGCAGGCAAAAGGTCCGCGGGAGGTGGAAGAAACCGATTTCGACGGTGACAGAGCGTCTGAAGACTACGACCAGAACAGCAACGGGAATCCCTACAACAATGGCTATGGCGGTCCCGGTGCGCAGTATCAGCCGGCCGGCGCCGGCAGCGACGGTAATGAAGAATGGGATTTCTAATCTGAACAAGGGTAAACAAATAAAATTTCAGAACCTATGCAACAATCAACCATGAATATGATCCCCTCCGCCTCCCAGATCAAAGAAACAGCGAGGATGAAGGCCAGAGAAGTACTCGGCAACAGCGAGGTCTTTCGTGCCATGTCGCTTGACGAGCAGAAAAGTCTATACCTCTCGCTGGTAGATGACTACATCAGCAAGGAGCAGCAGAAACACGGACTTTCCACCGGCATGGCAACCGACAGCGGGAAGGACATGGGCTATAAAGGCTACGATCCCGGCTTCAGCGGCAATACCAAAGCTTTCGATGAGCTTGTGGAGGCCGTTGATTTCCCGCAGTTCGTTTCCGACCTGCTGAAAGGTGTGTTCGACGCCAATATGAAAGTGATGAAGAGCCAGACCGACAGCTACATCAAGCTGATGAAGGAGGCCACGAAATCAACAGCCGATTTTATTAAAAAAGTCAAGGATGACGAGTCCTTTGCGAGGTTGGCAGAGACACGCGGCAATCAATATAACGTGATCAGCGAACGGCAGCCTGATGGCAGTCAGCGTCTGGCCCTCACCAATCCTGAAGGAGAGAAAGTTGACACCGAGGATGCGGAAGTAAAACGGCATATCCTGGAAGCCAAGATCAATATGGCCAAGGAGCACCGGGCAGCCCTTCGTGAGGTGCTCCTGATGGGTGTTACCAGGCTGGTGGTAGAAAAAGGTGAGATCGAGGCCGGTGTGGACTTCTCCGTGAAAGCTACGCGTGAAAGCAAGGCCCATCACAGCGACCAGAATATCAACAACGTGGCGCTGAATGCTGAGTACGGGGGCGGACTGATGGGTGCCATCTTCGGCGGACCAACCGGCAGTTTCAACATGACCAATACCAATATCCAGGTCAACACCTCGGACAAAAAGACAGGGGACGAAATGACTGCCAACCTGCGCGGAAAGGTTAATATCAAGTTCAAAACAGACTATTTCAAGCTGGACAATTTTGCCAATATGTATGCTGACGGCGGCGTTGCTGCATTGCAGCCTGCAGCCCCGGCCCAGGGTGCAGCGCCTGGTACACCGGCACCCGGTACCCGTTAATGAATCGGTATGGCGCTGGCTATCCTCAAATACCTGGACAGAGATTCCGAGTCGGTACATTTCCGTGTCGATATCGGCACCAGCAGCTATTACAAGCTCAGGATCGGCAAGCGCATCATTGAAAGAAGCGGCTTGAACTGGGTGCAGGACGAGCTCTTCTCGACGGAACTGAGGAGAAAACGTTCGGAGTACGGTTTCTTCGATACCGGTGAAGATGTCGCCCTGCCCCTTTCCTGCTTCAGCGAAAGCTGTTACGTTCAGCTATTCAGCTGCAAAGATATCTCCGGCAGATCGCCGGCGGTGTCAAAAGTTTTAAAGTTCAACGCTATTAATCCCCAGCATATGCAAGATCTTGAATTGGCAGCCCCATTTTCCGTACAGCAACGGAGCTTTAACAAGGTAAGGGCGGTTGCCTGCTCACATGAGCAGTATGCAATGCAAAGTTCCTGGGAAGCTATTGTTTCCACCATCCTGCGTGCTGCGGTACCGGTAGCGGTAAATATGCTTACCAGTGCTAATGGTACTGCAGCAGCTCCTGCCGGAGCGGCAGCGCCCGGGCAGCAGGGAGCCCTGACCAATCTCCTGCAAACGGTGATATCGGCAATTGCAGGCGGGTCAGGAACCGCCGGGGCACCGGTCCGGCAGCAATCTGTTTCGGGCCGGTTCTCCAGGGAAATGGTCGCCGGCATCGATGATGCTCTGATCATTGCGCTCGCGCCGGTGATCGCATCCGTAGTCGGGCCAATGATCCAGCAGGGCATCTCGGCACTGCCGCAGATGATCGGCGCCGTTGGCCAGATACAGCAGCACGACCAGAACCACCGGCGGCAGACCCTGCAGGCGCAAAACCAGCTTATCGCGACGCTGGCAGGCGATGTAAACCGGAGACTGATGCTGCAGCGGCTCCTCGACAGCCAGCAGCCGGGCGGCAGCCTGACACCGGAGCAGATCAACCAGCTCACACAACTGTTGCAGCAATCAGGAGGCGCATCCAGTGCGCCTCCCGTAGCCGCGCAAAACCTGTCGGTCGGTCGGGACCTGTCCGCCGCACTTAGCAATACTGTGATCGTCAGTTACGAAACGGCCCCTGCCCTTCCCTGGAACAACAGCACAAAGCTGCTGTACCGGAAAGGTGTTCCTGCAGTATTTTCCATCGTTCTGAACGTTAACCCCGCACCAAAAGCACCTTTGCCGAAGGCGATCATTAAGGTTTGCTTCAAGGACCTGCAGGATGGAAAGATGGTATTCGAGAAGATATTCCGGCAAAAGGACGTTGCCGCGAACACCGCGATTGATCTGGCCTTCACTAAAGAAGAATTGGCAGCCATCCCTCCGCAGCGCCCGATGAGCCTCATTACGGAAGTACGCTGGATCGCTTCAAAATCGGGCAGGACCTGTAAAGCCCTGGGCAGCACGGAAGTCGTGTTCGTCAATGATTATTCATTCAAATCGCGCGGCTTGCCGGTGGGTGAGGAGAAAGAGCTGGCCGATATGAATGTGTATCGGGTATTCTGGAACAAAGTCTGGGAATCGCCTGTACTCCACCGGGCCGGCTCGGGCAAATCAATGTGGGAACTGGACATTACAGGCAAATACCTGTACGCGTTCGATATCACTGAAGGATCGAATGCGCTGATGGAAACGAGGATCCTCCGGCAGCCCGATGACCCCGATAGCCTGACAGACCTGACCACCGGCAAGCTGAAAGGAGGCATGGAGCTGAGCGTAGATGAGCTGAACAAGCTGACGACGCTCTGGCCAGGCGGACAGCCGCTGGTGTCCGGGCAGCTTGAAGCATTGAAGACCGCCCAGTTTGCCGCCGCCAATGCAATGCATATGGTCTTCACTACCCGGATGAAGGGCCGAGCCAGGGAACGAGGCATCGTTTGGATCGTGCCCACTTTCAAAGCCTTCGAGCTCATCCTGCAGCAGGCAGGCAACACGGACAGCAAAGGTCAGATCACTTTGGTAACCGAGCAGAAGGTACTATTTCCCCTTCCGGTAAATGCCAGGGTGATCGGGCTCAAATCCAATAACCAGTAAAGCTACAATTATGCAGAACACGAATAACCAGTACAGAGCGTTCTCGGAAGACGATGAACAGTGGGAATCCGAACAGCCTTCAGATACAGACATTGACTACCGGTTTGAGGGGTTCGAGATCGTAGTTAATGACAAAATCATGTTAACACCGGTAAACCAGACTGGAAATGATCGATGAAGCTTTTTTTCCGTTCCAGGAGATCATCAGGAAGCTCACCAGCTTCAATGGCACGTTGGAAGATAAGGAGGAAAGCGTACGCTCTTATATCTATGAATTCTCGGTAGAAACACCTTTGGAGCTCGATGTTGTAGTGGACGATGAGAACTGGGTGCATATTGGCAGCACCCCGCCCATATACGATGTGGATACCAGCTTCAGACCCTCATTTCACAATATAAGATTTACCGCTGTGCTTACCGAAGACCAATGACTTCCGGCATATGAATCAAAACACACAATGGAACCTTGAAGATTTTATCGACTCGCTTGTCATAGAGCTTGACAAGATGCGGGAAACTCTTGCCGTGAAGGCGATCAACAAGCCGCTTACCTACACGGTAAAGGACCTTGCCATAGACCTCAATATTTTTCCTACCTACGACGGCGATCAGATACGCTTTGTCACGGCCCAGCCCGGACAGGAAGGTGCCTCGAAGGTGAGCATCCAGCTCGGTTCGATCACCGATCAACAGGTGCGGGCAACCACCAAGATGGTGGGACTTAAGGATGAGACCAAAATAGATGAGGTGCCGATCGATAAGGAAACCAAAAAGAAACTGCGGAAGATAGGGGTCGTTTCCGTGGACGACCTGAAGCAGGTTGAGAGAAAGAATGTGGATGTGAAAAAAGTCACGGACTCGGATATAGATTATAACGGTCTGGCGAACGAACTTCTGAAAAGCCGGCGCAACCAATCACCACCAAAGGTCAGGTCTGCAAGCATCGCGCTGGACGAGGACCGTAACCCCTGCCTCTATATCAAAGGCGAGAATCTGAGTCTGAATACAAAATACACACCCGTTGCCGTCGTCAACAACCAGCTTGCTGATGTGATACAGAGCGATGACAAGGAAATAAAGATCAGATTATCCCATAGCCATAGCATTCAGGATAACAATGATCTGATCATCACCTTTGATCCCTATGCAATCGTAAAAATGAACATTAAAATCTAGGACCATGAAGAAAAGACGCATCAATACCTATGATCTGATCCTTGCACAGGAGCTGGGGCAGGCACCGCCCCGCCCGTCACGGTCCGGAACGAGAAAAAACCTGGTGCTATCCAAAAGCCTGGATGACGGCGAGATACTGACCAAAGCAGCGCCCCGGACTCATGAAGAATATGTTGTCGGGCAATCGGCAGAAGACATCGCCTTTGAGGAGTACGTGGTTGCACAGTCAGGCGAAACGACAACCTATGAGGAATATGTTGTCGGATTGTCTGCCGATGCGCCGGCTGAAGAATATGTGGTGGGCTGTAACTGCGAGCCACGGGCGGGTGCCGCATCACTCTCCGCCTTTGAGGAAATAGAATCGGTCATTCCTGCAGCACCGGTCAGCGACGCGGCAGTACAGCAGGAACTGGATACCGATCTGTTCCAGGCTATTGATCGCGAAGTGAGCGCTGCACAGAATAAGGTGCCTCCGGTTGCGCCACAACCGGAAGCTCCGGGTCATTCGAAGCAGCAGTCTGGTCCTGAACTGGACTTTGCCGAGACGTATTCGGAAAGCGATACGAGGGCACAGGCAGATGATGACGATTTCATCAACGACATGAAAGCGATCCTCTCCGGCGAAAAGACTTTTGATCCGGTAACTAAAAAAGCTGTCAATCACTCGCAGGTCTCCCGTCCCCCCGCACAGGGCAATCCTGGTCTACAATCAGAGACGAGCGACGGACATGCCATCTTTAAGAAGATCGCTGAGAATATGCAGTATGCCAACGCCTACGATCTGGGCACCGTGGAGCTGGAGAACCGTTTTGCAGACTTCGACAGGATCGGCGAGTTGCAGAAAAACACAAAACCGGCGCGGCAGCCTGACCCCTCAACGTCCCCAACAGCTGCGGCTCCGGCCCCGCATCAGGCGCAGGCACTGCAGGCAGATCATGCGGATTTCATCAATGACCTGGATGCGATCATGGCTGCCGGCAAACAGGCAGTTTCAGAAGCAAAGACGGTCCCGGCAGGTGCCACGGCTACGGCCGACTGGCCGCCACGCCCCTCGACGATACGTCCGTACACGATGCAGGAGAAGATTGCTGCATTCGGGCAATTTACTTATGAGCCCGACCCCTCAACATTCGGCGGTGACGGTATCCGGGTGACCAATAACTGGGCGCAGCAAAACATAATCTCGGTAAGTATTCCCCAACTGAACGGCAAGCGGATGGGTAATGCCACGATCATAGATGGTACCATCCAGTTCCATAAGGAGGGCGCCGAAAGGCTGCGCGCTCTCTGGGCTGCCTGGGAACAGGCGGGGCTGCTGGACAGGATACTCACTTACGAGGGAGGCTATGCTGCCAGGTTTATCCGGGGCACCCAAAACCGAAATCCAAGACCGCTGAGCAATCATGCCTGGGGTACTGCTTTCGACATCAACGCCGCCTGGAATGGCTATGGCTCCGAGCCCGCGCTGCTTGGAAGCCAGGGCTGTGTACGGGAACTGGTAAGCATTGCCAACAGCCACGGATTCTTCTGGGGCGGACACTTCCGGGGTAAAAAAGACGGAATGCATTTCGAACTCGGCAAAACAATTTAGCTAACATTTAAATCACCAATATGGAAACACAGAACCGCTTTCTGACCATGAATAACTACCTGCAGGGTAAGGCCGGCAGGAGCAGAATATCCGGCGCCGCCAGTGCGGGCACACGCAGGTATGCCCGCGGAATGACCGCTGTGGACTATACCGTACCCGGCGTCACCCCTACACTCAGGCAGCCAACCGGTATGGTATGCTGGGCAACGGTAGCCACCATGATGATCTCCTGGAGGCACCAGCAGTCCTTCGGCATCGAGGCAGCGATGCAGCGTGTAGGACCTGCCTATGCGCAGAAATTCCGGAATAACCAGGGACTGGCATCCAACGAAAAGGAAGCATTTATCCGCGCCACGGGAATGACCTTCCGCTATCCTCAAAGTCTCTCCATTGCCGGATGGGAAAACCTGCTGAGGACAGCAGGACCGATCTGGGTGACCACCGACGAAGACCCGACCGCCGACTTTGCAATCCATGCCCGCATCATGGCCGGTATTCACGGCGACGGCACACCGGGTGGCACCTATCTGGATATCTATGATCCGGGAACAGGCACCCAGTATCGGGAGCGGTTCTCCGATTTCCTCGTTAAATATGAGCAGGAGGTCAGGGACTCGGGAAGGGACTGGGATGGCAGGATCCAGATCGTGCATTGGCCCGCAGGAACATCTGCCCAGAGATCGGTTTCTACTGGCGGCTACCATCAATACACCAGGGCCTTCAACGCCGTCAACTATACGGTGCCGGGAACCGTCACGCCCATCCGGCAGCCTTCGGGTATGGTTTGCTGGGCTACCGTTTCAACGATGATGCTTTCCTGGAGAGCCCAGCAGCCCCTGAGCATTGAAACCGCCATGCAGCGGGTAGGTGCGCAGTATCTGCAGAAGTTCCGCAATAACGAAGGGCTGGCTGCCAGTGAAAAAGAAGCATTCATCCGCGCAACAGGCATGGAGTTCCGGTATCCGCAGAGCTTGTCCATATCCGGCTGGGAAAGCCTGCTGCGCAATGTAGGTCCGGTCTGGGTCACCACAGACGAAGACCCTACCAGGGGCTTTGCCATCCATGCAAGGATCATGACCGGTATACAGGGCGACGGCACTGCCGACGGAACCCATGTCACCATCGTTGATCCCGGCGACGGTACCCAGTACAGGGAACGTTTCAGCGATTTTGTCAGGAAGTACGAAGAAGAAGCGCGGCAGGCATATACCGGACGTATCCAGATCGTGCACTGGCCGGCCCACACCTTCGGACAATCACTGTCGAATGAACGGACTCAGTCCTGGTCTGTCTCTGCAGAAGGCGTCAGTCTGATCAAACGGCTGGAAGGATTCCGTGCCAATCTTTACAACGACCAGGCAGGTCATTGCACCATCGGCTACGGCACCCTGGTGCATCATGGCAACTGCAATGGCGCCGCTTCCGAGCAGCCATACCGCAGCGGGGTAACGGAAGCCCAGGCCGAGCAGCTTCTGATGGAGCGTGTAAATGAATTCCAGCGTACGGTCAACGATGCTGTGCGTGTGGAGCTACGGCAGAACCAGTATGACTCCCTGGTAAGCTTCGTATATAATATAGGCAGCGGCGCTTTCCGCGGCTCTACCCTGCTGCGCGAGCTGAACGCCGGCAACTACGCCCGCGTACCTGCCGAAATGCGCAAATGGGTTAAGGTCCGCATAAACGGCCAGCTCCAGGATTCGCAGGGACTGATCAACCGCCGCAATGCGGAGATCGAGCTCTGGAACAGATCATGATGCAAGCATAGCAACCTCCACCATGATAAATGAAAGAGCCGCTGTATTCAGCGGCTTTTTCTTTAAGAATAAGCGCTGAGCGTCTGAAGATGCCCGACCCGCTTTTCGCAATCACAACTTCGCAGAGCGCTTCACATCCTCGAGCAACCGGTTGATCCAGTGTTCCACCTGCCGCAGTGTCGCCTCATCGGCCTGGTACAGCCTCATGCGCTTCGGTGCGTTACCTTTTCCGGCCAACAGTTGCTGCGGATCCCGCAGGATACCGCTATTAAAAAAGCCGATCTCTACGTAGCTCACTCCTTCTTTGATACAGAGAAAGGCCAGGTCGCGGCCGTTATACGAATAGTTCGGGCGGCCCCATTTGAGCGACCCAGTAACGCCGGGGTCAGCCGATAGAATGGTTTCCTGTAAAACAGTGGCGAGCTGCATCCGCGCAGGCTCGAGCCTGATAAAAAGCCTGTCAATATCGTTTGCGGGCATAGATCATATTTGAGACCGGTAACGCTGCATATCCGTGCAGTCGTCCCTAAGTTAAGACAAATCAATGCGGGTCGCCAACCATATCCTGACCGCATTCTCCCATATAAAAAAAACCGGTGCAACCAACCTCTGTTCGTCTTGTGCGGTCTTTTACGAATATCTGTTACACCGATAAACAAACAATCTATGCTCAATCGTTACTCCTTATCCGGACTATTGTCCGGCCTGGCGCTTGCTTTCGCCCCCCTTTCTTCTTCCGCCCAGAGCTTTAACTGGGCAAAATCCGGCGGCACCCGCGGCTATGCCGTCACTACCGATGCCAATCACAATACGATCGTCGTGGGCACCTACAACGATATGGCACAGTTCGGCAGCGTTAACCTCCCATACTACGGTATGGGTAACGGCTTTGTCGTCAAGTATGATGTTTCGGGAAATGTAGCCTGGGCAAAAGGCTTTGGCGGCTCGCAGAATGACCATGCCTGTGCCGTTGCCACCGATGCTGTGGGCAATGTGTATGTGTGCGGTTATTACCTCAGTCCGGATGGTGTGAAGTTCACGGCATCCGACTCCCTGACACAAACTGGTGTCGGCTCACTCTTCCTTGCGAAGTACGACGCCTCCGGAAATTTTCTCTGGGTAAAAAAAGGCACGCTGGGCGGCAATTCCAACTCCATTGCCTCAGCCCTGCACATGACCGCCGCCGGTGAGCTCATTATGGGCGGCACTTACTGCAACAGCCTGACCTTCGGCAGCACCACCATTACCGGAGGTGTCAGCAACCTTTTCCTCGCCAAGTTCGATACATCCGGCAATGCAGTCTGGATGAAGTCCGGCACCAGCACCTCGTCCTGTCTGCTGAATGCGGTTACTTCGGATGCCTCAGGTAATATTTACGCCACCGGAAAGGTGAGCAATGGCATTAACTGGGGCACGGGACTGCTCGTCAACCAGAACGGCGGCGACCAGGTGATCGTCACCAAGTTTAACAGCAGTGGCGCCCTGCAGTGGCTGAAGCATGAGGGTAACCTGCATATGGCCGGCACCACCGAAAACATGTATGACAGCGGCAACGGCATTGGCGTGGATGCTGCGGGCAATGTATACGTCGGCGGAAGCCTGCTGGACACAACCTATATCCAGATGCCCAACATGATCTCCCGGCAGTGGGGCATGATTGCAAAGTATAACAGTGCAGGCACCAAGCTCTGGCTGAAGAAGATTGGCGGCGGCAATGCCCACGCCGTGGTGCATTCCCTCGCTATGGACGCAGCAGGCAATCCGTATATCGTCGGCAACTATAACGACACCATGACGATCTCAGGTACGGCGCTGCCACCCTCCGACTCCGTCGATGTATTCATCGCCCGGCTGGACGGCAATGGCAATGTGACCTGGGTGCGCACCGGCGGCGGACCCAATGTAGATAAAGGACTCTCCATCGCAGTTGACGCGGACGGCAGCGTGGTCACCACCGGACTGTTCGAGGCCAATGCAAGCTTCGGCAGCTTCAGCCTTGTAGGCAACAGCTATCACGACATGTTCGTCACCAGGCAGGCAAATACAGTGACCTCAGTTACCGGAATGCCGGAAGAGAACGGCTTCACTGTTTATCCCAATCCTGCGTCAGGTGTGATCCACGTGTACAGCAAAGATGCGGCAACTGTTTTCATCACCGATGCGGGCGGCAGAACGCTGCAGCGCAGGGAAATCCCGAAGGGCACGTCCACCCTGGATATCCATACACTGACACCCGGCATTTACTTCCTGACCGTATCTGCAGAAGGAAAACCGGCACAAACCGGCAAGATCATCGTAAGGTAAAATACCTCCGGCATACTACAGATTCATTGATCAGCAACAAAGCGCAGCAGGATGATCTGCTGCGCTTTGTTTTACCCGGGAATGATTCAGACAGCCGTACCGGCCGCCACACTCTGTGCCGCGGTGACCATTTTCCTTATCAGCACGATCTGTCCCAGGTGATAATGCAGATGCTCGGTCATCCCCTGAATATTACGGTAGCAGTTGCCATACTTGTCTGACATACCGAACGTCGCCCAGATCTTTTCCTCGGGCAGTTCGGCCACAAGCGCTGCCACCCGTTCCGCGTCTGCGAACAATTTATCCTTCAGCGCCTGCCAATCTGCTTCCGAAGTTACCGGCGGATGCACAAAGCTGTCCGCATCCTTTCCTTCTACCGGACCGCCTTCAAGAACTCGGGTCACGACCCCGAAATAATAATCCAGGTGATAAAGAAGGGTGACAATTGAGTTGAAACCATGCACGCGCGTGTTCGCCTGTTCAAAGTTCAGACCTTCCAGGCTGTCTTTAAGATTAACGCAGGTCCAGTTACCGCCGTAGTGTACATCACGCAGATGTTTTGCAAGGTGCTGTGAGAGGTTCATGTGATAAATTTTATCCTAAATTAAGCCGTTTCGGACGTATTACACCCGCCGATCCATATATCGGATATCACGCTAAGGGTGTAAACACCTTTTCAATCCGGGTTTTTTTCACGTAGCCTCCGTTGCGTTACCGGTCTACTTTGCACCTGAATCAAATCAACAAATTATTCTTATGAAACAGCTACAACACATGATGCTTGCTCTATTAGTAGTAGCCGGTCTCAGCGCCCGGGCACAGGTCAACGGCACCCCGACAGCAGCGGCACCGCCTCAGCTCCCCTCCGGCAGCATCATTGCCTATGCCGGGGAAAAAGTGCCCGCCGGATGGCTGCTCTGCGACGGAAGCACCCGCAATGCTAAAGATTTCCCGTCGCTGCACACGGCTATCGGCACTGCCTGGGGCAATGGTGATGCCAGCGGGGGCAGCTTCAGTCTGCCGGATATGAGAGGCATGTTCCTGCGTGGTGTAGATGAAAATGCATCGGCAGATCCTGACGCAGCCGCCCGCACTTCTATCCGCAATGGCGGCAACAGCGGCAGCAAGGTAGGCAGCATGCAGGAAGACAGTTACGCGTCGCATAACCATGTGGAGGCAACCGTATATACGACCAAAGAAACCGGGTACTATAATGACAATGCAAAAAAACATCCGCTGGGCGGAACAGCAGGTGTGACAGGCAGATCCAACAACAATTATAACAATCGCTACCATCCCTATACTTCAAGGGAAGGCGGCAGTGAAACCCGCCCGAAGAATGTCTATGTTCACTACATCATCAAGATCTGAGCCTGAATGACCTGAACACCGGATACCTGGCGCTAAACAGCCCGCCCCAAACACTTACCTTCTCTTCCTCAGCAAGGGCCGCAGCAATGCGGCTCTTTCTATAAGGTGCGGCTCCGCACTGCACGGAACAGTTTTTTCCCGTTATCCCGAAACAATCCTCCTCATGCCATATACCCCTGCACCAACACTGCTGTGCCTCACCTGCAACCGGGAGCTGCAGCAGCATATCTACGACAGCGCCGTATTGCCCAACCTGTTGGCAATGTTGTCGGCCTTCATCGTTCTGGGCATTCTCATTGTTGTGTTCAGCCGCCGGGCTACACGAAGCCGTACTGGCATACATCCCCCCGGAAGCCATCCGGCAGCACGGAGCAATGTCCCGCTCACCTCGGCATCCATCGTGCTCGGCATGGGGCTTGGCGGCTTTGCGGATGGTATCGTGCTGCACCAGATCCTCCAGTGGCACGAGATGCTCACCAACCGGATACCGCCCGATACCGTACTGGCCAAAAGTGTGAATATGTTTTGGGATGGCATTTTTCATCTGTTCACCCTCCTCACGACGACCGTCGGCGTCTGGCTGCTCTGGAAAGTGCTTCAACGTGAGGACATCAACCGCTCGCAGCGCCTGCTCTGGGGAGGTATACTGCTGGGCTGGGGCATTTTCAACCTGGTGGAAGGCATCATTGATCACCATATCCTGAAGCTGCATAATGTGCGGGAGATCACCGGCAGTCGGGATGCCTGGAACTACGGGTTCCTTGTATTCGGGCTGCTGCAGCTGCTGCTGGGTTGGCTCATGACACGCCGGCGCCGGAGGGTACGGTAAGGATGCCAGACAACAGCCAGCGTAATTATAGACCATGCGCGGACGCTTTGCACCGCTGTCACGGAAATTGATAGCGGGCATCTTCAATGCTTCTACGGAAAAGCTGATAGTTAAGTCGTTTCTTTCATATGACTGCTCCACTTTCCGGGCATCGTCTACTATGATCTCCGTCACAACCGGGAGCTGCCGGAACAGCGGGCCGATGATCCTGCACCCGGGCCGACATGAATTTATGTCCTTGTAAATGATCATGGACCCCGGATCCGACGATTTTGCCCCGATGTAGATCGTCACCCGCATCAAACCGGTCGATTTGACCCCGAAGAAGATCGTCACCGGTATCAAAACGGATGATTTAATGGCGGTGTTTATCATCACCTCGGTCAAATCGCCCGATTCGATACAGGTGTTTATCATCACCGGCGCTAAATTGCCCGATTTCATAAAGGTGTAAACCGTCACCGGGACCAAAACGACTCATTCTATGCCGGTGTAAACCATCACCTGCATCAGATTGCTCAACTTGATCCGGATGTAAATCATCACCGGCATCAAATTGCCCGTCCCGGACCAGATGCAGTTCGTAGCTTGATCTGTTCTGATAAATTCAATATTTTGTAAGATCACCTAATCTCACCGTATGCCTTCAACACATACACCCCGCATCAGGCCCGAGCTCAGGGTCTTCGATCTCACCATGATCGTTGCCGGACTGGTCATCGGCATGGGCATATTCAGGGCGCCGGCTGCCGTCGCAGCAAAGGCTGGGACACCTGCCATCTTCTTCCTCGCCTGGGGCATGGGCGCTGTGGTAAGCTTTATCGGCGCGCTTACCTTCGCCGAGATCGGGTCGCGTTTTCCTGCGGCCGGCGGCTTCTACAAAGTGCTTTCCCATTGCTATCATCCCTGTTTTGCCTTTATGGTGAACTGGGTAGTGATCCTGAGCAATGCGGGGGCGATGGCCGCGGTCGGCATCATGGGTGCCGAGTATATTGCGCCGGTGGTATTTCCCTTCCTGAAGCCGGAAACCGCCGTACCGCTGATCACCGTTGCATCCATGGTGATCCTGTACTTGATCAATATGGCGGGCATACGGTCGGGTGCCCGGCTGCTCAACTGTCTTATGTTCATCAAGCTGTCGTTGCTGGTGCTGCTCATCGGTGCCATGTTCTTTACGGATGGCGCGCCGCAGACCGTACCTGCAGCGACGGTGCCCGGAGCACCCGCGGAGATGCTTTCCGCGTTCATCCTCTGCTTCATCCCTGTATTCTTCACCTATGGCGGCTACCAGCAGACCATGAACTTCGGGCGTGATATTGCACATCCGCAGCGCACGATGCCCAGGGCTATTTTCTACGGCATCTGCATCATTCTGCTCGTTTACCTTGGGGTGAACTATTCTTTCTATAAGGTGCTCGGACTTACCGGGCTCGCCGGTTCTTCTACCATTGCCGCAGATGTGTCAGCGGTGCTGCTGGGTGACACCGCGTCGAAAGTGGTGGCGATCGTCATGTTCCTTTCTGTGATGGCTTATGTGAATGTAGGCCTGATGAGCAATCCCCGGGTCTATTTTGCGATGGCCGAAGACCGGATGCTGCCTTCCGTCTTTAAGCGGGTGAATGGAAAAACCCAGGTGCAGGAGTTTGCATTGACGGTGTTCTGTGCCATGATCATCATTACCCTGTTCTTTGTCTCCTCCTTCCAGAAAATACTGGAGCATGTCATGTTCTTCGACAGCATTGGCTTTATGGCGGCCGCGGCAGCCATATTCGTGCTGCGCAAAAGAGCAAAGAAGACCGGGGAGCAACCGGGCATCTTCCGGGTTCCCGGATATCCGCTGCTTCCGGCGTTGTTTATCCTGGTATACCTGGCAGTAAACATCAGCGTGTTCTACGCCAATCCGCTGGCAGCGCTTTCGGGGTTTCTGCTCTTCCTCGCCGGCGCCCCGCTGTATTATTTGATTAGATTTGCGTCCGGCCGGCCGGGACAAAAGCCGGCACCTACACAGTTATGAATGCACAGCAAGACCTGCGCTCCTTATTCCTGCTCGATCCGGAGATCACCTATCTTAATTTCGGCTCTTTCGGCGCCTGTCCGAAGCCGGTATTCGAAGACTACCAACGCTGGCAACTGCTGCTGGAGCGGGAGCCGGTACAGTATATAGCAGCGAACGGCGCCCGCAACCTGGAGCATTCGCGGCAGGCGCTTGCAGCGTATGTAAACTGTCACCATGACGATCTTGTGTATGTCACCAACCCCTCCTATGCCATCAATATCGTTGCCAAAAACCTTGAGCTGAAAGCAGGAGATGAGATCCTGAGCACGAATATCGAATACGGCGCCCTGGACCGTACCTGGGACTATTATTGCGGTAAAGCCGGGGCAAGATATGTGCGTCAGCCTATCGGGTTGCCGGTAATATCGAAGGAGGCGATCATAGAGCAGTTCTGGAAGGGATATACACCAAACACCAAAGCCATCTTCATCTCACAGATCACCAGCAGCACGGCACTGATACTGCCGGTGAAGGAGATCTGCGCGATGGCAAAGGAAAAAGGCTTGCTGACCATCGTGGACGGCGCCCATGTGCCGGGACATATTCCCCTGGACCTTTCGGAGCTGGAAGCAGATGTATATACCGGCGCCTGTCATAAATGGATGATGACGCCGAAGGGGTGCTCTTTCCTGTACGTGAAAAAAGAGCTGCAGCACCTGTTCGATCCGCTGGTGGTGAGCTGGGGTTATAACAGCGCGGCGCCTTCGCATTCTCAGTTCCTCGACTATCACCAGATGCAGGGCACCCGCGACTTCTCCGCATTCCTGACCGTCCCCGCCGCTATCGGTTTTATGAAGGAGCACCGCTGGGAGGAAGTGGCAGCCCGCTGCCGCGCCATGGTACAGGAGCAATATCCCCGCTTCTGCTCGCTGCTGGGCACGGAGCCCATATGTCCGGTATCAGACGAATTCCTGGGGCAGATGTGCAGCATTCCGGTGAGTGCACCGGAACCGGAAAAGCTGCAGCGGCACCTGTTTGAGCAATACAGGATCGAGATCCCGGTGATGCGTCAGGACGGGAGGATTTTTTTACGGTTCTCGGTCAATGGCTTCAACAACGAGGCAGACCTGGACAGGCTGTATGCGGCGCTTACAGAGATCATGCAGGCGACGAACCTGCTGCGCATGGAAACGTCAAAGCAAAACCTGGGCTGATCACTGGTTGTGGCACCATCATTCAGTATACGGATCGCCGCAACGGCGAGGGATTTTGACCAGGGCAGGATACTATTCCAGGAATATGTGGATCAGCTGGGCGTGGACCTTTCCTTTCAGCATGTGCCCGCGGAGCTGGAAACGATTGACAGGCAGTATAGTAGTCCGGACGGTGCGCTGCTGCTGTTGTATTACAACAGCGAGATAGCAGGATGCACCGGTATTCGCAGGCTGGAAAGGGAGATCACCGAGCTGAAAAGAATGTACATCCGGCCGGCCTTCCGTGGCGCGGGTCTGGGCGCGAAGCTGCTGCAGTCGGCAATAGACAGGGCCCGGGCACTGGGATACAAAAAGATAAGGCTGGACACGCTGGCTGATATGCACGCGGCACAGACACTGTACAGATCATTTGGGTTCTACATTATACCACCTTATTGTTACAACCCACTGGAAGGCACCATCTATATGGAGCTGCGACTTTGATGCATGTCTGCCGCCCCTAAACCTCGATCTTTGCCTTTTAAATTATTACCTATGAATTGTAAAACGCTCCTGGCAGCAACACTTTTCTCCCCTTTATTCTTCCTGGCTTGCAGCAAGGATGACGAGGGGCCATCCGCACCGCAGGAGCCGGCCATCAACTGTGCAGACACCTCCGACGAAGGAAAGTTCGAGCTCTTTAACCAGAACAACCACCTGATGCAGCACTACATTGCAGATATCAGCTCAGAAAAGCCCGGACTTGGCCCGCACTGGCTCAGCACCAGGACGATTGACAGCGGTACCGAATCTTATTTCTACTATACCACCACGGTTACGGGCACCATGCTTGTGATAGCTACCAATGACAGCGCTATCATCGTGGCGACCCGCAATGTCGTTCCCGGCACCGATTCTGTTCCCATTTCCAGCCTCTACCGCTCCCTGAGCGACGTGCAGGATATACCTGGCGGCTGCTACCGATTTTATTACATCCTCAATAATGACGAGATGGACCGGCTGACACAGGGGCACTACGATGTATCGGCTCAGTAGCGACCAGGGCATTCGTTCATAAACAATGCGGGAAGTCGTGACTTCCCGCATTGTTATTTCTATAGCAGTCCTGTTATTCAATACTCATATTGCCGCCTTTTACCACTGCCGATTTTCCGGCTTTGTTCAGGTAAAGCATGAAAGGCTGTGGCTTACCATCATACTGAGCCGGTTTGAGGGTAACAGACTCCACCAGAACTCCGAGCTCGGAGTTAACCTGCTGCAGAAGATCCTGGGGTATTCCGGACCTGATCTTCCAGTTGCTGCCCAGCCATACCTCCTGATACACTACCCGCCCCCTGGCATCTACCACCATATTGCCTTCGATGCGGTATTTATCGTCCGGCAGCCTGGTGAGCAATGGTTTCAGACGCTCATACAGTTGTTCCAGTACCGAAGCTTCACCCCCTTTGAACTCCGGCCATTGTATGCCATCCCCCACCGTATATATCTTTTGACCGTTAAGCCTTGCCGGCAGCTGCGCCCTGGTCACTACCTTGTTCTGGATCTCGCCCGTCAGCGGGTTTTCGACGGTTATCGTATCGGCAACGTCTGCTTTGTGCAGCTCTATGGTATTGCCCTTGTAGGTGATCACATCACCTTTGCGGACAGGTTGCTCCTGGTTCCTGTTATTGGCAAAACAAACAATGCAGGTGGCCATCAGCGGCAGGAGCACCAGCGACTTGATGCCGGCGGTACGGGAGGATGTTTTTGTAAGCATGAGAATTCTGTTTTTTATTGGTGAACGATTGAGTGAATGCGTGATGGATGGAGCGCCGCGCAGCAATGCCTGCTCTATCAGGAATCGTCCGTACATGGCCGCGTCGTTTCCGGCCACATCATCCGCCTGAAACTCATGGACCAGCAGGAGCCGCCTGCGGTAGACATAAATAAGCGGATGGAACCAGAAGATGATCTGCAGCAACTGAACCAGCAGCAGATCGGCAAAATGGAGCAGCATGCCGTGCCGCAGCTCATGGCTGGTGATCAGATGCCACTGCTCATCGGAATAGTTTTTCCTGCCTGAAACGAACAGCTTGTTGAACAGCGAAAACGGTGCATGGTTCTGTCCTGTCTCTACGACCTGAATGGCTCCTTCCCGATGCTTGATTCCCCTGCCGAACAGCCGCGCAAGCCTTATTATATCAATAGTCACCAGCAGCAGACTGACCGCCGCTCCCGCAAGATAGATATTGAGGAACCACTCGTCGGCGGCGAATGTCCCCGCTCTGACCGTGGTATCGGCAGCAACGCTCTCCTTTGCGGCAACCAGTCGCTCTACCGGCTCGATCCTTGCCGGTAACGGCCCCCCGTCTCCCCATTCGATCAGCGGGAACGCCGCACCGACAATGAGCGTAAACAGCAGGTAAAAACGGTTGTAGCCATGAAAAGTCTCTTTCTTCAGCACAAGATCGAAAATGATGAGGCTCAGCAGCCAGATAGCGGTGAGATTAAGCAGGTAGGCGATCATAACGAAATGTTTAAAGAGTGAAGAGATACAAACAGGACAGTGTTTACTTCTTAGGCTTCTCCAGCGCGCGGAGCAGCTCGTTCAGATCTTTTAGCTTCAGATCCTGTTCCTGCACCAGGAAGCTTACCAGCTTCCTCGGAGATCCGCCGAAAAACTTCTCGACCAGGCTCTGTACTCCGCTTTTCGCATATTCTTCCCGGCTCACGACAGGAAAGTACTCGTAAGTCTTCCCGTATGCTTTATGACTCACAAACCCTTTTTTCTCCAGGATCCTGACCACCGATGAGATGGTGCTGTGCGGCATATCAGGGTCGCCCAGTTTTTCGATGATATCCCTGACCAGGCAACGGTCAAGGTCCCAGATGATCTGCATGATCTCTTCTTCTGCCTTCGTAAGCTGGCTTAACGACTGTTTCCGCTTCATAACGTAAACTTACGTTACATAGCGGAACAAACCAAATTTATTTTCCGTCACGGTTCATGGAACGGGAAATCTGCTGAAAAGAACGGTTGTCGCGGAGGGATGGGCGTTGGGTCCCGTCATAGCGCCGGATTATTTTCCAGGAACTTTCCAGAATGTTTACTTTCATTTGCGCAAACCTGCGCTATGAAGATCCTCATCGTTGAAGACGAGCCCGATATGCTGGAGACGATCGTCGGCTTTCTCCGGCAGGAACAGTACCTGGTGGAATCTGCCGGCAGCTACCAGGCCGCGAGGGAAAGGCTCCTGCTCTACGAGTATGACTGCATCCTGCTCGATATTGGTCTTCCGGACGGAAACGGACTGCGCCTCCTCCAGGAACTGAAAGACGATGAGATGCCAGGTGCCGTGATCATTGTTTCCGCGAAGGATTCCCTTGACGACAAGCTTGCCGGGCTGGATTCTGGTGCGGACGATTATCTCCCCAAACCCTTTCATCTTGCCGAGCTGCATGCCAGGATACGCTCGGTACTTCGCCGGAAAAAACAGGACGGCAGAGACCTGCTTGTATTCGGTAACCTGTCGCTTGATACGGCAGGGCGGACAGCCTCTGTCGACGGAAAAGAAATAGTCCTTAACCGGAAGGAATATGACATACTTCTTTACCTGGTGCTGAACCAGCGAAGGCTGGTCAGCAAGACTGCGCTCGCAGAACATGTGTGGGGCGACAGCGCAGATGCTGCCGACAGCCTGGACTTTATTTATTCCCAGATAAAGAACCTGCGCAAAAAGCTGAAGGATTCCGGCGCGAGCGTAGAAGTGCAGGCTGTCTACGGCATCGGTTACAAACTGATTGAGGTATGAAACTCCTGAATTACACCACCTCTTACTTTTCCGTTGTGCTGCTGCTGATCATCTCGGTATGGGCCGGCATATTCTATTATGCAATGCTTGATGAGATCTATGACAGCATAGACGACGGGCTGGACAACCGGAAGGGGCTGATCATCCTCAGCGCGTCGAAGGATACCGCCCTCCTGCGGCACAACGGCATTGAAACCGATTTCAGGATCCGGGAGATCGGGCCACAGGCCGGATTGTCCTTCAGGGATCGTTACATTGATACCTCCATGTACATGCAGAACGAAAAGGATTATGAACCTGTGCGGCTGCTCCGTACAGTATTTGTGCAGGATGGCAGATACTTCCAGATGGATGTGTTCACATCCATGGTGGAGGAAGACGACCTCGTAACTGAACTGCTCTATGCGCTCCTCTGGCTCTACGTCGGACTGGTGGCTACGATCATCCTGCTGAACAATTTCCTGCTCCGCCATATCTGGCAGCCGTTCTACCGTTTGCTGGAACAGCTAAGGAATTTCCGTCTTGAAAAACCGGAGCCAGTTTCCGCCCCGCCCGGCCGGGTGGACGAGTTTAACATGCTGCAGGAAACTGCAGACAGGCTGCTGCAAAACAATCTGCAGACCTACAACTCCCAGAAAGCGTTCACTGAAAACGCAGCCCATGAGCTGCAGACACCGCTCGCAATCAGCATCAACAAGCTGGAAACCCTGGCTGAAAGCAAAAACCTGAACAGCAGTGAGGCAGCTACGCTTTCGGCAGCTATTGATCAGCTGGAGCGACTGGTCCGTATCAACAGGTCCCTTCTGCTGCTTTCCCGGATAGAGAACCGCCAATACGCCGAAACATCGCTCATTTCCGTCAACGACCTGGTGCGCCGTCTGGGGGAAGACCTCGAGGAAATGGCGGCATACAGGGAGGTTTCCATGACCGTTCGTGAATCCGGAAGCTGCACTGTCCATATGAATGCGGCGCTTGCCAGCGTTATGCTCGGGAACCTCTTCCGTAATGCCATAACGCATAATCGTGCGGGGGGAAATATCCTTGTTACGATCGGCGACCGGGAGCTCCGGGTCAGCAATACCGGGCAGGACGACCCCCTTGACGCAGCAAAGATCTTTACCCGGTTTTATAAGGGCCGGCAGTCGGAATCCACCACCGGACTCGGCCTGTCCATCGTGAAAGCCATCGCTGATCTGTACGGTTTCCGGGTTTACTACTCGTTCGACGGACGGCACCAGATCCGGGTCATGTTTTAACAATTCCGTCCTGCCCGATTCCCAATTCTTTCCCGGATCCGTGCGGAGCTTTGTATTGTAAAACGGAATGAAATGAGAAACCTAATCATGATCTCTGTCCTGCTGCCGGTGCTCACCGCCCTGTTAGCCTGCGGCGGCGCCCGGGTGAATGTACCATCCGTCGTGCAGAACGCGCTCAGACTTGCCTACCCGGCTGTAACAGCGGTTGACTGGGAACGGAACGGCAATAATTATGAAGCGGAGTTCGACAGCGGCGGAAAAGAGATCTCCGTACTACTCAGCGGAAAGGGGGAGCTCCTGATGCAGAAGGAGGATGTTCAGCCGCAGCATATCCCTTCGCCGATCCATAACCTGATCGCTTCCGCTTACAGTGGTTATGTGATCGAAGAAGCCGAGAAGATCAGCAGGGGCAGTACGGTCTACTATCAGCTCGCGCTCGATGCAGGAATGAAGCAAGAAGTAGAGCTGGTATTGAGCACCGATGGACTAGCCGTGGCGGGAACACATTTCTGGGATTGATAAACCGATAAAGCAGACAGTCTATGAGAAAGCTATTATTATTCCTTGTACTGATCACCTGCATCGGCTTCATTGCCGGTGACGATCTGATCAAGGCATACACCGGCGGCAGGGACAGAGAAGGGAACGTAAAAGAAAAGAAAGGAAAGGAACAGAAAGGGCTGAAGAACGAAGCTTCGCCCGGTATCAGCATTGTGCGCCGATGGGACCTGCCTGAGGTCCTGAAGGAGGTATCGGGCATAGCATATCTTGACAAGGACCGGTTTGCCTGCGTACAGGATGAGCTGGGAAGCGTTTTTATCTTTAACAGGACGACCGCCCGGATAGAAAAAGAAGTACCCTTTGGTCCGCCGGGAGACTATGAGGGGATCACCCTGGCCGGGAGGGAAATATATGTAGTAAGATCTGACGGCACCCTGTTCCGTATAAATGAACTGAATGCTGCAAAGCCGGCCGTCAGCGTTTATGAGACTGCGCTGACAGCGACGCAAAACATCGAGGGACTATGCTACGATGCACCGGGCAACCGGCTGCTGCTCGCAGTAAAAGATGAAGAACCTGGCAATAAACCATACAAAGGTATCTATGCGTTCAGCCTGGAGAAGAAATCACTTCAGGAGGAACCTGTGTACCGGATCAGCCTGAACGACGAGCTTTCCAGGATCAGCAAGGGAAAAAAGGAAAAGCTCATCCGCCCGTCCGCAATCGGCAGGGTTCCGGGCGCTCCCCGGTATTTTGTCCTCGACGGACCTAATGCAGGCCTGCTCATCATGAATGAACAGGGCAGGCTTCTGTCCAGGTGTGACCTCGGCAAACAGGCCTTTGCCAAACCGGAAGGCATCACGTTCAGCCCGGAAGGCAGCATTTATATTTCCAACGAAGGAAAAAAGGATCCGGCAAATATCACCGAAATAAGATTGCACCAATAAAACAGTCCTGAGCGTAAAAAACCGGAAGCCAGTGCTTCCGGTTTATCTTTTTACTCTTCTTTCGTACTAACGGTCGAAATAATACCGCACTTCGTCAATAACATTACGGCGGTCGCGGTTGTAAACATTTACCCGGTACCTGTTCCCCTCATGGGTGATGATCCATGCTCCCGGCGGAGCCTCGTACCGGGCAGATCCGCAGGACTGGGGAGATGGCTGTTGTCCCGGAGGTACACCGGGCAGCCATACCCGGCATTCACCGGGAGGCGGCAGATGGCCCGGAGGCACCCTTAGCGAGCTGTAAGGATAGACCCGCCCTGGTCCGCGGCGCACTACCCTTCTTTCGGTACGCGTCCGCTCGTATACTCTGTCCCTGTTCCCGTCCCATCGCTTTTCAGCTTTTTCCATCCGCTTGCCTTCCTTTTTCTCCCGATCTTTCTGAGCGGCCGCAGTCAGAGGCGTGCCCAGCAGAAGCACAGGTCCCAGCGCCATAATCGCCAACAGTCTTTTCATCTTTTTCATAACCAACATTTTAACATGGCGTACTAATCATATTGCACGTCGTATCCAATCACGTTGCAAATAACATTCCAACATCCCTGCTCCGGGAATTGAAGTTTATCTTCGGCAACAAAAACCGGAAATGAACCAGGACGTCCTTACCTACCATGAATCGCTCGAACCCGCGGACAAGGCTATCTGCGACAGGCTGTTTACCGAAATCAGCAACGCGCTCCCGGATGCTGCGCACAAGGTCTGGCACCGGCACCCGGTCTGGTTTATAGAGGGCAACCCTGTTGTAGGCTACAGTAAGCTGAAAGGCTGCATTCGCCTGCTTTTCTGGAGCGGCCAGAGCTTCGATGAGCCCGGGCTGCAGCCAGAGGGCAGCTTTAAGGCTGCTGAAGTCCGGTATACCGACGCCACACAGATCGATAGCCGGATGCTCCGGCGCTGGCTGCAAAAAGCCGCTGAGATACAGTGGGATTATAAGAACATCGTCAGACGCAAAGGCCGGCTCGAACGGCTTAGATAGTTTTATTTACCCGTTTTAGGGCGATCAGCCGCAGTCAGCACTGCGGCTTTAGATTAGCCGCAATGGTGTCGAACAGAAGCCGCAGGCTCTTATAAACCAGCTTACCATTCAGGCGATAAAAAAAATTTTGCCGTAAGAAAATTAATACCTAGGTTTACGATGTATTGCAAAGCTACTTATGAACAATACCGAACTGCTGAAGGGAACATTGACGACACTCATACTCAGGTTGCTGTCGGAACACAAAAGACTTTATGGCTATGAGATCACACAATTGGTGAAAGACCGGTCAGGCGATAAGATCCTGCTGAAAGAAGGCTCCCTCTATCCGGCGCTGCACAAGCTGGAAGCCGACGGACTGGTAATTTCCGAGGAGGTGTTTATCGGCAAACGGGTAAGGCGCTACTATAAGCTGACGGCACCTGGCAAAAAGGCGACCAAGGTTTATATCGAGGAACTGCAGGGATTCCTGAAAACGATTGAAGAACTTATCCTTCCATTTCCAGGCAGCTATGTTCCAGCTAAATGAGGCACAGGTAGATCTTATCTACGAACGTCTGCAGCGGGAAGGGCTGAAAAACCGGAAGCTGGAGCAGGACCTGTTCGACCACTTCTGCTGTCATATCGAGGAGCAGATGGAAGCGGGCGAGGAGTTTGAAAGGGCATACCGGAATGCGGTAGCGGCCATATCACCACAGGGTGCAAAAGAAATCGAATTCGAGCTATTCTTTATTATGAATTTCAATAAACAGGTTTCTATGAAAAAGCTGATCTTCCTGGCCGGGTTCACGGCCGCGTTCCTCATCTCTACCGGCATGATGTTCCGTACCCTGCATTGGCCCGCTGCGCAAATGGTGCTGTTTTCGGGGTTTGCCGTGCTGCTTCTTACAGTCGTGCTGCACGCCTTGCATGCGGTACGGTTCCTGCGCCGGCAATCGGGCGGCTTCTGGCTGCGGACCATCACGGGTCTGGCTTCACTGGGACTAATAGCACTCGGCATCATGTTCAAGACGCTACATTTTCCGGGTGCCAATATCATGTATGGACTCGGTACCATCATACTCAACTTCCTCTTCCTGCCTATGTTCTTTTACAGGATATACAAGCATGGTTTTGTAAAAACCGCTGCCAATGAGACCGTATAATTTTCTCTGCTTGCTGGCAGGCGCCCTGATGCTTCCGGCCGCCGGCTGCGCACAGCAGCAGCCGGATATGGACTATGTACCGGAAATAGACCGACCGCTTTTTGCAAACGGCGCCGGACCGCTGCTCCTGATCGATGAAGGTCATCATAATTTCCACACAGCCGGTGACAAGTTTGCACCCTTTGCCAGGGTAGCGACGCTGGACGGTTTCATGGTAAAAGGTCTGAGCACGGCTATCAATAGCGGCGCGTTAAAGGACGCCAGGATACTGGTGGTCGCCAACGCCCTGCACGAAGCCAATACCGACAGCTGGCAGCAGCCCGTGCAGCAGGCATTCACCGGCGACGAGATAAAGGCGGTACAGGACTGGGTGGCAGAAGGGGGCAGGCTGTTTCTGATCGCCGACCATATGCCGTTCGCCGGCGCCGCGTCCGGGCTTGCTGCCGCATTTGGTTTCGGCTTCCTGGACGGGTTCGCCATGAGAAGACCGAAGCGTCCGGATATTTTCAGCTTTTCCTCGGGCATGTTGCATCATAACACGGTCACAGATGCGCACGGAGGCGCCGACAGCATCGTTACGTTTACCGGCCAGGCATTCAGAACGCCGGAAGGTGCCACTCCGATCATAACGCTCGACTCTAGCTACACGATCCTTCTGCCGGAAGTAGCCTGGGAGTTCAACGACAAAATGAAGATGATACCGGGCGCCGGACTCAGTCAGCTTGCCTGCCGGCAATACGGCAAAGGAAAGGTGGTGGTGTCTGGGGAGGCTGCCATGTTTACCGCTCAGAAAGCCGGAAAAGCAAAGATCGGCATCAACAGTCCCGAAGCGCCGAATAACCTGAGGCTGCTGCGGAACATCCTCGAATGGCTGAACGAGTGATCGGCAGGGTTAAAGTCAATTATTTCAGGATCTGTTGTTCATTCCGGGCAGCCCGCCTGTATAAGGTACAGCGAGTGTTTCAATCCAGAACATATAGATCATATGGATAAGCTTCCCATAATCTTCCAGCGTCTGAGGCTTCAGAAAGCAGCCGTTGCTGCCATGGGCATAAGCCTCCTGGATTTCTTCCTGCCTGTACGAACCGGCTAGCATGATCAATGGGAAACGCGAATAGATGTGATGGTTTTTAAGTCTCTTGAGCACGCAGAGCCCCGTGTCCGAAACCAGTGCAAAATCTGTAAGGATCAGTCCGGGGTACTGGTGGTTCAGAAAACCCGCCACCGGGTCTATCGAGTCCAGGTAGCTGAAGAACTCACTGCTTTCACGGAACAGAATCAAGGGGTTGCAGATACGGAGCTCCCGAAAAACCTCCCGGATTATATGAATATCCTCCTCATCATCATCCAGCAAAATAATCGGCAATATCTGTTTCGTTCCCACTGCTTCCACCCCGTTTGTAACAACAAAATTAGGACAAGTCAGCCTGATTAAAAAATCCGCAATACATTATCTTATTGATCTCTAGATCATTATCAGGACAGGGCTCTTTATTGCAATTGCAGGATCCGAACCGGCAGAGAAGTTTACCGGTCCCTGCGTTTCGGGCACCATACGCTGAACCGCAACGCCACGCAATCACACCGGACGTTTATCGCGATCATATAACTGATTAAAAATAAAACAGTTACATGTATTGACATTGTCAAGCCTATTCTCTTTCTTTACTGTCAGACCGCCGGAACCGGCGGATGCATTACCAGATTCATCCATTACAATCAATTGATAATGACAACACTACCCAAATCCGGCACACGGTCACTGTCCGCAAAAATTACAGGGCTGATCAAGGCTGCAACATTAACCGTTTGTTTACTTGCTGCACATCAGGCCGATGCACAGTTCAGCTTTCAGCTCGGGGGATCGCTCACTATGTCCAACGAAAAAGCAATGAATTTTGCAGATGAGCGCCCTACGGTCATTAACGGCAACATGACGGAAATCGGAGACACCAGCTACTATGCCTATAAATACTCCGCAGGCGGATACGGCATATACGCTTATCCAAAGTACACCTTCAGAAGCTTCAGGCAGTTTGGCATATCGGTAGGAACGCCTGTCAATCTGGGTTTCTCCGGAGGCTCCAACGAGGAAACATCATTCCTGCTGGATATCAGCGCAGCCATAGATCTGAACGGAGGCAGCTATAGCCAGAATGAAAAAGCGCTTGATGCCCCCTTCGGCTATTTCGTCGGTGTCGGTCTTGGTTTTACAAACACGAATGGCATCGGTTACGAGCTGGACAATACCGGAACAGTCTCCGCAGGCTCTGCCGACCTGGTCCATATCAACGGGCGGGAAACAGATCCGGTTTCGCACCTTTCAGCAAAATCGGTCGGGCTGCTGTTTCAGGCTGGCATCGGCAGCATTACCGCTCTTGGAGACATGGTGCCTTACATGGCAAACGCCGGTCTGAGGGTGGCGTACAAACCTTCGCTGAGCAACAAAAAGCTGTCTTATCTCTCTATTGCACTGACCTACGATTTCTAGACTGATCTTTCATGGCGCTAAAAACAGGGCGGACTTCCACCCTGTTTTTTATTTTCATTGGTGTGAGCCCTGCTTTTCTGCCGCGGCTTTCGCGCAGAAAGGAAACACACCGGTACCGGCATCCGGAAAACAATGCTCGGAACATTTCCGTTTTCACGTCCCGCATATTATATTTATTACACCCGCTCCCAAACCATAAAAACAGTTAAATGAGCAGAGATATCAACGCTGTCCTCATTGACGATGAGCTCCTGTGCATCGAAAACCTGAGCTATTATCTCCGGACCTACTGCCCGGGCATCAATATCGTCGGTACCAGCCAGGACTGCCGCCTCGCAGAACCACTCCTTCTGAAACACCGGGTAGATCTTATTTTCCTGGATATCCACCTCGTAGACCATAACAGCTTCGACTGGCTGTCCTCCTCCGGGCTCAACATCCCGGTGGTGTTCGTAACGGCATATGAGCAATATGCGCTTTCTGCGTTTAAGTCGTCCGCGCTCGACTATATTCTGAAGCCGCTGGAAAAAGATGAGATACTCAGGTGCTACAGGAAGATCAACGGATTTTTCACCGGAATGCATCACCCGCCACAACAGGATCGGTCGAGGAAAATAACGCTGAGGCAGGGGGATGCTCTGTATATCATTCACCCCGACAATATCATCGTGCTGAAGGCAAAGGGCTTTTATACAGATGTCTGCTTTGAGCACGACGGTATCCGGAAAACACTGATCATAGCCAAACCCATCAGCCAGCTCTGTGAAGAATGGCAGGGATCTTCGCTCATGAGGGTGCACCGGTCCTATGCGGTCAATCTGAACAGGATCATCTCGGTCAGGAAGCAGCGCTCCGGGATGCTGCTCCGCGTAGGCAGCGAGGAAATACCGGTAGCGGGCACCCGGAACGAAGAATTCATCAGCCGCTATAAAGCATGAAAAGGGGCGTATTAAGCTGTATGTTCTGCGCCCTGCTCCTGTTCGGCGGCGGGGCTGCCGGTCAATACCTGCGCCATTTCAATACCCATCAATTGCTCAGAGCGTCCGCGGTATATCATACCCTCCGGGACCGTGCCGGCTTTCTCTGGTTCTGTACCGACCAGGGCCTGGCACGTTACGACGGACATACCGTAACCAGGTTCACGCAGGCCGACGGGCTGCCGGACAATATGGTCTTTAATGCCTATGAAGATCCCCATGGCCGGATCTGGGCGTTTTGCTACAATGGAAAATACGGCTTTATCTACCGGGACAAGGTGCACAATGAAAACAACGACAGGCTGCTGGCGTCCCTGCCCCACTCGGGCTCTTATATAACCTATATGAGGGCAAGTGCCGACTCGGGGCTGTACATGGGCTTCCTTAACCACAGTGTCCTTCATATTTACGGGCAAAAAGCACATTGGGATCACCGAAACGAAAAGCCGGCCGGCGGACTCGATATCTCTGCAGGCAAAATAAGCTACTCGCCATCTGCAGCTACGGGCATCTTTGTACCCACAGGGGGCGACAGCGTCCTGCTTTCCGATTACGACGGACTAAAAATAACGGTAAAAGGCAGGCTGGTCTGGCGGCTGGATGACCCATCGCTGACACAGCATACCGTAACCGATATCTGTCCCGGCGACAGCGGGCGGCTGCTGATAAGCACGAACCATGGACTGGTGATCCTGTCACTGGCCGGCAACCTGCGCTCTAAGCTGCTCGAAGGTCAGCGCATCACCGGCTGCACACAGGATATTGCCGGCAACTTCTGGATCAGTACCGCCGGAAATGGTCTCTACCAGATGCACCGTGAACTCAGCGGCATCCGGCAGCTGCATGAGGCGGAGGGATGTGAATGGATACAATTGGGAAACGGCCGGCTCGTGTTCCTGAAGGACAACGCGCTCTATCAGTTTGACGGATCCGGTGACGGCATCAGACCGCAGCGTATAAAAACGGGCATTCCCAACTACTACGATCCCGTACTGCTCACAGATAAGCTGGTTGCTTTCTACGATAACTGGACCAAGCGATCCGTGGTGCAGCTGCGGTCCGGAGGCACCGTTTTCAACGACAACTTCTTTTTCAAGCGGATCTATGAACATAAAGACAGTCTCTTTTTTATCTGCGGCAAAAGCAGCGTTTACCGTTACCGGCTTTCCGGCGGCAGGTTTACGGTGTATGCCCCGGCTGTGCCCCACTCCGCCAAGATCTCGGTATCCTGCCAGGATCCCGGATCGGGCACCGTCTATTATATAGCGGGCGACAGCCTTTTCTCGTACAGCTTCCCGGCCGGGAAATTAACGGCCGTCCTTGCCAGCCCGGGCTTTTCAGATGCCGAGGCAATCATGGCGAGGCAGGGCATGATCCGGATAGCTGCCGGAAAAACGGGCTATTGCCTCATACAGACTTCGGCGGGCAGTCCCCGGCTCAGCTGGTACCGGACACCATTCCCGGCTTATACCATCGTTCCCGGCAAGGGCAGCGGCTGCATACTGCAGTCGGATGAAGGAAGCTACCTGATCCCTTCCGCCGGCGATCAGCCGCGCATCATCGACTATCCCTTCTCGTCTTCATCGGCGGAACACTTCTATATAAGCGGCAAATATGCTATCCTGCGGCTGGACGACCGCTGCTACTATTTCGATACGGCGCTGCTCAATAAAAAACCGCAGCCTTTGTCTGTTTACCTGCAAAAGGTTACGGTCAACGGGAAGGACTATGAGGGCCGGGATATCCGCATCACCAATACAGTCAGCGCAGATGTACAGGTCAGCGTCGGCATCCTTGATTTTTCCCGCAATCTGCACAGGCTCAGGTACCGGATCAGGGGGCCGGAAGGAAGCGGACAGTGGAATTCCGTTGGCACTCCCAATATCGCCCTTTCGCTGCAAAAAGCAGGAAGCTATAAAATTGAGCTCCTGCCGGAAAGCGCGCCCGCAACCGCTGTCCCCCTGCTGATCAGCCTGCAGATCATCCCTCCTTTCTACCGGTCCGACGCCTTCTATATCAGCCTTTCCTTCGCGCTGGCCGCACTGGCGGTGCTTGGTTTTCTGTTCGTGCTCCGGAAACGGCGGTCCCATTTCCAGCAGGAGCTGAATTATCTGAAGTTGGAGCACCGGGCTATCAATGCCTTGCTGAATCCGCATTTTGTATTCAATTCGATCAACAATATCCAGAGCCTGATCCACAGGGAGGAAAAAACAAATGCCGCGGAATACCTGGCCATCCTCAGCCGGCTGATCAGGCAGAACCTGGAAAACCTCAAGCTGAACCTTGTTCCCCTGGCCGACGAGCTGTCGCTTATAGAACGGTACGTACACCTGCAGAACCTCCGGTATTCGGGCAACATCGAAATCTTCATCGCCTGCGATGAGGGGCTGGAAAAGATAGAAATACAGCCACTGCTCCTGCAGCCCTTTGTAGAAAATGCCATCCTGCATGGGTACAGTACCGGCAGGGGCAGGCTCACCGTTTCCATAACCGCCAGCCGGCAGAACGAAGACTATGTGTGCATAAACATCCGGGATAACGGCATCGGACTGAAGGCCGCAGCAGAAAGGATATCTGCTGTTCATAAGGGGAAATCTATGGGCATCGCATTTAACCGGCGCCGGCTCGAGCGGCTGTCGCAGTTCTACGGACTGAGGCAGTCCCTGACGGTCCGGGAAATTCCTGATGCCGAAGGCGGAGGCACCGAGGTGATCTTAATTGTGTATGCCCGGTTCGGTGAGGTTCTCTCCAGGAAGAAAGAGCTGCAGCATTAAGCCGGACCGGCCTGCAGAAGCTCTGATTAAACAGCCCCTGCGCACGCAGGGGCTGTCAATTCCAATATTGCTACACACTCATTACCGCACTACGGTCATTTTCTTGCTGTCGGCGAGTCTGCCGTTTACGTACAGCGAGTAAATATAGGTCTGGGGCTGGTATTCGCTCATATCTACGGTAACACTGCCGTTGCCGGACTGTGGCGCCAGCGTGATGGTCTTTACCGTTCTGCCGTCAGCAGTTGCGATCATGACCGAGGCATTGCCGCCGTCCTGTGCCAGGGAATAGCTGATAATGGCCTTGCTGCCCGTTGGGTTCGGAACGCTCTGGTACAGTCTGTCTGCAGGCTGCTGTGCCGCTCCGGATTCTTTCTGCTGCAGTCCGGGACATCCTGCTTCGCAAAGCTGTGCTATGGAGGCCTCCAGCATGTTCAGCTTTTTCTCTATGGTTGCTTTGAACGCCTCGTTCTCCGCTTTCAGGGCACTGATCTCCGCCTGCTGCTCTTTCACAGCCTGGATAAGGATCGGGATCAGCTGGTTGTAGTTGACCGTCTTGATCGTCTGCCCGGACATGCTCCTGCCATCGGCTGCGGGAACATTGGTCTCTTTGATCAGCGTCGGCAGCACCTCTTCCAGCTCCTGGGCGATCACACCATAGACCTTTGTATTGGCAGGCAGGTGCAGGCCGGGATGCACGTCGGTCCTGTACTCATATTGTTTCGGAGATATTTTCTCCAGTATGGAAAGGGCATTGCCGATAGGCTCGATATTCTTCTTGATGCGCCTGTCGGAAGGACCCCACCAGCCGCCGGAGGTGTAGGCATCCCCGTTGAAGTAGGCTGCATAGTCCGGACCGGCACCACCGGTGAACGAGCCGCTGGTGGTAGCGTAAACCCCATAGTTCACCGCACCCTGCACGGCCTCGAACCAGCCGCCGGCGGTCACAGCGCCGCGTTCCGCATAGCCCCTGACACCGATGGCCTGCCTTCTGCCATATTTGGCCATAAAATCGCCGCCCACGTTCACATCGCTGAGCTCGTGATTAGCTTCTCCGTACACGCCGATGCTTTCTCCCCCTGCATTCACATCTGCCAGGTCCTTGTTGATACCGGCAATTGCACGGTTGTTCACATCATAGGGCGGCACACCATTCTCAATACTCCTGATCACCTCCAGCTTGGCGCCGGGGTTACAGCTGTTGTTCACCCCGATCCCAATACGGTTCTTGAAAGCCGAGTACGGCATACCGGTGACATCCTTAAAAAGGATATTGTTATTATTCATAGGCACCTCCCGGTCGTCCAGCAGCCTTGCAGCTATAGAGCCGCTGCCGCAGGACTGTCCGAACTGAACCATCGCCGGATTGGAAGGATCTACCGACAAACCGTTATCGGCGCCGGTCAGATTGCCGCCGGGATTACTGCCGCCGTTGACCAATATTACATTGCCGAGGTTATCTACGGACAGCACGCCTGTACCGGGATTATTCACCGGCGCACAGTTGCTGGTCAGCCTGGACAGGCGCAGGCCTGAGCGGCAGGTCGTATCGCTGTTCACTTCCAGCCTGGCAGGTGAAGGGGTATTGCCCGATCCCACCCTTACGTTACCGGTCAGCGGCCATACGCTTACCATAGGCTGCAGCAGGCCGATGTCATCACTCAGGAACTCAGCCCTGGGCTGGGCGCCGATGATGAATGGTCCCTGGTCGTCCATAGCAATTCCCGTAGCCCAGGTGCCTGCCAGCAGGGACACCGAACGGCGGCTGCTCATGCCGGCGCCGATATGGTTGTTGACGATCGTCAGGTTAGGCGTATAATTCTTATAGCCCGGCGAGAACCGGTACAGGGCATCCGCAGTGATCGCGCCCGCATAGTTCTTGGGGTTGTAGATGGTCTGGTCCACCACTTCAAAAATGGAAGTTGGCGCCTTGCTGTTCACCCCCAGCCGGCCGTCGCTGGTTACGGTCATTCTTTCGTCTTCCACACCCTGGTGCGTAGTACCAACCACAAAATCCGCTGTTTCGTTACCGGCCGTATGGTCCTTGATCTGGGTGGCTACACCCACCATATCGAAATCGCTGCCGTTCGTGTTCTGTGTACAGAAGTTCATGCGAATCCAGTTATTGTTGGTCTGGTCGCGGTTAAAAAGGGAGATCGAGTTGTTCACCGACTGGAAGGTAGTCGCATTGGAAGACATGGTGAACCTCGGTGTATTGGCAAAGAAGGGAGAATGCCAAACCGTAAGACGCCCGATACTGGTAGTGCCGTCACCGAAAGAGATGGGCAGATTGGAACCGGTGCCTGCACCGGCGCCCTCCACGATCTGGGTGGGCAGAGACCCTGTTTTAAGCAGAGCCTGGCTTCTCGCTGCCTGCTGCATAGCAAGCAATGCTGTGATGGTGATCAATGTTCTTTTCATGGATTGTTTGTTTTAAAGATGAAGAATAACAATAGGAGTGGCGCAGCTATCGGCCCTGGGGGCGGACTGCGTTGTCTTGGATAAATAGATTGCTGTTTCATGGCTTTATATAGCTAAGCTAGACCTGTTGAAAGGCAGCCTGCAGGAAAACCTAATGAAGAGCGCAAAAACCTAATGAAGCGAATGTGCTGATGATGAGTCGAAGGGAGTATCAGTTTTTTTCCTGATGATAGTGGAACCACTGACAGCCATGAATTCTTAGTTTCATCCAGGTAAAAAGATGGTCATTCCGAACTGTACTGCCGGCGAAGAGAACGGGAACGCTGCCGTGAGGAATTCTACGTATTGAAGGCAGAGAGGCAGGCAGAGTGTGGCGCAAGTAACAGCTCTGGTGAATAGAATGGCAGAATATTGAAGAAACGACCGACGAAATCACAAAGAAACAATTCTACAAAAAAACATCCTCCTCAATGTTCTTCTACACTCTGAACTGACGTTAACCACCCGAGCTGTTGCCTGTGCTTCGCGTGCAGCCAACAGCATCCCCTCCTTGAAAAGCGGGGAGTTACCAAAGGTTGAGGCATCTGATACCCGACCTGGCCTAATATTGGATTCAGATCTGATCGTAAGAGCAGGATGACCAAATGGCGTCGGGACTCCTTCCCTGGCAAGGGAAGGTGGATCGCCTGAGGTACGAAGGCGAGACGGAAGGGTCCGTATCGGATGCCGATCCTGCCAGCCTCCCTACTCCGAACTGCTTTGGTTGACAGATGTAAACTGCAGTGGCGTCAAGGCGTGAAGTCTTGGAGCTGTAAAGTTGTAAGGTCGAGAGTTGATTGTGCATGGTGACAGCAGTAGCTGCTGCACAGGAATAGTTCTCGGTTCTATCATGGTAAAAAAAGAGGGTCATTCCGAACCTTTCTACCGGTGAAGAGGGCGTTGAAGCTGCCGTGAGGAATCCCACGAAATGAGGGAAGATGAGCAGAAGGCAAATACCATAACGCTCATTTGATCAAAGTACAGAAAAGGCACGAGCACGCTACCCAAAAGCCAGGATGCATACTGTCGAAATATCGCAGTCAGCCTCCTCTCTGCCAATCGCAAAATTTACCTAAAAAACTTTTGGTTTTAATGATAGTACCTTGCGCCAACACTGGGGCGGGAATGCGGTTATGTCTTCTTTAGGTGAAGTGCTAAAACATCTTGTAACTCCTTCACCCTTCGACGAAGCTCAGGGTGACATTTCGTTTTGACCCTTCGGCGCGGCTCAGGATGACATTGTCATCTGGCTCAGGGTGACGTTCGTTGCTGGTCCGCCCTTCCCACATGGATCAGGGTGACATCTATTACTATTTACTGTTACTATTCCTGTCCTCATCCCTGTCCAGCCCCTTGATTTCCTCCTTGTACGCTGCCGGAAGCAGCAGGCTTTTCAGCATCCAATCCATCTTCATCAGCCGGGTGATCTTGTAGACGGGCAGTACAGGCGTCAGCAGGGAAAAATCGCTGAAGTGCAGGAGCTGTTTTACGCGGTCCGGAACTACCAGCTTCTGTCCCTCGATGAGGACACGGAAGCGCATGGAGCCAAGGTGCTTTTTGTACTGACGGAACAGATCGGCGGTATAGACACTCTGTGCCAGGTCGGCTTCCAGGTGCGCCGCGCGGGCAACTACCCAATCACTATAGGAGGAAGGAAGATCTTTCAGTCCCATCCGGTTCCCTACCCTGTAGAACACATCGAATACTTCTGATTTTTCTTCCCCGGTCATCTTATGGTGAAACAGCTCGCAGGAGGCAATGGAATAGTGGATGAGCATGAACAGGACATCGCGGTAAGCCCAGTCGGGAATGGCGGCGCCCCTGGCACTCTCTACAGCACCGTGTATCTGACGGATGGTATCGATGGTCCTGTTGGCTTGTTCGGTCTCCGCAAATACGATGCCCCTGGCATAGTTCACGGTAGAGAACAGTCGCCCGAGGGGATCTTTGGGCAGCTTGCCGGTGAAGTACAGCCAGTCAACGGCCTTATTAAGCGCAAACTCGGCCGCGGCGCCCGCAAAGATAAACAGGACAGTATCGGCATTGCCCCAGATCCGGCGGACAATGGAACCCGGTGCGACAAAACAGGATGGGATACGGCTTTCTTCCATCTCGGTACAGTTAACTGGTGCCAAAGATGCAAAAGATGACCGAGCCCCTATTCTAAAGTTTTGTTGTAATCGGGTAAATGCCTTCTGACCAGTTACTTCTTCGGAAAAATTGGCCCTTAAACTTTCAGCACTCCCCGGAAACCACGGGCCGCATAATAGGACTGGACACCATTATGATAGATAAACACCCGGCCGTAACGCTTATCGCCGAAGATGGCGCCGCCCAGTTTCCGCACCGGCTCAGGAGTGAGCAGCCAGCTCGAGGTTTTGAGATCGAAGTTGCCTAATGTCTGCAGATGATGGTACTGCGCTTCCGTGAGCAGGGCTATGCCCATATCTTCAGCCATGTCCATCGCACTGCCGGCCGGCTTGTGCTCTTTCCTTGCTTCCAGCGCTTCGGCATCGTAGCACAGGCTGCGACGCTCTTTCGGGCTTTCGGCAGCACAGTCAAAAAACAGGAATGCTCCTGTTTCCGGGTCTCGCCCTACCACGTCGGGCTCACCGCCGGACAGCTCCATCTGCTGCAGCGACCAGAGCCTGCCGGGATTGGCCCCGAGCTTTGCTGCCACCTCGTCCCAGCTTATGCCTTTGTGACGGCCGGGGTGCTTTTCGAATCTTGTCTTCAGCGTCGCCAGCAGTTCCCTGGTTTCTGCGGCCGAGAGTTTCTGTTTGGTGCTCATATAGCTTTTCCGGAGATTGTCTGGTTAAATGTTATTGGTTTGCGGCTGGCGGGACGGAGACACCAGGACACGACGGTCAGTGCAAGCAGCAACAGCACAGGCAGGATATCCGAAACAGCGCTGCCCGCCGAAAGGTGTGAGAACAGCGCACCGGACATCACGAAGAAAAAACCGGCGTAGGCCCATTCTTTCAGCAGGGGCAGGCGCGGCACCAGGACGGCCAGCACGCCCAGTATCTTCCACGCACCGATGATGGCAGGCACATAGGGCGGATAACCCAGTTGCGTCATAAAATCATCCTCACCCTCTATCCCCAGCAGCTGCACGGCGCCGGTCGAAAGCATGCCCAGGGACAGCCACGCGGTCGCTATCCAGTAAATTACCGTTTTTGTCTTTTTCATGCCCCTGCCTTTTCTTTTAGCTTGTCCGCAACTTCCTGCAACCTGTTGTGCGCCATATTCAGTCCCTGCGCAAAAGGCAGCCGTAGCATAGCCTCCCGGTCAGCAGCCGACCTGTAGACGATCTGCATCCGCAACAGACTTTTATCCTCGCCCAGTGACTCAAACTCCAGGAACTCCAGCTGCGGCGGGAACGGCGTATTTTCCATCTCGAAGGTCCGGGTAATCTTTTCATTGGTGAGAAATTCATGAAAGACCCCATGTGCGCCGAATACCACCCTCCCCTCTGCGTCAGCTGTCTGGTACTGCCAGCCTCCATGCTTACGTGCTTCAAACTCCAGCACCTTCGTGCCCATCCATTCCTCTATGATCTCCGGCGCTGCATGCGCCCGGAAAAGCAGGTCCAGGGGGAGATCGAATTCCCGGGTGATGACCACATCATGCCCGCCTTCCGCGGCGCTCAGCTTTGTTTTGCGTTCCATATCGGTTTATTTTTTGGATCTGTGTTTTTTCATGACCGCCTCCAGCTTGTTGAACCGGTCGTCCCAGAGCGCGCGGAAAGGTTCCAGGAAATCGGCGATCTCTTTCATCTTCTTCCCGTTCAGATGGTAGTAGATCTCCCTGCCGTTCTGCTCCTGTTCCAGCAGCTCGCATTCCGTCAGTATCTGCAGGTGCCTGGATACGGTTGGTCTTGCAGTGTCGAAGTTCGCGGCGATGGCGCCTGCGGTCATGGACTGTGCTGCCACCAGGGTAAGTATCGCTCTTCTTGTCGGATCGGCAATCGCCTGGAATACATCCCGTCTTAAGTTCATCTGTAGCTATTTGACTACAAAACTAAGCGTAGCTATTTAACTACGCAAATATTTTTTTAGGCTAAACCTGCGGCAGGTGATTAAGAGGCGGCGGGAACCGGAAGTATACAAAGCAAAAAGCCCCGCAATGCGGGGCTTCCAAATGATAAAATATGAAGAAGTTAGAGAACGCGAACGTTAACGGCGCTTAAACCTTTTTGACCATTTTGCACGTCGAAAGACACTTTATCGTTCTCGCGGATTTCGGCGGTAAGGCCGGACACGTGAACGAAAACATCCTGACCACCATCGTTTGGCGTGATAAAACCAAATCCTTTGGTGTTGTTGAAAAACTTAACTGTGCCTTCTTGCATTGTAAAAAATATAAAAGATGAATAAAGACGGAAGGTAGGCTTAATTATTAAGGAAAAAATTTATTTCTTTCAATTCCCCGCATTTTTGCTGTTAATATTTTCTAACACGAGCCGTTCTTCTTCTTTATCGGTTCCATAGCGAACCAGGTACAGTACCAGCAGGCTGATCACCGCACCGAAGAAACACCAGACGGAGATGACATAGAAATGGAACAGGAGCCTCGCCGCCAGGTAGGAGCCAAAGAACAGGTAACCCAGCCAGTGCAGCCTCCTGCTGCCGGAAGCAAGCGGGGCCAGGATGGTGGGAATAAAATACAGCAGCCCGTAGTACCATTTTGAAGCCAGCTCATAGCCGAGGATATACCTGATATGATGCTGCGCCACCGATGCCGACACCGGGTAGTACCAGAGTGCAAACGCTGCATAGACTGAAAACGCCAGTCCTGAGAGGAGGAGCATCTTCAGCAGCTTTTTCCTCTTCGCATCTCCCTCGAAAAGAAGCATGCACAGTGGCACATAGACCGGCCAGATCACCTGTGCGAACACGAGAAAGCTATACATGGAAACTATCTCCCAGCCTTCCCAGCCCTGCCGGGTAAGGGATAGCCAGAGCATGCCTTCCGCCAGCTGCTGTATGGCGAACAGGATCGGGATGCCGGAAAGGATCCGTTGCGGCCGGTTTGCCGAAATGGCAAAGGCTGCCACCCCGGTAGCGGTCAGCGCCGCGCTGGCGCTAAAGCTGGCAAGGGGAGAAAAACACATAATACAGGATTTGTCGTGGTTGTAGATTAATTGGTGGTCCCGCAGTGCAGGGGCTTAGGTTTCCGGATGTGCATCCTGCAATGGCACGGCAGACAGTTTCGGTACCTGGATGATGCCCAGCCAATTGAACAGGAGGATAACCGGGTAAACGGGGTCCAGTTCATGCCAGCGTACGCCGAAGTTGATAGCCGACGGCCGCTTGTGGTGGTTGTTATGATAGGACTCGCCCAGCATCAGGATATCAACGGAAAAAAGGTTCTCCGACGTATTCTTCAGGATAAAGTTGCGGTAGCCGAACTTATGCGCAAACCAGTTGATAATCGCCCCGTGAAAAGCACCCATGCCCGCGATGACCGGCAGCAGCAGGTATTGCCAGGCAGAAGTGGCAAAGGCGGCGAAAAATAGCAGGTAAGCGGCTACCCAGAGTCCCCGCGAAAGTGTAGAGTTGGCCCAGCGGTCCATGGCCTTCCATTCCGGCAGGTTCTTGGTGAATTTCTCTTCAACCGGAATTCTTTCCTTAAAGATCTCTGTATAGATCCGGCGCGTGCGCAGCATCATGCTGAAGATATTCGATGAGAAATTAGGCGAATGCGGATCCTGCTCGGTATCCGTATAGGCATGGTGCAGGCGGTGCATGATCGCGTAGGCACGCGGACTCATATAATGCGAACCCTGGGTGATATAAGAGAAAACAAAGAACACTTTTTCCCAGCGCCGGCTCATGCGGAAAGCACCGTGAGAAGCATAGCGGTGATGAAAAAATGTTTGCGCGAACAAAGACAAATACCAGATGGCAATGAAAAAAATAATAACGGGCATAATACTGCTTAAAAGTTTAAATGAACAAGAACCAAGAACGGATGAGCATCGAATTCGCTGCAGATATTGCCGGTATCCGAATGAAAAATGTAGATCGTATCCTGATGTGCTGTCCCGCAGGACCTTACCAAGGTAAGCAGAATAAAGTTAAGATGGGTATAATTCCTACCTTTAATCAAAGCGGTGCTATGGAAGCAGAAATGGTATTTCAGAAGATAAAGACAATGAGCAGGAAAACGCTGGATCCACACCACCGGTTGCTGCTGAAAGAGCTTTCCGCCGAGCTCCGGATATCGCAGGACACATTGCTGGTGCTGCTGGTAGAGCTGGAAAACCGGGGACTGGTACAGCTTCACCGGACCGGGCTGGTCTCCGTCAGCCTTTCCAACTATGGAGGCACCCAGGAAAAAACAACCGGAGGGCTTGAGAGCTGAGACATGCTATGGCCTGCTTTCCCGCAAGAGCCCGGCAGACAACGACAGGTTACGCCGGCCAAAAAAGATTCTGACAAATAAAAAAATTATTACGATCGTTTAAGAGTACCTTTAGGTGACAAAGGCGTATCCTGCTTTCTCTGATCTGCATTTCCCCTCTTCAGTCCTTGCATGTTTGCGGTTAAACATTAAAATGCAGTTTTTATGATAAAAAAGATGTCACTACGGTATGTGATGGCCGACAATAGCAGATCCTGCACCGTCTCGGTTTCGTATACGATGCAAAAGGAAGGAAATACCCTGAGTCTTCACTGCTATATTGAAGCTACCTATCCGGCGCAGTTGCCCTGGCTGCAGACACGGAACTTTATTTGCAGGTTCCGGAAAAAGGAAGATGTATACCACCCGGTAGCATCGGGTGCCGATTACGAAAAAACAATAGATGCCGCGATGCTGACGGACAAGACCGCTATGGCAATCATGCAGCGGGAGTCGATAAAAGTAACCGGCAGCCTGACCGCTTTCGAACTTTCCGCAGCGTAGACCGATAGTCCCGGAGATAGTTTTTAAGACCATTACAATCCAATCGCCATGAAACATTTGTATATCAGCAACCTGAACAGCCTAACGACCGAAGAAGATATCCGCGGCCTTTTTACCAGCCTTCAGCATATTAGCGTGGGCAGGGTAAGAACGGTACGCAACAGCTATACCGAAGCCATAGCCACATTCGCTTATGTGAGCATTGATGATGAACCTACCTGCGCAAGTGCGATGCAGCTCCTGAATGCGACGACTTTGCACGGCAACAGGATCGAGGCCCGAATGGCCCGCTGAGGCTTTGCGCTGCGGGGAAAGCTCACCCGTAAAATAATGTGATAATGATCAGGCAAAGGGAATTAACCGCAACCAGACCAACTAAATAAGCTCCGCTCAATTGCACCGCGCATAACGATATTTTATGGCTGAAGGGCTGATACTCTTAATCTACTCAAACCTGGCGGACTCCATCCTCATATCGGAGGCATTCAGGACGTTTGGTATCATCAATACCACAGTGCATATACAGCACACCGATGCTGAGTTCGAATACCTGCAGAAGATGAAAATGGAAGACATAACCCTGATCATCGCAGATTTTGATGGTGATACGTTTAACTGTGTGGAGCTGCTGGATACGATCCGGAACATAGAATGGCTCAGTAAGGTGCCGGTGGCTATTTTTTCCTCGCTGGACAGTAAGGACGATGAGGCAATGTGCCTGGCGGCCGGCGCCGCTAAATTCTTCATTAAACCCCTGAATTCATCCGATTGCGATGATATCTGCTGGGAACTGTACGCACTGACCACCCTGAAGCTCGGACATTCGGACGGCACATCCCTCACCCGCCGGAAGCCCTCATAAATACGGCTCAGGGCTGCAGCGGCCAGTCTCGGCGGACTAACTCCCATTTGTGCCCGACAGGAATGAACAGAATTTTGAGCGGCCGGCAGCGGTGCCTGCAGGTAATTAACGGACATCGTCCGGCAAAGCGAGCCTTTTTGGATTAATTTTTATAAGGTCTCAGGGAAAAGCAATGCTGCTTAATCTCATGTCACTGAAACTGCTTCAGATCCAATGCGCACAACCATTATCCCAAATGCCTGGCAACAGGCCCCTGCCAATGGGTGCCCCGTCGCTTCTGTTTCCCGACAGGGACCATTTCCTTGCTGCCTCATATGACATATCTGTCCTCATGCCGATAAACCATCATTGCAGATGAACGCCCTGACCATAAAGCTTTGGATAGCTGTAAAGGACAGCATGTGGTTTTTGCCTTCCTTTATGACGCTGGTAGGCCTGGTAACCGCATTTGTGCTGGTTGATATTGACCGCTCAGGGTTTATTGAAGGACCGGCATGGCTGGTCTACAGCAAAAGTCCTGATGGCGCTAGGGCCATTCTATCAACGATCGCAGCCTCACTGATCACTATTGCCGGTGTCGCATTCTCACTGATCCTTGTCGCCCTGACGCTTGCTTCATCACAATATGGTCCCCGGCTGCTCCGGAACTTCATTAAAGACCGGGGCAACCAGCTGGTCCTTGGCATTTTCCTGGCCACCTTCGCCTATTCGCTCATCGTTCTCCTGTCCATCAGTGGTGGTGATGATGATGCCTTTGTTCCCCAGCTCGCCGTGTCCGTTGCCATCGTGCTGGCCCTGGCCAGCCTGGGTTTTCTTATTTACTTCATCCACCACACCTCGACCTCCATACAGGCGGACCATATCATTGCGGCGGCGTATCGCGACCTGGTGGTGGCTATCGAGGAGTATTACCCCTCGCAGACAGAACACCAGAAGCAGCGGGACATAAAAACGGTTACGGACGAACTGAAACGGCAGCAGTATCAATGCCACCCGCTGAGATCACCTGTATCCGGCTATATACAGGCGATGGATAATAATTCCCTGATGAGGATATCCGAAAGCAGGGACCTGATCATACAGCTCTATTACCAGGCAGGCGACTTCATAGTGGAAGGTGAGCCGACCGGCGCTATCTATTCAAAAGGCAGATGTGATGAGTCATTACAGCACGAAGTGAGCGGCTGTATCATCACAGGACTCACCAGGACACCGGCGCAGGAGATCGAGTTTCCTATCAACCAGATGGCAGAGATAGCCATCCGTGCCCTTTCCCCCGGGGTCAACGATCCGCACACCGCCATCACCTGCATCCACTGGCTGGGATCGGCCCTTATCAAGGTGCTGCGGTCAACGCTTCCCGAAGACCTCCGTTATGACGATAAGGGCAACCTCCGCATTATCCGGAAGGTACACGGTTTCAACCGGCTGCTGGACTTTTGTTTCGACACGATACGCTTTCATGCCGCCGGGAATGTCTATGTATCCGTACATATCCTGAAAGTGCTTCGCAAAGCCATCAGTCAGACGAAAGATGAGAGAAATATCAGTTCTATTCGGGACATGGCGCAGGCTGTGCTTCGGGTAAACGAAGAACGGGTGACGGAACCGAAGGAGCTGGGCTACCTTAGAAAGGAATTCGGCAAGCTGGAACTCACACTTAAGGAGCAGCTGCAACACCTGCATTTATCCTGATCGCGGGCCTTGACAGACAGCTTCACGCTTCGCTGCGCAGGTTATTTTTCCCCCCAAAAAAGAAGGAGGAAAGATACGTTACCGCAGGACTACGAGACCATCCGGATGCCGGTGTCCTTTACCAGCCGTATCCCTGTAAACTGCCACCGCAGATGCGGATGGAAAAAGTTGCGGTAGCTCTTCCTGCTATGACCGGGAGGAGTGGCGATGGATGCACCCCGAAGCACCATCTGGTTGACCATGAACTTACCATTATACTCGCCGATCGCCCCGGGCGCTTTCCGGTAGCCGGGGTAGGGCAGGTAAGCGCTGCCGGTCCATTCCCAGCGCGTTCCCCAGGTAAACCTGTCGGAAGCGGCCTCCCACTCCGCCTCCGTAGGCAGCCGCATCCCTTTCCAGGAAGCGAAGGCAGCCGCTTCGTAAAAGCTGATATGGCAAAGAGTACCGGCAGGATCTACCCGCTGCAGTCCGGCAAATGTATAGCGATGCCACTGACCGTCTATCAGATGCCAGTATAAAGGCGCCCCAATACTGTTTTGCTTTACCCATTCCCAGCCCTCGGAATGCCAGTGGCGGAAATCCCTGTAGCCGCCTGCGTCAATAAACGCCAGGTATTCACCATTACTCACCAGACTGGCGGCGATGTCATACGATTGCAGACAGACCTTATGTCTGGCCAATTCATTATCGAAACAAAAGCCATCTCCTTTATATCCTATTTCGTAAATGCCTTCGTCCATGCTGTAAAACCCCGGCTCACCGGGACTGCTGCCTGTCTCCGGGACACCCCCATAGGCAGGGAAAAGCGGATTATGTCCCAGGATATACTTGATATCAGTAAGCAGCAGCTCCTGGTGCTGCTGCTCGTGATTGAGTCCCAGCAAGAGCACTTCCAGCACCTCCGGCTCCGCCGCTTTATCCGACCGCAGGAATACCTCCATCTGGCCGTCGACATAGCTCCGGTACCGGTACACATCGTCCACAGTGGGACGGCTCAGGTTGCCGCGGTCGGTCCGGATGACCCTCGCCCCTATCGTTTCGTAGTAGCTGTTGAATACGTAGTTATATTCCGGGTCAAACTCCCGGTATCCCGGCAACCAGGGCTTCAGAACAAAGGTCTCGAAGAACCAGGTAGTATGCCCCAGGTGCCATTTCGGCGGACTCACATCCACAACAGGCTGAACCACATAATCCTCTTTCTGCAACGGCGCACAGATCCGTCCGGATGCCGCCCTGATGTTCCGGTATTGTTCCGCCAGGCTCATGGAAATAGTCTTCGCTTATTCAGACCCGTAAGGTAGCACTCATCTTTGATAAGGCAGCAACCGGTGCTGGTCGGATTTTATTGCCGCCCCTAGGCTGACAAATCTTTTAATCCATCACTTTAAGTCATGAAATCCATGGAAACAAACAATATCAGGGCCTACGGCACCGAAGCGGCAACCGCCGACCTGAAACAGATGAGCATTGACCGTAGAAGACCCACCCCGCACGATGTGGAAATAGACATCCTGTACTGCGGTGTCTGCCACTCGGATCTGCACACCGCCCGGAATGAATGGCACGGGACGGTATATCCCTGCGTACCCGGGCATGAGATCATCGGGCGGGTGGTCAGCACGGGAAGTCATGTAACGCGTTTTAAACCCGGCGATCTTACGGGCGTGGGCTGCATGGTAGACAGCTGCCGGGACTGCCAGTATTGCCGGGAGGGTCTGGAGCAGTATTGTGAAAACGGAAACATCGCCACTTATAATTCACCCGACAGGCACCTGGGTACACAGACCTATGGGGGGTATTCGGAGACAATCGTGGTAGACGAAAGTTTTGTGCTGCGTATCCCGGACAACCTGGACCCGGCAGCGGCGGCTCCCCTGCTCTGCGCGGGCATCACTACCTATTCGCCGCTGAGACACTGGAATATAACGGCAGGACATAAAGTCGGCATTGTAGGGCTGGGCGGACTCGGACATATGGCGGTGAAACTGGCAAAGGCTATGGGGGCCGAAGTGATCGTATTCACCACCTCGGCATCCAAGATTGATGATGCAAAGCGACTGGGCGCCGATGAGGTGGTCTTGTCGAAAGACGGAGCGCAGATGGAACGGTACCAGGGCAAGCTCCATTTTGTGCTGGATGCCGTCTCCGCCCAGCACGATATCAATCTGTATCTGAGTCTTTTGCGGGTAGACGGTTCTCTGGCTCTGGTGGGAGCGCCGGAACATCCCCTGCCGGTAGCTGCGTTCAGCCTGATCCCCTACCGGAGAAGCTTTGCCGGCTCTATGATCGGCGGTATCGCCGAAACCCAGGAAATGCTGGATTTCTGCGGCCGCCACAATATAGTGTCAGATATCGAGCTCATCAACATAAGCCAGATCAATGAAGCCTATGAGCGCCTGCTGAAAGGGGATGTGAAGTATCGTTTTGTAATCGACATGGCCAGCCTGAAAAGTTAAGAAACTGTAACGGAGTCCTTAACTTTATAGCCACCCTCAGGGCGATCATCAACACCAAAACATCTGATTTATGCAAAAGATCTTTCCGCATTTATGGTTCGACAAGGAAGCCCGGGAAGCTGCCGCATTCTATACATCGATCTTCCCGGAATCCAGGATCACGCATACAAATGTCCTGCGCGATACGCCTTCCGGCGATTGCGACGTGGTGAGCTTCGAGCTATGGAACCAGCGGTTTATGGCGATCAGTGCGGGACCCCTGTTCCGTTTCAATCCTTCGGTTTCGTTCATGGTCAATTTTGACCCTTTGTTCTTCGGTTCTGGAGCGGAGGCGACAACCGCTGCCGGGGATAAGCTGACCCGGTGCTGGGAAAAGCTGGCGGAGGGAGGGAATGTGCTGATGCCGCTGAACGAGTACCCTTTCAGCAAGCTTTATGGCTGGGTGGCCGATAAGTACGGGTTGTCCTGGCAACTGATCCTGACCGACCCCGACGGCGAGCCGCGTCCTCCGGTCATACCCTCCCTGCTGTTCACCGGAGATAAGGCAGGCAAGGCAGAGGAAGCAATTGCCTTTTATACCTCTGTATTTAAAGACACAAGAACGGGGGGTATTCACCGGTACCCGGCCGGAATGGAACCTGAAAAGGAGGGATCTGTAATGTTTGCCGATTTTATGCTGGAGCAGACCTGGTTTGCCGCTATGGACAGCGCGCAGAGCCATGGCTTCGATTTCAATGAATCGGTATCTTTTATGGTGAATTGCCGGGACCAGGCAGAGATAGACTATTATTGGGAGCGGCTGTCAGCGGTGCCGGAAGCAGAACAATGCGGGTGGCTCAAGGATAAATACGGGTTATCCTGGCAGGTCACAGCGGCAACCATGCAAACGATGATGCAACAGGCGACACCCGGACAGCTCGACCGGATCGTGCAGGCCTTCCTGCCTATGAAAAAGCTGGACCTGGCACAGATAGAGGCTGCTTACCGATCAGCGGAAGAGGCAGTAAGACAATAAAGGAACAAATACCTTTCTAATGACGGAGCTTTGTCAGGTGGACCGACAGGCTTCGTCTTTTTATCTTATAACTTTTCCGGGAGAAAATTCAGGAAACAGACGCTACCCGCTTCATGCTGCGGCCCCGGTATAACCTCAGGAGGCGGCGGAGTTCTTTTGCCTCGATCCCGTAATCATCGATCTGCAGGTGCTCGGAGCCTTCAGGATGGTTATAGACCAGGTAATGTTCAGTGCTTCGTCCGGAGCTTACCATATCCACATCCTCGTCAGTAACGTCCTCCCACGAATAGAAGGGGGTTGATACTGTTTCGATGCCGTTTCCGTTGAGTGTGATCTGCGGATCGGTATTGTTGGCCTGCCTGAACTCACGGACTACCATGAAAAGACCCATCACGAAGACAAGCCCGCCCAGGATATAGCTGTCGCTGTGCAGCAGCAGATAGATGCCCGCACCGGAGAAGAGGACCATCATGAACATTTGCGCGTAGTTCTTTCCACGCGCATAGTAAATGATGGTTTCGTACGGCACGGTCAGGTCTTCCTCAAACACTAATTCATCCTTTCGCCGAAACTTCAGCTCCAGCAGCTTCCATTTTTCTTTATCGGTTGCCTTCCAGATCTCGGTCCTGTTGAAAAAGCTTTTATCATCCCAGATCAGCTTTTCCCGGATCGCCCGCCTTTTCAGTTCGTGCACGTTACGCACGTTACTGAATGCCCAGACCTTCCATTTCGTTACCTGCAGGCTCCAGACAAGCCAGGGCAGCGCCAGCGAGGTAACCAGGCCGGCAGGCCAGATCCACACATGTTGCGCGAACTTTATTCCCAGAAAAAACGTGAGTCCAAGCCCGCCGAAAAGCGCCAGCACACCGGTATAGGTTACCATTTTGTGTCCCCTGGCAAGGGCTTCATCAACCGAAACGTGTTCAGGCATGTATTAATCTGTTTGGGTTTTGGTTGCCGGTCATACCGCTCCCTGTCAGCAAGATAAAGAACAAATTGAGTAATTATTGCAGCCAGCGTTTCACCGCCTCGTCGGTCGTGGTGGGCAATGTGTTAAAAATGATCCGGGACGCCGGCGCATGCTCATGCACAATGTTCACCAGCTTTTCAAACAGCAGGAAGTTTGACTGGATGCTCCTTATCCCGTTGCCGATCACTATGCCGTCATAGCGGCGCTCCGCCAGGTGATGAACCAGTCCGGAGGATGGGTCGGCGCCCGTATCAATAAGGAATAGCTCCGCCCTGAAGCCCATTGAATCCAGGTTGTCCAAAGTGGCCCTCATGCCCTGTTCCACCTGCTCTGCCGTCAGCCCTTTTGGCAGCTCCGGACTTGAATAATCAATGGTACGCGGGTTCATCCCGATGATCAGTACTGTTTTCATCTTTTTTGTTTTTATTTTTTGATGTTCATTTGCGGAGGTCATACCGGCTTTTGAGCCGGAGCAGGAATACAGGACGGCAAGCACCAACAGTGCGGACATAAGTGTTTTTAACGCCGGCAGTTTCTTTCCTGTGCATGGCTTAAGTTTCTTTAACTGCATCGGATCAGTGATTGTTTTTTCCGCTGCAAAGAAACCGGACGTAGCACATAAAATGCTACCGTTACCTTTTGGTAACGGTCCGAATACTGGTAACTAAATAGTAACTAATGGCAAGTTTTAACGAAGCTGTACCCTGCCCGATCACGGCGACGCTTGCGTTTATCGGTGGCAGATGGAAATCTGTGATCCTCTATTACCTCACCTCCGGCAAAAGGAGGTTTGGCGAAATAGCGGCGCGTATCCCCGCCATTTCCAGAAAGGTCCTGACGCAGCAGCTAAAGGAGCTGGAGGAGGATGGACTGATCATCCGGACAGAATACCCGGAGGTGCCTCCACGTGTGGAATATGCCCTGTCTGAGCTGGGCAAAAGCCTGAGTCCCGTATTCCGGGCTATGTCGGAAAGGGGAAAAGCACACGGGCGCTACAAAGACCAAAACAATCCGGCAATGCCTATGAAAAATAACACCTGACCAATGCATATACCGTTTCAGAAAATAGACTGGTCTCTCGTAGAGAAGATCGTACATAGCGGAGGTTCCGGCACCGCCATATGGCAGACCGTGCAGCGGGGCGGATTAAGGATCAGGATTGTCGAATATTCGGCCGGCTACCTCGCAGACCATTGGTGCGGGAAAGGACATATTGTGCATTGCCTGGAAGGATCGTTTATCAGCGAGCTGAAATCCGGTGAAATAATCAAACTGGAAAAAGGCGACAGTTATGTCGTCTCTGACGGGATGAGCGAACACCGGTCGATTTCTGAAGCCGGCGCCAGGCTGCTGATCATTGATGGTGAATTCCTGAGCGGGCCGGACCCCGATGCATCAAATCCCTGACCCATGTTTTCTTTCAGTCTGCCAATTCACAGGTTATGAACACTGCCAGGATCGAGCCGGTTACATTGCGGGAGCATATGAGGCAATACATGCCCGAATTTCCGGAAAATCTGATCCCGGAAAACGCTCCTTTCATGGTTGTGCCCCTGGAAACGATCAGGAAGTATGCCGTCTACCCGACCCCGCTCTTCAAGCCCCGGTACAATATTCTGCTGCATATCACAAAAGGGACGGTCCGGGCGCAGGTCGGACTGGACAGAATTGAGGCGAAACGTGATTCCATCCTGCTGATGCTGTCGGGCAGGATCATTGCCAGGGAGTATCTTTCCCGCGACCTTCAGGGGTATTGTATCATCTTCAATGACGACCTGCTGTTGCGCGTGCTGAACAAACAGAAGCTGCCGGCGCTGCTTCAGATATATCCAGCCATCCTGCCCGGCAAAGAAACCAGCCGCACTATCGCCCTGCTCAACGGTCTGCTGGCGGCAGAAGTGAAGCGAACCGCCATCAATACTGATTTTGCCTTGTCCGTCCTGCAGGCAGTATTACTGAAGCTGCTGGAGCATTCCAATCTGTCGGGCGCTGTTTCAAGAACGGAGGAGACAGCTTTCCGGTTCAGGCAACTGCTGTATGTCCATGCATCGGAAGAGCATTCTGTAAGGTTCTATGCCGGAAAGCTGCATGTCACCGAAAATTACCTTGGCCGCAGCACACGGCTCACTTTTGGCAAATCTCCGAAGGATCTCTGGACAGCATTGATCATCCAGCAGGCAAAGATGATGTTCCAGGACAAAACACTCGAGATCGCGGAAGTGGCTTACGAGCTAAACTTTACCGACCCCTCTTATTTCGGACGACTGTTCCGCCAGGTAACCGGGCAGTCGCCGACCGAGTACCGGCGCCACCTGGTGCACGGTTTGTCCGGTTAATTGCCCGCTCTGTGCGCCGCGGTCTTTTTACGCCCGTCTAGCTTTGCAGCAAAACAAGAAATAATGAGATCAGCTTTAATAATCTGGGCTATTGCACTGCTCGGAGTTTTCGCAGGGGGATGCATAACCATACTATTCGTACTGCTGCCGTTCTGGGCCAGCCTTCCGCCACAGGAACTGATGCACTGGTTCCGTGATTTCGGACAAGTCACGGGAATCACGATGCTGCCGATGGAGATCATACCGCTGGTACTCTGCCTGGTTATTTTCTTCAGGGGCCGGAATGAAGAAAACAGGACCGCATGGATCATGGTCAATGTCTTTAACATACTCATCCTGCTTAGCTTCTTCGTGTACTTCCTGCCCGTCAATCTTTCGTTTGTACGGCATACCATCCCTGAAAGCGCGGTTCCTTCGGAGCTGGAAAGATGGAAGCTGGTGCATTCCGGCAGAACAATCCTGTCGGTCTTAAGCATGGTCTTCGCCATAGCAGGGCGGAACAGGGCGCATTGACGGTGCGGTAATGCGAAGAAATGTCCTCAATGTACACCGTTCGGCCGGCGGTTACAGGCAGATCACGCACGGAACTTCGGGTTTGTAATATCTTCGCTTTAAACAACCAACCGGATGAGCATCCAGCATTTCCCCGCGGACGGCCGCAAAACGATCAACTGGGCCAGCGGGACCAGTACCGAGATCTTCATTTATCCTGCCGACGGAAGTTTCGCCGATCGAAATTTCCTGTTCCGGATCAGCACCGCAACGGTGGAGGCGGAAGAATCTACATTCACCTTTTTTGAAGGGATCACCCGTCACCTGATGATCCTGAAAGGTGAGCTGGAGCTCATACATGAAGGACGCTACACCAGGCATCTCAAACCATTTGACCAGGACACATTTTCCGGTGAATGGAGCACCCGGAGCAAGGGCAGGGTCACCGATTTCAACCTGATGCTGAAGGCGGGGGCGACGGGCTCATTGACACATCACCATCTGGAAAAGGGCCGGAACTGGCCGGTTGCCGCAGACGCGGACTACTTTTTTATCTTTCTGGCTGCGGGGAATGCAACCTTACCGGAAGGAGCCGGTCTGCAACCGGGAGATATGATACAGATTGACCGCGACGCCGCCATCAATATCACTGCCGCTGATGCCTGTGACCTGGTGGTCATCAGCGTCCGCCTGGAAGGGAACCGGCAATAAGTTGTCCACAAGTCAGTAACTAACTGTATTTCCAATGAAAAAGACCATCCTGACAATATCGGCTCTTGTCCTCTCATTCGGACTCGGGTTTGCTTTTAATCATTTTATAATCAGGGAAAAGGATCCGGGTACCAAACTCAGAAGAGTGACCGGCATCGGCGGCATCTTTTTCAAATGTAAAGACCCCCGCAAAATGAGAGACTGGTACCAGACACACCTGGGGCTGAAGACCAATCAGTATGGAAGCGTATTTGAGTGGCGGCAGGCAGGAGATCCCGCACAAAAAGGCTTTACCCAATGGAGCCCCTTTAAGGAGTCAACCAGGTATTTCGAGCCCTCGTCAAAAGAGTTTATGATCAACTACCGCGTTGCCGATCTTGCCGCCCTGGTAGATACTTTGCGCCGCGAAGGCGTGACGGTCACAGATAGCATACAGATCTACAACTACGGAAAGTTCGTACACATCATGGACCCGGAAGGCAACAAAATTGAGCTTTGGGAGCCAAATGATATCGAATACGAAAAGCTGGGACTGCAGATGGACAGTGAAACCACGAAATAGGTGCCCTCGCGGAAACCCGGCTAGGGTTCATAGCTGTCTATGAGCTTCCAGACTTCCTTGTTATAGTTATCTCTGCCGATTCCTGTTAAACGCTCCAGGGCGCTGTAATAGTTCGCATTGCCTGCTTCGGGTTTTCCGCATCCCAGCAGCGCTGTTGCTGCCATAAACCCTTTTTCCTTTTCGATCTTGTGGATGATCAGCGCATTGACGACATAATCTGCCATCAGAGGTTCCGCTTCATTGTCCGAAAAATTCAGTGGCTGTTCCTTTATTTTAGCCCAGTCGGTACTCCTGTTCGAGGCGACTTTCTCTTTAAAGCGCCTGTAGATAACCTGCCAGCTCAATCCCCAGCTTCCCCCATACAGGTAAGCGCATCCTTCGTCCACGGGGCGGTTTACCACCGGAACAAGCTTCGATTTCGCCAGCCTCGAATGCCAGAGATCGTGCGGATCGAAATCCAGGTAGCCCCAGGGGCACGCTGCTATGGTAAGCTGCCTGTTATTATGAGACGAGCTGAAACTGATTTCAGAAGCACCGTTGTAGTCCAGCTTGTAATCCAGCCCCATAACATGCTGCATTTCCACCGCATCGGTACCAAGATACATCTCGAGTATCTGGTGTTGACGACCCAGCTTCCTGTCAAACTTCTTTATTGTTTGTACATACCGGTCAAGGCTGTTCCTGTCAATGCTGTCCTTAAAATGAAAAATGGCATCCGCGGTAGACACAGTTTGCCATTTCGCCGTCCTGTATTTCAGTGGTGAGGAGAAGGAAAAACCACTGCCGTTATAATGGGCCAGGATATCAAAGCCTGCACGAAGCAGCGCCGTGTCGCCCGCAATACCGAGATATGAGACCCGGAGCAGGTAAGAACTGTCCGGAAGCAGCCTCACGCTGTTCAGGTAAGGCTTATAGAACTTTTCGTTCCTGTACTTCCCGCTTTTTTCGATATCCTTCATCTCTTCCAGCAGCACTAAAGTTTCCAGACGCTCTTCAGCGAACAGGTATTTATCGCTGGAGGCCTGGTTTGTCCCCCAAACGAGAAAGCTGTCCAGTGAGCGAACCAGTACCAGCCGCTGCAGGCTGTCTTTCGGCAGTCGAACAAACGGATCTACGATGATCGCCCGGACCTGCAGGCAGGAAACAATGAGCAGGATCATAAGGGGAACTGGCTTCATAAATTGCTGAGTTTCCAATACAACAATCAAAAACGGGTGTCACCCTTAGTCCGGCGGCTTTTATTTTTCAGGAGATCTGCTTTTCATCCGCTGCCTTTATCCGGCGGGCCGGCCTTATTGCTGTCATCTCCGTTTTGCGCTGCCACGGGCGCACCACAATTGCTGCAATACTTATTGTCTTTATACAATGCGGCACCACAGTTTGTGCATTTTTGCCGGACCCTGTCGGAAGCCCGGGCTATTTCAACGGAGACGATACCGGTAGGCACGGCGATGATCCCGTAACCGATCACCATCAGCACGCTCGCCAGCAGCCTCCCGAGCGGGGTCTCGGGAGAGATATCGCCATAGCCCACCGTCGTGATGGTAACGATCGCCCAGTAAATGGATACCGGGATGCTGGTAAACCCGTTTTTTTCGCCCTCGATGAGATACATCAATGTACCGACGATCGTTACCAAGGTCACTACGGCGGTCAGGAACACCGTTATTTTATAGCTGCTGGCCCGAAGCGCGCTCACCAGCACATTCCCCTCATGCAGGAACCGGCTCAGCTTCAGGATCCGGAAAATCCGGAGCAGCCGTAATGCCCGTATCACCAGCACATAATGCGCGCCGGCATAGATCAGGCTGATATAAGCAGGCAGGAATGCGATGAGATCTATGAAACCATAAAAACTAAATACATAACGGGCAGGTTTCGGACTGCTGTAAACCCGAAGAATATACTCCAGGGTAAAGCAAACCGTAAAGAACCATTCGGCTGCCCTGATATAGAACATGTACTGTGTTCTGATACTGCTTACGCTTTCAAGGGAAACGGAGATGATGCTGAGCAGGATCAGCACCAGCAGGAAAAGATCAAACCTCCTCCCTGCCCTTGTATCCGCGTGAAAGATGATCCGGTATAGCCGATGCCTGAAGCTTGCCTGGTGTTCTGTTTCTACCATATCTGGTGTCACCTGAACAGTAACGTGCATACTGCGACAAAGGTCTTGCCAGAAGCGGCGGTAAACTTTAGCAACAGAGCACCTATGTAACAGCGCTTTATCCTTCAACCGCTTAGATTAATAAAGGCACCCCAATACGGGGCGCCTTTTTATCTATTTCCACATAGCTTACTGCTTTGTGATCTTGACTGTGCTTTTTGTCTGGTCGTCCATAAACCGGACAATATAGTTACCTGCAGGAAGGTCCGCCAGGTCTACTCTTGTATCGGCAGATGCAACAGCCAGCTGGCGAACCGTTCTGCCCGTGAGGTCAATTACCGTGATGATTCCGTTCCGGGGCTCCCGGCCCAGGCTGACTGTTATCGACTCCCGCGCAGGATTCGGGAACACCGCCACTGCAGGTTCCGCTCCCTTACGCAAGATCTTCACGATGGAAGAGTAACTGGCCGCACCGGATGGGTCTATTGTTCTTAACCTATAGAAATTAGCAGGCTCCGGCTGATGGTCCATATACGTATATACTGATGCTGTTCCTTTTCCTGCAATGATACCGAGGGTGGCAAAGCTTTTACCATCCGTGCTTCGTTCGAGTGCAAACCGGTCGCCTGCATCCTCAGATGATGTTGTCCAGGTCAGCTTGTTGGCAGTTCCCGCTTCCTCGCCGGTAAATGTCAGCAAGCGGATATCGAGCGGGGTCTGCTGGAATGTCGCCACCTGGTAGCTGCCATCGAGACCCGAAAGGCCGTTGATCTGAATGGAAGCAGCCGTTTGCCCGGACACGGTAAGGTTCTCCCAGGCAGTGCCCCCAGTGTTCCGGGCAGCCACGAATGTCAGCGGCAAAGCACCTGCATCCACATCGGTAGCGTTCCAGTTGATGCCCATGGCCAGGGATCCGGGCGCAAAGCTGATCCCGCCGCCGGTCTGAACGGTATAGTGCCGGTTCACACTCTGACCCGGATTCAGCTGTGCATAATTGATGGAGGGATGGTCGCCTGGGGTCGTATGCACAGTAATGGTTCCCCCTGCTGTCACCGCACCGGACGGACCGCTCAGCGTCACGGGCGTATAGTGCAGGTCATCGCCGATCTGGTAGGTCCGGTTGATACCGCCGGCGGCAAACGTCTTCTCCAGCCTTCCGGTCACCCAGCCCGTACTTTGCGAAGCGCCATATACGGTAGATCCGGCAGCCTGGCTCAGGGTGTTTGCGCCCATATCGAGCCGGCCGTGGGTAAACGTCAATGTGCCTGTAATGGTCCGGTCACCATCCAGGATAACCTTGTTGTCCGGCGCGGTAGAAGTATTGTTGATCTCTATGTTTGCAGGACCTCCTGTCAGCGGCCATTCTACAGCAGTTGCCGTCTGCGCTCCCCCGCCCGTTTCATAGATCAATGAAGTATTAGAGCCGCTGTAAACCACAGACCCCGTGCCGGAGAACAGATTGCTTCCAGGTACAGCAACGGTAAGTGTCGCATTATTGTTCAGCACAAGGTTGGTGTTCAGGTTCAGTCCCGCAGGATTGGCATGCAGGTAATTGATTGTACCGGCAATAATACCGCCGGGTGTTACCTGCTGCGTCGTATTCCCGGTAAACCCGAGCTTTATGGAGCCTGCACCGGTTGCGGATATGGTTCCGCCGGTCCGGCTGAAATCACCGGTCGTGTTCAGGGTGATGATCTCCGCAGTATTGGCTGCGCTCGTAATGGTACCGCCCGTCTGCACGAAATCCCCGTTCACATTGATCGGTGTAGGACTGATCCCGGTGAGCGTACCGCCCGACATCGTCATGCCGCCGTTCAGGTTCATGATATTGCCGGTGAGCCTGAGACTGCCGCCGGACACGGTAAACGGTCCGGCAACATTGATAATCGGTGCAAACTCGTAGAACCTGATGGATCCCGTGCCGGTACTCACCACCTGGAAACTCCCTCCTATATTCATCAGATATCCGAGCCGCAGCCCAACTGCGGTCTGGTTAGGGCAATCCCAGATAAGATGACCGATGTCTCCCGGCGATGATGGTGCTGCCGTTGTGATCCCCGTTACGTGGATCGTGGAGGCCGCATCATAAACACCCAGGGGAATATCACCCCCGTTGCGGTCATAATGCAGGGTGCTTCCCGGACCGAACAGGAGCTGGGCAGGCGGAGCCATAACCTCCGAGTTCTGGGAGATGGTCAGGGAGCCGGTAACATTGGTAACGCAGTTATTGCCATTGTAGATAAACAGCCCGGTGCCACCCAGCACCAGGTCGCCGGCGATCGTGGCGGATCTTTGTCCGCCGCCGGAGGCAAACCGGAGCGTCAGGTTGCTGAGCCCGGAGATATGCAGCGAGCTGTTGGCGTCAACCAGCAGGCTGTGGCGCATCAGGATCACCGGTGTGCCACCCGAAGTCAGAGTAACGTCCGACCCGTTGATCACACCGATCCTGGCAACGGTGTCTGCTTTCAGGTTGATCACGGTCTGACTGCCGCCGCTGCTGAAATAAAGCGTATCCGTAGGGTCCGGCACCCAGCGCGCAGGTGTCCAGTTGCCCGGAAGCGCGCCGTCAGTACTGCTGCCCGCAGGACTCCAGTGAAAAGCGGTAGGCACCCCTGTCGTCGCTGAAGCCGTCAGCGGGTTCACCAGGTTATAGACCGGTCCGCCGGCGCAGAGGTCATTTACTGCGAACACATAGAAATAGTAGGTAGTGCCCGGCTGTAAGCCGGATGCGGTAAAGCTGTCCCCCGGGGCATAGCTGACCACCGTCCCTGTGCCAATGCCCTCGCCGGGCGCGTAATAATACCCGTCAGCCGGCTGCCCGGTGAGCAGTGGCAATGGCGTTCTTAGTACCAGGTATTTGTCCGCGCCAGGTGTCGGCGCTGTAAAGCTTCCCGCTATCCTGGTCGCGCCGCTGTACAGCGTCAGTGCCGAAGGCTGGGCCGGAACCGTGCAGGCGGGCGGAGGTGTCCAGGTATAAGTGAGTCCGGAAGCAGGGTTGGCAGAAGCTGACCAGGACATGGCATGATAGACCGAGGGGCCGGCGCTGGTAGTGACCCAGCCGTTGGTTGAGGTCCTGTTGCTGAAATCAAGCGGTGTCAGTCCCCGCAGCCCTACCTGTGCGCTGCCCGGTCCCGGCTGTGTATTCTGGCAGGGGCCATATACGATGCTCACGGTCTGGTTCTCCGGAATGCCGCCGCCTTCTGCGAGGCGGATCTGGAAACTGACGAGGGAGTTAACCCCCGAAGCCACGCCCCAGACGCCCTTCCAGCTCATACCGCTATACTGGATGATGGCGGTCCTGTTAGGCGCCACACCGGTCACCTCCATTCTGATCTCACCGGTACACCAGGTGATTTGTGTGTTGGTATGCGAACTGGTTGCATTGCCGGAGATGGTGATGGTGTTTCCGGACACGGCGGTAATGGTCGTGTTCGCCGGGATGCCATCGCCCACGATCGGGGCGCCCACTTTTGCCGGGGCCGGATAGGCAAGATTGGTAATCACGTTCGATCCTGCCGTCGTTGTTCCCGTTGTTGTATAATTGCCGTTGAGATCAATCGCCATCGGGGCGATAATCCCGCTATAGGCCGGGTCGCTGATGGGAAAGGAAGCGTTATAGAAACCCGGAGCCGCCGGACCAAAGGCGATATACCCGTTGCTTACCGGTCGAAAGCTGGTCCGGGCGCCGGCAAAATGGAAGGTAAAAGGCAGCGGGCAGCTGGGATAGATATAATCGTCCATGGCCCCGACATTATCCAGGTAGGTGACCGGCTGCGTGGCGGCAGCCAGTACGGTGCCGCCGGTGATGGGGGCGTAGGTCCCGGACGACTGGGAAAAACTATATTGGGAGATCTGCGCACCCGCTCCGGATGCGACAAGCATCAGCGCGATCAGGAGATTCCGGGAAAGTGATAAGCGTAAGATTTTTTTCATAGACAACTTTGTTTGTGTCAGCCGGGAAGCAACCATCGGTGTCCCGTTTCAGTCCGGGTAATGGTACAGCGGCGGCAGTGCCGTTGGTGTAACCGGTATTTATAAGAATGAGCGCGAATAGTATTCCTTAAGAGAGATTATATCAGCGGCCTCCTCGGCCACGAATGTTCAGGTGTCCCGCTTTTCCATACGCCACATTGATTAATAAAGGATTATAGTGCAATAAACTTATGGTGATCTCCTGATCCTCAATAAAAACCGTACCTGCCCCAATTCGCGGAAACCCTCAGCAGTACTGTATTCCAGGGCTCGGCAGGTATTAAATGGCGTGACCCTACCTTATATCCTTCTGCCCGGTATCAGTAGCGCGCCGCAAATGCCTCTGCTGTATTATCTTCAATTTATGTCCGACAATGAAACTTCACGCCTGTCCCGGCTGACGGCCATACTCAACCAGCTGCAGGCAAAACGGATGGTGACCGCCACGGCGCTGGCGGAGAAATTCGGCGTCAGCGTACGCACCATTTACCGTGACATCCGGTCGCTGGAGCAATCTGGCGTGCCTGTCCTGACCGAGGAAGGAAAAGGATACTACCTCATGGAAGGATACCGCATACCGCCGGTATCCTTTACGGAAACAGAGGCGAATGCCCTGATCACTGCAGAGCAGTTTGTGCGGAAGAACAAGGATGCCTCCTTCGTTAAAGCTTACAGCGATGCGATCGTCAAGATCAAGGCAGTACTGCGCCACAATGCGCGGGACGGTGCAGAGCTGCTTGCTGCCCGTACTGCCATCGCGGAAAGCAGCAGGACAGCCCACACCAGCAATCACCTGGCTGCCCTGCAGCTCGCCGTCACCGGCTTTAACCTTGTCCGTATCACCTACCTGAAGCCCGGCACGGACGCAACGGAGCAACGCACGGTGGAGCCCTTTGCCATACTGAGTACGCAGGAAAACTGGCTGATGGTAGCCTGGTGCCGGCTGCGCAGGGATTTCCGCAGCTTCCGGCTGGACCGTATCGAAAAGCTGGAGGTGTTGGACCAGAAATTCACCCCGCACCAGCTGACGCTGGAAGAATATTTCCGGCGCACCCGGAAGTAGGTCCGGAATTTTTTCAGACCCCTGACAGGGGGCTGTCACAAGCCTGCCTGACCTTTGTTTTATCATTAACAGCTAAAACAAAAGATCATGGCTACACCAAACACTCTTCGCGGACTCGCAACAACAACGTTCTTCGCCGCCGACCTCGCGGCTGCCCGCCAATGGTATGCAGACTTCCTGGGCATGGACGCTTATTTCGCTTTCCCGAAGACCGGCGATCCGGCTTATATAGAATTCCGAATCGGCGACTATGAGCATGAGCTGGGCATCATCGACGCAAAATATGCCCCGCAGCCGGCAGGAACACCGGGAGGCGCCATTGCCTACTGGCATGTAGACGATATCGAAGCGGTATATGCCCGGCTGCTCTCGCTGGGTGCCAAAGAATATGAGCCAGTGACGCGACGTGCCAACAGCAACTTTGTCACTGCATCCGTCATCGATCCCTTCGGCAATATCCTGGGCATTATGTATAACCCGCACTACCTGCAGATACTGGATTCAGGGAAGTAAGGAAAAGCCTAAAATGCCGATACGATCATGAAAAAAGAAATAGACATCCTCCGCCCCCGGAGCGCCGCTGCATGGCGCCTCTGGCTGGCGGAACACTTTGAGCGCAGGGACACCGTCTGGGTGGCGGTATCGAAGAAAAACGCAGCAAAGCCCACACTGAGCCAGGCGGAAGCGGTGGACGAGGCCCTGTGCTGGGGCTGGATCGACGGCACGGCGCGGTCGCTGGACGAAGACTATTTCCTCCAGTCGTTCAGCCGCCGCAAGCCCCGGAGTGTCTGGAGCGCGATCAATAAAAATAAGGTCGCCCGTTTTATCGAAGAAGGCCGCATGCAGCAGCCCGGACTCGATAGCATCGCCGTTGCCAAAGCCAACGGCTACTGGTCTATACTGGATGATGTGGAAGCATTGAAAATACCGCCAGACCTGGAAGATGCGCTGAAGAAAAAACCCGAAGCTTATGATGCGTTTATGGCGCTGAGCCCTTCCCGTAAAAAGCAGCTGCTGAAAACCCTGGCACTGGCACAACGGGCAGAAACAAGAGAGAAGCGGGTGCAGACAATTGTAGAGGAGATGATGAAAGCGATCTGATGGCCTTGAAGGTCGGATGCCCAATTTCTGCTCAGGCTTTATACTTTTGTTCCCAACCCCTGCTCGATCAATGTTGTTTGGTATCACTATAGTTGTTGTTTGCTCCCTGGTTTTTTTCTTCGGCTTCCGGCTTCAGATGAAAGGAAAGGAATTGCCAGCGCTTGCGCTCCTGCTGCTTGGCGGATTGATCCTGAGAGTATTCATCGCCTCCGATCCTGTGCTGCACCCCTGGGATGAACGCTACCATGCACTGGTGGCAAAGAACCTGATGTCGGATTTTCTGAAACCGGTGCTGTATAAAACACCGCTGCTCCCTTACGACTATACAAACTGGACGGAGAATCATATCTGGCTGCACAAGCAACCGCTGTCCTTATGGCTGATAAGCCTTAGCCTGAAGCTGTTCGGCACCAATGCATTCGCAGTGCGCATTCCATCCATCATCTTTTCCACCCTGGGCATCCTACTGATCTACGATCTTACGAGGCGGCTCTATGATGCCCGGACCGCCTATATCGCAGCCTTCCTGTTTGCCATCAACGGATTGATCCTGGAGCTGACGGGCGGACGGACAGCAACCGATCATCCCGATGTGCATTTCCTGTTCTATACATTGCTGGGCGCATGGGGCATCGTTAAGTATCATCAAACGGGAAAGACGGGTTATTGCCTGCTTATCGGCGCGGCGCTGGGAGCTGCCATCCTCACCAAGTGGCTGTCTGCCTTGCTGCTGGTACCCCTTTGGCTGGTACTGGCGTATTATGGGAATAGTGGATCAGCCCCAACCAGGAAACAGATCGGTTCTTTATTGGTGCATCTCGTTCTGATTATCTTCACAGCGACTGCAATAGCCCTGCCCTGGCAGCTATATATCATGCACCGCTTTCCCGCCGAGGCAGCCTGGGAATATGCCTACAACAGCAGGCATTTCAATGAGGCACTGGAAAACCATAGCGGTGGTTTCTTCTACCATTTCGACAAGCTGAGAATCATATATGGCGAGTTAATCTACCTGCCGGTGGCAATATTCACTTATAAAGTGGTAAAGAGGCAGTACCATCAGCGAGGCTGGTTCCTGTTCATCTGGTTCTGGCTTCCTTTCCTGTTCTTTTCCATCGCAAAAACAAAAATGCCCGCCTATACACTCATCGCTTCACCTGCTATTTTCATCATCACCGCCTTGTCGTTCAGGGAGTGGATGGATTATGCAAGCCAGCATAGAAAATGGAAACCCTTGTTAATAGCGGCGTCCATTGCCCTTATTGCGCTGCCTGTGCGCTATAGTCTGGAAAGGCTAAAGCCATTTTCGCAGCCGGACGTTCCGGAGCGGTTAAAGCGAGAAATAGCAGCAGCAAGAGCGCTGGAGCGGGGTACCGTGTTGTTAAATGCCCAATATCCGGTAGAGTGCATGTTTTACGGCAATGTTACAGCTGCATACCCCGCTTTGCATGACACGTTGGATTCCGGGATAAAGCGCAGCAATAAAGTATTCGTGCTGGAATAATACACCGGTTTGTATTCGCCTAAAGGATTATTACTCCCTCATGGCGCGGGATTCCTTGTGTTAAGCGGCAACTATCTATCAAGTTTCAGTTGCTCGGAATGACCCGGCATTTTTGCTTTGAATAAACTCCGGCGATAGCGGTCCTTGAAACTAAGTCTGGAAACGGACAAGACAACAAAAGTCCGTTATTTGAGAGACTCCATAAATAAAAGAGCCTGAAGTTCAGGCTCTTTTATTTTATCCGTATGATGCTGCCCCTCACCCCCGCTCCATCTCCACCACCATCTCAAAAGTATTTCCCTGGTTGATGGCTTGGGGATGATCTGCGGTTTGTAGCTGCCCATCAAGACCTGCATCGTGCCTTCGCCCTCTGCGAGATGGCCGCGGATGCCGCCCTGTGCACCGGTGCGCTTTTCTACGCCCATGGGCACGAAGGTGACCTTGGCATCATGCAACACTGAATCAGTCATTTACCTCCTGCTTCCACTATGCCGGGAACATCCGGGCCGTCGCCTATGACGCTGTAGGACAGAAGGTATGGGAAGGCGACCTGAATAACCAGCTCGACATCGATGTCTCAGGTTGGCCGAGAGGTGTGTACCAAATCCACTTGAACAATACTGTAAACGGAGAAGAATTTGTAAAGCCCGTCATATTGAGATAGACGACGTCGGATTACAGGTTAAGGGGCGGAAACTGGTGTTCCGCCCCTTTCCGTTTTTTCATCCATCAGATGAAGGGAAGTTCGGCGACGGCAGCCGGCGGCTCTGCCGCGATAGACCGGTATCGGGGACAAACCAGCTTTATCTCCCCTTCCGCTGATATTTGATCCGTTAACACCGGGTTTCCGGTAACTTTGGCTATCTTCTCAATCTTAAGGTTACGCATTTATGGTTGTATTGCTAGTTGAAGACGATCTGGACGACCAGGAATTCATCAGGCAGGCCTTTGATGAACTTGGCAGGGGCCACAAACTGGAGATTGCCAACAACGGGCGGGAAGCGATCGAGCGGCTCTCAGAAATGCCCCCGCATGCCTTGCCCTGTCTCATCATTCTTGATATCAATATGCCGGTACTGGATGGCATAGAAATGCTCAGGATACTGAAGTCGGAGCAGAAATTTTCCGACATACCGAAGGTAGTGTTTACTACTTCAAACTCAATAACATACAAAGAAGAGAGCCTATCCAACGGGGCTGCAGACTACCTGGTTAAGCCTTCGGAAATGAGAAGTCTGGTCTCTTCTATTGAAAAAATGCTTCATTTTTGCAGCTAAACAGCAGCTAATCCACTATGGATCATACTTTGATTGAGAAGGCAATCGGGATTGCGAATGAAGTGGTCAGGCAGGAAGCAGAGGAAGCCGACGCTGCCGGTACCTGGGTATCGGGATCTATGAGTGCGCTGAAGGAATCGAGGCTGACCGCCCTGGTGGTACCTGAAGAGCTGGGCGGCCATGGCCAGGGACTATTCGCACTGGTCCGGATATGCGAAGAGCTGGGTAAGGCCTATTCATCCGCAGGATTATGCTTCGGAATGCATTGCGTCGGCACTGCTGTTATTGCGGCGAAAGCAACCGAGTGGCAGAAGCAGCATTACCTCGTTCCGATCGCGGAAGGTAAGCACATAACTACCCTCGCACTAAGTGAACCTGGCTCCGGATCCCATTTCTATTACCCGCAAACCGCCTTGATCGCGCTGGCTGACGACGAGTTCCTCATCAACGGAGGTAAGACCTTCATTACGAACGGCGGACACGCGGATTCCTATGTAATATCCACCATGGGAGCGAGCGAAACGGCAAGCGCCGAGCAGTTTTCCTGTATCGTCCTTGATGAAAACATGCCGGGCATGCATTGGGGCCGCCCCTGGGACGGATTCGGAATGCGCGGGAACTCATCTATCTCGCTACAGCTAAACAACATCCACATTTCCAGCAAGCACATACTTGGCGAGCAGGGCGACCAGTTGTGGTATATATTTAATGTTGTCGCCCCCTACTTTCTGATGTCCATGTCCGGCACTTATCTCGGCATAGCGGAAGCGGCACTTGAAGAGGCAAAAAACAGCCTGACGAAAAGGACCTATTCGTTTAACGGCAGCAGTCTGTCACAGGTTTCCCTGTTGCAGCACCGTTTCGGAAGCATGTGGGCAAAAGTAGAAGCTACCAGGCGGCTTATTTATCATGCGGCCCAATATGCCGACAAAGGTGCCCCGGATGCCGTTACGGCCTTGCTGTCCGCGAAGGCTGAGGTGGCGCAAACGGCCGTCGACGTTGTCAACGAGGCAATGACGCTGGTAGGCGGTATCGGCTATCAGCACCACTCCCGGCTGGGAATGCTCCTGCGGGACGCACGGGCCTCGCACGTAATGGGGCCGACTACCGATGTTCTTTATACCTGGATCGGAAGAGCTTTGCTTGACCAGCCGATTCTTTCCGAATAACACTAAACCTGAAAACCTTGTCTTTAATACTGCACTCGGGACTGGCAGACCAGATAAAATCCATAAAGGCAGCGCTGAAAAAGGAGGGCAACTTCATTTTCAACCAGTACAATGCCGACGAATCCGACCTGCAACATGCTGAACTCTTAATTCTTGGCCCGGAAAGCATGGATCCGGTAAAGATTACGCAGGAAGTGCATGGGAAAGACAAGCAGATCACCATCCTCATCTTACCCGACAGCAGGCAGTTTTCCGCAATAAAAAAAACACTGCAGTTTACTCCGTTTGTGGGGAAGAATGTTCAATGCATCGCATACCGCGACGATCTTAACTTCAGGGAACTGATAACGCATGCGGCTGTCCGGACCAGGCAGCGCAGGAGTTTTCTGCGCATCAGCAGGTCGGCAACCGGGCTGAAGTCTGCAGACCGTCGTCCGATAAAGCTGGATCAGTTCGATAGCTTTCTGGAACAGGCACCGATCGGCGCTTTGCTGCTCGATCCGGGAACGGGACGGGTATGCGCCTTCAATAGTAAGGCAACCGTTTTGCTGGATATTGCACACCTACCGAAAAAGGCGCCGGAACTGAAAGATATTTTTGAACCGGACGCGTACAGCAAACTGGATGAAGTCATAAACGGCAGGGCAAGTTCTTCTATTGAGATCAAGTTGCGAAACCGGGTACTTGAGATCTCAGCTTCAGATGTGGCGGACGAGGAAGGCAATCCGCTCAAGGTGCTGTATATCATTGACATAACCCATACCAGGCATGAGGAGCAAAAGATACGGACCATACTCGAAGCCCTTCCCCAGATGGCATGGACCGCCGACCGCTCGGGCAGTGTGACCTTCCTTACCCAGGGATGGTATCTCTACACCGGGCAGACCCCGGACCTTGCCCTCGGCGAAGGTTGGCAGCGCGCCGTTTATCCGGACGATCTTGACACCTTGCTGAAAAAATGGAGGGAAGCGATTCATACCGGAGGTATTTATCAGCATGCGGCACGGTTCCGGGACGGCAGCGGCAAGGCACGCTGGTACCTTATTCGCGGCGTACCGGTTCTGGACGCCAGGGGCACGGTGTCCATGTGGGTCGGTACCTGCACGGATATACACGAACATGTGGTACGCACCGAGGAACTGGAACAGAAGGTGAAGGCACGGACCTTACTTTTGGAGGAAACGATCAGCGAACTGGAGCAATATGCGCGCATTTCCAGTCATGACCTGCAGGAGCCGCTCCGGAAGATCAATACGTTTATCAGTATTATCAGGGACAAAAGCTATCCCACCCTCGGCGACGATGTGAAGAAATATTTCGACAAGATTTCCGCTACAGCCAACAGGATGGGACAGACCCTGAAGGATCTGCTCGAGTATACACGTTTGGGAAAGGAATACGGCTTTACCCCTGTAGACCTCAACGATGTGGCAGGAAAGGTTACCGAAGATCTGGAACTTATTATCAGGGACAAACAGGCAATCATAGAAAAAGAAGAGCTTCCGGTCATACCGGCCATAGATGTGCAGATGACGCAGCTTTTCTATAACCTGCTGAGCAATGCCCTCAAATTCTCCCGGCCCGACACACGTCCTTTAATCAGCATCCAGTCTGAAACACTGACAGAGGAAGAACTGAAGGAATACCGTCAGCTTGACCCCGTGAAACGGTATCACAGGGTCCGGATTACCGATAATGGTATCGGTTTCGATCAGCAGTACGCGGAGCAGATATTTTCCGTGTTCAAACGCCTGCACAGTTCCAGTCAGTATGAGGGAACCGGGATTGGCCTGGCCATCTGTAAGAAAATAGTTGCCAACCACAGCGGTATCATCAAAGTGACTTCAAAAGCCGGGCACGGCTCCAGCTTTTCGATCATCCTGCCCGCAGAATAGGCATCGGACCCCGCCCTGGTTTCCGGTCTCCGGGACTGCCTTGCAAACCTTCCCCTGCCATCTTACGTCTATATTGCGTATATGCGCCACCGTTTACTGATCATTGTCCTCATGCTTGCCGGCATTCAGGCAAACGCAGGCAGAAAGCTCTCCGTACTGTTCATCGGCAACAGTTATACTTATGTCAACACCATGCCGCAGCTCGTGGCGAATTTCGCAGCCTCCATGGGCGATACGCTGGTGTTCGATACCTGGACTATCGGCGGCGCAACCTTCGGCGACCATGTTTCCCTCCCCGGCTGCCTGCAGAAGATACAGTCGGCAAAATGGGACCTGGTGGTGCTCCAGGAACAGAGCCTAACACCCGCCACACAGACAGGCACTTTTTTTAACGGCTCCTACCACTGGGCAGGCATACTCGACACGATGATCGCGAACAACGACCCCTGCACCGAAAAGATGTTTTACATGACCTGGGGAAGAAAGAACGGGGATAGCCTATTTGCCGCCATTCAGGGCATTCCTGCCAATAATACGTATGAGGGCATGGACAGCCTGATCCGCGCCCGCTATTTCGCTTATGCCGACACTGCAATACCACCAACCATGGGCATTACCCTGGTCCCGGGCGGCTGGTTCTCGCCCATCAGGCTTTCCCAGCTATCGCCTGTGGGCGCTGTCTGGCATTATATCCGTGACAACCATCCCGCCATAGAGCTGTATGATGCGGACGGCAGCCACCCCTCGCCTGCCGGTTCGTACGCAGCGGCCTGCACCTTCTATGCCTCACTGTTCAGGCGGGACCCTACTTTATCATCCTACAATTACAGCGTGCCGGCCCCGGTCGCAGCCGATATCCGGCAGGCGGTCAAGCTGAACGTGTTTGACAGTCTGCAAAACTGGTATATAGGTACCCATGACCTGAGATCCCGGTTCCGGTGGCAAGCGGTTGGCGGCGGTGATATCCTGTTCATCAATGAATCTTCAGGTACGACGACAGGATTCCAGTGGGATCTTGGTGACGGCACTGGTTCAAGCTCCGGCACCTTTTTTCATCATTACGCGGCGGATGGGAGCTATATGGTCCGCCTGATCGCTACAAATGGCAGTTGTGCCGATACCAGTTATGATATCGTAACCGTCGGACCAGTCTCAGTGGGCAACACCGGCAATGAGCGCGATGCCATCAGCATTTCACCTAACCCTGGCAAGGGACGCTTTACCATCCAAATGCCTGCAGGAAGTACGCAGGTGATGGTGCTGAATATGCTCGGACAGGTGGTATATACGGCAGCCGCTTACGGCAGCCATACGGTGAACCTGGATGGACAGAGGGCCGGCATGTACATTGTAAGAATTATGCGCAAAGACCTGGTCCTTGAAAGGAAGATCATCCTCGAGTAGGATGGTTCATCCTGCCCTATGGCCTCGTGCTACTCATAGATCCCGGTACTTCCGTAGTGATGCCGCCAATCGGGATCGTAGCGGACGAAAAAAGCGATCCAGACCGACCGCGCCAGCCGCTGCAGCACCGGCTGAAGAATCAGGGCAGCAGCCGCAGCCGTCCCCATGCACCAGAAGATGCTATTGTCGGTATAGGATAGGCCGTCCACCAGTGCCCAAATGATGAACACGGCCCCGATCAGCATGACGGACAGAGCATAGCTTACGTAACCTGTTCCAAAATAAAACCCGGTCTGCAGCTCATATCGCTGTCCGCAGGCGGGACAATGTTCCGGCATGCGCATGGTCGTTTTGAAATGATAAGGATTTCCGTTTGTAAACAACGGTCCCTTCCTGCATCGGGGACATTTGTTTGTCAGCACGCTTGCCAGCAAGCCCGGCTTAAGCGTATTCTTTTCTGCACACATAAACTTTCTATTTAGAGCCGCCGGTGATATTTTTCCTGAACGCTTCAGGTGTCACAGCAGTATATTTCTTAAAGAACCGGGTGAAATGCGAGTTGTCAGTAAAATCAAGCGTAGCTGCAATCTCGGCGATACTTATATCGGCATTCACCAGGAGCCGTTTTGCCTCCAGCAATATTCGGTCACGGATCACCTCGCCGGCAGACCTCCCAAGCAGGTCCTTGCAAAGCGCATTCAGATGGTTGGGCGTAATATACAGCATGGAAGCATAGTCTTTCGGTAGCCGCTTCTCGCTGAAATGCGTGTCCAGAAGCTTTCGGAAATTATGCAGGAGGACCTGCGTCTGGGGCCTGCTCCCCCCGGAACTGCCGGGAACAGAGCGACTGACCGTAATGAACAGGTTGATAAGACAGCATCGTACCAGGTCGGCCGACATCGGTTCCTGCCCCTGCACCTCGTCGACAATTCGCTCAATGGTCTCCTTCGCGGTTTTATAAGCGGCGGGGTTAGGGAATACGACACAGTCGACCGCGACACCCTGAAAAAAACGGAACTGTTCCAGGTAAGCAGCGTCTGCAAGGAAATGATGGAACAATCCTTCGGAAAAATTGATCACATATCCATCCGTTTCGCCCTCGAAGCTCCAGCTATGCACCTGCCCCGGCTTCATAAAATAGATCTGGCCCGGCGCCACGGGAAACTGTTCGAAATCTATGCTGTGCGAACCGCCGCCCTTCGTGAACAGTACCAGATGATAAAATGAATGCCTGTGTGGACGGTGCAGGTTCGGATGGGCTTCAACGTAGGTAGCAAATGGCTCGGCGACAATCTCTCCGTGTGCATGATCCATACTTCTCAGGGCACAGATATCGACCACAGGGATTGTATTTTTTACCTTTCGCATTACATAGCAAAGGTATCACCCCTTTACCGCACGCAATTGTATCAATCATTGAAAATTTGGTACGAATTACCGGAAGCCATCGAGATCTGGCGGAACCGGATATATGGCGTGCGACACAATTGAACCCACTGCTGCTGTGCATCTGCCGCCGTAGCTTCCATAGCTTAAACTTATCACAACATTTTGTTTTCCCTTCGGATTCTACCGCTTAACGGCTTAGCTTTACTTCTTTCGTTTAAATCCAGATAACATATATGATCTTTAAACACGCCATAATCGGTGCCGCCACCATAACTGCACTGGTCCTGTCCTCCTGCGCAGGGAACGAAAGCACGGAAAGCGCAGTAACCGGCGGGACAGCTAAGGACTCACTTCCTGCGAACACGGTAACGGGAGCATCTGTTACAGCGCCGGCGCAATCCGCACCGGTCCTGTCATCGGCCGCCGGCCAGGACCAGACGATTACGACACAAGCGACCTTGCAGACAGCACCTGCAGCCGCGGGCGCCGTCAATCCTCCCCATGGTCAGCCGGGGCACCGTTGCGATATACAGGTTGGGGCTCCGCTCAATTCTCCGGCGGGCAACACTGCGGCCGCACCGGTGCAGCAGGCACAACCCGCTGTGGCACCTGCGCCTGTAGCGACGCCGGCATCCGGCGGATCCGGCAGGATCAATCCCCCGCATGGCCAGCCGGGTCATGACTGTGCCGTAGCTGTAGGAGCGCCGCTTCCATAGATATCCGCCTGAACAGTTTTTTTCTGAAGTCCTGGTGTTCTGAACACCGGGACTTTTATTTGCGCGTGGTCTTCCCGGGTGCTCAGCGCAGTCCGGGTAATTTCATAAAGTCGTTCCGGTAACTGCTTCCGATCGGTGTTTCAGCCTTGTTAATGAACAGGCGGTTACATTCAATATGATCGAACTTCGATCTGTTGACGATAAACGACCGGTGCACCCGGATGAACATCTCGCCCCGGGCCTGTTGATATCAAGGAAAAGGATATCCTGAAAGTTATCGTATCATTCCACGCAGACAGGATCAGCTTGACCAGGATCTTCTCCTCTTCCGTGATCTTCGAATATTTAAACGCATTTTCAGCGAAACAATGAATAGCATCGGCGCCGGTTTATAGTCGTCTTCCGGCGGAGGCGCTGGTCAGATCCGTACATTACTGAATGCGTGCGGCAGCCTGCCAACGATTTACAATTTTTTATGTGTCTTATCAGGCAGGAGCTCTTTCATTTTTCTAACCTTCTTTAACACTTAACCAGATGAGAAAGATTTTACTCACAGTTTTGCTGCACAGCGCAATACAGGCAAGCGCCCAATGGACCACGCTCAACAGCGGCACGATGCAGGATCTTTACGATGCGTTCTTTGTTCATCCCGATACCGGCTGGGTCGTAGGCGAGGCTGGTACGATTATCAAAACAACCGATGGCGGCACAACCTGGACGCCGCAAACGAGCAACTCTACCGAACGCCTTAATTCCGTCTATTTTCTGAATGCAAATAAAGGGTTCTCCGTCGGTTCCAGCGGCAGCATCCTCAGCACTACCAACGGCGGCGCCACCTGGACCGTCCAGCCAAGCGGTAAGTTGTACACACTCTCGACAGTCTATTTCTTCAACAGCAGCCATGGCTACCTCGTCGGGGACGTCAACACCATATTTCGCACCACCAATGGCGGCACTACCTGGACGCAGGTGCTCGATTCCTTCGGGGGATTCCTTACTTCCGTTTGCTTTACCAGCATCGACACTGGTTTTGCGGTGGGCGAGCTGGGCGAGATCCTGAAGACCACCAACGGAGGACTTAACTGGAGTTATGAGCCTTTCTTCACAAATTCCTGGTTTGAGTCTGTCAACTTCACCAGCCCCTCTACAGGTTATATCTTCGGGCGGAACGATACCATCTTCAAGACGACGAACGGGGGCGCCACCTGGTTTCCCCTCATGAGCGGCATTAACCCCGCTCATTCCCTTTTTGCCTCGCAGTTTACCAATGCCAATACCGGCTATGCCGTAGGTAACGCGGGCACCATCATCAAGACGGCCGATGCCGGTGCGAACTGGTCCGCGCAACCCAACCCGCTTGCCGGTTCCAATACAAGTCTTTTCTCCGTTTTTTTTGCCAACGCTAATGTAGGTTATGCGGTAGGAACGATGGGGCAGATCCTGAAAACCACCAATGGCGGCGGCACCCTGGGCATCGATGGCGAAACAGCGACCAGACAAGACCTTATCTTTCAAAACCCGGTTACCGGCAATGCGCCGCTTGAGCTGGTCTACACCGGAAAAGCTGCGGACATCAGGATCCTGGACATGAATGGTGCTATTACGAGATCTGTACCGATCAGATCAGGCCGGCAATCCATCGACCTGAGCGGGTTAGGCAGCGGGCTGTATATCATAGAGCTGATCTCTGGCAGCGGGCTGCAAAGGCATAAGCTCCTGATCCGGCGATAGGCCGGTGAAGATTTAAGGAAGCACTATCTTGCAGCGGTAAAGGAACTGAAATCAGTTGAGCTGCATGGATCATAACAGGGTGTCCTATTTCCCGGAAAGTATCAGGAACGAGATAGCACTGCCCGACAAGTTTACATTCCCGTTCTACTATGAACCACATCCGCTGGCCAGGTTAGCGGCTGCCAGCCTGCAGCAGTATCTCGAAACACATACCGGCCTGGATCATAACTTCGGGCTCACTCCCGGAAGTATGCTACCCGTCATCGGGAAAATGTTCGGTGTGCTGGTGATCCGGGATAAGGAAGAAAGGACCGGTTATCTATGGGGTTTTTCAGGCAAACTGGCAGGATCGAACGATCACCCCGGATTTGTGCCGCCTGTATTCGACATGCTGTCGGAAAGCAGCTTTTTCCTTACGGAACAGGAGATCATCGATACAATCAACCGGCAACTGGAAAGCCTTGAAACGGATAGCGGCTATCTGGAGCTGAAGCTGGAAATCGCGCGGTTTTCGGTTCAGTCAGCGGATGAATTAGCGTCACTGCGGCAAACGCTGAAAAAGAAAAAGGAGCAGCGGGACAAGGAGCGGGAGGAGCAGAAGGAGATATTGACTCCGGCGGAGTATGTCCTGCTGGAAGCGGCGCTGGTAAAGCAAAGCCTGTATGACAAGCACCGGCTGCGAAAGCTCAGGGAGCGGTGGGCGCTGCTGCTGGAAGAAAAAAGAGCGGCACTGGCTGCAGGGGAACAGCGCATCGAAACACTGAAGGCGGAGCGAAGGGACCGGTCAGCCGCCCTGCAAACCAGGCTTTTCGACCAGTACACCTTTCTGAACACCCAGGGGAAGAAAAAGAGCCTGGGAGACATCTTCAGCGGAACAGCCTTCGGAAAGCCACCGGCAGGCGCGGGTGAATGTGCCACACCAAAGCTGCTGCAGTATGCTTTTATGAACGGCTACACGCCGGTGGCAATGGCAGAGTTCTGGTGGGGCGCTTCACCGAAATCGGAGATCAGGAGACACAGGCAGTTCTACCCGGCGTGCACGGGCAAGTGCAAGCCTATCCTGGAGCATATGCTTGAAGGCATACCTATGGATGAGAACCCCCTCCTGCTAGTTCCTCAGGGAGAGCGCAACATTGAAACGGTGTATGAAGATGAATACCTGATCGTGGTCAACAAACCCTCCGGGCTCAGGTCTGTACCGGGTATCGAGATCACGGATTCTGTATACACCAGACTAAAACAGGCCTGGATACATACCGAGCCCCTGATCGTACACAGGCTGGATATGGATACCTCCGGACTCCTGGTTGTGGCAAAGACAAAGGACGCTCACAGGCATCTCCAGAAGCAGTTCCTGCGCCGCACCGTCCGCAAGCGCTACACGGCATTGCTTTCTGATATTGTAGAAGGGAATGAAGGAACGATCAGGCTTCCCCTGCGTGCCGACCTGTTCAACCGCCCCAGGCAGCTCGTTTGCTTTGACAGCGGAAAAAAGAGCATCACGGACTGGAAAGTGGTCGGAAGGACAGGCAAAGAGACCAGGATACATTTCTGGCCGCTGACAGGGCGTACCCATCAGCTACGCATGCATGCCTCACACGAGCTCGGATTGAATGCGCCGATCGTCGGGGATGATCTTTACGGCACCGCTGACCGCCGGTTATGCCTGCATGCTGCCCATTTGTCTTTTGTCCATCCGAAGACTAAAAAAGAGCTCAGCTTTGAGGTGAAAGAAGATTTTTAGAGAACAGATAGCCAGGCTGGTGACACGCTCCCGGCTGCCTGGCAATTCACCTGGTTAAGTACTGCTACAGGATCCTGAGCCACCGTAAAACCAGTGCTGTCATTACAGTAGCACAGGTATCTGTAGAACTTTCCCTTTCTTTCGGGTATGTTAAATTCAAACATCACTTTTGCTTTCATCTGCTCCTTTCCGATCATCGTGTCTGCCGGTGTATAAAATACTCCGGTCAGACACACCTGAGTATCGGTCGGTCTCTTACCAACATCCTTAAGAGTACGTATCAGCGACTCGTATGCCGTGCAGGTCCGTGTCCGGACACTATCCAGGTGGTCGCTATCTGGCACTTGATCCGGAAACAAATGACCTGTAAGCAGTTCACGATTTTGAACACTGCAATCTGTCTTTTCCGTCTGTTTGGGCGCAGCAAGCGGAGACAGGTTAAGCATTACTGTCAGGAACAGCAGATAAACGGCGGAGAACAACAGCTGTAGTCCAAGGAACGGCTTTTGCGATCGTGCTACCTCCGCTTCATTTGTTCCTCTCTTCATTACTTTTCCCATACCTGCCGCGACGAGCGCAAACAGCAGGAACGGTATGCACAAAACGGCAATAAAGCCCAGCCCACTCGAAAAAAAGGAAAAATTGTCTGTCTTCCATTCCCATAAAAGGAATAACCATACCGAAAAGAAAAGGAAAGACACCAGGTACTTACGCATCGGTTTAAGATAATAAAAACATACCGTAATCAAATGGAAGACGAAGCAGGATCATATGAGCGGACCTTGTTGCATACTATTCTTTGAGCAGCCATCGCAGCCCGGTGAAGTCCGCCGGATTCCAACGAGGAGTTTATCCCCGCAAAGCCAAACGGAATGAATAAAAATGTACTTCGGCAAAACTATGTCTGCCTGTCGCAAACACCACCACAGTACTGAAGAACTCTGGCGAAAGGCTCAGTCAGGAGCTATCTCTCTTTATTTCCAGACAGCTGCCTCCGTTGCCTGAACCGGTTTATAGGCTATGTACTGAACCATTCTCGGAGTGGTTCCCTTATTGGGTGTCGCACAATGCGGCAAGGCCTGGTGCCAGATCACCAGGTCGCCGGCATTCCCCGGTACGGGAAGGGGATGCAAGACTCCGGGAGCGATATCCCTGGGCTTGACGCCTTCCGGCAGTTCGCCGAGCCAGGATGCTATCTTCTTATGAAATCCCGGCACGCAATGAAAAGCACCGTCTGCCGCAGTGACATCGTTCAGGTATACCAGCCCCTGCAGCACATCCGGCACCGGCAGCTGCAGACTGACATCCCAGTGCAGCGGACTGCCTTTGAACCGGAACGAACCTGTTTCCGGCGGATTGAAGCTCACTTTGTCCACCGGCAGAAAGATATCGGATGTTCCATACAGTTCTTCATAGACCTTACGGATGTTCGCAGCATTGCGGATCGCATACAGGGCGGGATGCTGAAAAAAGCTGAGCATAAGCCCGTTCTTTCCCGGATGGCTCTGATACCAGCTTGCAGGGTTGTCCGGACCCGCACCCAGGAACTCCCAGATGGCAGACCGGGCAGCTTCACATTGCTCCGCCGACACTACGTTCTTTACGACGAGAAATCCGTTTTCCTCCCAGAACCGCAGATCTTCCAGAGTAAGTATCCGCTCTGGAGATCCCGCCACCGGTGAGGGACGCTGTGCCAGTTGCACCCAGTCCATAAAAGCATCGAATGCCGGACGCCCGTGATAGAGGAACTGCAATGCTTCTTCCATCCCCCTGCCGTAATAAGCCAGGCCGCGGTGCTGCTCATTCCAGGCTTCGGCAGACCTGGTCTTGTCTTTACGCATGGAAAGCGCGTTTTCCCAAAGACCGGACAAGGCATCTGCGTATGGGAGATTTTCTTTTTGCATTTCGTTGCTCGGGTCAGGCAGGTTAAATTACATCAATATCTCTACTTGCCGTTCAGGACCGGGTAAGTACGGGCAGTGAGGCATACTAAACATAACACATATTGTTGCTTCCGGCGAAGAAAAGTATGGTGACCGGGAAACGACGGCGCAGCGCGTGAAACAGATGAAAACCGGTCAGAGATATACCTGGAAGAGGTATCCCATGTGGCAGATAAAACAAACCCTTCGGCAAATGAGACAAAACCTGAGGGAAATGAAGGGAAACCTTCGGTATTTCCGGGAAAACCCGAAGGGTTTGTTTCAAAGTCCGAAGGGTTTCCGATAAAACCTTTGGTAGCTGTACCACTTACCGAAGGGTTTTTACAGAAATACGAAGGGTTCGGCAGAAAGAACGAAGGAAAAAAGAAAAAGACCAATGGCTTTTTATCAAATACCGAAGGTTTTGTCCCAGGAACCGAAGGATTTCCGGAGAAGACCGAAGGGTTTCTGACAAAGACCAAAGGGTTTCTGAAAAAGACCGAGGGGTTTGTCCCGGATACCACGGGTCCGCCTTCCCTTCGCATGAGCGCATCCTTTTCTTTTTTAAGGACAGGAGCTCCTGCGTGGGATTATTCCTTATTTCCCTGTAGCAATCACTGCCCGGTCACAACGTTTCCGGCATTCCTGACGCTCTCTGAGACAGCATCCGTTAAAACAATTCCATGAACCATTTATAACGCCGCATACAACCCCATATCTGACGCGTTCATAGCTTACCGGCTGTCTGGTAAGCGGTGCATTTGGACCAACATAAAAACCATAGCTAATGCCGGTCATCAATCCGCAGATCAGCTTTAATGGAAATGCAGAAGAAGCATTTACGTTTTACAGATCAGTATTTGGCGGATCGTTTACAAAGATCATCCGCTTCAAAGACATTGCCAGCTAGGAGTTTCCCGTATCCGAAAAGGAGGAAAACAAGATCATGCATATTGCACTGCCGATCGGTGACACTAATGTGCTGATGGCAAACGATGTTCCGGGAATACCGGGAACGGTAAATGAGCAGAAAAACAGGAGCGGACCTTACGCTTCAACCGCCACCCTGGCGTATTTATTCCTGTATTCAACCGGTGTTAGGCCGGTTACCTTCTTAAACGTATCCCGGAATGATTTGTTATCGGTGTAGCCTACATCGAACATTACTTCGGATACATTCTTCCGGCTGGACTCGAAATAGCGCTTTGCCGCTTCGATCCGCACTCGTTGAATGTACTCGAGCGGAGTGTTGTTCGTAGCCTGCCTGAATCTTCGCTCAAACGTTCTGCGTCCGGAATTGACGATAGCGGCCAGATCGTCTACCGTCATTCTTTCATTGTAGTTCTTCTCTATATAGTCCTGAACTTTCATGATCTCCAGGTCTGCATGTTTTTTCTGTCCGCGGAACACCGTGAACACCGCCTGGCTGCTGCGATCAATGTCCAGGGCAAAGTTCTTCGAGATCGCTATTGCCGTTTCCCTGTCGGAAAACTTCTCGATGAGGTATAGGACCAGGTTCCAGAGACTGCTGGCACCCCCGCTGCTATATATATTGCCTACCTCGGTGATGATGGCGCCGTCCACCACCTCCGTTTGCGGGTATCGTATCCTGAACTCTTCCAGGAATGCCCAATGCGTGGAACATTTTTTACCGTTCAGCAGCCCTGTTTCCGCCAGCAGGAAGGCGCCCAGGCATAAGCTGGCAACGCTGCAGCCATTTTCATACAACCTCTGGATATGGGGAATGGCAGCCGCATTGATCCTGATCCCCTCGGCGATATCCCCATATACGGGTGGCACGATCAGCAGATCGGTCTTCTCTACATTCTGCAGCAGCCTGTCCATTCTTATCGTGTATTCGCCATCATTCGCTGATACCGATCCGGTAAGTCCTGCATATTCCACTTCAAACACAGGCTGTTTCCCGGATGCGGAAAGCATATCATTGGCTGTCTTGAAAGCACGGTAAGCCGGTGTCACTGCTTCTATGACACCTTTCTCGGGTGCAAAAATGGTTACTCGCATAGGCTGGGGGGAACTTACAGTAAAAATAAGGCATAATTGTCGCTTTTGCCCCCTGAAGCTGTCGCTTTCACACAATATCGTTCTCCGGTTTTTAGACCAATTTTGTGTTGTTGCCAGCTGGATAATAATTAGTACAACAAACAAATCAAAAACAACTAAAATCAAATCAAAATGAAAAAGACAAAGATCATCTTCTGGACGTCAACCATTTTCCTGTTCCTGTTCGAAGGCATTATGCCGCTCAGTACCCTCCTGTTTATGCCACAGTACACGAATGCAGGTACCAAACCGCTGGGCTACCCCGACTACTTTGCCGTGGCGCTGATCATCTGCAAGGTCCTGGGTGCGTTGGCGATCATACTGCCTTCCGTACCTGCCCGAGTCAGGGAATGGGCTTATGCAGGGCTCACATTTAACCTGATATTCGCCATCATCAGCCACGCCGCAGTAGACGGCAACATAGGTTTCATACTGATGCCTGTGGGTATCATGGCTATTCTGGCCTTATCCTATTTTAGCCAATATTCAGTGCAGATCACCGGCAGCAGAAAGCAGAAGCATAACACTGCCATACTTGAAAGCATGGCTTAGCCTTTATCGCCTGGCTGCATCGTGAACTATTCATAAAAAGCCGCTTCTTCCGGAAGCGGCTTTTTATGATCCGTTTGAATATATTCTTCAATGAACTGACAGGCTCCGGCCATCGTCCCGATAGCAGAGCGCAGGTAGTATGTTTCCGGATACTGACGATCAGGCCCGTCTCCGGAAGCTGCAGAATAGAAAATGCTGCACGGTATTGAAAGGCGTAACATGATCTTCCGTGATACAGCGGATCCTGGAAAACTGCCGGGATAGCTGCGCCTGCAGCTCTGCTTCCGAATATTGCTTTATCTGCAATCCGCTGCACTTCCGGGGACCTTTCTCGGAAAACGTTCCTATCGTCATAAAACCTTTCACAGCGTTGCCGGCTATCGAGACATATTTCCGTATCTGTTCCGGAGTTGTCAGAAAATGAAAAGTTGCCCTGTCGTGCCATACATCATATGTATCGTCAGGACTGAATTCGGTAATATCCGACACTATCCATTTTACTTTCGCCGCCATTTCGCCCAATCTTGCCTTTGCCCGTTCCAGTGCGTATTCCGAAATATCCAGAACGGTGATGTTTTCATAGCCCTCGTCCAGCAAAAAGTCCACAAGCTTGCTGTCGCCCCCGCCTATATCTATAATTTTGGCAGATCTGGGTAAATTGAAGCTGCGCAGGAAATCCAGAGATGTTTGTGGCACTTCCTGCGTCCAGCTAACCTCGCCTGGTTCTTTGGTCTTGTAAACCTCTTCCCAGTGTTTCTTTCTGTCTGACATAAAGCGTTTTTATAAAGGTAAAAGAAAACACCGACGGGCGGCGCCTGCTGTCACCGACTATGTGACACACTCCTGCAGGCTCCCGGCGACAGGCACGTGCGTGCCACACGCAGGCTTATCGGCATGCCCGGCCGTCAGACGGGGGAATTTATCTTCTGATCGTGCCCTATTCCAAATTTTATGCGGACACGCCGTCAGGAGATGTATCAGCCGGGTAATAAACGGAATACATGCCGTTTGAATAATAATAAAATTAATCCGCGTAATTAGGGTTACCTTACAGGAACCTCAGACTACTCCATCTGCATGTAAGTGTAACCTCATCTTAACTGCTGGAAACCTGTGTTATCCGAAATCAGGCGGCAATGGACAACAACACCGCATCTTTCGATGTTAGGGACAACCGGGTAATCGATTCACGCGCCTGCAGCTTGAATTTACCGCCGGGCGGTACAGAAATGAAGACCATGGCGAGGAAGAACAGCATTCAGGGGAAAATTTGTGCTGCCTAAACAAACTGCTGCAACAACTGCATATTTATGAATAAAACAGGTCCTATAATCATAATAGAAGATGATATGGACGATCAAAGACTGCTTGAGATGATATTTCAGAAGCTGCAGTATGTCAACGAGATCGTTTATTTTGCCGATGGTATTGAGGCGCTCGCCTATCTGAACAAGACAGATGTACAACCATTCCTGATACTGTCAGACGTGAATATGCCCAGGATAAACGGGTTCGAGCTGCGGAACAGGGTATTCACCAATGAACAGCTGCAGACGAAATGCATCCCTTACCTGTTCTTCACAACAAGCGCTGACAAGACCTCCGTCGTTAAAGCGTATGCAATGTCCGTACAGGGCTTTTTCGTAAAGCCGGACTCGTTGCAGGCGCTCGAAAACTCCATCCGCAAAATAGTAGAATACTGGCAGGAGTGTATCGCTCCCAGCATGTATGATGGCAGTTAAATCTCTACTGCGATCTCAGCCTTGGGCTAAAGTAAAATAGGAACTGCGGGCTGAATAGCTTACCTTAGACAATCAGGCAATTCGTACATCTTCTCTGCAGTTTCTGCACCGTCTGTCTACCTCCTGTCCTTTTTTTACCCTAAATGAACGCTATGAAATATCTTATTCCCGCCGTCCTGCTTTTATTGGGAAATGTGTCCCGCGCGCAGTCGTATGAAGGAACCGTTAGACACAGGAACAGCGACCTGCCCGCTGCAGTCCTTGAAGTGCCTTATCCGACAGACATGGTGATGGCGGCAATGGCGGGTTATCTTACGAAGAAGATGAAGTCCGCAGAAACCGATATCAAAGGTTTCGCCACGTTCAGGAACTCTCAAATGCCTGACACAGGCGAAAATGCTGACCTGTATTTCAGAGTAGAAGGAAAAAACAGACAGGAAAAGGAACTTTCGGTCATTTACCTGATGCTGACCACCATAAAGACAGATCAGGTGCCTGCAGACACGCTTCGCTACCTTGATATGAAAGAAGCCAGGGCATACCTCGACGACCTGGCGCTTGCCATCACGGCTTATGACCTGGAAAAACAACTGAGCCGACTTAATGATGAAATTCGTTTTGCGGAATCGGTCTATGCAAATCTTGAAGACGACCGCAGACAGATCGAACGAGAGCAAAAAACGCTGGATAGTAAGACCGACGCGAATGCAAAAGCACTGCTCAATAAAAAACAGGAAATCGAAATGCAGAAACAGAGGCATGCAGCCCTCGAGCGTCGGAGAAAATAAAGCGCGGACAGAAAAGAAGACCTTTCCCAGGCTCCTCAGTCTGCACACGTGTAGCACCTGGCTCGTTTTACTGCTGCGGGCTTTTGCCTGTTTAAAGGCGACAGCGACCAGGAATTATCAAGTTTAATCCGGTGATGGCTTGCTGTATGCAGGCTATCCTTTCCGTTCAATACTATAGCGGAAACGAAGAACTTCTTTGCCCCATAAGGTCAATACCTGCTCGGCCGACAGGCTGCCGTTTGCTGATCTTATCACCAGGCGGTCGCGGAATGTCCTGACGTAGTGTGCCCAATATGCTCCTTTCGAATCTTCCAGTAAAAAATAAAAGCCCGCATCCCCGAAGCTTTTCCCGGAGGACTCCAGGATCAGCTCACCGTTTTGTCCCACGTCCGGGGTCATGATAACGGTGGCATTCCCGTTGGGTAAGGGGAATACTGCCTTGATACATGTTTTTCCGGAGGGCAGAACGCAGGTACCATAAATGCCCGAATATACAGGCTGGTCGCCCGAGAGGCGCGATCGCAGCCAGAAGGTATACTTTGGCCTGCTATTGCCGGGTTCTGTCAGCGTGATCAGGCTGCTTTCCAACGGTTCGGGGTCTCCTGAACCGCCCATCGGGATGTTCAGCTGCCGCAGCCTGTTGCTGAACAGCCTTCCGATCAGAACACCGAAGACCTTAAAGTACGGATTCCATTTTACGGAAAAACGGAGATCGTAACCGGATGTATGTTCATAGAAATCGGCAACCAGCGGGGAAAGACGGGAATGCGCAGCTTCCGAAAGGTTCAGGCTGTTTACGGATGGAATCAACCCGCCCTTTTCAGTCCCCCGCCCTACGATCAGCTTTTCCTTTTCCGCGAGATGATTGATGAAATCCTTGCCGATCATCTCAGGAGTTCCGAATGGCCCAACTAACCAGCGGAATTCCGAAGGGTCGATCATTCTTCCCCTTAAGATGACCCATTGCTGGGTGAGCCAGTCCTGTATTTTTTGCCCCCTGCGCGCCAGTCCCATCTCAGATCCTGCTATTGAGTCCGGGTATATAATCAGATCTTCCCATCCAGGCGCCCGATTCCGAGACAGGCTTGAACCGCAAGGTGGTGAATTCGAAATGAAAATCTTTCCTGTCCCGTTCACGCATTGCGTCGGCGTGCCTTGCGGGCTGGGGAACCCGGCTGTGCCCATGAACCATGTCGGTCATTTCCTTTTGAGATCTCCATACAGAGAATGTTGAAACGGTTCTCGGAAGCCTGATGGATGCCAGTGACAATGTTGTGCCCGGGTGGTCGCGCACCAGCTTTTCTACCGGCCGGCCCCAACGGATGAACCTGGGCACTTCAGGCAGCCTCATGCGGGCAAGCGTCACCGCCACCACCGGAGCACTGCTTTCATCAGATTCCGGCAGCGCTTCCGGCATGTCGAATTCGCTTACCCTGCCCCACTGCCGCAAAAACAAGAGCCGGGTGTGCCATCCTCCCTTCAGAATCTGCCCTAATTTATTGTTTGCCAGAAAACGGTCAATCGCCTCTTCATTTTCCCATTGCGCAAAAACGACAAGCTGGCTTAACAGCATGCGGGAAGGAGAAAAGATCGCTGAGCCCAGCGTCATTGCCGTCATGCATTCCGCATGCACCAGACCAGGATTATCTGCCGCCCCGGGGGGATACAGAAGCGCCCTGAGCGCTGCAGGATAGGATGTCTTTACTATATGGTAGCTGAATATGCTCATGTATGGTCGTGTTCATTCCTGTCTGACTAAAAGCTATTTCATTTTTTTGGGATCATTTACCCGGTTCTTCGATTCCGTCCGGCAAACGTTTCCTTGTGCGGCTATGCGGGCAGCATGAACGTTTGCCCTTCTCAGGTCGGTCTATGTCAATCAGTTCGTCCAGTTTCCCTTAGCGGCTTACGAAAGCAGGGTGCCGTGTGTCCCTACTCCTGTGAGGTTCGCTGGCAAACTAAAGATAAACAGACGGATCAAATTCTTTAGATTTGCATTTGGAACGCCTTTGAAGCAATGGTAATGCAACTGTTACCTGTTGCCATTGCCAGCGACAGTCCAAAAAGGGACCTGCATGCGGCATAGAGGTGTTGCCTGCCCCATAGCCAGGACGTACGGCTATGCTTGTATAGAAATCAAACTTCCAAATGGAGCTGTTACCGAGACATCAGTGTGTAATTTATGACGGTTCTCCATCCAAGATGCTTCCTGTTGTGGCCGCTCAGATAAAGCAAATGATGGACAAAAATCTACGTTGCCTGTATCTGAACAGTCCGCCGATGGTGACGGGGATCCAATCGTATTTATACGCCGCCGGCATTGACGTATCGTCTGAAATAGAAAAAGGCGGCCTGGTGTTATCATCCGAGAACCATTCAAAATACGGCGTCTTCGATATTGATTATATGCTGGGTAGCCTGCGGGAAGAAGTAGAGGCGGCGCTGGCGGATGGGTATAAAGGGTTATGGGCCACCGGAGACATGACATGGGAACTGGGTGCTGACAATGACCCCGAAAAACTTCTTGAATACGAGAGACGGCTTGACAAGTTGTTTCAGGAGCAGCCTGCTTTATCCGGTCTTTGCCAGTACCACGTAAATACGTTAACGAAAGAGCTGGTATATAGCGGAGTTATTACTCATCCGATATTCTTCATTAATGACACACTTGCGCTGTCGAATCCGCATTACGCTCCACCAGGTAAAGAAATAGAGCAGGGCGCATTTATCACCTGGATCGAGGAGAAGATTCAGGAACTTTGTGCTTTGCAGCCGAAGAAAGATTAGCACCCGGAAAATGATCCGGTAGCTGACCGTCGCACTCGCCTTTCGCTCACCGGTATATCTGCCGCATCCGCATCCCCCCAAGAGTCGCTCCATAGTAGCGAGACATCAATACTATCCTCCTGTTTCACCTGGTACTTGCAAATGACAGCATCAGTGTTATTGCAGACCTCACCGTTAATCTTCTGTCGCCCATGCCCTTCAAAACATCTGCAACAGCGGGTCACAGCACGGGGCCCGTTCCGGACTGTCTTCTAACCTACCGGCCAAAATACCCGTCTATTTAAGGAACCAGACATCTTAACCGCTTAATATGTATAGCAAAGCGCTTAAGGCATGCCTCATCCTTGCCATGGCATGTCTTACTCTTACACCTTCCTGCAGAAAGGACACTGCGCAGCCACCCGCCGTTCCCCTGACCGAACAGGAGATACTGGACAAGGTCTTAAAGCTTCCGGCAACTCCCTACAATTATGCGAATATTCATTTGCCGCATTATATCAGTTCCCTGGGGATGGACATGATCGACAATACACCTGCCGACAACCCCATAACAGACGCTGGCGCAACCCTGGGGCGCGTACTGTTTTATGACAAATTGCTCTCTGCCAATAATACCACTGCTTGTGCATCATGCCACCGGCAGGCAAACAGCTTCTCCGATCCGGCCCCATTCAGTAAGGGATTTTCCAATGTCCATACCACACGCAACTCCATGACCCTGGTTAACTCGAGATATTACGAGACGGGGCGATTTTTGTGGGATGAGCGTGCCAACACACTTGAAGAGCAGGTGCTGCTGCCCATAGAGGATGCCATAGAAATGGGCATGACACCGTATGAAATGGAACGCAGGCTTGGGAAAGAGGACCATTACAAGATTCTCTTTAAGCGTGCCTTCGGAGACACGGTAATAACGCGCCGCAAGGTTGCGCTGGCACTGGCACAGTTTGTGCGCTCGCTGGTATCGGTTCAGTCGAGATTTGATGAAGGCAAGGCAGGTCCGGAGACTAATCTGGGTGAATTTGTCCGTTTTACGGAGCAGGAGAACAAGGGTATGCGCCTTTATCAGAACCATTGCGGACACTGCCACGGCACACCGGTGCATATAGCCTCGGCGCCGCGTAACAACGGTCTCGACCTTGTATATGCCGACAATGGTGTCGGCGACATAACACACAACCCCGCCGATAACGGGAAATTCAAAACGCCATCTTTACGCAACGTGGCAGTAACGGCGCCTTATATGCACGATGGCCGCTTTGCCGATCTGATGGAAGTAATTGATTTTTACAGCGAGGGGGTGCAAAACCATCCCAACCTCGACCCGAGCATGCGTGAGGTTGGCCCCGGCGGTCAGCCGATACGGCTGAACTTCACGCAGGCACAAAAAGAAGACTTGCTCGTCTTCCTGAAAACATTTACCGACGAGCAGTTCCTCAGGGACGTGAAGTACAGTGATCCGTTCAGGTAGGTTGATGTAATGACTTCATCATTTCTGAAAACCTTCATATTGTACCCGTCAGTTTGATGGTTGCTTCGATATCCATATTCCGGATACTCGAAAGTTTATGTCCTGCAAACGTCTCCTTGCACAGCAGTGTGGGCAGGAGGGACGTTTGCATTTCACCAGCCGGTTTACGCCAATCATTTTTTCCCATCTCTCTTATCAAGCCCATCAAAGCTAACTGGTACCCGATATAGTCTTGACACCGGTTTCATAGAACAGTATGAGCACGGATACACTAATAAGGTCCGGGCGTCCATTAAGCCGAGCTGGTGAATAGCCTCTTTCCGGACTGCCATAACAAAGGAAGATGGTTAACCACAGGAATACTGCAAAGATGGCAAACGTCCCTTACCACCCACGGCCTATGCTAAGGAGACGTTTGCGGGACGTAAAAGGTGGCTTCGGCTATGCCAAGCTCCCGGCATACATCTTTGGTAGAAATGCCGCTCTCCTGCTTCTTTATAGCGGCTACAATCTGGCTTTCGGTGAATTTTGACTTCTTCATTTGTTCTTAGGTTAAAGTTAGCTTTTGCTCTACTTTCAGACCTACGAACTTTGGGGAAGCTGACAAGGCGTCAGAACTTTTTTTCCAGCACAGCCTTTATGGCGTCCATCTCCAGTGCCTGGTTGGCAACAATGCGCTTGAGCCGGGCATTCTCATATTCCAGCTCCTTGAGTCGCTTTAGTTCGCTGATCTCCATGCCGCCATACCGGCTTTTCCAATTGTAAAAAGTAGCATCGGATATGCCATGTTCCCGGCAAATATCTGCCACCTTCATGCCTTGCTCCTGCTTCTTAAGAATGCTTAGAATCTCAGATTCACTGTGCTTGATCTTTTTCATTTGCTGTTTTTAAGCGGTTATACAAATATCTCTATTTTTAACCTGCTCAATTTTACCGGCCATTTACCCCTACACCGTCTTCTTTAAGCTGAAGAATCTGCTTTAACTGATCCATTGCTATAGGTTTTTGCGCCATGCCCTCTATTTGCTTTGAGGGCAAAGGAGCACAAAAGCCTCTAAGGATCATTGCCTGATGGGTGGGTCAGCATGCCGCAGTGTCAGCACAGACTTTCTGATTTCTACAGTAGCCAAAGGTGGGTCAACATCCCGGAATGGGTCAAAATACCCTGTAAAAAAAGGTGGGTCAACATCCCGGAACAG